>Ga0123519_10011059_pt1 | contig 13363 bp, 11 predicted proteins | sample YelNatPaOPRAMG02_FD_87396 | JGI IMG/M metagenome (GOLD analysis project Ga0123519, IMG submission 87396) | Hot spring microbial communities from Yellowstone National Park - Yellowstone National Park OP-RAMG-02 (version 2) | ecosystem: Environmental > Aquatic > Thermal springs > Hot (42-90C) ...
AGTTTGCAAGCGGCCATCCGGAGGCGCCCGACGAGAGGCCAGCAGGGGCCTCTCTCATGTAACACGACCGGCATGGGATGTAATGCGTATGTCCTGGCGACAGAGTCTTGTACAAGCGTGTACAATCATTGCCGGTCCCGCGTTTCGCGGCGTGCACGCCATCCGAGGCGCCGCATACAAGTCTGGCTTGTTTCACTCTTATGAAGCCGACGTTCCGGTGATATCCGTGGGAAATCTTGCGATAGGGGGAACTGGGAAGACGCCCCTGGTGATCTGGCTCGCTGCTCGCCTCTCTTCGTTGGGGATATTACCTGCGGTGGCGAGTCGTGGATATCGCGGAACCAATAAAGAGCCCTATCTGGTTGCGTCAGACGGAACCGGGGGAAGCCCCCTCCACGGTCCGTCAGTGGTAGGCGATGAGCCGTATCTAATCGCATGTCGGCTTCCAACGGTTCCAGTATTGGTGGGTAGGAAAAGGATGCATCCTCTCAAGGCGGCTCAAGACCTTTTTGCAATCGATGTTATTCTCTTGGACGACGGTTTTCAGCACCTGGCAGCGGCGAGAGACCTGGACCTTGTCGTTCTCACGGGCTCAGAGGATCACATGCTCCCCTTTATTCAGTTGCGTGAACCATTGTCTGCCCTCGGTCGAGCTCACGCCTTCTTGCTGCAGCGCCCAAAAGACGCCACTGACCATCCCCAATGGCTCCCGAAGCATCTTCCCACGTTTTACTGGCGGCTCGGCGCCTCCTCGCTGCTGAATAGCCCATTTCCCTTCGAAGCGGTTAACATCGCTGAACTCGCGAACAAAAAGGTGACGCTGGCATCCGCGATTGCGCGGCCTGAGCGGTTCCTTGCCACCGCCAAAAAACTCGGCTGGAATGTTGCGTCGCACGTCACGTTCCGCGACCATCATTTTTTTACGGAGAGGGAATTGCAGAGACTACTCAGCGACAATACGGCGAGCGAAATCGTTTTTACCGAGAAGGACTGGGTAAAATTGCCGCGCTGGTTCCAAGGCCATGAACGAACATGGGCATTGCGCATCGATGTGGTTGTGGAGGAGGAAGAGGCTTTCCTACACTTTGTGACCCAGCGCATTGGCCGCAAAGTTCGAGAGGGCTCCCCTGCGTCGGTTTGTTCGCGTCAACAATGATTACTCTTGATCTTGTTGATGATCTCTGTGGTGGACAGCCCGCCGACGAGTTTGACGAACTCGACTCTGCCTCCTCGCGCCTTGACGATCTCTTCGCCCACGACCTTTTTCCCTCGCCAGTCTTCTCCTTTAACCAGGACGTCTGGTCGAATGGCCCTGATGAGGTTGTAGGGCGTCTCCTCGTCGAAAAGAACGACGTAATCCACAAAGGCCAATGCTGCGATCATTTCAACGCGCTCCGTCTGCGGAACGACAGGACGACCCGGCCCTTTTATGCGCGAGACGGACTTGTCGGAGTTGACCCCGACCACAAGAACATCGCCCAGGTCTGCCGCTTTCCGCAGCGTTTTGAGGTGCCCGGCGTGGAACAGGTCGAAGCATCCGTTGGTAAACACGATTTTGTGGCCTTGCATGCGATGTCGTCGCAAGGTTGATTCTATGTCTTCGATGCTTTGCTTCTTGTTATTGAGGCTCTGGTCTCGCAGGCTCTCCAACATCTCGGTGAGTGTTACTGACGCGGCGCCGAATCGAGCGACCACAAGCGAGGCTGCGAGATTGGCCAGCGTAATGGCATTTTCGATGGACAAACCGCTTGCAGTGGCCAGAGCCAGCGTGGAGATCACGGTATCGCCGGCGCCCGTTACATCCACTATTTCCACCGGCTTCACAGGAAAGTCTTCGTATTTTTTTCGCGTGACCAGCGTGATGCCGTCTTTGCCCCGTGTGATGACAATCCCTTCTGCCGCGACGTTGTTTATCAGGGCTCTGCCCGCCTCAACCAGAGATTCGTGGCTGCAAATGTCTATGCCGGATGCCATCGATGCTTCACGAACATTCGGCGTGATGTAAGTGGCGCCTTTGTATCGGGAGTAATCCATTCCTTTCGGGTCCACGAGCACAGGGACTTTTTTGTCTCGAGCCTCCTGAAGGAGTACCTGAAGCAAGTTCCTCGTGAGAAAGCCTTTTCCATAGTCTGATACGACGACTGCTTTCACTTGGGGCATCACGGACCTGATGTCGTCGGCTACAGCTTTTTCCAGCTCTTCATTGATGGGATTTACTTGTTCTTCATCTATTCGTACTATCTGTTGGTTCCGTGCAACAACGCGCGTCTTTATCGTGGTGGGCCTTGAGCTGTCATCCTTGATCCAAAAGGTGTCGATGCCCATTTCCTCGCAATGCCTTTTGAACCACCTGCCCGCATTGTCGAGCCCTACGGCAGCGAACAGAGCCACCTTTGCCCCCATGGTCACGAGATTCCTTACCACATTCCCAGCGCCGCCAAGCTTCCTCAGACGGTCTCTCGCGACCAGGACGGGTACGGGAGATTCAGGCGATATGCGTTCCACATCGCCTATGATGTATTCATCCACCATGACATCGCCGGCAACGAGTATGGGAACTGGTTTGAGGCGTTTTATGAGATTCTCGTCAACATGGGCGCTTCGATTCATCATTGCTGTGTGACAATCCTTGGCTATTTTTGAGTGCGCTTACTGGGGATCAAGCGCGAGGCGCACAATGCTCACAAAGTTCTCTTGTTCGCTGCTTGTGCGCCTTGTACTCGATCTTGTGTCCTGCGAGCCTTTTTACGTCATGCTCAGGACTTCATAGGGCAGCCCTCGGAACAGTGGGCCACACGCGGTATGGTAAATCTCTTCATGGCGGCCTCCTCTCTCTCGAATGAGAATCTTTCATACGACAGTTGATCAATAGCGCGGGGGAACGGCCTTGTCAATTCGCAGCCCTCGAAGGTTCGCCTTTTTTTCACCATGAATACGAAATTGGGACAGTTTGTATTGCCAACATGTTGGTTGAACTGCTAACAATAGAAAAGCCATCACGCATTCCCGTTGTATTGTTGAGAAAAAGAAAAGGAACGATTGGAATCCCATGCTTCACAAAGTGCTGACAGTGGCGGGGTCTGATTCGAGCGGCGGCGCCGGCATTCAAGCCGACCTTAAGACAATCCTTTCTCTCGGCGGGTATGGGGCGAGCGTCGTGACGGCCGTGACGGCTCAGAATACCCTTGGCGTGCAGCGCATCCAGCTCATGGATCCGCCGCTCGTGGCTGCCCAAATTGATTCTGTGCTCGGCGACATCGGGGCTGATTGCGTGAAAACGGGTATGTTGGGCAACGCTGAGATCGTCGCAACTGTTGCGGAGGCTCTTCGGCGCTGGAAAGTGGAGAAGGTGGTCGTGGACCCTGTGATACACTCCAAAAAAGGAACTGTACTGCTCGACGACGACGGGATCAAGGCGCTGAAGCGACGCCTATTTCCCATTACCTATCTCCTCATGCCGAACATCCCTGAGGCCGAAGCTTTTTGCGAGCGCCAGGTCGCCAGCGTGGACGACATGAAGAAGGCGGCCAAACGCCTTCACAAGATGGGGCCGCGTTTTGTGCTGGTCAAAGGTGGCCACCTCCCCGGCGCTCCGGTGGATATTTTGTACGATGGGACTCAACACTATGAGTTCTCAACTCAGCGAGTAGGCACCGTACACACCCATGGCACGGGCTGCACTCTGGCAGCGGCAGTGGCGACCTTTTTAGCCAAAGGGACGCCCCTCATTTCGTCCATAGACCAGGCCAAGAGATACCTCTACAAAGCGCTTCGGTTTTCCTTGGGCATAGGAAAAGGCATTGGCCCGATAAACCATTTTGCCTCTATTACCAGTGAAATGGCGCGAACAGAGGTAATCGAGGAATTGGACAAGGCCCTGGAACGCCTCAAACGACTCAACATCGGGCATTTGATTCCTGAGGTGCAGTCAAATCTTGCGTACGCGATACCCTTTGCTGAATCAGTCCAAGATGTGGCGTCCTTTCCCGGCCGCATTGTTCGCGTGGTAAACACCATTGCCACCTTGGCGGGCCCGAAATTCGGGGCCTCGCGACAGATACATCATCTCGTGCTCGCTGCCATGGAGTACGATCCGACTCGACGCGCCTGCATGACGATTGTGTATTCCGATACCCTGGTGAGAAGAATCAAATCCCTCGGCTACCTGGTGGCAGAATTCGATCGGAATAGGACGCCGCCGGATTTGCAGCAGGAAGAAGGCAGCACACTCGCCTGGGGCGTTCAGGATGTCATGGAGGAATTGGGCAGGGTGCCAGACGCTATCTTCGATAGAGGCGCTGTGGGCAAAGTCCCGTTGATAAGGCTTTTCGGGACAGACCCTCGCTCCATCGTCAATCTTGTCGCAAAGCTTTAGCATGAAGATTGCTTTTCCGGCTCACAGGGGATAGTGTACCGTATGACCGAGATGAACAAGTCAGCCATGTGTACCTGATAACGTATCAAGGACCAGTGGGCTGACCCCTCAGGAGCAGATGAAGACATGCTCGTCGATCACCACGGCCGCGTGATAGACTATTTACGGGTATCTATTACCGATTTGTGCAACTTGCGGTGCATTTATTGCCGACCGCCAGAGGGCCTCAAGCTCGTGTCGCATGACGATATCTTGCGGTATGAAGAGATCCTGCGGCTGATCCGGATCGCACGAGATCTGGGAGTGCGCAAGCTCAGAATTACAGGCGGAGAACCGTTGGTGCGCCGCGGCGTCTTGTCGTTTATAGAGCGGGTGACGCAGCTCGATGGCATCCTCGACATCGGTCTCACCACCAACGGCGTCTTGTTGGCATCCATGGCAGCCGATCTGCGCGCAGCCGGTTTGACGCGAATCAATATCAGCCTGGACAGTCTCAGAAGAGATACATTCGCCTCGATTACGGGGAGGGATCATCTCAAAGATGTCCTCCTAGGGATAGAAGCTTCGCTCAAAGCCGGACTCAATCCAGTCAAGATTAACGTCGTATTGCTCGAAGGGTTTAATGAGCCCGATGTTGCTGGTTTTGCAAAACTGACCGTGAACCGTCCGGTCGATGTCAGGTTCATTGAACGCATGCCTTTTGGCAACGGCGCTGTCCCCAATGCGCCGGTTTCCTTCAGCGCATATACGGTGTTGGGCATGGTGCGCTCTCAGGTCGGAGAGCTCGAACCCTTGGAGAGGGACGCACTCGACGGCCCAGCGACGATGTTTCGGTTGAAAGGGGCTTTAGGGAGGATCGGCGTCATCGACCCCGTCACCGGTCATTTTTGTGGGTCGTGCAACAGGCTTCGCTTGACCGCGCGCGGCACGCTTCGGCCATGCCTTCTTGCGCCCCATGAAATAGACATAAGAGCCTCGCTGAGGTCAGGGGCCAGCGACGCGGAACTGGCAACTGTCTTTTGCAAAGCGGTGCTGGAAAAACCCGTGGGCAAGAATCGAAATGCTCACTCCTTAAATGACGCAATGAATATGATCGGGGGATGAGGCATTACCAGGGCGAGGGCCGCAAAATGAGTTTCCTGTCATTTGTTGGTTGTACATGAGCATTCCAAACCCACGCCTCGCAGTGGCGATTGTCAACAGGAATTCGGGGGACATGTTGACGAGGTGTGTGGACCACGTGTACAGCAGTCGCCTCCAAGAGGAACCGATCGTCGTTGTCGTGGATAACGGCTCGTCAGACCACTCGACTCGCACATTAGCGAGCAAATATCCTCACGTGCACATCATAGAAAACGCAAAGAATCTGGGTTTTGCGGCCGCGGTGAATCGCGCCATGCCTCGATGTCGAGACGCTGGCTTTCTTCTGCTCGTCAACACAGACGCGTTCTTGGATCCCGACTGCGCGCAAACTCTTCTGAAATTTCTCGAAGCGCATCCGAGGGTGGGCATGGTAGGGCCCAGACTCTTGAACCCTGACGGGACGCCGCAAACTTCTTTCGAGGCCTTTCCTACCCTGGCCACCGAGATCCTGAACCGCAGCCTGCTCAAAAGACTGTTTCCGAAGAGATATCCTGGCAAGCACACGGCGTTTGCGTCGCCTACGCCAGTGGAGGGCCTCATCGGAGCAGTAGTCATGATTCGAGTCCAGGCATTGCTTGAAGTGGGCGGCTTCGACGAGGACTATTTTTTCTTCCTTGAGGAGACCGATTTAGCGCTTCGTATGCGCCGGAAAGGCTGGCAGGTGTATCATCACCCTGGGGCCCATGCCGTCCATCTCCAGGGAGCGACGGCAAAAAAAATGGAACTCGAGTCTCGGATAGAATTTTATCGGTCTCGCTACCTTTTTTTTCGCAAGCATTACGGCCGGCCTTCGACCTTTTTGCTGAAGAGCGCGCAGATGGCAAACTTGACCCTTGAAGTAGGAGCATTGGGATTAGTGAATGCGGTCGCCTGCGGCAATCTGCCGGATATAGCTCGCAGATTCACTGTGCGATACGGGCTGTGGCGATGGCATCTGCGGGGCTGTCCGGACGGCCAAGGGTTGCCTCGAGATTGATTCGTGGTGTTCAGCTCTTCGCAATGACCAAAGGGTTGTTGATGCGCCGCAACGAGCGACACGAGGTAATGTCTTGATATATTGTGAGAAACCCTATCCTTGCTCTTATGCCTCGCTTATGGCGACAGGCAACCGGCGTCATCCGAGACGTTGCGCTGCTTCGACGTGACTAGAATTCTATCCCTCGCTGCCCCTTGATCCCCTGCTGGAAACAGTGCTTTGTTTCCCGCATCTCCGTGACGATGTCTGCCAAATCTATGAGCGCCTGCGAGGCATTCCGGCCGGTCACGACAACGTGAAGACCCGACGGCCGGTTCTTCAGGCATTCCAAAATTTCGTCCTCTGGAACCATTCCGTAAGATATGAGATAGGTCAACTCATCGAGCACCACCATATTGAACGCGCCGGACTGGATGACTTGTACGGCGTAGTCCCAGGCTTCCCTGGCAACGCGGATGTCCTCCTCGATGTTTTCCGATCTCCACGTAAACCCCCTACCCAGTGCGTGAATTTCTAGGAGATCTGCAAACCTCTTGGCAGCTTCCAGCTCGCCGTATTTCCATGTGCCTTTGAGGAACTGGAGCACGCAGACTTTGAAACCATGGCCGAGGGCTCGAAAGACCTGTCCCAACGCTGCGGTAGTTTTTCCTTTGCCGTCGCCTGTGTTGACAATGAGAAGACTTTTCACCATGACGTTGTTTCCTCTGACGCCAACGGAACGTTTCCCTCGACGCATGGTTCAAAAGGTCGATGGGCGCGTCTTGCAGTCCAAACTGGTTCTCACAATAATCATGAATTCGATGACGCGGCCGTCATTTCAGGCGCTTCACTCGGCCGTTTTTGTCATGGACCTTCCCTGGGGCCAATCTCAGCGCCCCGCTGGATGCCAATGGCCTCAAAACAATCGACGAGCTATGGTCATCTTCTCGGCCTCTTTGGCTCCTTCGTATATCTCGAGGATCTTTGCGTCTCGATAAAACCTTTGCACGTCATATTCGTCGATGTACCCGTACCCGCCGTGCATTTGCAATGCCTTGTCGCATACCCACACGGCCGTTTCTCCGGCAAAATATTTGGCCATTGCGTTGATCATCGGGTTGGTCTTGCCCTGATCCACAAGCCAAGCAGCCTTGTACGTCAGGACGCGGGCAAGCTCGATTCGCGTGGCCATCTCTGCGAGCTGAAATTGGATAGCCTGGTTGTCGGCGAGGGGTCGGCCAAACACGTACCTCTCCTGAACGTATTTCAGCGACTTGTCCAACGCGCCTTGAGCCAGGCCGACCCCCTGCGCAGCCACGGTTGTTCGCGTTGCATCGAAGAAATGCATTAACTGATAGAAACCTGCGCCTTCTTTTCCTATCAAATTCTCCTGTGGGACGCGTACGTTATCGAAGGCGATTTCAGCGGTATCGCTGGCTCTGATTCCCAATTTGCCGTGGATTTTCTTGCGGGTAATGCCCGGTCGATCAGCCTCCACGAGGATGATGCTGTGGCGGCGATGTCTCACTTCTGCATCGGGATTAGTGACGCAAAGGACGGCCATGAAATCGCAGATAGTGCCGTTGGTGATGAACATTTTGCTGCCGTTGATGACATAGTCGTTGCCGTCTTTGACAGCTCTCGTTCTTGTGGAAGCCACGTCTGTGCCTGCATCGGGTTCCGTAAATGCGCCCGCAGAGATCATTTTACCGGCGACCAAGGGCGGAAGGTATTTTCTTTTCTGCTCTTCAGACCCAAAGAATATAATGTGCTCCGAGCCGAAAGACGCCGAGATAATGCACAGGCACAGCCCAAGGTCTATGCGACTAAGCTGCTCGGTGATGAGGCAGGCCTCGAGAAAGCCATAGCCAGGACCGCCATACTCTTCGGGGATTATCGCGCCCACGAGTCCGGCCTCACACCCTTTCTGCCATATTTCCCGAGCATACTTTTCTTGTCGATCGTAATCTTTCGCAATGGGAGCCATTTCCTTGACTGCAAATTTGTACGCCAAGTCCTGAATCATCCGCTGCTCTTCAGTGAGTTCAAAATCCATTTAGTTCTCCTTTGTGATTGTCATACTCAAGAGAGTGGTCTGTAAACGTGCGGAATAAAAGCATCCCTCGTGGAAGGCGGCTCGTCTGAATCCCATGGAGGCGCGGGCAAGGGGCGATAGAGCTATCGAGCTGTCAGCTCGCATCAGGGCTGCCCTTTATGAAGCGACTCCCTGATCACCTTCTTGTTCAATTTGCCGACGCTGGTTTTGGGGATTTCATCGACGATGTAGAACCTGTCAGGAACCGCCCACTTCGAGATGACCGATTGGCCGACAAAGCTCATCATAAAGGCCCGAAGGTCCTCTTCGGATACGCTGCCTTTCGCATCGGGATGGAGGACCACAAAGGCGACAGGCCGCTCGCCCCATTTTTCATCAGGAGCGCCTACTACCGCCGATTCTGACACAGCCTCATGGCGGCTGAGGAGGCTTTCCAGTTCCAGTGAGGATATCCATTCCCCTCCGGTCTTGATCGCGTCTTTAAGCCTATCTGTTATTTGGACATAGCCTTCGGGATCCATGGCGGCGACGTCGCCCGTGTGCAGTCGCCCTCCCCGCCAAAGTTCCTCGGACTTCTCTGCATTCTTGAAATATGCCTGAGTGCACCACGGGGTTCGCACGGTTATCTCCCCTTGGGAGGTCCCATCCATTGGGAGGACTTTGCCCTCCTGATCAGTAATCTTCAGGTCAACCAACGGGATGGGAAAGCCCGTTTTCGTGCGGATATCCAACTGACGTTCCCTGTCCCAGTTCGTCATGTGGGGCTTGAAATTGGCAATGGTGAGGATGGGACAGGTCTCTGACATGCCGTAGCCGTGGAAGAGATCGATGCCCCTCTCCAGCGCGGCCCTGGCCAATCCCCGAGGCATGGCCATGCCGCCGGTGTTGACTTTCCAGCTTCGCAGATCGATTTTTTTGGCCAAGGGATGATTGAGCAGCATATGGAGGATCGTCGCCACGCAGTGAGAGAAGGTCACCCCTTCCGTCTTGATCAGCGTGAGGGCTCGTTCAGGATCAAACCGTCCAGGATAAACCTGTTTTGCGCCAAGGAGGGTAGCCACGTAGGGAAATCCCCAGGCATGCACGTGAAACATAGGCGTCAGCGGCATGTACACGTCGCCGGTATGGAATCTCCCTTGTGAGCTAAAGGCGGCCGCGGCTACGGCCACCGATAAGGTGTGGAGAACGAGCTGTCTATGGCTGAAAAACACTCCTTTGGGATCGCCCGTGGTGCCCGTGGTATAAAACGTCGTGGCTTGGGCATTTTCGTCAAAATCTGGGAAGTGGAAGTCCTCATCTGCCTCGGACAACAGTCGTTCATATTCGGCGCGTACCGGCAGCGTTGCATCGATACCCTCGTCGCCGTCTTGCAACAGCACATAGGAGCGCGTAGGTAAGCGGTCCGCGATGCCCTCGAGCATTGGGACAAAATCCGTGTGGGTCAGGACAATATCGTCTTCCGCATGATTCATGGTGTAGAGTATCTGCTCGGGCGAGAGCCTCACATTCACCGTATGCAGTATGGCGCCCATCATCGGAACGGCAAAGAAGCATTCCAGGTATCGGTGGGAGTCCCAATCCAGAACCGCTACGGTATCCCCAGGTTTGACTCCAAGAGACTTCAATCCTGAAGCCAGTCGATGTATCCGCCGATAAAAATCGGCATAGGTATGCCTGACTTTGTCCTGATACACGATCTCTTGATTCGGCGCGTAGAGAATTGGCGTATGGAGCAGGTGTTTTATCAGCAATGGATACGAGTACGCAGAGGGAGTGGGCTGTATGGTTCGGACTCCTTGGATCATAGAGAGGGAAGCCTCCTCTTTTTAATTGTGGCGCCTGGAAAACATGCTGCTAGGCGCGATTTATGGTCTATTATCCCTCACCTTTGTGACCACGGAGGAATAGGGTACACAAACGGTTTCGTGGCATATTCCTTCGGCCATACCAACTCGAATTTCTCGTGCTGCCATTGTCCTACATAGGTAGGAAGCAGATTCTGCTGGGTCTTTTTCCCGTAAGAGACGAATTTAATATGCCCGTACATGGAATTCATGTCTGTTTTCGTCAACGCCTCTCGAACACTCTCCCTCGTCAGCTCGGACGCCCTTCGCAAGGCATCGGCTATCACGTAGAGCGCCACATAGGCCTGAGCCGCTACAAACTGCGGGGGTTCGTTGAATCGCTTGAGATATTTTTGGTAGTATTCTTTGGCCCCTGGGAAAGGAAGACTCTCTTGCCACAGCGTTGCAGAATAGATGTATTCAGCAGCCGAGCCCGCGTTTTTGACAAACTCCGGGAGCGCGAAACCGCCGCCCCCGCCGACAAACAGTTTAGGACAAAAATTGAGTTCCTTGGATTGTCGTACAATGAGGCCAGCGTCCATCACGTAGCATATTGCATACACGAGGTCAGGATTGGCGCTCTTGAGTTTCATTATCAGGGGTTTGAAATCTACGGAGCCTGATTCGAAGCCCTCTTTCATCACTACTTTGCAGCCCAATCCCTCGCACGCCGCGGCAAAGCTCTTACCTTGGGACTGGCCAAAAAGTGTATTCTCGAAAATTACCGCCGCGGTTTTTGGTTTAGCCACTTCTTTCAGAAAGGACAGCACGCCCTTGAAATATTCACTCGCTGTCTGATTGATCCTGAAGACATAATCCCATCCCATCTCGGTAATCTTATCAGCCGCGCCGGTATGCGTCACATAAGGGACCTTGAAGTTCTGAGCGACGCCGGCTATGGCATAGGTAACAGAGGATGAATACCCGCCTGTCAAGACGAGGATGTTATCCTTGGAGATGAGTTTTTCCACGGCCGACCGCCCCACCTCAGGACGCCCTGTGTCGTCCTCGATGAGAAGTTCCAGCTTTCTCCCCTTGACGCCCCCTGCTTCATTGATTTCCTCCAACGCCAATGCATATGAGTGCTTCTGCATCTCCCCAAATTTCGCCAGTTCACCAGTGAGGGGAATGACGGCTCCGATCACTATGGGGCCCTCGGCTGAGGCAAGAACGCACAGCGATCCATTCACGACAACACCCAAGACCACCACCAGGAAAAACAAGGCTCTTTTCATCTTTCCTCCTTCTGTCTTACTGTGGGAACTAGGCTTGATCCGCGTGTATCGGTTTCAGACCTAGCAGCATGTCGCGATAGGGCGTCAGTATGTCAGGATTCTTGTAAAAGGGAATAGCGCTGTTTTGCACGAAAGTCCAGTGCAGCCTTCATTTTTCGGGAAGAACGAAAAACTGGGGGCTCAGCGGACTGCCGAACCCCCAGTCACGGGAAGTCGTTATGACTGGAATCACAGGAATCCTTTCACCAGTGTATCCCACCCCACCTCGGAGAAGGAACCATACACGTCCGAGATGGGCTCGCCGCCTGTAGCCGCCGCTGCAGCGGGATCGTCAGCGATGAGCGACAGCAGGCGTTCGCCTTCAGACTCGATAAACTTGACGCTCTCGATCCCAAAGGTGAGCTCCTTCAGTTCGGACCTCAATTCGAACGGATCGAGCAGCATCACCCAGCCAGCGCAATAAGGGTCTTGATTGGCGTTTTCCGGCTTGTCCAGAAGTTTCTGATTGACTGCGGTGACGACGCCAGTCAAAGGGGCTTTGACTCCTACTTCGTGCCCTGCCCTTTGAAGGATGAAGGATTCCTCGGAAGCGCTGAACCTGGTTCCGAGGGATGGGAGCCTGAACTTGTCTGCCCTGCCCACGAGGCGATTCCCAAAGTCGTCCAGGCCGATGCGCACCCTACCCCCGTATTCCACACGAGCCCATCCATGATTCCGGTGGAGATAATAGTCTCGCGGGACGCGATAGCCATGGGCGTTCAGGTACTGCGGCGGACCAAAGAGCGTGACGTCCGCTTCCAAGGTGTCTTCCAGCATCTGGTCATAGGGGCACCTGGCGCAATCATAGGCGTTGGCGCATTTCTTGTACGCGGGCGCGCCTCCTGTGAGGGCGTGTCGGCATCGAATATCCTGCCCGCCCTTTCGGAACATCGCGGCCTGCCATTTCTCAGCCGCGTCGTCCCTCGCCAGCTTGCGGCCCATGGCCTTATCAAAGGCGCATTTGGTGCAGTCAAACGCGTTGTCGCAGTATTTTACCGGCACGACTTTGGCCCGCATCCAGATACACTCTTTGTCCGAGAAATTGAAGGTGGCCAATCCACCTCGCGGCTTGTCTTCCTTTTTCATTTGTTACCTCCTGGGATATATGGTTTCCTCAAGAACCTTCTTCGCGGGCGTCATGCCGCCTTCAAAAGTTGCAGCGACGCAACAAGTCCGTGAGCCACAGGCTGAGTGTCCTCCAACATCTGATCGTACTCGCACCTGGCGCATTCATAGCAGTTTGCGCACATCTTCCCTGCGGGAGCGTGACCGCTGAGCGCATGCTTGCAAAGCCCCTGGGTCGCGGTGAGTTCAGATAGTCTCAAAGATTCTGTCGTTTTCATGGCTGCCTCCTTTACTCCTGGCTGCGGTTTTGTATGGCGTTTGAGCTCAGGGGCTGTTCCCTGCGACTCTGTTTTCCTCTGCCCAGGGTAAAGCAAGGATGATGCCAACACCCCTGATCTTTGTAACACATTGATATAGTGCGTTCTTTCAGGCAGAGAGGCAGATAGCGCACATCATCCGGAGTGTGGTGAAATTCCCAGAGGATTCGTTGCTCATACCGAGCCGTAAGCATATTTATTTGTTATTACTAGGCTTATGCAACGTGTGGCAAAAAACCATAGGGGTGTGGCAAAAAACGACATCCATTCACGATCGCCCTTTGAGCGCGCCGCAATGAACATTTCGCGTATATTCTCGTCATGTTTTGCGGCG
>Ga0123519_10011061_pt1 | contig 13361 bp, 9 predicted proteins | sample YelNatPaOPRAMG02_FD_87396 | JGI IMG/M metagenome (GOLD analysis project Ga0123519, IMG submission 87396) | Hot spring microbial communities from Yellowstone National Park - Yellowstone National Park OP-RAMG-02 (version 2) | ecosystem: Environmental > Aquatic > Thermal springs > Hot (42-90C) ...
GACGACGGTGCCCATGTGCGTATCCATATGGGTGGCATCGATCCCGCTGACCCGGGCGCGCTCGAGCTGGGCGCGCATCTCCAGGGTCACCGCTTGCGGATCGGCGTGCTCCTGCACGGAGGGTGAATCGGCGTAGAAGCAGCCCTCGTCATCCAACAGGCCCGAGGCGGGGTCGCGGGTGGAGAGGGGGCCCCAGCGGTAGGTGCGCCACTCGCTGGTGAGGGTGATGTGCACACCCAGGTCGGCGGCCGGGTGCCCGCGGGCATAGGCGGCGGCATGCAGGGCCCAGGGGCAGGGCATCATCACGGCGCCGCATGAAACCAGGCCGAAATCGGCGAGCTCGGCAAAGGCGGCCACGCTCGCCTGGCACATGCCCACGTCGTCGGCATGGATGATGACCACACGGTCGGTATCGGCGAGGCCCAGCTTGCGCAGGATCGGGTTGGGTTGCATGGGTGTCCTCCTTTTGACCATATCAACAACACTGAATCTAGCCCAGTCCTGTCAAATGCGCAAAATGGTGAGATAGTCCTATAATAGGCAGCGTTGATGGCTTTTCATTCTTGGCCGGCGCCTGAGGAGGAAGACCATGGCGAACCCTGAACCCGTCACGCTCAAGATTGCCTATATCGGCGGTGGCAGCCGCGGCTGGGCGCGTAACCTGATGATGGACCTGGCTCTCTGCCCGGACCTCACGGGCCAGGTAGACCTCTATGATATCGACATGGAGAGCGCGCGCCTGAACGAACAACTGGGCACATGGCTGCAGGGGCAGCCGGGGGTGGTGTCGCAGTGGCGCTACCGCGCCGTGCCGACCCTGGACGAGGCGCTGCGCGGGGCCGATTTCGTGGTCGTCTCGATCCAGCCGGGCACGCTCGAGTGCATGGCGGCGGAGGTGGCCATCGCAGAGCGTTATGGTATGTTTTTCCCCGTCGGCGACAGTATCGGCGCGCCGGGCCTGATGCGCGGCCTGCGCTCGGCCACGATCTATGCCGGCTTTGCCCGCCGCATCGCCGAACTGTGCCCGCAGGCCTGGGTGATCAACTATACCAACCCGATGACTATCTGCACGCGCACATTGACGCGGGTGGCGCCGGGGCTCAAGGTCTTTGGCTGCTGCCACGAGGTGTTCGGCGCCCAACGGCTGCTGGCCAACCTGGCCGCCAAGCGCCTGGGGATCTCGCCCGTCCCCTTGCGACAAGAGATCCAGGTGAACGTGCTGGGCATCAACCACTTTACGATGATTGATCGGGCCACATATCAGGGACACGACCTGCTGGCCCTGCTGCGCGAGTACATTGCCGAACCCGGCGTGCTCCGGCCTTACACTCAGGCCGAGGTCGAGAGCTGGCACGACTGGTTCCGTGATGGCTCGCAGGTCAAGTTCTGGCTGTTCCAGCGCCTCGGCGCGCTGCCGGCCGCCGGCGACCGCCACCTGGTGGAGTTCCTGCCCGGCTTTACCCGCTCGCCGGAGGAGCTTTTCCGCTGGGGCGTGATCCGCACCCCAATCTCGTACCGCATTGAACGCTGGCGCGAGGCCCCTCAGCGGGCCCGCGACCTCATGGCCGGGCGCACGCCGCTGCATCTCGATGCCTCAGGCGAAGAGGGCGTAGCCCAGATGAAGGCCCTGCTGGGCATGGGCGACCTGATCACCAACGTCAACGTGGAGAACGAGGGGCAGATCCCCGACCTGCCGCGGCACGCGGTGGTAGAGACAAACGCCCACTTTGCCCGCGATCAGGTGCGCCCGATTATGGCCGGCGCTTTGCCTGCCGGGCTGCAGGCTATCGTAGCGCGGCATGTGGCCAATCAGGAAGCCATCGTCGAGGCTGCCCTCACCCGCGACCGGGACCTGGCCTTCCAGGCGTTCTACAACGACCCCGCCAACCGCCTGCCGGTGGATGAGTGCTGGCGCATGTTCAATGAGATGCTGGCGGCAACGAGTGAGTTCCTGCCGGGCTGGCAGATCGAAGCGTAAACGGAGCCTTTCAGGTATTCTGGGTGGCCGGGTCTGGAACCATTTGGCTGCGGGCCTGACCCCCGGGAATACCTGAATGCTGCATCACCCTCCCGCGAGAAAAGGCGGGTAGAGATCGACCCGGTCGCCATCAGCAAGGACCTGTTCCCCGGGCCGCTTGCTGCCGTTGACGGCGACCAGGCCAATCCATTTCTGAGGGATGTCGAGGCGCTGCAGCAAGTCTGCCACAGTAGCCCCGGGGGGCAGGCGCTGCGCGAACTGCGCCCCACGCTCGGGCGCGGCAAAGCGCCGCAGGAGCGATTTCAGCTCGACCTGGACCGTGATCTCGTCTGCCAAGGCGTTTGCTCCTCCGCTGTCTATCGACATAGAATTGTAGATAGGTGCGAAATGCCGTCAAGCGAAGGACCCATAGAGTCATCCGAGTGGCAGTGTGCTGCTGCCTGAGTCACGCATCACGTTCCCTGGTACGATTCGTGCTCGCCGAGGGGCAAGCGTAGCTGCAGGGAGGTGTATGCCATGGCCGAGCAAACCTATACTCCTATCAGCCTGGTGGATATCGAGCGCCTGTACGTCGACCCGATCCCCAAGTCATGGAAAGAGCTCGAGGAGCGCACGGTTCATGTTCTGGAGAGGGGCGAGATCAGCGACCGGCAGTCTCAAGTCATGGTAACCATTCTTCGCACCCTGGAAAGCAAAGGGGTCCCTATGCCGGCCGATGCTGACGATCTCTATCTGATGATGCGGCCGTTGCTGGAGGCCGTGCCAGGGGGATACGCCTGAGAGAGCCCCGGCAGCCCCGCCGGGCAAGAACCTCACCCCTGACCCCGCTCCCCGGCGTGTCCGTGCGCGAGGGAATCTGCTCCGCGCCGGGGAGGGGGCACCATTATGGCTATTTGGCGGGCTTACCAATCACACACGCCCCTCCCCGGCGCTGGGCGAGCATCGCTCCTACACTGCGCCGGGGAGGGGTTGGGGTGAGGTCCTTTAGCCGATCACGATTTCAGGTGCAACCGCACGGTCCTGATCTCATAGGCCCCGAAATCGAGGGGCAGGCGGCCGCCCTCCAGCGCGAGCGGGCGAAGGGCGTTCTCTACCAGGTCGACTTCTTCGGCGCTCTCGACTTGCATGCCCAGGCTCAGCATGGCCCTGGCCGGGCGGCCATGGCTCTCATAGAGACGCACGATCAGATCTCGACCCGTGGCGGGCTGGTCCTCGGCGGGCTTGACGGCGGAGACGATCACCGCCTCAGGTGTGCAGGTGAGGAGGGGCACTCCGGGCTTCAGGTCGCCCCCGTGGGCCGGCTCCAACCGGCTGAGGAGTGGCTGGTTGAGCTCGGCCGCGCGCTGCGTGCTCCCCGCTTCCCGCCAGGTGCCTGCATGGGGGTAGAGGCTGTAGGTGAAGCGGTGCAGCCCCTGATCGGGGGCGCTATCGGGCTCATAGGGTGAGCGCACCAGGGTTAGCCCCAGGGTGTGATAGTGGGCGCTGTGGCCGTATTTCGCGTTATTGAGTAGCGAGAGCCCATAGTGGCTGTCGGAGAGATCAGCCCAGCGCTGAGTGGGCATTTCTGCGCCGTCTGCAGGGCGCTGCAGGCCGGCAAAGGGCACCTCGAAGGTTGCTTCGGTCCCCTCATCAAGGAGCGGCGTAAAGGTTGCGCGCAGCATGGGCGCATCGGTCGTGGCCGTGCCCTGCTCGTGCCAGTCGATCTCCGTCTCGAAGTCAATGTGGCGCAGGCCACGATAGAGCACGATGCGCTGCTTGAGCGCTGAGCTGAGCACCCTCTGGCTCACCTCCAGGATGCCGCAGACAGGGCCACTGGCCGCCGCCCTGATCTCTGCGCCTGCCACCAGGTGATCGACCCGGGTGATGATGCCCAGGTTCCAGGCCGACATGGTGTGCGGCGCCTCGTACTGCACTTCCAGCCGGTTCAGGCTGCCAGCCTGCACCCGCCTTTCCGGTCCCCAGCCTGCCCGACTGCCGGTGACGGGGCGGGCGTTCTCTTTGTCCCACAGTTCGTCGATAGCGCCGGAGGCCGGGTGGAGACGCAAGCGCAGCAGCTCGTTCTCCAGAGTGAGCCCGTCGGGGGTTGCCACGCCACCGGTAAAGGGCTGCGCCGCCTCGGCGAGCAAGCGGTAGACCTGGCTGCCCAGGGCCGGCACTCTCTCGGCGATGAACACCAATTCGTCGCCGACCACCTGCACCGGCGACTGCCGCCCAGCGGCATCCTCCACCCCTGTTGGCATGGGGCCGTTCAGGCTGCTCAGGGGGATGCGCACCACATCGCTGCGCTCCCAGGCGAGCGGGTTGTACACGACCACGCGCTCGCCCGCACCCGCGCCCGTATCGAGGTGAGCCGCCAGCCCGGCCAGGGCGTCGTTTGTGACCTGCGCCGCTGTTGCCGCTACCGGCGCCAGACGCTCGCGCGCCTCGCGGTAGGTGGCCCCGATGCCTGCGCCACAGAGGATATCGTGGAACTGGTGGAAGAGCAGCAGCCGCCAGGCCTCATCCAGTTCTGCTCGCGGGTAGGGCCGGCCGGCCTGCAAGGCGCTGGCTGTGGCGATCGCCTCGGCGCTCAGCAGGTCCGATTCACCGCGCCGGTTGAGCCATTTGATATCGCCATGGGTGGTATAGCAGCCCTCAAAGACGGGGTTCAGCTCGTGGCGGATCACCGGCAGTCCCTTCGCCTCTCGCTCGGCGCGCTGGAAAAAGCTGAGGGTGTCACTCAGCTGTGCATGGGGCACATAGGGGGCCCGGTCAATGGCGCGCGCCGTCTCGATATCGCGGGCCGTGGCGCCGCCCCCATGATCGCCTACGCCATACACGTAGAGCCCCGCCGGCAGCTGCAAGCGCTTATCCAGGTCCATAGCCGGGGCCACGGTCGCCTGCGGCGAGATCTCGCCGTTGTAGCCGAGCGGGTCCACCATGGCCAGCACGCGCGATCCGTCGGGCGCCTCCCACCAGAAGAGGGGCTCGCCCCGACCGGCGCGACAGCAATAATAGTATTTGACGCCGGCCTTGGCCAGAATCTGGGGCATGGTGGCGGGGTGGCCAAAGGTATCGGGCTCCCAGCAGATCAGCGACTGGCGTCCGAAACGGCTCTTGACGTAACGCTGCGTGTAGAGCAGATGGCGCGCCAGTGCTTCGCCGCTGGCCATGTTGAGGTCACCCTCTACCCAGGTGTTGGCGGTCACATCCCAGCGGCCCTCACGCACACGCTCCTGAATACGGGCAAAGAGCGCTGGGTGCTGTTCTTCCATAAAACGGTAGGTGGAGGCCTGGCTCTGCGAGAAGACAAACTCGGGGTAGCGGGCCATGAGCTGGTCGGCGGCGGTGAAATCGCGCCGGCAGACCTCGATGGTCTCGGGCAGGGTCCACAACCAGTTCATATCGATGTGCGAGTGGCCGATAAAGTAGGTCGTGAATTCCTTGGCGCGGGTGGCAAAGGGCGCCAGCGCTGCGCGGGCGCGCGCCTCTCCCTCGGCCCAGGCGGCCCAGGCGTTGGCGCTCAGGTCGGCTGGGTCCACGCACGCCAGCGCCTGCTGCCAGGCTGCGCGCAGGGCGGGGCTCCCGTCGCGCTCGGCCAGGTAGTGGGTAAAGGCCATCTGCTGGCGGAAGAGCTCGAGATCAAAGAGGTGCTCCTCCAGGCGGCTGTAGCGCAGGTTGGTCTGGATGAAGATGCCAAAGCCGTCGCCCTGCTGTACGTGCACGGCCACGGTCATGGGCACGCCGGGGCGCGTATCCTCGCCCAGCAGGAGCGGCACGCCCCGCGTATCGGCCCACCAGCGGTCGCGGTAAGCCTCGCGCCCGTCAATGTAGAAGGTCGCGCCGATGGCCAGGAAAGTGACCATCTCTAGCCGGGAACCGGCCAGGGCAATCCCTTCACTCTCTGGCGGCGGCGTGAACGTGCGCCGGAACCAGACGTCCGAGGCCGCGGAGGACCAGGTGTGCGGCAGGGAGACCTCGGCCCAGCCACTGTCGTTGAACGAGGGCTCGGCAGCCCCGGCGGGGTTGCCGGCGCAAAAGCGCCACTGGGTCAGCTCGCAGGTGCGCCGCAGCGCCGCGATCTTGCCGGCCAGGGCGCTATCCAGCGCGCTAAGGTCCTGGAAAGCCATTTGACCATGCTCCTTCTGCTGGACCTCCCGGAGGTCCCGAACTTCCGGGAGGTCCAGGAAACTTACCGTGCCCACCCCATCGCCCGCAGGCGAATGAGGGTAGCCTCTTCGACCGCCTCGGCGAAGCGCTCCCAGGTACCGTGACTGAGGGCCCGGAAGATGGCTGGCCGCTGAGAGCGGAAGGTTAAGAACATAAAGCGGCGGAAGAGCTCCGCGTCGGGGTCTGGGACGTCGGGATCGGTGGTCGCTTCGAGATCAGCCGCGAGCTTGAAGAGTGGCAGTCCATAGCCGGTGACGCCCTGCACCAGGAGCGCCGTCTCGGCGCCATAGTCGGCGGTGATCTGCTCCAACCCTGCCGGGGTCGTCAGCAAGCGGAGAGCGTCTGCCGTGTCGAGGTCCGCCAGGGTGCCGGTATAGACGCCCGCCAGTTGCTGCACGGCCTCTACAGTGCGGCGCCAAGCCTCCACAAAGACCTCCCGTTCGGCGGCGTCCTCGGAGGAAGCGATGATCTGCCACAGCACCTCCTGGTAGACGTCGGCAACCTTGAGCTCAGCGCGGCCGCCCGTGGCGCGGGCAATGACCTCGTCGACGCCGATACCCTTGCCTGTCGCGGCGCGCACGCCGTCGGCCGAGTGCACCGAGAGCATGGCGCCAAAGTGGGCAAGGATGCTGGCGCAGGCATTGACCTGGGGCCACAGGTCGCGCTCGGGGTCGGCCTCATAGTCGTGCCGCTTGGTAAAGCCGATGTTCGGCCCGGCCGAGGCGATGGCCCCTGCCGGGAGCGCCATCACCTCATGCAGCAGTACCAGGTAGAACAAGAGCTCCCGGGGCGGCATGGGCTGGGGCGTCTCGTCGAGGGCGAGCTCGTAATCGAAGGGTTGATCCCCGCGCAGGCGCGCTGCCAGGTCGTAAAGCTCCTTGTGTACGGCGCAGGCCCGCCAGTACTTCTGCCCCAGGCGCATGATCTCACTGGAGCCGAACTCGAAGGTGAAGGGGGGCTGGTCGGGCAGAATGTTGGGCACCTCGAAGCGGCGGCCCCGGAAGGTTTCGAGCACCTGGCGTGTGGCCAGCGGGTCCAGGGGAGCGGCGAAATCGAACAGGTGGCACGTATCGACTGTGAATTTGGTATAGTCGCGCGACTCCTCCATGGCCAGCTTATTCAAGGCCAAGGAGCGGGCGAGCGCCTCCTCGTTGCGGCCGGTGACGATAGCGTGGTCCGCATCGGCGCCGATGGGCAGCTCCTGCCGGGTATAGCCGCCCTGACTGGCAAAGGCAAAGAGCCCCGCACGCAGGAGCTCTCGCGGGCCATAGCCGCCGGTGTGACCGATGCCCGGAAACTCAGCCGGGTTGACGCCCTCGGGGATCAGCTCACGCACAATCGATTGTTGCACAAACCAAAAGGGGGCTGCGCTTTTAAGCAGGGCGCGGAAGATGCCATCCCACCCGCCAAAGGTGCTCTGATCGCGCAGGCCGGGCACATCGGGTGGGGCCAGCACGATGCGGTTGCCGGCGCCAAAGCCGCGCTGATAGCCGCTCTGGTTGATGGCAACCAGGCGCCGGGCTGGGGCTAACTGCCGCTCCCAGGTCAGCATGTTCTCATAGCTGGCCGGGAAGATCAGGTCGTTGCCTACCGCCTGGCCGCCGGTGAGCCCTGTCTCAGGCAGGGGCTTGCCCTCACTGCGCAGCAGGATAATATCGCGGCCGGCCGAGCGGCCGGTGAAGAGTGATGCCTCTCGGAAAGAGACGCGCGAATCGGCAAAGATGACGTCCTCAGCCATGCTCGTATCCTCCACTGGGTAGTTGATCTGCCACAGGCTGATGCCATTGTACCCGACGGAGAGCGAACATGCAAAAAGTGGGGTAGTGGTGGGTGCAGCTCGCTGGTGGATGCGTACACCCGGGCCCCGCCCTGGCGTGAAGGGGGTAGCAGGGATGGGTGCCACGCCCTGGCTGAGCGACAGCCCCCGATGGAAGTACGCCCATAGATGTCGCCCGGTTGCGCAATCTGCGCCATGGGGGTATAGTGGATGGGTATTGATGACTGGCTATGAAAGGACAATGGGAGTGACTTTTCTAACGCCGATGACGGAAGAAGAGTTTGTGGCCTGGCGAGCCCAGACTGTGAAAGGCTATGCGGCCGAGAAGGTGCGGGCGGGCAATTGGAAGCCAGAGAATGCCCTCGAGCTCGCCGAGCGCGATACGCGCGAGCTTTTGCCCAACGGCCTGAGCACCCCCGGGCACTACCTGTTCTCGATCCGCGAGGAGTCGCTGCCCGAGCCGGTCGGGACGATCTGGCTTGCCGTCAATGCCGGCTGGGGGAAGCCCATCGCTTTCATCTATGACCTCCAGATTGCGGAACCCTATCGCCGGCGCGGATACGCCACACAGGCTCTGGCGCTGGTGGAGGACAGGGCGCGCGAGTTGGGCGCAGAGACCCTCGCCCTGCACGTCTTTGGCCACAACACGGCTGCCCTTGCCCTCTATGAAAAGGCGGGCTTTCGGGCCACCAACATCAATATGGTCAAAGACCTGCACTTGCCCGCACCCGCGCCCGAGGCTGCCTATCACCTGCGCCGGGCCGATAGGGCTATGCCCAGCCGCGAGGAAATGCTCGCCGTGATCGCGGGGCAGAACCATATGACCCTGGCCCTGTGCAAGGAGGGCGAGCCCTACCTGGCGACGGTGAGCTATGGCTTTGACCCGGCTGCGGATTGCTTCTATTTCCACTGCGCGCCAGAAGGCAAGAAGATTGATTTTCTGCGCGCCAACCCCATCGTCTGGGGCCAGGTGATGGTGGATGACGGCTACCTCGCAGGCAAGTGTGATCACGCCTACCGGACGGTGCAATTCCGTGGCCGGGCAGAGTTTGTGGCCGACCTGGAGGAAAAGCGCTCTGCCCTGGCCCTGATGGTCGATCAACTGGAGCCAGACCCTGCCCCTGTCAAGGCGAGGCTTCTTGCCGGCGAACGCTGGCACAAAGTGACGCTCGTGCGTGTGCGCGTGCTGGAGATGAGCGGCAAGCGGAACGAGTAGCTGAGGGCACTGAAGCAGCTCGTGGAATCGCAGTTCTTTCAGTCAGTGCCCTCGCCTCTCACCCCGCCGCGAGCGCAAATGCGTGCAGGAATCGCTCATCGGTGCGTTGGGTGGGGTCAAAGCGCTCGCGCAGGCGATAGTTGCGCTGCAATTTGCGCCCCAGTGTCCGTTGCCACTCCTCCTGATAGCGGCCCAGGAAAGCGGCGCTGACATCGCCTGCAGCCACCGCCTGTGCCGCCACCTGGCCCGCCAGGCGCCCCGCCTGCATAGCGTTGAGGATGCCGCCGCCGGTCAGGGGGTCTACCTGCCGTGCCGCATCGCCGACCAGCATCAGCCCTGCCATCACCATGCGTGCGGGCGAAGGCGCCACGGGCACATTGCCGGCGATCAGGGTGACGGGAGAGCCCTGGCTCAAGCTGCGCCGGCCCTCGATGAAGCGGTGCAGGTAGTCGAGCGGGGCGCGCCCGCCGGCCAGGTCGGCCTGCACGCCCAGGCCTACATTGGCGCGCCCTTCGCCCTTGGGGAAGACCCAGGCATAGCCGCCGGGCGCCACGTCATAGCCAATGGTGTAGGCCGTGCAGGCGGGATCAATCTCGATGCCGGCCAGGAGATATTGGGCGCAGACCATCGTATCGGCCAGGGGAAGCTGCAGGTCGAGCCCCGCCCAACGGCCGACCTGCGCCTCGATGCCGTCCGTTGCGATCACGACCCCCGCTTCCAACTCAATCTCACCTGCGACCGGTTGGCCCTGAGGCCGCACCCTGACCCCGCGCATCTGGCCCTCTTCCAGGAGCACGCCAGTCACCGCCGCCTTGACGCATATCTCGGCCCCAGCAGCCACCGCCCGCTCGGCCAGGGCGCGGTCGAACACCCGCCGCTCCAGGATATAACCTTTGCCGCCTTCTGCCCTCCACTGGAGGGGATGAGAGGGGGATGTGCCGGCGCCATTCAGGGCCGTGATCTCGGCGCGGGTGATCTCGGCTGTGATCCAACGGGGGTTCGGCTCTACCAGAGATGCCAACAGTTCCGCGGCCACGCCTTCGGCGCAGCGCACGGGTGAGCCGATCTCCTGCCGCTTTTCCAGCAGCAACACCGAGAGGCCCTGTTGCGCCGCCTGCCAGGCGGCCATCGCGCCGCCCGGGCCGGCGCCTACCACGATCACATCGTAGCGGCGCTTGCTGGGGCCGGCGGGCTGCCGGGCCGACTCGGCGCGCCGGCCGCCTGGCAGGCGGCGCTCCACACTGAGCGCTCCCATGGGGCAGGCAACCACGCAGTTTCCGCACTCGCTGCAGGCCAGGTCGTCGACTTGCAGGCGGGTTTCGGCCAGGGTGAGCGCCTCCGTGGGGCAGACGCTCACGCAGCCGCCGCAATAGGCGCAACGTTCCGGGTCGAGGATGACCATGCAGACCTCCTTGGTGTGATATCGCGACACGGCCTACCGGGCCGTCTCTACAGTGCAGCACACGGGTAGAGACGCGCTGGTGGCGCGTGTTGCCCGGATGATAGAACACACCACCGGGCAAACGGTCGCGGCATTGCTTCCGTGATGCGTATGTTTTATAATTCAGGCATCGGTTGTGTGCGCCACAAGCCCCGAGAGGAGGATGCTGCCATGCCAACCCCGACCATGCAGGAAGACCCCGTGCGCCTGACGCTGCGCCTGTTGGACGAGCTCTTGACCGGTGAAGCGGCGCGGACCGTCGGCGTGCGCCTGTGGGATGGCACCCCCTGGCCCGACGCCGGGCCGCGCCCCGTGACATTGGTCCTCAAGCACCCCTGGGCGCTGCGCGCCATGTTCCTGCCCGGCACGGAGCTGGGCCTGGCCGAGGCCTATCTCTATGACGATTTCGATATCGAGGGAGATATTGAGGTCGTGTTCGGCCTGGCCGATGCTATTGCCGAAGCTACCGCTGGCTGGAGTAGAAAGCTGCGCGCTGCCCGTGACCTGCTGCGGCTGCCCGCCCCGGCTGAGAGTGGTCGCCAGACTCGGCGCGGGCGCGCCCGGCTCGGCGGCAGGCGCCACTCGCTGGCGCGAGACAGGGCGGCGGTGACCTATCACTATGACGTCTCGAACGATTTCTATGCCCTCTTTCTGGACCGGCGCCTGGTCTATTCCTGCGCCTATTTCAGCACTCCCGACGAGGGTCTGGATACGGCTGAGGAACGCAAGCTGGACTATATCTGCCGCAAGCTGCGCTTGCAACCCGGGCAGCGCTTGCTGGACCTGGGCTGCGGCTGGGGTGGGCTGGTGATGTACGCTGCTGAACACTATGGCGTGGATGCCACCGGCATCACCCTCAGCCAGCCGCAGGCGGAGCTGGCCAACGAGCGCATCGCCGCCGCCGGGCTGCAGGAGCGCTGCCGCGTGCTTGTGCAGGACTATCGGGAAGTGGAGCAGTGGGAGGGCTATGATGCCCTGGCCTCGGTAGGCATGTTCGAGCATGTCGGCGCCGCCCTGTTGCCAGCCTATTTCGAGCGCGCACGGCGGCTCTTGCGGCCGGGGGGCGTTTTCCTGAACCACGGCATCGCTAACCGGGCGGGAGGCAAGCCGCAAAAGGGCCCGAGCTTTTCCGATACCTATGTCTTTCCCGACGGCGAGCTGGTGCCGATCAACGTCACCCTGCGCGCCGCTGAGGGGGCGGGGTTTGAGGTGCGCGATGTCGAGAGCCTGCGCGAGCACTATGCCCTGACCCTGCGCCACTGGGTGCGCCGGCTGGAGGCCAACCATGCCGAGGCCCTGCGCTATGTGGATGAGCCCACCTATCGGGTGTGGCGGCTCTTCATGTCGGGCTCCGCCCACGGCTTTACCTGCGGGCGCCTGAACGTGTATCAGGCGCTCCTCGTGCGGCCCGATGCGCAGGGCCGCAGCGGCCTGCCCTTGCAGCGCGGCGACTGGTACAACCCGTCCTCGTAATGCGTGATGCGTGAGGCGAGCTTGGCAAGGCCCTGATGATATCAGAGGAGGACGAGTGAATGAACTATCCCACGCAAGTGGCAGCCCCAGGGGTCGTCTACCAGAACTGGTATGGCACCCATAACTATGAGAGTCGCCAGAACACCCCCGTGACTTTTCTTGTCATGCACGACACTGAGGGGTCATTATCTGCGACCCTGAGCTGGTTCGCGAACCCCGCCTCAGAGGTGTCGGCCCACGACGTCATCAATGTGGACGGCGCCGTCTACCGCTGTGTGACCTATGATCGGGCAGCCTGGCAAGCGGGTGGGCCTACCTCAAAACTGAACCCCGGCGCCAATTTGAAATCGATCGGTGTTGAGATGGTCTACCCGGCTGCACCCGCCAGCCCGCCCTGGCCGCCGGCGCAGCTGGATGCCGCCGTCAAACACTGCCGCGAGATTGTGCGTGCCTTTGCCATTGCCCGCGACCACGTGGTCAGGCACGCTGACATTGATCCCACCCGCCGCAGCGACCCGCGCAATTTTCCCTGGACGTGGTTCTTGGACAACATCTATACGGAGGTCAATATGGCGAACGTGCAGGAAGCGATCCGGCAGCAGGCCTGGATGCAGGCTGGTCTCAGCTATAACCCCAATGCCGCCTTTGCCACCTTTGCCCGCGCCCACAATCTGGGCGCGCCGATGGGGCCCGAGACAGACACGATCACTGACGGGCGCACCTACCGGTGGCAGCGTTTTGCCCTCGCTATCGTCTTTGCCGAGCTTGGGCATTGGGACCAGATCAGCTCGATTGCGTACTGATGCCCTGGGCTTGAATTTGATCCGATCGCAGCGTTGGCCGTAGGGGCGGCAGTGGCGTGCCCGTCGGCCAGGGCGTTCTGGTGGGGGTGGGCATCGAATCCAGCGTCCGGCTTGGCCTGGCTGTCATTGTGGGCCAGGGGGTGCGCGTGGGCCAGGCTGTGACGTGGAGAGGGCTGCGCGCAGGGATGGTATCGGGCAGGCTATCTCCAGGCATGGCCGGCAGCGCGACACAAGCTGAAAGGGTGATAATCGAAAAGAAGATGAGAGTCGGCAGGGCGATGCGTCTATTGCTCATCAGATGACTCCCGCATGGTCAGATTGGCTCTTTCCTGATGGCAAGAGCCATGCCACGGCGGAAGGGCGAGCAGCCTTACATCCGGGTGTCAGAGGCGCAGGGATGGCGTTTTTATCATGTTCCGTCTGGAAAAGAAAACACTCCCGCCACCCTTAAGGGGTAGGGGAGCGCTTGCGGAGGGAATAGTACCCCTGGGCAGACTCGAACTGCCGCACACGGCTCCGGAGGC
>Ga0123519_10011066_pt1 | contig 13357 bp, 9 predicted proteins | sample YelNatPaOPRAMG02_FD_87396 | JGI IMG/M metagenome (GOLD analysis project Ga0123519, IMG submission 87396) | Hot spring microbial communities from Yellowstone National Park - Yellowstone National Park OP-RAMG-02 (version 2) | ecosystem: Environmental > Aquatic > Thermal springs > Hot (42-90C) ...
CCATTAGTCCCATGATTGTGTAAGCGTCTTTTGGGTTCTCTTGGAGGTGTTTCTTGATTTTGTCAACCACATTGTTGCTTTCGAGTTGGCTGCGAGGGATTTTTATTGTTATTCCTGATTTTCTTCTTTTTCTTCTTTTTTCTTGCATTATTTGTTTCACCTCTTTAACATTTTTATCTTTTTAACTTTTAAACAATAATAACAATAACAACTCTATATTTAAACTTTCCCGTTTAACGCTTTTTTTGAAAAATGAGAGTTTCTGGCGTGGTCTTGTGTATTCAGTCGTCGCTTCTTTGCATGTAAAGTAGAGCTTTAACATTGATGTTGTCGTCTTCGACGTTTTCTATAACGCAATAATATAGGCCAGGTTTGTTTGGTGTAAAGTTTATTTTGGTTTTTGATACGTTTTCTCTTGCGTACTCCGCAGTGAATTCTTCGTTGTTTTCAAATTTTGTGAGGTTGCGTGGAGTTAGGAAGTAGAGGTTGAAGTAGCCTCGAGAGGCGATTTCTCCATATACTTTTTCGTTTTTGTTAAGGTTAAGGTCGTATGAGATGTAGTCTTCGACCAGAACGGTTTCGTCCACTATTGGTTCTTGTTCTTCTCTCAGTTGTGGTTGTCTTTGTTCAACTTTTTCCTTTTTCTTTGGTTCTTCTTTTCGTTCGAGAGCAAGTGTTATGGTTACTATGATGCTGGTTATTCCGATTGTTGCTCCTGCAAGAGGACCTGCGGCAGTCCATGAGAGTAGTGAAGTTAATCCGAGAATTAGAAAGATGAGTGTGAAGGTTATGCCAATGATGGCGGTGAGTTTGGCGGCCTTCATGTTTCTCCTCGATTCTATTTTATCTGTTCAGGCATATAAGAAAAGTTGAAGATGTGCTACTTTGTTTTTTATGGGAAGGCCCATAACCAGTAGTTTGTCTTAACGTCTTTAAGGCTGTATACATATTTTAGGGAGTTGAATAGGCTTGGACGGTTTTCGAGAAAAGCTCTTTTGTAGAATAGTAGGGAGATAAGGAAGGCTTCGTCGAATGGAACATCTACTCTTGAGCTATGAAGTATCTCTTTTTTGGGTTGCCTGCTTTGAAGAAGGCGTTTGCTAAATCTTTTCGTGATGCTTGACAAGCGTTTATGAATACTACTTTGGCTTTTATGTTGAGTTTCTCTATGTTGTCTGCTGTGACTTTGCCGCCTTGTGTGATGTGAAGAGCGGTTTTGTCATTTTCAACTCGACCGTGCGATGAGATATGGAGAAAGTCTGTTTTGTGTTCAAGCCATTTCAGAAAGTCTTCTTTGTTCTTTGCAGTATGCGTGATTATTTGCAATCCTCTTGTTTTCCTTCCATCGTATCCTTTCATCATTAAACGAAGAGCGTTGGCGAGAGCTTGGGCTTCGTTTATTCTTTCATATCTGTGTATCCCCTCAATAAGGAGAAGCTTACGCATCGTTTTTCACGGTTTTTTATTATGAGGAGACGTTTGTTTCATGTTTTTTTAATGTTTTAATAAATACTTTGAGTGCTGAGGAAAATGATGAAACTATTGCGGGGGAGAGAATGTAATCTCTTTTTTGATTTTTTAAGGGTAATCCCTTTGACAAGTCGATTGTGGATTCTAAGAATGTGGAGAAAGTCTCTCCGAGTCGTGAATATCTACCTGTGAGGAGTTCGTCTAAGAAGGCTACCCAGTAGTCTATTTTTTGTGCGCGTCTGATAAGAATTAGATATGCTCCAAGAACTGGACCTACATCATCTCTCACGGAATAAATGCGTGGGTTGCCTGTTTGAATTGGTGTTATGCATCCAGTTCTGCTTAGGATTGGAAGAATTTTGTTGAATGTGTCCCGAGTATTTCGTCCTCTGAGGCGAAGCAGTGTTGCTGTTTTGTCTTTGGTTCCTATGTTAAATAATAGTTCGTCTTTTCCTTTTTTGCTTTTGAAAGTTAGGTAATAGCTGTGCTCCATATTTTTCCCTTCAATCGACTACCATGAAGAGGGCAATCTTGCTGAAGTTTAGTGGACATTCTTTTTTATAGCCATGAGTTATATAAAGCCCATGTTCATCTGCGACTAAGTCGTAGCCGTGGTCTGAGGTTATCAATACGGAGTTTTGTTTCGCAAAATGATTGATTTGGTCGAAAATGTTCTGCATGTTTAATGAAGTGAGAAAGTTGTCGATTGTCACGCCTTCTTGATGGGTTATGAGATCGATTGTAGAGCTTTTGATGTAGAATTTTGCTTTTAACGTTTCTTTTAGCAACTGTGCGTATTGCCTAAGGAAGGCTTCGCGGCCAAATGAGGGCATCTGTCCTGTCACGAATGAGGTTGCTCCTATTGGGTTTATAAATGCTTGATCGAAAATTGCAGTGTTATGATTTAGAGTAGTAAACTTGCCTGCCATTGTGATAATTTCTGGGATTGAGCCGCAGTCCAAAACGACTATTGCTCCTACCTTTCCGACTCTATCCTTTAAGAAATCTAATATGTAGTGAATGTTTGCTTCTTTGAGTATTACTGATTCGTCGGGTTTTTTCAAGAACTGGTTAAAAGACTTCACGAAACTTAGTGCGTTTAGGTAGAGTTTTCCGTTTGTCAGTGCTCGATGAGAAGCAGGGATTGTTTGGGTTAGCCTTTCTATTTCGGTTTCTTGTTGGTTTGTGGCGCCATATAGGGATAGGCCTGCTTTGGCGAATGCACAGAATGTTATCTTATGCATTGTTTGTATCGGTAGCGTGCCTGTTCCAGATATTGTTTTGACTATTGCGTCTAAACTGCTAATAGAATTGTACATGTTATCCTTTTACCTTGCATTCAAGATGCTTACGCGGAAACTCAGGTGGAGACATTTCAGATAGCTCATTAGCAATGTATTGTCGCATCTCAACCGCAAGATCTATTATTTGTTGAAGCTCGTTGAGATCAAATTGGCGGTGTGGAAAAAGCAGTTTGACAAATCCTGAAATTATTTTTCTTACAGCGTTTTCGTCTCTTATTGTGAAATTGTCGCCAAATTCGACATGGGCATTTATTAGTTCCCTAAAGCTTTCTTTTCTTAGTTCATGGATCATTTCTGCGAAGTAGTCTGCGGCAAGTCCTATTCCTTGGGCCAAATGTTCTTCGCTTTTCATTATTTTCGGCATTTCCCATCCCGGTATTAAGCCATGTATTCTGTCCATGAAGGCTGAGTCTTGCATTATATCTGGCAATGCGTGTCTAATTTGGTCTGTTGGCATGATTTCTTCTTTTTCTATATTGCCCAGAAATACTAATGAGCAATCGCTGTGGGCTCTTTTGAGCGTTCCCCGTTCGAAGAAACCGTCAACCATGAAGTCTTTGAGTTTTCCTGCCATTTCATCTGGGTTTGCGAATTTTATCCTGCTTACTTCGTCGAAGGCTACTATGTCGTGTGTTGCTATGTCGCCTATGATTCTTAGTCTTGCGTCGAAGAACAGTCTGGCTGGAGTTACTGCTCCGCCCGAGTATATTCTGGTGTAGTGGGATAGGTTGCGGTATAGGTATGTTTTTCCTGTTGCTCTGGGTCCGAGTTCCATTATGTTTGTGTTTCCCTCAACTAAGGGAATGATTCGTGATAATTGAAGGAGTTTTTGGCGTGGTGAATATGCGTTTGGGTTGAGTCCGATAGTTGTTATCAGTAGGTCTATCCATTCATTTAATGAGAATTGCTGGCGGTTTTCGATGAAGCTTTTTGGGTCTATGTTGTAGACTTGAAATGGTTCTATGTCAATTAGTAAAATGGGCGATACGGCTTCTTCGGCGTTTTCAGGGATGTCGGGGCGGTATTCCAATGTGCCAAGACCCCACATTCCTGACAATGTCCGCTCGAACTTTCTGATGATTCCTTCATCAGCCAAGGCATCGTAGATTTGCAGGCAAGGTATTTGCAGTAAATAGAGGTTTCTTTTAAGGTCGACACTTACTTTGAACTCGTCCATTAGCCTAACAATGCCGAGGCGCTTTAATTTGTAGAAAATCCTGTCTTTGTCTTTAGGTTCTGGGAAGTTTTCTGAAACGACTTCGGCAAGCTTGCTAAATGCTAATTCTCGATCAGGATAGGCACTGCAATATTTAGAGATGAGGTATTCTGATATGAAGCGTGGCAGTCTTGAGACTTCGTGGCGTAGAGCCAACCCTTTGTTTACTGATACTTCGCCAAAGATTTTGGTTGTTTTCTCGTCAAGATTGGACAATTTTGTTTCACTTTTTAGCTTGGTAGAAGTGTGTCCCAGCTTCTTCTTACTTTGCCTGTGAGGAAGGAACCAAGCATTTCTTGGAGTTTGTCTTGTGGAAGTGGGCTTGTGAACTTTATTTCTATGTATGGTGTTGCCTTGTATGAGTTGGAAACTTGTCTTAGGAATCTGGAGACATTAACGATGGTGCTTGCTGAATGTGCAGAGCCCAGAAAGTCAAATGTGACTCTTAGCATGTTGCTGCTTGTGCTTAGTTTTATGGAGCTTATTAACGTTCCATAAGTTTTGTACAGCGCTTCCAGTTTTGTTCTGAAATCTTCGTAGTTGAATGAAGGGTCAATCTCGACTATGACTTCGTTCATTCCTTTTTCTGGGGCAGGGGGTCCTATGGGAGGAGGTGGAATCTCCGGTCCTGTGATTATTGGGGGCTTTTCCTTTTCTTCAGGCGGTTTTATTTCTTCTATTTCGAATTTTATCTGGTCTGCTTTTTCGTCGATGATTATTGTTATCTTTTTGTTTTCGGTTTCCACGACTTTTTTGTCGAGTTTGCCGATTGCTTCTTTTATAGCTTGTAAGCTTAGGGGTTTTACGTCAAACGTGCCAAGTAATGCATTTTCTGCTATTTCGCTTATTCTGTCTTGTTTTCTGATTACTCCGCTTTCAATTTCGAATTTGTAGTGTTTGTATATGGCTTCGGAGATGAGTGTTGGGTCCCAAGTGAAGCCTGTTGATTCTACTACTCTTTTGAAGAATGTGTTTATTATGAGTGAATAATCTGAGAGTGAGTCTTTTCCGTCTTGTTCGAGTCTTGAGGCTTCTCCGCCAAGTTCGCCGAAAAGTTTGATTAGGCTTTGGGATATGAAGTTTTGTGATTGCATGCTGTAGAAGATGACTTCTTCGTAGAGTTCGAGGGCGCTTGTGGCTATTCTGCGGGTGAGTTTGACGAGTTCTCTTTGTGCTGATGTTCTTGCGTCTCTTACTTGTCGGTCAAGGGAGTTTTTTAATCCTATTTCCAGTTTTTTGCGTTGTTCTTCGAAGAATTCTGTTAGTCTTAAGGTTAGTCTTTTCTGGATTGTTCTTTCGTAGTCTACCATTTTCTCTTCTAAGATTTTTTCTTTGTTTCTTAGATGGTTTAGGAAGTCTTTGACGGCTGCGTATGAGATTACGTCGTCGATTAGCCTTGTAAGTTTGTCTGGGTTTATGTTTGGCAATAAGACAATTATGTGAAGCGGATGGGAAATTTTTCCTCCGAGGTTTATGCTTTGAAGCTTTTGTGATATAGTGTTGATGAGAGAGTGATAGTCTGTTTTTCTTTGGTATAGCTCGTTGAAGAGGAAGGCGTCCCATGGTGGAACAATTGCTATGGAGAGTATTCCTTCATTTTGGGCATTTCTGATGTCTGGGCTGTTTAGCATGTCTTCTATGTTTGATGTTGTGTTGTATTCTTTCAGTAATACTGTGACTTCGTTTTCTCTTGATCTGATTGAGGCTTTGGGGTTATAGAAGAGGCTTGTTAAGTTTGCTTGTTGGAGGTATGCTGGAAGTTGTGCAGGCTCTTCGAGGATGCGTCTTTGTTCTGAGACGAAAGCTGCGAGTTTATCGTATATAGTTCTCATTAGTGACGGCATGTAGAATTTCTGTTCTTCATGTTCTTTTTCTTCTATTCTTGCGCTTTGGGTTTTGAGTGCTTCTATTGCTTCTTGAAGTTGGCTTATGCTTTTTGTTGCTTCTTCTGAAGAGAGAACAGCGAGCATGTCAAGCTGCATTTCTTCGGCTGTTACTCCGTAGCGTTTCAGTTCTTTTGGGTCTCTAACTTCTATTAGCATGGTCACGTTGGCTGTTGTTCCTTTTGCGAGTATTTGTCTGGCGATTATGTTTACAGTTTTTTGTAGTTCTGGGTTTATTGCTCGTATGGCGTGTTCCATGTCTGATATTGCGCTTGCCCAGTCTGCTTCGAATTCTGCCATGAGGTCTACTGCGCCCGCTCTGGCGAGTGGTATGTGTTTGGTTCCGACGGATAGTGCTTTGTCTGGTTCGTATTTGAGGGCGTTTTCTGCTGCTTCTGCGACCATGTAGAGTGTTGTTCTTACGTATTCTGTTCTGGGGACGTCGGTTGGGCTGAGTATTTTTTTGAATAGCCACATCATGCTTGGAGATAGTGGGTAGTATATTCTGATTTGTTCTTTGTAGGTTTCTAATGTTTCTTTTAGGTTGTATTGTTGGGCTTGGAGAGTTAAGTAGGCTATTAGTTCCTCTTCTGGTTTTTCGTTTTCTTGTTTTTTGAATACTCTGTGTTTTGCTATGTTTATTGCGTGTTCTGGGTCGTAGGATAATGCTGCTTCTTCTGCTAAGCCTCCGGCAGCTCGGCTTAATCGTTCTTTTAATACAAGTAGGCGTTTTCTGAGCCCATCGATTTTTTCTTGGGTTTTTGGTTTGTCTGCTTGTTGGAGGTATATGGAGTCTATCTCGCGAAGGTCTTGTTCTGCTAACGCAACAATAATGAAAGTCGGTATTCCTTTATCGCCAAGTTTGGTGTAGAATTGTTCAATAAAGTTTATTACTTTTTCAATTTCGTGGTAGCTTTCTTCGTTTTGTGTTTCTATGTAATTTGTTAGCCGACTGATTATTCCTATTCCAAGTTCGTCTACGAGAAGTAGGAGTTTTGGGCTTCCGCCGAGGTTTCTGTATTCTTCAGCTATTTTGGATATGAGCTCTGCCAAGCCTTCTGATGAGAGTGAGGCTGCTTTTGCTCTGCTCATTTTTCCTATTGTTTCGATGTTTGCTTGGGACAGTTTGGGGTCTTTTATGTTCCAGATTTCTGGTTCTCTTTTTGCTAAGGCTTCCAGTTGGTCGAATATCTGTGCGAAGGGTTCTTCTTTGCTGAAGTCCATTCCTAAAGCAAGTATTTCTTTGGATAGGTTTTCTTTTAGTCCGAATTCTTTGGCGAGTTGGGATTTTGCTCCTTCTTTTGAGTTGAGCATGTGCCAGAGAAGTATTATGGCGTGGCTTTTTCCGAATCCGAATCCTCTGATCAGGAATGTGCCTTGAACTGTTGGTGTTGTGAGGCCTTCGAGGATTCTTTTTATGAATGTTTGCAGTGGGCTTGTTGGCCAGGTTATTTCTGTTACGTATGTTGGGTCTTTGAATTTTGTTCTTACGTGTTTTCCGAGGTAGCTTTTGATGACTTCGTTGAAGCTTGGTGTTAGTTCTGATTTTATTTCTGTGAGGGTTTCTTTTAGTTGGTAAACTTGACCTATTGTTTTCACGGCTGGGTCCTCTCTAAAAGACTAATTGTGTTAGGGTTTTTATAGCTAATTCCCTTATGAGGCGGGCCATTTCGCTTTCGTCCATGCCTGGGAAATATCCTGATATTTTTGTTTTGTCTGTTATTCTGTAGCCGAGGTCTTGGTCGCGTGTGGTTTCCAGTAGGATTATTGCGAGGGCTGCGTTGCTTGCGAGTTCTCTGTCGCTTGCCATGCTCATTTTTGCTTTGATTGTTTTTGCTCGTGTTGTTGGGTCTCCGCTTTCTGTTAGTGCTGAGCGTGCGAGTATTGTGGCTGTTCCTGGGGCTACTTCTTTTAGTTTGTCGAGTGAGGCTTTGCCGCCTGCGAGTGTTAGCATTTCGAGGAATTGTGGGTGGTAGGCTTTTCCTGCTTTGTCTATTGTTCTTTCTTGTATGAGTTCGTATTGTTTGAGGTTGTCGAGTCCGAAGCCGCAGAGTTTGCCTACTGTTTGGACGAGGTCGAAGTGTAATCCTAATGGTTCTTGGCGTATTTTTGCTGTTGCCAAGTCTACTCTTGAGATTAGCCATAGGGTTAGGTATGAGCGTGTGGCTGGGTCTGTGAGCATGCCTTGGGTTATGTGTTTTTCTATTTTTTGGGATGTTGTTGGGTCTATTTTTAGTGGTGCTGTTTCTGTTAGGACTTTGTAGATTAGGGGTTGGACGTATTTTGATACGACTGCTGTTATGGCTGTGTCGTATAGGTCTGAGAATTTGGCGCCTATTGGGAGTTCGAAGCGTGAGGCTACGCTGAGGGCTGTTCCGAACATGAGGGCTGCTGTGTCTGCTGGGGAGGCGTTTGCTTCTATGATTATTTTTCTTGTGTCTTCTACTGTTTCTTCGACTACTTTTTTGAAGAGTGGGTTTTCTATTACGCTGTTTTTGACGTCTTGGGGTGATACTTCTAAGAGTTTTTGGCGTGGGTATTTGCGTCCGATTATTACGAGGCTCATTTCTTGGGCTATGATGTTTACTTGTTTTTTGTAGCGGGTTTTCATTTCTGTTTGGAGTGGCCATACTTTGGGGACTACGAATTTGTTTTCATAGATTGATTCGCTGACGACGTGCCATGCTTCTGCTGTGGGATGTGTGAACCAGAGGGTGAGGACGCCGTCGTCTTTTAGGACTTTTGAGTTTTCGTTCATGAATTCTTTGAAGAATTTGCTGAATCTTCCTTGAGTGTCTTGCTTGTCGTAGGTTACGACTTCTCTTTCTCTTGGGACTGTTGGGCTTGTCCAGTTCCAGTTTGTCAGTTTTAGGTTTGGTTTGAATAGGAGTTCGAGGACTGGCGCTAAGGCTCTGCGAAGTATTGCCCAAAAGAATTCGCTTCTGTCGCTGTAGATTACCTGTTCAAAATATGGAGGATCAACGTTTATGACGTCTATGTTTTTCAGTCCTAAAATGTTTGAAAGTTGAGTGGCATCGCCCAAGTAGACATTTACTCGTTCTTTGGCATTTGCGTCTTTAAACTCGTCGCAAAGGAATCTTAATACTGGAAGCACTCCTCCTGTTGTTTTTGTTATGCTACCAGATTCGGCAATATCTGATTCTAAAGCCCATCCCAAGCTAAGTTCTGGAGGAAGGAACCCCATTTCACAATATTCTTTCCTGAAGTCTAATGTGCTCTCTCCCCTCAAAGTGTGCGCTATACCCGTCTTGAATCCAGTTCCCTGCCAATGTGTAGCTATAGTGTTATAGTCGATTATTTTGTCGAGTGCCAAAGCCAAATATGTCGCTACTGCTGCGCCGAATTCTCCATTTTTCGAGGCAAGCTCCTCGGCTGTTTCTGCCACAATTTTAGAAAGTTTTGCTATGGCTAACAATTGTCTTGGGTTGTAAAGCATATACCACTTCGATAGATTCTTGCTTCTCGCGGTGCCAGCCCACACATTATCCGAAGAAATTTCATCGAGAGGAATGTAGTTTTGAAGTTCCAAAAGCTCGTTGCTTAAAGCACGCAAAGAATCAACAAACTTTCCTTTTTCGGCGTCATCATCCCAAACAGAATAAAAACTGTTGCCCACTTGCTTCACGAGCGGAATATGTAGGTTAAGCATTTTCTCTTCAATTTCAGACGTAACAGGCGTAAAACCCTCGACTACGCTTCCCATTAACTGTGCATGGTCATGGAACCACTGGTCAAAAGCGGTTGTTCCGCTCTTTGCTTGTCCTCGTAGCTGGAACCATTTGCCACAACCTTCATAAGGACACCTAATATTGTTTCCGCGTTTTGCAATTGTTCCAGATAACATAGGCTTATCCGTTGTTTGGGCAGAGAACGACTTTTCCTCTTTATCATAGGTTATTTTCAAAAACCTTTGCTTCAACCTCGGAACTTTTGTTACAGCCGGCTCCACACCTTGAATTGGAATGAGTCCGTTGCAGAATGGACATCTGACACCGCGGGCAAAAATGTAACGTTTAGCCCCTTCTCCATAATACCGCCCTATCTCTTCTCGAGCCTTACGAACGAACTCTTTAGAAGCTTTCAAGGTTTCTTCAAAAAGCCCAGAATCAGCATATTTAGCTGGAAACTCGACACCTGCTCTTAAAATAAGATAAGCGACAGGATTATACTCAACAGCAACAGTCCGAAAACCAAGCCGAGCAGACTCAAGAGGAATACTTCCACCACCAGCCATAGGATCCAAAACAGTCACTTCAGTCGGAGACTTCTTCACACTTTCATTAACGATCTTCTCAACACTTACCCTGTTAGGCTTTGCATAAAAAAGAAGACCTGAACCATAACTGCGAGCAGCAACAGAAATCCCCTTCCCAACACCAAACGCCTCCAACAAAACATCATGAGCAGTCGTTGCGCTTGCTACAGAACTCAAGGTCAACACACGAGATGTCGAACAAGGTCTCCTCGCAAACCACGTATGAAGATTACGAATTCGTGGTCCAACAACCATTGGCTTAACCTTAAAAACCTTCAGATACTCCTGCCTCTTCTCCTTCTCAAGCCCCTTAAAACCAACCTCAACAACAGCATCAAGATTAGTTTCTTTCAACGGAAGAAAATCCTCAACCAACCTTCCATTCTTCTCCAGCCTTAAACCTTCACCCATTATTCAGCCCTTCATAATCCACTCTTTCAACGCCTGAGCTTTAGGTCCGGGTCCCCCGCTTGTAGGAAACACAACTTTAACGCCATATCTCTCCAAGTCTGGCAAGGCTTCCGCATACTGCTTACCCATAGCAAGGTAAACCTCTGAATACCTTCCATTCTTCAACTTCTTCTTCAAAAACTCCTCATTCTGCGCCTTAGCCTTCTCCAAAACCTCCTTTGAAAACTTCTGCTTACCCCACTCGCTTCCTTCCGGCTCACGAAAAGCCAAAGGCGCATCACCATCCACCAACGTCAAATCATCAACCATAACAACAACATCAACATCCCTAACGCTACCCAAATACTTCCTGGCAACTCTAAAAAACAAACCATCAAAACGCTCCAAAGCAGACAACAACCCACTATCCTTCCTACGCCTAAAAGAAGGCCCCAATACCAACAGACGCCTCTTCCCAGCCAAACACAGCAACCTCCACTAAAACAAAAATACAAACACCATTTATAAAACAATAACCCAAAATACAAGAACCAGAAAATGTTACTACCGCAATTTTACATCCAAAATCCTCTCAACTTGTTTTTTCAACCATTTCTGACGTTCTTTAACTTCTTTCTCCGTCCAATCATGTTTGCGTAAAATTCTCTGGTTAATTTTGAATGCAGTAACTCCGTCAATACGCTTGCCTTTGTAAATCTCTTTCTTATCCTTAAATGGCTTATTACTGGCTTGTTCATTCTTCTTTCCCAAAAGCAATGTGAGATTACCCATCTTATTCAGCCACAACTGAGCCTTATCCCCATCCCACTTCTTCTTCCAATAAGGTATTTTATGCCACTTCTCAGGAAGAACATGATCAACATGAATCTCTCTATTAAGATCTATGAACACTTTTACAGAAGGATCCCACTGCTGATACTCTATCAGAACTAACAAAGGCTTAAGCCACGACTCACCATACGCATCCTCTTCCAAAGCTTCTTTGACACGTTTATCAACATGATCCTCACGCATTTTCTTCTCCATTTCTTTCCTAATCTCACTAACAGTTTTCTTTCTTTTAATCGACCGCAACAGTCCAAAAGAAAAATCTCTAACCTTAGCTGTCGTATAATCAGCGACCCAATAGGAATAGTAAAATCTCCTAACTTCATCGCACAGCTCATCAAGCTTGCCAAAATTCTCCTTCATCGCTGCCGTCAGAATAGTCTTCCAAAAAACCTGATTCGGCAAGTACCACAAAGAATAAACAGCTCTTGAACTCAAATTGTAAACCTTAACAAAACTTTTCACAAACTCAGTAAAATCGTAGAGTATTTTGTTAGCGGGATTTTTGGCGGCAATTTTCTCCATAAATTCATCATATAACTCCCTCTCAGGCTTGGTCCCTATCTTGTAGTAAATGTAATAGGTTAAAATGTTTTCAACTTTCTCTTCAGTCTGCTCTGCATAAGTTTCTATCATACTCCAATTTGAATTAAACTTCTTTCTATCCGTCTCATTCTTACACAGTTCACCATACAAATGACTCTTTATCAAATCTGCGAGACTCAAGTCTAAACCTCTCTTGTTTAGAACCTGAAAAAGCGTTATCGCGGATGATCTATCCTTGCATACTATGGTGACCGCAGTAACCCGATCAAAAAGAAAATTTGCGAAATTTTCAAATACTACAAAATCCTTGCCGATATTCTCCTCCAACTTCTTTTTAAAGATCAAAGCGGCATTCAAAATCTTGTTCTCTGGCTTCTGCTTTTCCTTTTTCGTCAGCTTACTACTTGGAAAATTAACTTTCTCGAGGATATTATTCAAAAAATGATCATGATAATTGCGCTGAGTAATTAAGGTAAGTCTATATTTGTCCCTAACATGGCTTTTAATAGCGTTCTTAAGCCTCTTATTCAATGTCTGATCTTTATTCTTTTTCAAAAAATCAGCGTACAAATCTCGCATAGCACAAATTAGAATCATTAATGAAGCAAGTCGCTGTTGTCCATCAACCACCTCAAATCCCAAAGGAGACTTTTCACGAGCAAATATCATAGACCCTAAAAAATACTCATTGCGGTTTCCCTCAAAAGCTGCAAAAATATCCTCCCAAAGTTTTTCAATATGCTCATCCTCCCAACTGTATGGTCTTTGAAAATCTGGGACCTGATAGAAGCCCTCCGGATCAGAGAAAATCATATCAACATTCTTGGTATCTGGCTTATAAACAGTCTCAAGTTGAAAACTCATCAAACTCGCTCCTGTAACAGACTTTAATATCAAAAGTGAAAATATAAAACTCTTCTGAAATACTCCATTGCTACCTATGTTTTGTCTTTCTTCAATTTCCACTGCGTGCCTACTAAAATTAACATGCCAGCAATGTTTGAGACTGCTTCATAGTCGCAACTATTGCCACGTGTTTAGTTGCGACTAATAAGCAACGATAACCACCAACAACAACGCAAGACAAAGCCATAGTGCTCAATTGTTGAACAACTGGCTTGTGTTTTGTTGCAACAAAAAAGAGGCGTAGACCGTTTGCCAACATTCTTAATGCTTGAGCGTTTTTTCTTCTCTGCGTGCCTCCTTCAAGGGAGGAAGCCAGCGCAGATTGGCTGTTTCTTTTTGCCAGTCAGGCTCCTCAGCCATCTCCATAAGCTCTAATGTTCTTTCATTAATCTTTATCCATTCACGATTTTCAGCAAGCCAAAGCTTCATCGTCGCTACAGCCCAACGCCTCAGATCTTTATCTTCACGCAACACCTTAATCCACTTCACCTTTACCTTCGGAGTCTGTAAATGAAAA
>Ga0123519_10011072_pt1 | contig 13352 bp, 12 predicted proteins | sample YelNatPaOPRAMG02_FD_87396 | JGI IMG/M metagenome (GOLD analysis project Ga0123519, IMG submission 87396) | Hot spring microbial communities from Yellowstone National Park - Yellowstone National Park OP-RAMG-02 (version 2) | ecosystem: Environmental > Aquatic > Thermal springs > Hot (42-90C) ...
CAGTATCTCTCGTTGATGGAGGCCACTGCGTTGTTGATGGCGATCGCCCCGGTCGGACAGACCGAGACGCAGACCCCACAGCCGCTGCATTTGTCCGTTTGCACGTGCAGCATAGATATACTTATCCCCCCTTGTCAGAGCTGCTATGTACGTCTTCACCTAGCAGAGCCAAGTATGGTTGGCAGAACGTACTATCGGCAGCTCAGCAGAGCCGACTATCAGCAGCGCTCACCTCTCAGCGGGGTGCCGCACTTTGGGCAGGTGCGCGTCGAACAGGGCGTCCCACGCATATGAGGCTCGCTGTACCCGCAGCGCGGGCAGCGGCAGATATCCGTGCCGATGGTCCCGCGCAGCGGTCCCCGCCCACCCCCCGTACCCACTCTCCCTGAGCCGCCTCGACCTAGTCCAGACATAGTGCTTGCCTCCCTCGCCAGACCCGGGCTAGCCCCGGGTCTGGCCCTGAAGCCGCTCCTCCAGTTCGCGTAGCCTTCGCTCCAGCTCAGCCTTCTCCGCCTTGAGCTGCTCGATCTCCGCGTTGCCAAGCGCGGAGGCGGGCTGGCTAGGTATGGACCACGCCGCCGCTGGCCCTACTATCTGCCCTTGTGCGTTCTGATAATAGGCATGGGGGCCGAACCCACAGCGGCACGTCCCCACATACCTATAGCCTGGCGGCGTTGCTACCGGCCCGACGAACCCTCGACCACCTCTGCCTCTTCCATAACCGTACATGGTGCTAGACCTCCTTATCAGTTGCCTTACAACAGCACCTGTCCCGAGCTCTGCGCTCGGATTAACACACCCGTCCATCCGCTACGGCCGCCGAGGCCAGGCTGCCTGGCTTTCCGCCAGGCGCCACCTATCGTGCCTAGCCCGGCGGCCCAAGACCTCGGCGGCCGAAGCCGCCTCTCCATTGGCCGTGCTGACGCACGGCCTCTTCTCGCCCCTCCGCAGCCTGCACGATCAACAGGAACTGCGCTGTCATCTCGCCCGAGTTGCGCCACGAGTGGGGCAGATGAGCCTCGAAGAACAGGCTGTCGTACGGCCCCATGACGTATGACTGCTCTACCACGTGATATTCGAGGCTGCCCTGCAAGCAGAACACGAACTCGTGGCCTACGTGGACTATGGGCTCCGGTCCGCTTCCCGCCCCTGGCTCAAGGGTGACGAGCAGGGGCTCCATAGTCTGCCCGTGCAGTCCGATGCCAAGGTTCTCCAGCAACACTTGAGCGCTGCGAACCTGAGGGCGCTCTCCACGCCTGAGAAACACCACTTGCTGGTCTTGCCCATCCTCGAAGAAAAAGGTCAGCGGCACGCCCAGCGGTGTGGCCAGCTTATGCAGCGTGGCTACTGTGGGCGAGATCTTGCCCCGCTCGATCAGGCTGATCGTGCTCAGGGCCAGGTCGCCGGCCTTCGCCAGATCGCGTGCGGTCAGCCCTCGCCGGACCCGGGCCGCCCGGAGCCTCTCACCGACCAGACGCGACGGATCCGTACTCGCTGCCACGGTCACCCTCCTTTCTCGCTGACCCGCGCCACTCTCCCCCACCTCCGACTCGTCACCGCACCACGTCTCGGCTGTGATGGGCCAGAAGGGCCTCGACATCTTCTCGATTGATGAGCGGCGTGTTCTGAGGAATGGTTAGCTTGAGAGCCGCCATCGCGCCGCCGTAATCCAGTCCCGTCTGCAATCCCGAACGGATGTAGCCGAACAGCAGGCCAGCATCGAAAGCATCTCCGGCCCCCAGTCGGTTCACCGGCTGCACCTGATAGCCATCGGAGCGGTAGAACTCCCGGCCATCGTAAGCCAGGCTCCCTTCCCCACCCAAAGTCATCACCACCGCCTCCGGAGAGTAGGCATCGTAGAGCGCCTTCAGGGCATCTCGCCTTTCCCTCTTTGCTCCCAGAAGCACGCCCACATCGGCCTCGGTGGCCACGAGAAGGCTAACGCTCGGCAGTATCCCCCCGCAGGTTTCGCGCGCCTCCTCCGCTGACCACATCAGAGACCGGTAGTTGACGTCGAAAGATACCTTCAGTCCGATAGATCGCGCTCGAACCGCGATCTCGCGCACGCTCCGTCGGCACGTCTCGCTGCTGGCGGGCGTGATGCCAGTCAGATGCAGCCACTTAGCGCGAGAGATGTATTCCCAGTCCAGGTCGTTAGCCTCCAGAGTGGTGGCAGCGCTGCCCGCTCGGTCGTAGATAGTCATAGTTGGGCGAGGGCAGGCGCCGAACTCCACGAAGAAAGTGCCCACTCGCCCCTTCTCGGTCCAGACGACTGCAGAGGTATCGACACCATAGGACCTCACCTCATTGACTATCTTGCGCCCGAGCGCGTTGCGAGGGAGTTTGCCAATCCAGCCCGCGTGCATCCCTAGCCTCTCCAGGCCGATAGCGACGTTGGACTCCGACCCGCCATGCAAAGCGATGAAATCGTGGCTATACTCGATAAGCTGATGCGGCGGGGGAGCGAACATCACCATGGTCTCCCCCAGGCAGATCACCTCTGGAGCGCTGTCTACACCACTCATTCCCATCCTCGCTACCCCTCTTCGGCTGGTGGCTCAGAGCAGCCCCATTTCTCTGAAGCCAGCTAGCATCTCCTCGGCAGCCTTCTCCTCCACCGGCAGCACCGGCAGTCTCGGGTAGCCGACGTCTACACCTCGCGCGTTGAGGGCCACGTAGCAGGCGGCATTGGTCGAACTGGGGATATGCAGGATCTGCCGTGCCCTGTTGACTCTCAACTGAAGCTGAAACGCTTCTTCGTGCTTGCCAGCCTCGTACAGGTTCCACATCTGCACCATGATCTCGGGGAAAGCGTTGGCCAGGCCGGCCACGCAGCCCTTGGCGCCCACCATGAAGGCTGGCATAGCGATGGCCTCGGTGCCCACGATGAAGCGGAACTCCGGGCGGTCCTGAAGCGCCAGCACTAGGTGTGTGAAGTCTATGTAGTTGAAGCCGCTATCCTTGATACCAGCCACGCCCACGTCCGATAGGCGCCGCAGCAGCCGGGGAGTAATGGTGACGTTGACTGCTTTGGGGTTGTTGTAGACGTAGACCGGCACGTTCACCGCTTGCACTAGGGCACGAAAGTACTCCACAACCGAGCGCTCGTCATAGCTGTAGTAGAAGGGAGAAATCGAGGCCACGTAATCGGCCCCGCTGGCGGCCGCGTGCCGGGCCAGCTCCACCGCCTCGCCAGTGGTAGCAGCGCCAACGTGCGTGACCACCGTAATGCGCCCACGCGCCTGCGACACAACGATCTCGTGAACCCGCTTGCGCTCGGCAACCGTCATCAGCGGCCCGGAGCCGTAGGTGCCGCAGATGAAAAGACCGTGCGAGCCCTTCTCGATCTGGAACTCCACCAGGCGGCGCAAACCATCCTCGTAAACCGCGCCATCTTTCGTGAACGGGGTGGTCAAGGGTGGTATGATGCCCTTCAGTTCGCGTGCCATTTTGCGCTTCCTCTCTTACCTTTTCTCAGCGGCGTGCCCTCACGCCTTAGGGATGCCTAACTCGCCTCCAGGAGGCCCAACCACCAATATACTAGCACAGAATTGCCCTTTGTCAACCATATACTAACAGTATTTTACGCATCAGGAAGTCTCACCCTCGCTTCGGTGTTTTCGGCTCTCCACCTGGGCCTCCACGTCCCCTTCGCAGGGCCACGACCCACCACGCCGATGCCTCGCGCGGACCGTGGAGTCGAGCTGAACCGGTGTGGTCACTTGTGCTGTATAATGGGTCGTCGCAAGCACGTTCGCTCATCACGTGCTTAGCGAGGAGCATGTCGGCTTGCCAGGCCCAGAGGAGGTTAGGAATGGATCGGGAAGCCAACGCCAAAGTGCAGCCGCTCTTGCAGAAGCTGATCGACAGCGGCGAGGAGTACGGCCTTCAGGTAGCTGCTTATCTCGATGGAGAGCTCGTGATCGATACTTGGGCCGGCGTCGCCGACCGCCGGACCGGCCGGCCGGTAGACGGAGATACCCTCTTCACTTGCTTCTCTACCAGCAAAGGCATCGTCTATGGTTGCATTCATCTCCTGGCTGAGCGTGGTCAGCTCAGCTACGACGATCCGGTGGCGAAGTACTGGCCCGAGTTCGCTGCTCGCGGCAAGGAGCGGGTAACCATCGGCCACGTCCTAGCCGACCAGGCGGGAGTGCCACAAGTGCCAGCGGGGGCCACGCCGCAGGACTACTGCAACTGGAACTACATGTGCTCCGCCATCGCCGATCAGCCCCTGCTCTGGGAACCAGGTAAAGGGGTGGGCTACCATGGGCTGACGATGGGCTGGATCCTAGGAGAAGTGGTGCGCCGCGTTGATGGCCGCCCCTTTGCCCAGTTCGTACAGGAGGAGATCTGCGCTCCACTGCGCATGCGCGAGCTGTACTTCGGAATTCCCGACGAGGTAGAAGATCGCGTCGCCTGGCTGGAGGCAGCGCCGCCCGTCGAAGGCGGGGCCGCTCCCGGTCCCCTGGCGTCCCTTGCCATTCCTCCCCATTCAGAAGGCATGGACGGGGTTTTCAACCGCCCCGACGTACGGCGGGCGTGCATTCCTGCCGCGGGCGGCATCGTTACTGCTCGGGCTTTGGCTCGCTACTACGCTAGCCTGGTCAGCGAGGTGGATGGCTTCCGGCTGCTGCCCGCCAGCCGAGTGGCCATCGCGACGGAGTTCCAGACGGACGATCTGGACCAAGTACTGAACGCGCGCATTCGCCGCGCTCGGGGCTTCTGGCTGGCCGGCCCCTGCATGGAAGAGTTGGGGACAGCCCCAGCCTCCTTCGGCCACGACGGCGCCGGCGGCTCCGTCGCCTACGCGGATTACCAGCACCGCTTCTCCATCGGATTCGTCAAGACGCGGATGGCGGCTAAGCTGGACCCGACGACCACTGCCTCTTGCCAGGTCTGCGGCCTGATCAGGCAGCTGCTGGGAGTCGAGTAGCTCAGCGGTCTCCTGGCCAACAGGACTCCCTAGTCCGGGGTCAAAAGCAGCCGCCCCAGCTCGAAAAGCAGTTGCACAGACTCGATGACTACAGCGATGGTGATCGCCACCATCACGAGCACCAGCGCCAAATGGGCCGCCTCATCCCAGGAACCGAAAGCGAACGGATACACCGAATACAGAAGATAGGCGGCGAACAGAGAAAGCAGGTTCAGCGCCACTTTCGCTAAGTGAACGAACCAGCGGGCATCATAGAACAGAAACAGGAAATGCGCGGCTATCTGGGCCAGAATCGAGGCCTGCAGTATGGGCAGCACGACGATGAAGCTCCCCGTAACGAACCCCAGGTCCCACTCCAATAGGCTGCTCACCGCCCAGAATAGAACGAGGTTGGCAACGATGGCGAACAGGTAGTCCGTGCGTTTGGGCTCGTGTTTGCTCCCTCTGCCGGCCTCTCGCTTGCAGTCGGTGTTTCGGCGCTTCAGGGCCGCTACCCACCAGGGCTCCCGGCTTTCCAGACTTTCGTGCGCCACTTCATCATACCTCCTTATGAAAGGGTGGAGAATGAAAGGGTGAAGACTGACCGCGCCCCGCAGCTACGGCATCGATGGCTCGCCCTATTCTTCCACGCGGCCATTTTGCCACCCGAGCAGCCTGAATACATCCGCCACAAGAACAGCCTCTGCCCCGGCCAAATGGCTAGAGCCCTAAGCACCGGGCGGGCCCGTCCCCCCTCAGGCGCCAGGGCCTACTCGTTCCGTCACGCTCACCTACCGTGGCCAAGCATTGCTGCACGATAGGCCCCACCGCCCTCGTCAACGTTATCGACAGGCACCCCATCGTTTCCGCCACCTTCCACGGCCACGAGCACACCTTGGCCTACACTCACCTGGATGGCACCCGCCTGACTAGCCTCACTCACCCGGTGGAGGAGTTCGCCGCCAATGCCGGGGTCTGGCATACTTATGAGACGGTTGCCGGACGCACGGACTACTCTATGACCCAGGGCTGCCCCGAAGATTCCAGAGGCTACTGCGACTCGCCCATACACGGGTTCGTGGTGGTAGATGTCAGCGGCAGCACTTACACGGTTTCCGCCTATCGAACTTACACGGTTTCCGCCTATCGAAGGAGTAAGCACCGCCTCGCTTACCGGGACGTGGACCTTCACCAAGTCGAGCCCAAGCAACAGAGCACACGCCTTTCTGCCAATCGTGATATCATCAGTGAGATAGCGACCGGCTTGCCCTGAGCGTGGCCCTCACGGCAGTAGCTCGCCCTGCTGCATCTCTTTCAGACGCGCCTCGGCTACTATCTGCATCGCTCGGCTGTAGGGAGTGCCGGTTACTGCCTCCCAGACCGAGGCCCCGAATGCTTCGTCATCCATATCGTCAGCCTGGGCTAGGTTCACCACCTCGCTTTGGTCCTTCGTAGCTTTGGTGTTCACTTCATCCAACGGCACCTGCGCAGGCAGGACGGAGTAACCCTGCGGATTCGAGCTGCCGGCGAAGAATTCCAGCATTGGAGTGGCCATAGCATCGAATTGACTCATGGGCGCCAAGCCCAGAATAAGCTCTATCGTACGCAGCAAGCTGGCCTGGTCGTAGTGCTCGTGCGACACGTACCCCCGCTTCACCGGCCCCCCAGCGGCCAGCACTACGCTGCGGTGAGAGTCGACGTGATCAGGCCCGTCCTGGGCATCGTCTTCGGTCACGAAGACCACCGTGTCCGACCAGAAGCGAGAATGAGAAATCCGGTCGATGATGCGGCCTAAGGCCAGGTCATTGTCAGCCACCAGAGCCCGAGGCGTCTTCTTGCCCTGCGCCGTGCCGGCGGTGTGATCGTTGGGCAGCCAGATGAACACCAGCGAGGGAAGCTGACCCGAAGCCTCGTACTGCGCAAAGTCCGACAGGAACAGGTCTGCTCGCCGCTGATCGGGGATGTCTAGGTTGAAGCCGGGGTATACCGGCGAACGGTGTCCCTGCAGAGAAGGGTAGAGAGTCCCGTCTGGGCGCGTGAAGATCTCTCCGTACACCTGATAGGAGATACCGGCGGCAGCGGCGGCGTCGAAAAGCAGGCCGCCCGGCGGGATAGACCGCTCTTGCTTGGCATCGTTCGTCCGCCCGCGATTCGAGTAATACTGAGGCCAGGTTCGCTCCGTGTAATCAGTGGTATCCGCCGCTTCCGACCACTGGTGCCCCAGGGCGCTGACCTCTCCGTCCACGAAGTAGCGGTCAGCGGTAACAAACTCGCGAGCAATGGCATGCATATTCGGCGTCACCTGCCGACCGAAAAGCGCCAGCGCGGGCTCACCGTCGATTCCCGGCAAGTCCCCCAGAACCTGATCGAAACTTCGATTCTCCTTGAGAATGTAGACCACATGCTTCACAAGCTCGCGCAGCCAGGGAACCTCTGAGCATAGCACCGCAGGATGGGTTCCGCCGCTATCGGACACCAAACGGTTGTTGGATTGCACGAGGGCAGTCATTTGGGCAAGCTCCGCGTCCGAAGGCACCCGCACGACCTGCACAGCGCCCGGGAAGGTGGGCGCCGGGGCAGGGGGCTTGCCCTTAAACAGGTCTTTCGCTCCTAGCCCTTTTGCGGAGAGAACGATCAAGCTGGACTCATCCGGGGTCAAGGCCACGGCGGAAGGGTACCAGCCGGTGGGGATGGATCCCTGCACTCGGTAGCCCCCTGGCCCCGCTTCCACTACCGCGACGGCGTTGTTGCCCGCCAGCGTCACGTACACGCGAGAATCCTTAGCAGAAACCGCCACGCCGTTTGGGGAGCTGCCATGCTTGGCCCCCGGATAGGGGCTGAGAGATACGTTCTGGATTACTTCCATGCTCTTGGCGTCGATCACCGAGAGGTCGTCGCTGCTGGCGTCGGCAACGAAGACCCGAGAGCCATCCTTGGAAACAGCAATGCCAGTCGGGTGCTTGCCAACCTTCACCGTGGCGATCTGGCGTTGCTGGCGAGTGTCGACTACCGAGACGACCTCTCCCAGCCAGTGGGCGACGTACAGGCGAGAGCCGTCCGGCGTGATGGCCAGGGAGTAGGGATAGGGCTCCACCGGCACCTGGGCTAGCACGCGCTGACCGATGGGATCCACGATAGCCACACTGGAGGAGAGGTTCTGTGCCACGAAAAGCTGCTTGCCGTCCGCGCTCAAAGCCAGGCCCGCCGGGTAACCGGGCACCAATACCTCTGCGGACTTGGTCAGCTTCCCTCCTCCACCGTACTGCATCCGCAAGACGAGCAAGCTGTCTCCTCCGCCAGAGGAAGCATAGACCTGGCGCCCGTCTGGCGAAAAGGCCACCCCCACGAAGGCCGAAGAAACCGCCTCGCGGTCGGCCAAGCGCAGCGGCGGGCCTAGTTGCACCAGTGAAAGCGACTGCGCGCCCTCGCTGTTGTTGCTGGTAACCAGCCACTTCCCACTCCGCGAAAGCGCCATTCCTAGGGGCAAGCTATCCAGAGCCAGCATATCTCCTGCCGGGGCAACCAGCTGCCCCGTCGGCGTCCGGAACTGACCCGGCCCTGCCGGCGGCAGGGCCGGTCCCTGGCAGGTGGCCGGCGCGTCTATCTGGACTGCCGCGCCGGATTGCCTGGATCGAACGTCGAGCCAAACGCTGCCAGTCACCACCAGAGCGACGACGGCGATGAAAGAGAAAAGCTTGATAGCTTTTGGGTAGTTGAGCCTCATCTCCCTCCGTTTTTCCTCTCCTGGCCCCGCCAGCCTAGCTGCTGCAAGGCAGCGCCTGACCGGTGGGCAGCCAGCAACGCATTCCCGGGCTGTGCCGTTGATCTTAACTCATTATGGCGCGATAGCGCGGCTCCAGGCTTCGCTTGCCACAGACTGTAGTTTCTGCATCGTCAATACCGACTATTCGAGGACCGCCCCTATTGACAGAATACCTGCTTCAGAGTACCATAAGCATATCAGACCACTAGACCATCGTACGGTCCATCGTCGCTGGCAAGCCCGGCAAGTGTGGACCGCGGCTCGATTGGCAGTTATTCTGGAAGTTACAATCTGAATAGCGCTTTTCCACGTTCGATGGGGGCGATGATCCGAGGGGTAGTGGTGTGGCTGAAGAAGTAGCGTCCTAACTGGTCGCTTGGGACCTCGGGGAGCCAGAGCGAAACCGGCCATCTTAACGATGGCCGGTTTTTTGTTTCCCACGAACCGTGGATACTCAATTGGGATAGGCAACATGCCTAGGGTTAGAAAGTAACCTTGGCGCGCCGCCTGCAGTATCGGCGGCAAGGCAGTCCAACCAATAAAGGCAAGGCCGTTGTGTGGCGCGGCGCTCGGCACGATGGGGGGGGGATCGGGCCCAGCGCTGCTCGGGCCCACTGTCACCCATAGCGACAGCACAAGCCTACGGGCCGGGCCTCCATCCTTGCCTAGCAATATCGATCCCCCGAGCGCTCCGCGATTCCCTTGCAGCGGTTCGCTTGCTTGCAGAAGGAGGCGAGGTTAGCCACCGAAGAGCATGGGTCGAAAGGGCACAGATCAGTGAATCGGATCAGGAAAGATGTTTTCCTTCTCTTTCGCGTCATTGCGATGGTGAGTGCTGGTCAGGAGGACTCTCAGGTGGAGAAGATCAGGGATCTTCGAAAAGCGCGCTCCACTCCGACTTCAAGGCAGATATCTCAGGGCAACGGACGCAACGCCTTATCGTCCCCGAAGATAGGGGCTCGGCACCTCGGCCGTCCGACTGTCTCTGTAATCATTCCTACCTTGAATGAAGCAGATAACCTACCCCTTGTTCTGCCGTATCTCCCTCTGAACTGGATCGATGAAGTCATTCTGGTCGATGGGCGCTCCACTGATGGCACCATCGACGTCGCCAGGCGGCTACTGCCCTCGGTCCGGGTTGTTATGGAGCCCAGACCAGGAAAAGGGGCCGCTATGTGGGCTGGCTACAAAGCCAGCTCAAGCGACGTCCTCGTGGTTCTGGATGCCGATGGCTCCCACGACCCTCGCGAGATCCCGCGCTTTGTGCAAGCGCTGATGCAAGGCGCCGACCTAGTGAAAGGAAGTCGCTTTACTGTCGGTGGAGGCACCACCGACATGCCGCGAATCCGCAAGCTGGGCAATAGCGCCTTCGTGTTCTTGGTAAACCTACTCTGGGGCACCACCTGGACTGACCTCTGCTACGGATACCACGCCTTCTGGCGGCACTGTCTGGACGTGCTCGACCTCTCCGATGTGGATGGTTTCGAGATCGATACTGCTCTCTACGTGGAGGCCGCGCGATGGCAGTTGCGGGTTACCGAAGTGCCCAGCTTCGAGGGCTACCGCTTCCACGGCGTGGGCAAGCTCAAAACCATTCCCGACGGGTTCCGGGTTCTGAAGACCATAGGCCGAGAGTGGTGGCGAGCCATGAAGCAGCCACGACGCCGACCTTACCTGGGGTTTCGGGGTAGCCTGCCCATCACTCCCGATTGGGAGACTTTCTTGCTCCCAGGTCCGGGCGTCAGCACGGTTCTCACCGCGGCTGAGGCTCATCCGCTTGACCAGGCCACCGATGAAACAAGGCCCAAAGTCTGGCGACGAGTTCGAGCCTAGGGCAGTAGAGACAGTTGGGCAGGAGCGATGACATTGATCGAGCTACAGCCAAAGCACCACGATCTGCCGCGGCCGCAGCAGCCGCACGTCTCGGTCATCATCTGCGCTTATACCGAGGAACGTTGGCACGACTTGGTGGCAGCCGTGAGCTCGGTGCAGCGCCAGACGAAGCCTCCTCTAGAGGTGATCGTGGCCATCGACCACAACCCCACTTTGACGGAGCGGGTACTTAGGGAGATCGAGGGCGTGGTGGTAACCGAGAACCGGGAGGTGCGCGGCTTGTCGGGTGCGCGCAACAGCGGGATCGCAGCAGCCAGGGGGGACGTGATTGCCTTCATGGATGAGGACGCGGTGGCCGAGCCTGACTGGCTTGAACAATTGGGCTCGGCCTACGCCGATGCTCACGTTTTGGGGGTCGGTGGAACCATAGAGCCATGGTGGGTGGAAGGCCGTCCGGGTTGGCATCCCGAGGAGTTCGCTTGGGTGGTGGGCTGCACGTACCACGGGATGCCGAGCGAACGCTCGGTGGTACGCAACCTTATCGGTTGCAATATGTCGATGCGCCGCGAGGCGTTCGCAACCGTCGGTGGCTTTCGCTCTGGCCTAGGCCGCATCGGCACTTATCCGGCGGGCTGCGAGGAAACCGAATGGTGCATCCGCGCACAAGAAGCCCTTCCTCAGGGCTACTTCGTCTACGAGCCGCGCGCCCGCGTGCGCCATCGGGTTCCCGGCCAACGGGCCACCTGGAGCTACTTCTGCCGCCGCTGCTACGCTGAAGGCATCTCCAAGGCCTTGGTATCGAGGCTTGTGGGCCCGGGAAAGGGCCTGGCTGCAGAAAGGCGATACACCACGCGTATCCTGCCCCAGGGAGTGTGGCAGGGACTGACTGAGGCCCTGACCGGCAGAGACACGGCCGCTCTGAAGCGAGCAGGAGCCATCATCGTTGGACTGGGCCTGACCACAGCAGGCTTTCTCAAGGGCTCCATTTCCACTTGGCTGGAGGGCACTATTGATAGACGTAAAGGACAGCAGCAGAGAGCGATCACTGACCCAGGAGGGTCTTGACGTCGGGCAGCGAAACGCGACGGATGGCTCGAGTTCAACATTCCACGGTCTCGACGGAAAGACGAAGCCGAAAGACGGGACCTGGGTCTCCGATGAGTTCAGCGCCGGCCAGTACTTCCTCGACGTCTATCGATGGGTGCGGTCACTGGATGAGTCGCTCTACCCTGGCGCCCAGACGTTGCCTCTCTGGTGGGCAGAGTGGTACGCTTCCTCGCCTCAGGACTGGCAAGACCTGAAACACTTCAATGCCGTGATGGCTTCCGACCTGGCCTACACCGTCCGCAGCGGGGCGAGCCTGGCCCTCATCTGGAAGCCCCAGGGGGATGCCGCCGGCTTCGCTCACCCGGAGGGAATCTGGACCGATAGTTCTATACCCGGCGGCGGGCAGGCCACTCCCTTCTACTATACCCAGAAAGCATACCGTAGCTTCTTCTCGGTCGGCACGCCACTGTACCGCGTCGCCTCGACTGCACCGGACAAACTAACCGGTATCGCCTCGGCATCGAAGACCATGCTGATCAACAAGACGGCAGAGGTGCTCAGCGTATCCCTGAACGAAGCCCCTCCGGTCACCTTGTATGCTTACGCCGTCATCGTCGTCGATACCCAATCCTGAGCCATGAGGCTTCGGCATCGGCGCCCAGCCTAACGGCCGCCGGTTGCAGAGTTCAGCTTCCTAGCTCCGAAACGCGGCGCCTCACAGATGGGTTCACAGCGTTCCCAGCGCCATTCTCCCACCCGTTTCTCGCTCTCGCCCTACGGAGGGCTCAATCGAGGCCGGCAAACAGATCGCCTTGGCAGGTGACCGGCGGAGGCGCTGGCCAGGCCTGTGCGAAGTGCTCACGGCTTAGCATTTGCTTGACGAGCACTTCCGGCAGGCGGCGGAACATATTGCCGGGGCCGAACTGAGTGCGGTGGCACTCCAGAGCCGCCCACTTGGCTTGGACCTCAGCGGAGACATCGACAGTGCAGTGCACCTCTTCATCGGGCCAACCGCGCTCGGGCTGGCCGGGGCGGAAGAAGTCGCTGGTGTCGATCCCCATGGCCTCCATACGTTCCCGTATTTGCCGAAAGAAAGAGCGTGGGATAGCCGTATAGTACAGCCGTGCTGCCTGCCAAGCCGGGCCCTGCTCCGGGAAGGCGCTCGCATCCGCAGCGGCGTGGAAAGCCGCGACCGTGTGGCGATGAATGGCCTTATGGTCGGGATGGCCATATCCCCCTTCCGGCTCGAACGTAATGACGACCTGTGGACGCAGCCGGCGGATTATACCTACCAGTCGAGAAACGACTTCCTCGGCTGAAATGTTGACGAAGGCTCGCGGATCGGCGTTCTCGGGCGTCCCGGCCATTCCCGAGTCGCGATAACCCAGGAAGATCACCTCGTTGATTCCCAGCATGCCAGCGGCGCAGCGCAGCTCACTCTCGCGCACTGCGCCCAGGGTCTCGTGCGTCGCCAAGGCGGGATCGGCGATCTCGCCCGCCTCCCCGCGCGTGGCGCACACCAGGTCCACGCGCACGCCCTGCGCCGCGTAATGGGCCAACGTACCCCCTGTGCCAAACGCCTCGTCGTCCGGGTGGGCGAACACAGCCAGCAATGAGCGAGTTCCCATTGTCCCCTCCTTGGAAAGCACCCTCTACTATGTAACGATATAGCACGAGGCACATTCTGTGAAGTGGGACTGACACGCGCCCCTGGGGGGTCTCTCTCGGGGGGTCTAGTGGCACCGGGCAAAGACCCTGCCCCTGTCATTCCGAGCGTGGCGAGGAATCCGTAAC
>Ga0123519_10011074_pt1 | contig 13350 bp, 11 predicted proteins | sample YelNatPaOPRAMG02_FD_87396 | JGI IMG/M metagenome (GOLD analysis project Ga0123519, IMG submission 87396) | Hot spring microbial communities from Yellowstone National Park - Yellowstone National Park OP-RAMG-02 (version 2) | ecosystem: Environmental > Aquatic > Thermal springs > Hot (42-90C) ...
TAAGACATACACATACAAAGACTCTTCTGCTCATAACCTACTCCATCTAAAAACTAACAATAGATTTTTAACATTAGAGGCAGTTATTGTCAACCTTAACTGTGCAATAATTCGTAAAGATTCAGTTACGGGTGGCAATTATAGCTATCGAAAAAGTTTAGATTTTGAAAGTTTATAGAGTTAAAATGTAAGGTTTGTTTCTATGGATAATTTCCAGCAATTACCCACCCATTGATTTATTTTAATTGCCAGCCCTCTATTAGAACGGTATTAACACCCCGTCAGAGTTCCTCTGCCACCCCTCTACGAGAGGGGAATTTACTTACCCATTTCCTACTTACCCATTTACCCATTTATTAGTATTCCCAATTCCCTCTTCCCTATTTATTATGTGAGCCTGTCGTAAGCACCACTAATAATTGAATATTTCTGTGGTAAAGGCTAAATTTATTGACATAAATGTCAAAAGAATATAATCAACTATCCAAGTTTTACCTTCAAAGAAGGAGTCTTCTATGGAAAATTCTAAGAAATCACTACCAGCCAATGCCTACACGGTACTCAAAGAGGGCGAAAAATATCAGCCAATAGTCGGGGCCCAAGAGAAGATCCCGGAGATTACGGTCCGCTCTGTCGTATTTGGTATAATTATGGCTATTATATTTTCCTTCGCCTGCGCCTATTCGGGACTGAAGGCAGGACAGGTCTTCGAGGCAGCCATACCTATCGCGATTCTCGCAGTCGGGTTTTCTGGAATATTTGCAAGAAAATCTACAATACTCGAAAATGTGATCATCCAGAGCATAGGTGCAGCATCGGGTGTAGTAGTAGCAGGCGCAATATTCACAATCCCTGCACTATTTATGATTAAAGGTGTAGAGCCCAAACTGTATCATACATTCCTGGCCTCTCTGTTCGGTGGCTGGCTCGGCGTCCTCTTTCTGATTCCTCTCAGAAAGTATTTCTGCGTAGAGCAGCACGGACATCTCCCATTCCCGGAGGCAACAGCGACTACCGAGATTCTCGTTTCAGGAGAGGCGGGGGGTAATCAGGCAAAGGTATTGATTACCAGTATGCTTGTAGGAGGGATCTTCGACTTCCTCGTAGAACCGGTAAATCTCTGGAACGCCTCCTTGAAAACTACACTCTGGGACTTCGGCAAGGTAATTCACGACAAGACAAAACTCGTTTTCAAGCTTCAGGCTCAGGCACTATTCTTGGGTCTGGGATATATCATAGGGCTCAGATACGCCGCTATAATCGTAGCGGGCTCGCTTATGGCGTGGTGGGTAATGGTCCCTCTGCTTGGATACATCTCCCAGTTCATAAACTTTCCGATACTTCCTGCAACAAAGACACTCTCGGAACTATCCGCATCTGAGATATTCTCTAATTTCGTGAGACCTATCGGCATAGGAGCAATAGCCGCAGCCGGTATTATAAGTATCATCAAGAATCTAAAGACAATCGGGCGTTCGTTCTCCCTCGGGTTCAAGGAGATATTCCAGAAGAACAAGGGGGAACAGACAGAGGAAGAAGAGAGAACCCAGTCTGACCTCAAGATGAAACTCATAATTCTCGGAATCCTTATGGTATTCGTACTTGCACTCGTATTCTTCTCCGCTGTTGCCGGGGTAAAGGTCGGGATCATCGGAACAATCATTGCATTCATTATCTCATTCCTCTTTACAACTGTTGCGGCACTCGCCATTGCCACTGTCGGGACAAACCCCGTTTCGGGTATGACGCTGGTAACACTTATTCTAACCTCGATAATCCTCGTCCAGATTGGGGTATCCGGTACATCCGGTATAATGATAGCTCTGGTAATCGGCGGTTTCGTCTGCACAGCCCTGTCCGTTGCTGGTGGATTCATTACCGACTTGAAGATCGGTTACTGGATCGGCTCTACCCCAAAGAATCAGCAAAAGTGGAAATTCCTTGGTATTCTCGTATCCTCTTTCTTCGTAGGGCTTGCAATACTCATCATCGACAAGGCTTTTGGCTTTACACTCCCTGACGGCTCTCCAAATCCAGCGGTCCCGGCGCCGCAGGCAAATGTTATGAAATCCATTATCGTAACACTGATGGACCCCTCCCAGAATATCCCATGGATGCTGTATGGAGTTGGGATATTTGTTACCATCATCAACGAGATGCTTAAAGTCCCCGCACTCGCATTTGCACTCGGTATGTATCTCCCAATGGAACTGAATACCCCTCTTCTGATAGGCGGATTGCTTGCCTATCTGTTGAACAGGTCAGCAAGAGACGACAAGAAACTCGCAGAGGCAAGAAACCAGAGAGGTACACTCATTGCATCCGGACTGATTGCCGGTGCATCCCTCTTTGGAGTATTCGGTGCAATATTCAGGACATTCGACTGGCATAGATTTCTGTCAATCGGAATACCTGTAGTGGACAAGGAGATTACCATTGATGGAGTCGCAAAGAGGGTATTTACAGAGGGTGAACCACTCTCATATTATACAAACTATGGTCATATTATCGGTCTTATTGCATTCATTGCGCTCTCACTATACCTGTATTATGATGCGAAAAGGGCAAAACCTGATGAATAGGCGATTTCGGGATTTGGTGATACACATAATTGCTATGTTCATTATGCAGTTGATACTAACACTATCTTCGGTGTATGCAGATGACTATGTAGGTTCCAACAGGTGCAAGACTTGTCATAAAGATGAATACGAGAAGTTTTCCAAAACCAAACACAAGGACACCTCCAAATCCCTCAACAAAGAGGAACTCAAGAACAAGGAGTGTCTTACCTGTCACTCTATGGATAAAGAGGGAAAGTATATGGAGATCGGATGCGAATCCTGTCACGGGGCAGGCAAATACTACTCACAGAGTTATGTGATGAAAGACAAGGAGTTATCGAGACTCATCGGACTCAAGAAGCCAGACGAGAGTACCTGTAAGAGATGTCATAATGAGGATACCCCAAAGATAAAGAAGATGGACATCAAGAGTGGAATGAAAGAGATAGAACACAAGAAGAAACAAAAACACAGTGAAGAACCTGATAAATAAGACATTCGAGATATTCTCATCCCTTAAACTCACGGCATTTCTACTAATGACTGTATTGGTATATCTTGCTGTATCCACCTTTGTACCTCAGGATGCGAATTCCATCAAATATATATCCGAGAATAACCGAATACTCTTTACCCTATTGCAATTGACAGGTCTCGTAAATCCGTATCACAATTTCTGGCTGGTATTCTGGCTATACCTCTTTACATTCAACCTGATTGCCTGCACAATCAACAGAATCCCCTCTCTATCAGAACGACTCAAGAGAAATGCCAATGAAAACTATTTCAACATAGATTCTATGCTCAAAGAGGATATGGTATTGAGAAACACAGAGGACAATATCAAGCAGATCACCAATATCCTAAAGGGAAAATACGCTCTCGTAAACAAGGATGACACCAGGTTCTTGATATCCAAAAAAGGCGTATATTCTCCGCTCAACTTTCTGCTTGTGCACCTCTCGATTATTATTATCATAGCCGGGATTGCCATATCTGCCCTATTTGGATATGAGGGGTTTATCAGGATTACAGAGAGAGAGAGGGAATCCTTCTTCTATAAAGAGGTGATAAGAGGTAATTATATAAAAGTTCCTCTCGGATTCGAATTGGCTCTCAATAAATTCGAGAACATTACCACTACCGAGGGACAATCAATAGAATACATATCCGAGATATCCATAATCGACGGGAAAGAGATCATCCAGAGAAAGATTCGAGTCAACGAACCCTTCGAGTACCGAGATATGCTATTTGTACAGAGCTCATACGAGATGAACACAGAAAATGTCAGGTTCAAGGTCGAAATCGAGGAGCAGAAAGGGAATAACAAAATTACGAAAGACTGCTCAATAGGCGATACAATCGAATTCAACGACAGGACATTCAAGATTGTGGATTTCTATGAAGATGTCCACGGAATGGGTCCTGCTATCAAGATACAATCCAATGATGACATAATGTTCTCACTCAGAGACAAGCCAGAAATTCAAAAGGAGGAGAGCGGTATCAATATCTATCTGAAAGAAGTAGACATTCCATACACTTCGATACTCAAGATTACATATGATAATGGTACACAGATCGTGTTCATTGGCTCTGTCCTATTCATTATTTCACTATTGCTTATCATCTCGTATAGATTCAGTATGATAGTATTCAAATGCGGAGAGGTAATCGAGGTTTTCTATGCTGGTAGAAAACCCGAATCGATTATAGAGGCAATAAGCAGAATCAAAGACAAGGAGTAAAAGAATGATCTCTTCTAATATATTCTTCCTTTCCTTTCTTCTATATGTGTGTTCCTTCTTCTTCTATATTTATGAACTATCGAGAGATAAGAAAGGTACAATAAACGGATTCAATCTGTCCCTGACTGCAGTAATAATTCAAACCATTGGTCTATTAGTCAGATACTACGAGGCAGGCATTGTAGAGGTCATTACCTTCGAACAGACTATGAAAACAGAACTTGCAGGTCCATCGAGACTCAAGGTTATGCTCTCTCATCCTCCATTTACGAACCTATACGAATCTATGATCTTCGTGGTCTGGGGTATTGCGATAGTTTATCTATTCCTGAACAAGAAATATACATTGAATATAATAGGATTATTGGGTTCTGCACTCGTAGTCATTGGAATGGGATTATCCAATCTCCTACCGGACAAATCCATTACGCCGCTGGTTCCTGCATTGAAGAGCTGGTGGCTGCACCTGCATGTAATTACGGCATCCATCTCATACGGCGCATTCCTGATCGCAGCCCTTATATCCATATTGCACCTTATTAAAGAAAACATACCACCTGCCAGAATCATAGTAGTCTTTTTGATAATAACCGCCGTCCTGCTCTTGACATTGGTCTCATTCAATCCCACTAACTACAATCTCACCTTACTTGGACAGAACGAGGCAGGGAGGTTGAAACCTGCTACAATATCTCTACTACTACAGGGACAGAATTCCCCTTTCACGATTCCACTCAAGCAACCAGCACCGATTATTGGTCTTCTCTCAGGAATTCTAATAATATTCTCCTTGATTTCCATCGTATTAATCAAAGTGAATAAGAGCCTTGAAAAATACATACTCATAATCATTTCCACCCTGCTCCTCGCACAGATTATACTAATGATTGGCACAACTACCCCACTGAATATTGGGACAGATAAAAAGGAGCTCTCGGATATAATCAACTTTTCTATTACAAATGCAGGAATCAATACAGATTACATAGTACACCTCAATTTGAACATTACACCACCATATAAGATATCAATAAACTCCTATCCTTTTCAATTTACTATTATCTCTCTGCTTCTCCTCTTCTCGTTCTTCCTGATTTATCTATACTATCGTTATGAAACTCTCAGAAACAGGTTACCAGCCTCAGATAAACTCGACAATATCTCTTACAGGATCATTCTCTTTGGATTTCCAATGATGACTTTTGTAATACTTACAGGAGCCGTCTGGGCACACTTTGCGTGGGGGAGATACTGGGGTTGGGATCCAAAGGAGACCTGGTCTCTCATTACTTGGCTCGTCTATGCCTTCTATCTACACTCGAGGCATATATTGAAATGGTCCAAAAGGCGCTCTTCCATTATTGCCATAATCGGTTTTGCCGTAGTAATATTTACTTATATAGGGGTCAATTTGGGACTAACAGGTGTAGGACTCCATACTTACGGCTCACAATAGAGTGTAGCAATCAGGAGCAGATATGAATAGATTGACAAGACCTATCGAAAAATCCGAGGATTTTTTGAGGGTTTTCGCATTTATGTCTGGCTCGGGCACAAATCTCATAAAAATAATCGAACATCAGGAAGAGCTGTCAGTCGAATATGGAAGATATATCTATAAAGTTGTTGGCATCCTCACAGATAATACGGGCTCCAATGCGTACAACATCGGCAAAGAATACAATATAAGTGTAGAAACAAATGACATCTCCGCCTTTTATAAGAGTAAGGGATTGCCGAGAAGAGACCTCTCTGTAAGGGAGGAGTTCGACAGAATAAGTCTCGATAAGATCGAGAGATACAGAGCAGATATCATTGTACTGGCGGGATATATGAGTATTCTCACACCCATAATTCTCAGAAAATATCTGACTATCAATGTCCATCCGGCTGATTTGAGCATCAAGGACGAATACGGCAGAAGGAAGTACACAGGTGCCCACGCCGTAAGAGATGCTATCCTATCAGGCGAAAAGTCAATTTCATCGAGTACACACATAGTGGAGGAGCAGGTCGATTATGGAAGACTACTACTGATTTCACAACCGCTCGATATAGTATTGCCCGAGAGATTCAATCCGAACAATATCGAATCAGTGAGACTTGCAGAGCAACTAAACCAGAACAGACTCAAAGAGAATGGAGACTGGATAATCTTTCCTCTCACCCTCGAATATATCGCACTCGGATACTTTGAGATCGACGAAGAATCCAACCTCTTCTTCAAAGGCAATCCTATACCGAATGGATTACGCATATAATTTTGCATTTTATTGAAATTTTTTGTTGACCTGTGGAATAATTTGGTTTAAATTGCCTCCCCTGTTTGGGTGTCAGATACACCCTTTTGCTCTGGGCCCATAGCTCAGGTGGTAGAGCTACCGGCTCATAACCGGTTGGTTCCAGGTTCGAGTCCTGGTGGGCCCAGTTATTTAAGCGAGATGGATATTTACCAGAATACAGGACGATATAAAGACCGCTTATCGAAAGAAGAAGAAAGGTTTTACTTTGTAAGAGCCGCTGATAAAAAAGCGGCTCTTTTTGTTTTAAACAAAGGAGGAGCAGGTGATTAATCAAATAAGACTCTTGTGCAATGTCCAGAAGATAGATGTAGAGATATACAAATATAAGAACGAACTCGATGCCCTCTACAAGAAGAGAGATGAGACACTCGAGAAATTACGAGAAAGAGAAGAATCCATTGCAAAGATGAACGATAAGATAAAGGAACTCGAAAATCAGAAGAACAAGACCGAGGAGGAGATCAAGGTAGAGAAGACAAATCTGAAGAAGTGGGAGGGGCGTTTCAACGAATCCAAGAACTCCCGCGAAGGGATTGCATTGATGCACGAGATAGAGGTATTGAAAAAGGCACTGGACGAGATGGAAGAGGATGTACTCAAGAAGATGGAGGAGATAGACTCATTCAAGAAGCTCATAAAAGAGGAAGAGGCCATACTCAATACCATTAAAGAACAACTTGCAAAGGAGGAAGAGGAGATAAAGAGCAAGGCAGAGGATATCAACAAGAATATCAATAAACTACTGGAAACGAGAAAGAATGAGATTAAAGATATCAAGCCTGAGATACTCGCAGAATACGACAAGATCAAGGAGAAGAGAAACGGCCTTGCAATAGTACCAATAGTAAATGGAAATTGTGCGGGCTGTCATATGGGAATACACCCACAACTATTCACCAAGGTCTACGCCGCCATATCCATAGAGACCTGTCCAAGCTGCCACAGAATGATATATATAGAAGACCTATTGGAATGCGATACTACCGAATCGAAAGAATCTAACTGAAGCTTTTGTTTACATATTATACGATGAATAGCGATCTGATAAGAACAATCGAGGAGATTTTAAAAAAATATCACATCAGCGATGAACTCTCATCAAAGATTGTCGAAGAACTAAAGCAAAGGCTATTCACCCCTGACGAAAATAGAGAAGAATCACACGCCTATGTAATATATATAGACGGCGGTTCGAGAGGGAATCCGGGTGAAGGGGCATCTGCCTGCATAATATATGAAGGTAATAAAAAGATAACCGCAATAGGCAGATTTTTCGGGAATACCACAAACAACGAGGCTGAATACAACGCACTTCTACTTGCCCTATCCGAAAGTCTGAAGAGGGGATATAGGTCAATAAAAGTATATACCGACTCCGAACTACTGAAAAAACAGATCAACAGGGAATACTCGATAAAGAGCCCAAACCTGATACCGTTATACAAAAAGGCAGAGGAGCTCATATCGAGGCTCGAGGACTTCTCGATTCACCACATACCCCGCGAGAAGAATTCGGAAGCCGATAGGTATGCAAACCACATAATGGACATCAGAAAGAGTAAGATTATTGAATATGCCCGATAATCGTTTGTTGATTATTACCGGTGAAAAATCCGGTCTCGATGCCGTTCTGCCAGCGATAGAAAAGTTGGGAGACACCGAACTCAAAAGCATCAGATTGATAGCCCCGGATTATTCCAATACAAGAGAGATTATTAGAAGTAATATCACAATACCATCTATCAACAACTTAGAGTTCACCAAAAACATCTTATTGGACTACTCCGGTGTTCTCATTAAGATTATCAAATACATTCAGCAGGAGCAAATTACTGATATACTTTTCGTGGACAACCCCGATTTCAATCTACTTATCGCAAGACTTCTGTACCGTAAGGTCAGGATGTACTACTATATAATACCTCAGGTATGGGCTTGGCGAGAATACAGAGTTAAGTATCTGAAGAGATATTTCCAGAAGTTGTTCGTGATATTCCCTTTCGAAGTAGATCTATTGAAGAGATTTGGTATTCAGAGCAGATTCGTCGGGCATCCTGTATTCGAGAGGACCATTGAAGGCATCGATCCAAAAGAGATAAGAAAGAATCTCAAGATTAGCGGAAAAAAGAGGGTGATATCCTTGTTTCCCGGGAGTAGAGAGAATGTTTTGAAGAGACACTATCAGTTATTCGAGGATATAGCCCTTTTGCTATCCGAAAAACTACCCGATTTCAAGATTGTATTTTCAGATATAAGAAACCACCACAGAGGCAAAAGAGGTAAAATTATCTATACCGATGCTCCATCACTCCATCTTTTGAAAATTTCTGATTTTTCGATCATCAGCTCCGGCTCTACAACAATGGAGGCAACATTTTCGAATATCCCATTCATAGGGATATACAAACCTGATATACTCACCTACACCACAGCGAGGTTTTTACTAAGGATAGATACTACAATTATGCCAAATATCCTTCTCGGTGAGAGATTCATACCTGAAATAGTTGGCCCCTATCTGACACACAATGATGTACTGGATAAGATAATCAATCTAATCGATAATCAGTCCCAATTGAATATCATTAGAAAGAAACTACAAGCTGTATCAAATATGTTCAATGGGTTATCTACATCAGATATAATGAGTCAGGAAATCAGAAAAATACTGAATTAGACTATATCCCGCAGACACAGTTTCCCATAACACAATACTTTCCACCACAATCATTATTGGATGTACAGCTCTGGGGTTGACAGTACTTTGTAATGACACCCTTACACACAAGCCCGGTTTCACACTCAGAATCATCTGCACACTGTTCACACAACTGCTTCTTTGGGCAATTGGTTATGCAATCACACTTACCAACCCTACAATAACCACCGCATTGAGGACATACAGCATCACAATCCTTATCTACATTACATTGTGGTTTGAATTCGCAGATATGAGTATTCAAATTGCATACCGTCGATGGGTCTATTAGCTGGCAGTCCTTATCTGTATTGCAGGCTCCATCATTCAGTTCACACTTTGCATCATTTGTGCAGTGCTCCCAGGTCTTGCACGGTGGATCACAGGTAACCTTAATGCATATTCCACTATCACACTTAGTACCAAGATTGGCGTCTATACAGTCCTTTTCAGAGAGACATTCCACACATAGCGGACTTTCGAGTTTTGTGTCGCAGAACTTATTATTTGGCTTGGACGCAGGAGGACAGTCCTTGTTTGTTACACACCCTTCGACACACTTACTATCCTTGCAGATATATCCCAGATCGCAATCAGAATTCTTGATACATCTCTTCTCCTGAAATTCGCATTCGTTCTTTGAATTACATATATACCCCGACTGGCAATCTTCACTGATAAGACAGACTACACATACACCCTCTTTACAGTGTGGCTTATCAGAACTACAATCTCTGTCTGTCTCACACTCCTGAGTAATGATATCCGGGAGTTCCGAATCACTCTGTATGACATCTTTAACTACAACATCAGATATAACATCATTCGTAGTAATGTCTTTCGAAATTTCTATATCCTGTGTTTCCACATCTCCATTCTCCAGTTCTGTAGTAACAGCCAGATCACAGGCAGAATATAAGCCCACCACGAAGAATAGAGCAAAAATAATATAATACCTCATAACTATACCTCCTAAAAAATCATTTACAATATCCTAATTGGGTCTCTCCACTTATAGATGTACAGGTCTTGCCAGATGGACATTTTGGATTATTATCCAGTCTATCACACGCATAATAGCACTTATATCCGCTCACAGAACTACCCATACAGACCAATCCTTTCTGACAATCGGCATTTGTACAATCCCCACCCGCGGGTACATTTCCACCAAAATCACATATACTCGTATCAGAATCAAGCTCAAGACATATAGAATTGTCTTTACAGAATGCATCACTGAAATGATCGCATGCCTCATAACAATATGCCTGACCATTCGAAGGTCCTGCACAGATAAGTCCATCTTTACAATAATTATAAGTTCCTCCGCAGGGCTGTTGTACATCCTGTGTCCCTTCGCAAAAACCTGTGCTTGAATTACAGACATAACCACTCGGACATTTTCTGTTCGGATTGTCACATCTTGGCCAGCAGACGCTCTCATAGGAATTCAGAGGATAGCAGACATATTCGCTCCTGCAATCTGAATTGCCATTACACTCCTTGAGACACCAGCTTTTTGCTGGATTAGACGCCACCTGCACACAAATACTATATACATCATTTTCCCAATCATAAGGACAATTGTCGAAACTGGTACAATCCTGCGAACAGTACCCTCCTGTAAAACCTGTGCCTTCGGATTCCTTTATACAGAACTGCCCAGAACTACACTTGAATGTCGAATCATCACAATTGTCTCCAATGGTCCCGGGCGCAATAGGATTACAGGTATATGTATTCTTATCACAGGTAGTATTCTGACACTGGTAGTCCTCGATGCATTCTACACAGACGCCGGAGCTCTTCTCACAATACTTATTCTTTGGATTAGAGGCACAGTCGTTATTATCAAAGCAGACATTTGCAGATTCACACTTTCCATTTACACACTTTCCAGTACAACAGTCAGTATCATACTGACAACCCCCTACACAGGCTTGAGTCTTGGCATCACAATACATATCGCAGGGACAACCGCTATCCAGACAGCCCCTACCCGCATCCGGTACCACATCTTCACCTACGATATCGCCATAAGATACATCGGTATTACCCACATCGTTATTTCCTACATCACTATAACCGGTATCAGGTTTTACATTCAGACATAAGCCATTGCTCTCATTGCATACCTTGTTTGCATCACATCCTATGACTTTACAACTAACACAGATACTATTTCTGCAATATGGTTGCGGGATATCACAGTTGAAATCGGATTCACAGTATTTCCCGATGAATACATCCGATGTGTCCGTTGCCAGCTCTGCACCTGCATCAACCGGCACAGGCTGTTCACAGATATGAGTATTCGAATTACAGACATATCCATTCTTGCAATCCTTATCACTCTTACACCCCGTTGTTGGATACTGGCAGAACCCACCAATACACCTCAAAGAACTATCACTACAATCCTCATCTGTCTTACAGGCGGTGATAGTATTGGACTGAACACACTTATTGTTCTGGCATTTATAGCCATTAAGACAATCCCCGTCAGTATTGCACTCTACGGTCGAAGAATTGTCCGAGCAGGAAGCAAACAAAACTATCACAGAAATAAGCAAGAAGGTCGAGATGTTTTTGAAAACATAATTGACAGACATCGAAACTACTCCTCTAAATAAGCAGATTGATAATATCATATTAGTATTTTCTTGCAAATATAAAATTTTTGAAATATATGGAGTCCTCTATCGGGGCGTAGCGCAGCCTGGTTTAGCGCGCTTGCCTTGGGAGCAAGAGGTCGGTGGTTCAAATCCACTCGCCCCGATTTTTACCACTTGGTTATCTATATCATAATGGCAGACAAAATCCTCCAAAAGGTAGAATTCAGAGGGAAAAATTGATAATTTCGAATATTAGAATCGAAAAGATAATAAATCGTGGTCTCGGCCTCGGTTTCAAGGACGATAAAACAATTATGGTATATTATTCGATCCCGTCCGAGGTTGTAGATGCCGAGATTCTTATGACAAAAAAATCATATATAGTAGCAAAGGCCTTGAATATCAAGCAACCATCTCCATTCAGAGTAGATCCCATTTGCCAATATTATATGAGGTGTGGTGGTTGTCAGATGATGCACATAGATTATCAAAGGCAGGTAGAGTTCAAGAGAGATGTACTCATAGAACTATTCGAAAGGGCTAAGGTAAATTTAAGTGTGCCGGTAAAGACTATATTGTCCAATTCCCATACAAACTACAGACTCAGGGCACAATTCCTCGTAAAGAATGCAAAGGTAGGTTTCACCGAATTCAATTCAAACAAATTTATAAAGGTAGATAATTGCCGTATATGCCACGACAGAATCAACTATGCCTTGAGTGAACTGAACAATAACATCAGTTCTATAGAGCTGAACCGCTTATTCATTGCCACAGATGGAAAGAATATATCTACCTACCCGATTAAGGATATGCACAACAGACTCGATATATCTATCAACAGGTTCAAATATCACCTGATACCTCAGGTATTCTTTCAGGCTAACATATCCACACTCGAGGAGTTCCAGAGTGTTGTTGTCGAACCCGAGAGAGGAATCTTTGCTATAGACTTCTTCTCCGGGAGTGGATTCTTCTCGATACCTTTGTCGAAGAGATTCGAGAATGTACTTGCTATAGAGGAGTCACAGGATTCTATATCACTTTTGAAAAGGAATATGTCGGTGAACAACATTTCCAATATCATACCAGTCAATTCCACAGTCGAAAATGCAACAATCCCTGATATTTATAAACATACTGACTTAGTTATCCTCGATCCACCTCGCTCAGGACTCTCAAATAGGGCGATTCAGAGGGTAATCAATCTCCAACCAAAAAAAATAATATATGTTAGTTGCGACCCTGCTACACTTACACGAGATGTCTCATCCTTGCATAGGGCTTTTTACGATATTCAAGAGGTAATCCTGCTCGACCAGTTTCCTCACACATTCCATTTCGAGACAATAGTAAAGATGACTCGTACACTCGATGAATGAAAATACTATTCGTATAATTTCCTGATATTCTCTA
>Ga0123519_10011075_pt1 | contig 13349 bp, 12 predicted proteins | sample YelNatPaOPRAMG02_FD_87396 | JGI IMG/M metagenome (GOLD analysis project Ga0123519, IMG submission 87396) | Hot spring microbial communities from Yellowstone National Park - Yellowstone National Park OP-RAMG-02 (version 2) | ecosystem: Environmental > Aquatic > Thermal springs > Hot (42-90C) ...
AATTTCGCAACAATTAATCGAGATTTTGGTTTTTAAACTTATGTGCATGGTAAAAAAAAAGTAGCCTCTTTGGAACAACTCCAAGAAATAATGGCTTTAATAAAAATATGTAATTTTTAATTGGAATATTTAAACTCTTCAATGCCCTTTTTTTTACCCGTAACTCCAACAATCGTGCCCTGAGTATTTTTTTCTTATAATCCTTCTTATCCATATGAATTTTATATAATACTTCAGGTATTGTTACAATTTTATAACCTTTTGAAATAAGTTTTAAAAAAAGGTCATAATCTTCTCCAAACCTTAAATGCTCATCATAGTTTCCAACATTTACAATATGAGACTTTCTTATCATAGTAGAGGCGTGAATGACCTGGCTACCTTTTATCCAATGTTCTTTTAATGGCTCCAGGGAAGGACGATTTATACCCCATGTTTTGCCTTTATTATCTACCAAATTTGCATAAGTACCGACTACAGATACATCTGTATTTAAATTTAAAAAATTTACCTGTCTTTCCAGACGATTATGAAAAGATTCATCATCAGCATCCTGTATTGCTATATATTCACCACATGCAATGTCTATACAACGATTGCGACTATAGGCAGGTCCATAATTAAATCCATTTTTTATTCCAATAATTTTTTCAGCATATTTATTCTTAAATTCACAAACTATATCCCATGTCCTATCAGTAGACGCGTCATCACATATAATACATTCCCAGTTATCATAAGTCTGATTTAAAATAGATTTTATAGCGTTAGTTATCGTTTTTTCATTATTGTATGCTGCAATTATGACACTTACTTTTCCTTTCATAATGCTTTTGGATTTGGATCCTTTTTGCTTTTTAAAAACCTTCCTCTAACTGAATGGTTGTATGAATTTAGGAGATTTAGAATAAATTTTTTTGGCAAAAAGGTGCCCAGCAAAAATAGAAAGCATTTGTAATGGTTAATATGTTTTATTAATATTTTTCTAGCCTCTTTTTTTTCGCCCATTTGACATAATGACTTTCCGTACTGCAGAGCAATAATACTTCTGTTTCTTGCTATTTCCTTTTTAAACAATGTTATTAACTCTGGATGATTGCTAAGAATTTTTTCCATTACTGACGATAATTCAACAGATATATTCTTGTGGAAAATTTTTGTACTACTGGAATCATGAATACGATGTATAGCCAGTGGTTTATTTATATAATCACACTCCCATTCATAAGCAATACGGAGAAACAGGTCATATTCTTCTGCATATTTGAATCTTTCATCAAACCATTCTGGCAGCGATTCCAGAGCAGATCTTCTAAAGATAGCAGTTGGCATAGAGATTGGATATTTATCCATTGTGAAAAGATATTTAAATATTTTTCCGCGTGGTGGCTGTAAACCAAGATTAACAAAATGTGATATTGATTTACCTGTATCTTGGTAATAATCAATGGCATCGCTGAATACCAGTCCAACGGATGGATTGTTTTCAAATAAGGATACCTGAAGTTCTAATTTCTCTGGCATCCATATATCATCCTGATCAAGGATGGCAATAAGTTCTCCTTTAGCTTGTCTTATTGCCCAGTTTCTCGCCTGTCCCAATGAGAGCGCTTTTTTACCCTTAAAATATCTTAATCTTTCGTCATAACTTCTTGCAATCTGCTCACTATTATCAGTAGATGCGTCATCCCAAAAAATAATCTCCCAATCTTTGTAAGTCTGGCTATAAACACTATCAATCGCCTCTTTGAGGTATCTCTCTCCATTATAACAGTTTATAATTACACTAACTTTTGGCATAATCAATATAGCTTATGTGGTAAAAAATGTTTTTACATGATTAATGATATATTCAACATCTTTTTCGGTCATATCAAAAAAAAGTGGCAATGTTATTATTTCCCGTAAAAGACTCTCCGTTACAGGTAGAAGCGTGGAATATGCTTTGAATAGCGGTTGAAGGTGGTTGGGTATATAATGAACCCCTGATCCTATACCTTTCGAGGCAAGATAATCAATTAATTCGTCCCTCTTTCCATTTGTAACCCTTATGATATATGAAAACGGTGCGGTTTCTTCAAGATCCCATGAGAGAATGCTAATCCCTTCTATGCTGGCAAAGGCCTCGTTATATCTTTTTACTATCTGTCTTTTTCGCTCTATGAAACGTCCTAATTTTTTGAGCTGTACCAAACCTATGGCTGCGTTTATGTTGCTCATATGGTATCTGTACCCCTGGGTGGTTACCTCATAGTACCATGACCTCTTTTTCTTTTGCCTGCTCCAGGCTTCCCTATCGATACCAAGATTTCTCTTTTTTCTTATGGTTTCTGCCAGTTCTTCATCGTGAACAACAACAGCACCTCCTTCACCGCAGGTGATGTTCTTTATCGGATCAAAGCTAAAGCAGGTAATATCCCCGAAACTCCCTATCCTTTTCCCTTTATAGGTAGAGCCAAAGGCATGGGCTGCATCCTCTATGATGAGGATGTTATGCTCTTTACCGATGGAGAGCAGGGTATCCATATCACAGGGGTTTCCACAGTAATGGACAGGCATTATAGCCCGTGTCTTAGGTCTAATGCGCCTTATGGCATCATCTATATCCATATTCAGGTTTTCAGGTTTAACCTCGCAGAATACAGGTGTTGCACCCACTGCCGTTATGGCCTCAACACTGGCACAGAATGTGAGGGAGGGCACGATCACCTCATCACCTTCACCTATGCCCGCACCATCAAGGGCGATGTGCAGTGCCGAGGTTCCTGTATTCACCGCTATTACATGGCCTGCACCAAGAAACTCCTCTATCTTTTTCTCAAATTCAAATACCACAGATCCGAGCCCTAACCACCCGGACTCGAAAACCTTTTTCACCTCTTCTAACTCGTCTATACCTATTGATGGTCTCTGAATGGGAATCAATTTAGAATCCTTTCTTTTATTTTTTGATACCACTTACAAAAATATATCTGCCGTTTTCAGGATAATTATTACCGAGATAAAGTTCCATTTCTAATAATAGTGCTTGCTGTTTTTTATCAAATGCGGATGGAATGGCAAACAATGATTGAGGGTCTCCAATAATGCCTGTTATTATACCTATACCTTTATATTCAATTTGCGTAAAACCACTTGTTACCATTATCTTTTCTATTTCATCTTTAGAAAGACAATTTAAAAATCCATCATTGATGTATGTTTTTTTATTTATCAAAAGATCGTGTGCATCACTTATATATCCGTTAATCAATTTATGTACAACATAATACAGCCTTGGCCTTAATGAAATAAATATTAATCCACCTGGTTCAAGAAGAAAGTTAAATTTGTTTATAACTTTTTTATAATCTTTAATCATATAAAGAACCTCGGTAGAGATAATACAGTGGAATTTACTGTTACCAATTTTATCTAAATCTTTTTCTAAATCACCCTGGATAAATTCGATTTCTACTTTTTTTTCTTTTCCATACTGTTTTGCCTTTTTAATTGCCGATGGTGTAAAATCCATTCCCATTACCTTATGACCGTCCATTGCAAGGGGTATTGAAAGTCTTCCTTGACCGCATCCTGCATCAAATATTAGGATTGCACTATTTCCAAAGACCTCTTTTATTCTCTCTTTAATATAATAAAGGTATATTCTTGAAAAAAAATCTTCATCGGCTTCACGCAACATATCATAGCGAGATGCGACCCTTTTTGCAGCCCTTGCCCGAGCCATATCAGGAGATAATAATTTTAATAATCTATTGCTTAAACTAAATAGTTTCAAATCTATGAAATTATAAAGCATAATTTTAAGATATGAAAGTCCTTAAATTCTCATCAGTTACCTTATTAAAACAGCCCATCATGATTTCTTTACCAAATTTTTTTAAATTTATTGTTTTGTTTAAATCCATAGATAAAAGTGCATTTATTCTATTTTCTATATCTTTTTCTCCATAATACACTTTAGTATGCTCTGACTCTATCCAATCAACGGGATTAAGATCTAAAACGCCTTCTCTACCTATTATTAAAACGGGCTTTCCCGCAGTTAATGCATCCATTATTGAAGCCGAGGCGATTGAAATAAGCAAATCCACACTCCAGATCCATTCGTCCATAGATCCTTCAGCTATATATGTCTCATATTTTGGCCATTTTACATTTTTTAGCAATTCTAATATAGTTGATTTCTTCATCATTGGATGAGGTTTAACAAAAAATATTAAATCCTTTCTCCTGGTTGCTATACCTGATAAAATATTTATAAGTTCTACAGCACCTGAAAGTTGCAATGGAAGAACAATCAGTATCTTATTTCTTGCAGCTTCCTTGACGGTATCATTTGTAATAATTGTCAATTCGTTTTTTTTCCATAGATATTCATACCTAAGGGCACACCCTGTTATAAGATAATTTTCAGGTAATCCTTCTTTTAGTAACATATTTTTGATCATATCCCCGGTACACACTATCTTTTGGGGAATTACAGGTTTAAGGGATTCACCCTTGTATATAAAATAACAGAGAAGGTCTTTTGAAAAAATTGTATGCTGGTAACCAATTGTTTTAATATCAGGATATGCTTTTTTTAAACCTAAAATCCATGTCCTTTCAGGTATCATACCTTCAAAAACATCAACTGCCAAATCAAACCGAAATCCTTTTTGTTTTAAAGTTATAAAAAGATCAAGATACATGAAAAAGGGCAAAAAACCACCAGTCCTTTTAAGTCGTTCTCTTTTTATTAGAGGTGCAATATCAACATTTAAAAACGTCATAGAATTATAAGAAATAGCAAGTATCCTTAACATTATTATTATTGCTTTTATAAAACAGCCCATACCATAATAATCGAAAGGTATAATGAATTTTTTATTCGATTCTTTGAGCATTCTATATGTGTATCTTAAAGAAAAAGTAACATTATAAATAAAGGGGATAATAAACAACGAATAACCCTCTTTTTCTACCCAATCTATAAACCTTCCAAAATATCTATCCTTATATGTACCATCTTTTGCAAACGACCCATCATCTATCCATGTATGTAAAATTATGTTTTTTTTCTTTTCATCTGTTTTTAATTTCTGGTTTTTGACTATTAATTTTGTAGCAAAAAGATTTTGAAAAAAGCTTATGTTAAACTTTAATATGTGAAACAAAGGAGTAATTAATACCTTAATGTAATATAAATAAAACCTAATAGGTTTTTTTGTTTTAATCTTTAACCCCTTTTTTGTAAACAAATTCTCAATTGCTTTAAATAGTGCAGGGTCATCCACAATTATAATGAGGTCTTCATATCTATATAACAATTCATCTATTATTTTAAGTCTGCAGCAATCGAGAAACAGATTAGATACATACGTATTTGGTTCAGAAACAGGCGATAATATTGATAACTCATTATGGTTTTTACCTAAATTATCGATAAATTCTAAAAATTGTCCTCTTATTTTAGATTTTGTTTCTTCAAGTAAAGATTTTAACTCAATTTTTTTATAAAAATCAGATAGATTATCATCCCATCTCTTTTTTTCTTGGTAATCATCTATAAAACATAAAAAAGAAAAACCGCCGTTATATTTCCTTTTTACCCATTCGGGACTTACATGTTTTGAAATAACTGCAATCATTTAAAAGTTTTAAAGCTATTTATTCTGATTATCCTGATATAAAAATTTTATTTTATCCTCAGCCATCAATTTTCTTACAATTTCCAAATCTTCTTTGGTATCAACACTGATTTTTGCATCTTCTATTTTTACAGCCTTTATTTTTACACCATGTTCAAGAACCCTTAGATACTCATTGAACTCAATTGTCTCGAGTGGTGTAGGTGGCCATGAAGCATATTCAAGCAAAAAAGTTTTCCTGAAAGGAACAATAAAACACATCTTCCACATAACATCCACAGGGGTCCTGGCATCACTGGGTAAATCGTTTCTCGAACAGTAAAGAATATTGTCGTCAAGATCAAGAACTGCCTTGATGTCAGAAGGGCTATTCTTTTTTCTGTATGGTGTTACCCCTACAGCAATTTTGATGTCTAAATTTTCTAAAAGGGGTTTGACAATAGCATCCACATGTTTGGGATTCAGAAGCGGCTCATCTCCTTGAACGTTAACTACAATATCACAATCTACATATTTACATGCTTCAGCAATGCGATCCGATCCTGTTTTGTGATGTGCCCCCGTCATTATTACATTAATACCAAAGGATTCACCAACCTCTTTTATTCGCTCACTGTCTGTTACAAGATAAACCTCATTTAAAGATTTTGACAACATTGCTCTTTTGCATGTATGGACTACCATTGGCAGACCGCATATATCTATCAATGCCTTTCCCGGAAGCCTGCTCGACTGAAGTCTTGCAGGTATCATTCCTACTACCTTCATGCTATTTCTCCTTTCATTTTTTTTATAGTTCCATAGCGCTCCTCAATAGCATGATATAGGATCGTGCAATCAGGTAAAAGGGTGATGATTTGCATCCCCAAATTTACCATCCATTTGACATCATTGTCATTTTTTGCAACATATCCTCCTGCAGCGATTCCTTTTTTATTTACCTTTTTTATTATTTTGTCCATCTCGGCTTTTATTTGTGGATGATCAACCTCTCCTGGCATTCCAAAAGACTGAGATAAATCATATGCACCTATGTAAATACCATCTACTTTCTCTTCAATATTTTCTATGGTGAGAATATCTTCAATGCTTTTTATTCCACCTATGCCTTCAATCAGTAAAATCAAGACGTTTTCTTTGTTTTGTTTTTCGGAATGGAGTTTAACATTGTTTAGGGAGTAGCCCCCAGCTCTTGTAAAAGGGGAAAACCCTCTGGAACCAAGAGGGCTATATTTTGTATATGAGATTGCCTTTTCCGCATCTTTTTTAGATTCTATATGTGGTATAATAACCCCTGTTGCCCCCAAATCGAGGGCTCTAAGTATAAATCCTTCATTATTTTCCAGAACCCTCACAAGACTACCACAGCCTTTACTGTCTGCGGCCCTTATCATATTCTCAACAGTTTCATAATCATGACAGCCATGTTCCATGTCAATTATTACAAAGTCCACGCCCGTTGATGCAATGATATCAATTACTGTTGCTGATGGGATTATACACCAGGGACCAAACACAATCTGTTTTGTTTTTAATTTGTTTTTTAGGGCATTCATGTATGATTTTCCTTTACTACTTCTATATATGATATATCAGGAACAACATAAGGTGTTATTTTTATAAAATCCTCATAAGTTCCAAATCCTGTTAGTAACCCAATAGAGCCTTTTAAACCTGCATTTACTCCCATTTGCACATCTGTTATGGCATCGCCAACCATTATTGCATTTTCCTTTTTTAAATTTAAAGCTTTAAGAATTAATTCTACCTGATCTGGAAATGGTTTTGGTCTTTCTACCATTTCTGCTCCGGCAAAGAAATGAATATATTTTTCTATATCAAGATACTTCATTGCAACCCTTGCTCTATCTGATATATCTGTTGTCGCTATTGCAATTTTACATCCATTAAAAAATAAATTTTTTATAAGCTCTACCGCACCTTCTATAGGTTTTATAAACTCTTTTAGATTTTCCTGAGAAAACACATCAACATATTTAAATACATCGATGCAGATATTTTCTATGTTATTTAAACCAATATTTTTAAGATAGTTTATTGCTTCTCCCATCACGATTTCCCTTTTTTTTAATCCAACAGGTCCTTTAGGTCTTAATCTACCTTTATCAAAATCGACACCCATTGCATAAGCAAGATCCTTTATGTGTGATTTGTCTAAACGAAGCTTTTCACATAAAAAAAAAGACCTAAAATAAACCATTTTTGACCAGTAATGGTACAATTCAATGATAGTCCCGTCTTTGTCGAAAATTGCTATTTTTATATCTTCAATTAAATGGTTCCCTGCTTTGATTTTAACCATTCAAGGCATCCAAATTTGACTTTACAAGATTTTGTGCTATTTCTATTGATTGTTTAATGAGGTCTTTATCATGCATAAAATTTTCATTTTTTATAAATGGTCTTAAGATCTTTCTAGCATAACTTCCAACTGAAATCCCATGGGCACTAACGCCACATTGTTTAGCAAGAATGCCGCTTTTACTGTTTGTTCCACCTAAAATTAATACAATTACTGGTATACCGCTTTTAATAACGATATCAGCACATGCAACAGCCTGTAGGGTTGTATTAAAGTCATCACCTTCACCGCTCATTGGTACACCATCAGCTTGAACTATCATCCTATCTGGCGTTATCTCATACATTTTTTTTATCCGCTTAATAAGGTGCGTATTGGAAAGAAGAGACCTGTCAAGACAAACACTTATAAAATTATCCCTTATTATTTCATTTAACAAAAGCCAGTCATTCATAACTGCCTCATCATCTTCAGATACAGCGTGTAATTCCATTATTTCACAACCTGCATCTATACATTCTGGCAGTATTTTTTGAAAATCAGGTCTTTTAAAAATGAAATTAATAGCATTTGCTGGACAGACATTTTCACAATCCCCACAGCCTATACATCGATAATCTTCCACCAACCATTCACCCTTGCTGATTATAGAGCCTTGCCTGCAAATAACAGCACACTTACCACACCCGATGCACTTCTCAGTATTAATATATGCTTTTCTAATATGGGGATCGCCTTTTATCCCTATGCTTACATTAATATATGGTCGTATTTTTATATCTATTTTAAAATTATTTGAAAGCGTATAAGCGTCATCAATACCTTTTGCAGCGGCTTTTACAATATCAGGGTTTGCTGATACATCGTGAATTAGTGCCCCTGCCAGCGTATAAACCATTGAAAGTCTTCTTACTTCTTCCGGGTCTTCATTTCCAGCCCCGCACACAAGTTTGAAGACTTTTCTTTGTTCAAACAGGCTTTTTAGAATGGCAAATCTATTCATTCCTATATATAATTCTCTATCCCTTTATAAAAGGCTTTATAGCTTGTAGGTGTAAGTATATGAATCCCTTCCCTACCCATTTTATTTAGATACCTATCTATTTGTTCGAGATAATGTTGGTTATACCTATGCCTTTCTATTATAAGTTCTGTTCCCTCTGGTTCTACTTTTTCTCTATAAAAATGAAATTCATTAATCGACGTCATACCTGCATATCCGTCGAGACCTGCTGCAAAAATCCTCTTTGCACCCATTACAATTGCAACGGCTATTAAAAGGACTGCCACTGTTCTGCAATTTGTCTGTATAACCCCATCTTTAATATCAAAATCGTTGAGTTCATCAATAAAGTACAATCTTTCGTAGTCTCTTTGTGTATATTCTTTTATTAATTTATCTGAAATATTAATTCCTATAAAAAGAGATGAATCTTTATGAACTGTATCGACATAATCCATAAATCTTTTCTTGTTTGTAAATGCATGATAATGGGGTTTAAAAAGATTATCAAGAAAATTTGCCCCAAGGATTATGGGATCATACTTTTCTATAAATTTTTCGATTTTTTCTTTGTATTCTTTTAAAGTTGGGCCATTTGCGAGTATAAGAAAATCTCTATTTTTGTGTCTCTCTACATATGGCACATTATAAATGTTTATATTTACATTTTTTTTTGTTGATTCTCTATTTACTTCATAATGTGATATCCTGTTTTTCATACCACCTATTAAACCGCTTTTAATAATTTTATTTATCAGGTCTTTGGAAAAACCGATTGGGTTTGTCTTCTTTACTATTTCCAGTGCATTCCATATATCCTCCATTGTGTATTCTCTGTAGTCAACAAGTGTTTTTGGATAATAAGGATGACACTGAAAAATACCAGAGAGCATATAAGGTAATTGATAACCCCAGGGTTCATCTGTCTCTATATTAAGAAAATATCTGTCAATCAAATGTAATACGGGTATCACATTATATTTATCTGAGGTAACCATCTGCAGATAGGATAATAAAACTTCTGTAGGCAAGTTCCCTGCGCCTCTTCCCATGCCGTATACTGTACAATCAATAATATCTACGCCAAGTTTTATTGCTTCAAGGGTATTTGCAAAAGCCATTTGAAGACTATTATGTGGATGAAATCCAACTTTTATATGTTCCAATGACTTAAAAGGTTCGATAAGTTCTTTCATTGAATCAGGAAGGATAGAGCCATAACTATCAGCTATATATAAATAGTCAATATTTGATGATTTAAGTATGGACACAAGCTCTTTAATTTCATTTTTTGTATAACTTGTAATGCCCATAGCATTAAGAGATACCAAAAACCCTTTTTCCTTTATGGCTTCCAGTAACTTTATGGCAGAAATTGTATCATTTTTATGAGCTGCAATTCTTACAAAATCTACATATTCCTTATATTCATCTGTTATGTCTTCCACATCTATTTTACCATAATCACCCATTATAGCTATTTTGGCACCAATTATACCTTTTATCACATCTTTAATATCTGCAATATCAGTAAACCTCCACAAGCCATATGCCTTTCTATCAAAATATTTCTCAGTTCCTCTAAAGCCTATCTCTATATAATCTACACCAGCTTTTGAGAGCGCACTGTATAACTCCCTAACCATCTTTTTATCAAACCGCCAGTTGTTTAGATAACCTCCATCTCTTACTGTGCAATCTAATACTTTAAAGTTATATGCATATTTCATCGATTGTCTTTTAAAAAAATTATTAGCTTCGTCTTAAAAAAAGATTTAACCCAGAAATGACTTTTACATCTACTATTTCTGTATCATTAAGAATTTTAAAATAATATATAAAAAAAGCAAATATATAAATAATCGCCATCTCTATCAAGGATGGGCCAACCTGGAGTAAACCAAGAGGGGGTACTATAGATAGAATGTCTTCGAGATGGAGCATGTATAAGTAAAATATTCATCAATTGATTGCTATACTATTCCTTTTAACTTTTCTTCCCAGATATTTATCCATTTATCTGCCGTTAATGCAAACCTCCCGCAGAATATATTCTTTGCTCTCTGAATGTTATCTGACATCCACCATGACATGGGATCATCAAATATATCATTTACTTTTTTTGCTGCTGACTCTGGTGAATAATGAAGTATACCCGCATCATGTAATATATTAAAATAAGGCTCTGCTTCTTCACATAATTCCCAATATGAAGGATTCCAGAATATTATGGTGGGAAAATCTGCTGCAAATGCCTCTAAATATGTGGTTGCATTATAAGTTCCTATACACAATCTACTTTCTTGTAATTGTTCAAGCATAGTTTTTTTTCCATCATCCTGTTTTATTGATGGCATCATATCCTTAAGTCTTAAGCGTTCATTCCAGCCAAAATCCCTCATATAAGGTCTGATCAAAAGCAAATCCCTAACAGGCTCAGAAACACCATCAGCAAACCTCTTTTGTTCTTCAAGATATATTAGCATTTGTGGACCAACAGGTATGCTATACATCCAGTATGAGTATCTTGGAAGTCCCATCAATACCCATAATATGTTACCATCCCTTTTGGGTTTTATCTTTTCTTTTTTTAGCCTTGATAATTTTCCAGATGGCATGGGACATAATTTTAAATTATCTTTTTCTTTCCATCCCCAGGTGAAATAAAGATCTGATATCGTTATCTCATGTTTTAATTCAGAAGACCATTTACCCATGCCATGATGACCACCGTGCTGTGATAGCACAAGCCTCGATCCTCTTTCAATCTCACGGGCCGTCCAGAATTTAAAACCTTCTATGCTGATCGAAGCATTGGCAGTAAAAATAAGGGCAGGCCTTTCAGAATAGATATTATCTATATATCTGTAAAATGCTTCATAACCTTCAATATATAAAACAGGCATCTGATATGGTATGAGCTCATCAAGAATACATTCATATTCATTTGCCCCATTTGATAAAACAAAATTATTGCGGATTTTTTTATCTACATCAGGATAAAAATCCATGTCTATATCAAAACTATACAATGTGGGTAATTGACCTAATGATAGCTGAAGTTTAAATAGATCGATCCTCTTAAGATATGGTGCAACAAAAATATATCTTTTTAAGTTCGCTGGAATTAATCTGTTATATGTATTAATAAGATTCAAGGCTATCTTTCTTCTCAAATCTATTTTTCTGTTTGCAAAAAAAATCTCATTGGATGAAGTATTGTTTACTATCTCATAAGGAATATTCCCTCTTTTTTTTATTAGATAACTATAAAGAAGGTGATTATATTTATCGTCAATACAGTTTTCAAAAAAATCTTTAAAATTTCGAGGGATAAAAAAATCTTGGTCAGTATCAGTTATCCAGGTGTTTGAGATATATCCAACATCACCTGCATATACAATAGAAAGATATCTGTCAAAAAGGATCTCTATAAAATAAAAAAGCCATGGACCAATAATTATACGCCAGTAAAGCTCAGAATGGTTAACCTTATGAATTTCGTTTAGTTTTCTTGTAAGCACAGATAAATATTTCTCATAAACCCTATCAAGATAAAGATAATCCTGAAATAACCTTTCCCTATTATCCCAGTGATAAGGTAATACACTGTGTTTTATGCCTTCCCAGATGTGCTTACGAGAATAAAGTTTACACCATTCCCCAAGAAAAACTATCTCCTTAGTTTTGTCCCAGAATTCTTCTAATGCTGTGGTTACAAGAAACAATTTTTAGCCTATTTTAATTAAATCGAAAAAATAATCTCTCTTGCACGCAACATAAACCCACCATTTCCACAACCAAAGTCAAGCACTGTACTCCCCTTCTCTTTTAATAAACTTATTACAACCACAAAGATAGCACTCTTTATTTTCCATAGAACACCTTTATGATGGTTTTTTTAATACTTTTTGTTATATTCCCGTAGGCACACCCCAGTAATCGCAGTAGCTGCAAAGGGGGATCTTGTCGCGTCTGCCCTCTACATGGAGCCTTATCCATTCTTTTCTTTTATCGCTATTCCATATATCCAGTAGGGGGGTGGTAGTGGCATCACCTATAACACCAAGCCTTTTTGGATCAAACCTTACACAGATTGAGACCTCACCGGTCCTACTTATGGCCATGTGGTTTAATATCTCAAGGCATATGCCTATCTCGGGCACCGTAGGGTTTTTCTGGTATTTGAAGCTACCCAGGGGATGGTGGAGTATTCTGGTGGCGATAATACCACCTAAACCTTTCCATCTATCTATATCTACCTTGCCAAGGCATCTGAATATTACATTTGGCCTTCTATCACCCTTTATCTGGAGAAACTCCTTTACCAGCTCATACTGTTCATCCCCTTCGGGGTCGTTCTCTATAACGGAGATCGTTATGGTGTCCA
>Ga0123519_10011076_pt1 | contig 13348 bp, 13 predicted proteins | sample YelNatPaOPRAMG02_FD_87396 | JGI IMG/M metagenome (GOLD analysis project Ga0123519, IMG submission 87396) | Hot spring microbial communities from Yellowstone National Park - Yellowstone National Park OP-RAMG-02 (version 2) | ecosystem: Environmental > Aquatic > Thermal springs > Hot (42-90C) ...
ATTAATACTTTTCTTAGAGATATACGTTTTTTAGATAACCCGCCAGATATTGTTATAATTAGCAGTATCGAAAGAGAAATTATTGCGCTCAGAACCCCAAAACGTGAACTTGTTAAACCACAGTGGTATGAAAAATTACTTCAAAAAATAGAATTTAAAATAAAAACAAACTCAATAATCCAGAATATAGCAATGTCTATTGACCGTATATTGAAATGGAATCTCCTACATTACTATCGTGCTGAACTAAGACGTATAGTTGAGAAAATTTTTTCTACAGTAAAAGGTTTATGCTCTGATACCAGTATTGAAAATAATAAATCTAATATTGGTTCAATATTATTTTTACACGGCATAGAAGCAAATAAAGAAATTTCAGAAAATGATTTTCAGAGGTCTGTAAAAATAATAAAGTTGTACAACGAGATACTAAAAATGCGCGGGATACGATTTATATTTTTACCTATACCCAATAAAGAGAATATTTATTATGACCTTTTATCTATAAACAAAAAACCTGAATTTCTAAAAAACTTAATTAATACACTTATTAATATGGGTATAGAAGTAGTAGATACTCAAAGGGCATTTGATGAAGCATATCAAAAACACGGGGTTTTAGTCTTTTTCCCGGATGATACTCACTGGAATGCACAAGGCGTGCAAATAGCCGCAGACTTGCTCATAAAACAAATAAAAAATTTTAAAAAATAAAAATTATATTTTGACATTCTTAAATAGTTCATGTTAATATACACTCAAATTTGAGTAAAATATGAGTGCACAAGAAAGAGTAACCATTAAGATACCAAAGACTTTATATAAAAACATACAGGAAATCATTAAAAACACCGGCTTTAGCTCTGTTACAGATTTTATTGTATATGTTTTGCGGGATGTAATATCAATAAAGGCTGGAACTAATGCAGGACCATATTTGAATAAGGAAGAGATAGAGGCTATAAAGAAGAGACTTAAATCTCTGGGTTATCTTTAAGAAAGGTGTAATAATGCAAATTAAAGGTTCAAGTTTAAAAATTAATAGTTTAATAATAGCTGTATTAATATTTCTATATTTCATATCGGGTATTTTTGGCTGTGGGAAGGATGAAAGAAAAGAGACAAAAAATACAGCAAAAGACACTATAAGGATTTCAGGGGCCTGGGCTCTATATCCCATGATGGTTAAGTGGGCTGAAGAATTTAATAAAAAATATCCACATATTAGAATTGATATTTCTGCAGGTGGTGCTGGTAAAGGGGTGGCTGATGCCCTCTCCAATCTTGTAGATATAGGCATGGTATCAAGAGATTTAAAACCAGAAGAGATAAAACAGGGTGCTTTTTTCATCCCAGTAGTTAAGGATGCTGTATTCCCCACAATAAACAGTAATAATCCTGATTTAGATAAGATACTTGAAAGGGGTATTAAAAAGGAAATCTTTATTGATCTCTGGATAAATGGAAAAACATTAACCTGGGGAGACATATCAGGTTCAAATTTAAAAGAAAAAATACAGGTTTATACTAGATCAGATTCATGTGGTGCTGCTGAAACCTGGGCAAATTATTTGGGCAAAAAGAGCCAAGAAGATCTAAAAGGCATTGCTGTTTATGGTGATCCGGGCCTTGCAGATGCAATAAAAAAAGACAAATATGGTATAGGATACAATAATTTAAACTATGCATTCGATGCCAAGACAGGAAAACCTGTTCAGGGCTTAGACATAATACCTATTGATATTAATGGGAATGGAAAGGTTGATCAAAAAGAGAAAATTAACACAAAGCAAAAGGCTATGAATGCTGTAGCAGCAGGTATTTATCCTTGACCTCCTGCAAGGGAACTCTATTTAGTAACAAAGCAAGGTTTAAAAGATAATGTAAAGGTCTTTTTTGAATGGATTCTCACTGAGGGACAAAGGTTTGTTGAAGAGGCAGGTTATATAAAACTGTCTGATAAACAAATTAAAGAGGCAATAAAAAGAATAAACAAATAACCCCAATGTTATCAAGGAAACTTAAAGAATTATCATCAGGAATTATAATAAGGTTCGCTCTGATTTTTATTAATTTTATTACTTTTTTTATTGCCATTGTACTTCTCTTAAAATCACGGCCGATTTTGAAATATCACAAAATATCCGAGCTTTTATTAAGCGTAAATTGGCATCCAATAAAAAATGAATTTGGATTTTTCCCGTTTATTATAGGAACAATTGAAATAACTGCTATTGCAATGATTTTATCTGTCCCTTTATGCATTTTATGTGCAATATATATCTCTGAATATGCAAAGAAAAGAATAAGAGAAATCATTCACCTAACTATTGATATATTAGCTGGCATACCTTCAGTAATATACGGACTCTTTGGAGTTATTGCAGTAGTACCTTTTGTAAAGGTCTTTGGTAATCTTATTGGTGTAGAAACAACAGGATATAGCTTACTTTCAGGAGGCATTATACTGGCCATTATGGTCTGTCCAGTTATTATATCTGTTACATTAGAGGTTTTTAAGGCTATACCTCAACCGGCAAGGGAATCCTCACTTGCCTTAGGGACAACAAGATGGGAGACCATTAGACATGTGTTATTAAAGAGTGCTCGTAGGGGTATCCTTGCAGCAATTGTTCTTGGATTTGCAAGGGCTTTTGGTGAAACTATTGCTGTGATGATGGTAGTTGGCAATGTCCCTAAAATACCTAAATCACTTTTTGACCCTGCATATCCTTTACCTGCCCTGATAGCAAATAATTATGGTGAAATGTTGTCTATACCTTTATATGATTCTGCACTTCTTTTTGCAGCTTTTATACTAATGTTGGTTGTGGGTTTTTTTAGCCTGCTGGCAAATATAACCCTTCTTAAAATAGAAAGAGGGGGTGTTTAAATTATGAAAAGAAGAAGTGAAGAGATTTTTTTTAAAAGTTTAATGCTTATATCCCTCTTTATTGTTTTATCTATACTTATAGGTATTATAGCAGTTGTTATTGCAAGAGGAATCTCCGCACTTAACATATCTATGATATTAGAGACACCAAAAGGTGGTTATTATCTCGGAAAAGAAGGTGGCATAGCAAACGCTATCGTAGGTTCAATCTATCTTGCCTTTGGCGCGTCCATTTTATCTACATTAATTAGTCTTCCAGTGGCACTGGCACTACAAAAAGAATATATTAACAGGCATTTTGCTAATTTTAGTAGGCTTATGTTAGATATTCTATGGGGGACACCATCTATTGTCTATGGTGCTTTTGGTTTTATTGTCATGGTCTACTTTGGATTAAGAGCATCCTTGCTTGGTGGGATTATTGTCCTCACCTTACTTATGATACCTATAATGGTTAGATCCATGGAAGAGGTTATAAGAATGGTTCCACATGAACTAAAAGAGGTCTCCTATGCCCTGGGGACTACAAAACTTGAGACAGCCCTTGCTGTTGTTTTAAAGCAATCTTTATCAGGAATTGTAACTGCAATACTGCTTGCCTTTGGTAGAGGGATAGGAGATGCTGCCTCTATTCTATTCACTGCTGGCTACACCGATTATATACCAAAGTCCATATTTGATCCAGTTGCGTCTTTACCACTTGCAGTATTTTTCCAGATTAGTTCACCAATTCCAGAGGTTCAGGAAAGGGCATATGCCTCTTCATTTATCCTTTTGTGTATAGTTATAATTGTTAGCTTAGTCTCAAGGTTTCTCGTAAGACACTTCTCACGACACATAGTTAGGTAAAGTGCTTATGTCTCATATAAGTATCAATAATCTATATGTAACCTATGGAAATCAAAAGGCGCTTCAAAATATTACTATAGAAATACCTGATAGCCAGATAACAGCTATAATTGGTCCTTCTGGTTGTGGAAAGACAACACTTTTGAAAAGCCTAAATAGGCTCCTTGAACTTAATGACGATGTGAAGGTAACAGGAAAAGTTCTAATAGATGGGGAAAATATCTATAATCCAAAAACAGATTTGCTGGCCTTAAGAAAAAAAGTGGGTTTTCTATCCCAGAGGCCATATCCGCTGCCCATGTCAATATATGAAAATATAGCATTCGGTCCAAAGATCCATAGACTAACTGGTGAACAAATTATTAAACAGATACAAGGGCTTTCATCGAGCGATGTCCTAAAAATAGATAATATAAAGAATAATGACCCAATGGACATGCTTGTTGAGTGTTATTTAAGTCTTGCTGGCCTATGGGATGAGGTAAAAGATAGACTAAATGAACCGGCATCCCGTCTTTCTATAGGTCAGCAACAACGCCTTGCTCTTGCAAGGGCCCTTGCGATAGAACCTGAAGTTATATTAGCTGATGAACCAACATCAGCCCTTGATCCTATTTCAGCACAATTAATAGAAAAACAATTTAAACTCCTAAAGAAAAGGTATACCATAGTTGTTGTAACACATATACTTAGACAGGCAAAAAGGATAGCAGACTATGTAATATTTCTTTATATGGGTGAGCTTATTGAACATGGTGAGGCAAAAAATTTTTTTCAGGATCCAAAAGATCAAAGAACAAAGGCTTACATATCAGGAGAGATAAGTTAAGGTTGGTTTTTAAAATGAAACATAAAAAAAGTAAAGATGCTAAAAAAGCCCTTATCATAGGTATTGATGGTGTTCCTTATGGGCTGTTAAAAGAGCTAATTGAAAAAGGTTGTATGGATGGATTAAAGGGTATATTAAAATCAGGATATACCCTTAATAAAATGAAGGCCTCTTTACCTGATATTTCAAGTGTTTCATGGACATCTTTTATGACAGGTGTAAACCCAGGTGAACATGGCATCTTTGGTTTTACAGAGCTAAAACCAAATACTTATGAAATATCATTTCCAAACTCAAAAGACATCAAGGCCCCTGTTTTCTGGAAAGCCCTTACAGAAAAAAAATTGATAAAGAGCTCTATTATTATAAATATACCAAATACATATCCAGCCTTTCCTGTTGATGGAATACTTGTTTCAGGTTTTGTAGCAATAGATTTTGACAGGGCTGTATATCCGTCAAGCTATATCAATACCTTAAAAAATATGAGATACATAATAGATGTAGATCTAATGAAGGTAAGACAGGACAGGGATGGGTTTTACAAAGACCTAATAGAAAGTATAAAAAAAAGGGGTAATGTTTCAAAATGGTTATTAAGAGAAAAAGACTGGGATTTAGCTATTATCTGCATTACAGAAACAGATAGGCTACATCATTTCTTCTTCAAACAGAAAGAGACGGTATTGTTTGATAATTTTTATAAAGAGGTAGATTATTTCATAACAAATACATATAAAACTGCAATTGAAAAATATGGAGATGATATACTTTTTCTTATCCTATCTGATCATGGCTTTGTAGATTTAGATATAGAGGTAAATATAAATGCTTATCTTAAAGATGCTGGAATATTAAAGATAGATAAAACAAAAGAGTTTTATGAAAAGATAGACAATGGCACCATAGCCTTTGCTATGGACCCAGGAAGGATTTACATTAATTATGAGGATAGATTTCCTAGGGGCAGTATTGGTATCAATGAATCAGATAAAATAAAGGAAATGCTTAAAGAAACTTTGTTGAATCTTAAGGACAATAAAGGAAATAGGATAATAAAGGCTATCTTTGAAAAGCAAGATATTTATAAAGGCAAATACACAAAAATGGCGCCAGATCTTGTATGTATACCTTATAACGGATATGACCTGAAAGGAAATCTTAGAAAAGAGGAAATCTTTACAAAAGATATTTTTCAGGGCATGCATACATGGGATAATGCTGTCCTTATTGTCCCAGAAAAAACAAAAATTGAGGATGACATAAATATTGAATTTCCATGCAAAATTATTATGGATTTTTTTTCATAAACCTTGAGGAGGTTTTTATGGATCACTATGACATGCTTGAAAGTAAAAGCATCTACATTATAAGGGAGGCTTATTACAGATTTAGAAACATTGCTATGCTCTGGTCTGTAGGAAAGGATTCAACCACTTTGCTTTGGCTTATAAGGAAGGCTTTCTTTGGTAAAATCCCTTTTCCTATCGTCCATATTGATACAACCTATAAATTTCCTGAGATGTATAGGTTCAGGGACAAACTTTCTAAGGAGTGGGGTTTTGAGCTTATAGTAGGCAGAAATGAAGAAAAGCTTACTTTAGGTATGGGTCCAGACAAAGGAATGAAGTTAGAATGTTGCACAGAACTCAAAACAAACGCATTGAAACAGGTAATAAAAAAGTATAACTTTAAGGCAATTTTTCTTGGAATAAGAAGGGATGAACATGGTATAAGGGCAAAGGAGAGGTATTTCTCACCAAGGGATGATAAGTTTAAATGGGACTATGAAAATCAGCCTGCTGAGATATGGGATCAATACAAATCATTTCTGTGTGAAGAAGAGCATTATAGGGTTCACCCTATACTTCATTTTACTGAACTTGATATATGGAGATATATTAAGAGAGAGAATATCCCGATTGTTGAGCTATATTTAAGCAAGGAAGGTAAAAGATTCAGGAGCATAGGGTGTGTTCCATGCTGTTCACCCATTGAATCTAATGCATCGACAATTGATGAAATTATTGAAGAAATAAGGACATCAAATCAATCAGAAAGGGCAGGCAGGGCTCAGGATAAAGAAAATATCTATACAATGCAAAAATTAAGGGCACTTGGTTATATGTAGTATTCTTAAGGAGGAATAAATGGAACAGATGGCATTACCAATAGTTATAACAGGCCATATTGATCATGGTAAAAGCACATTAATTGGCAGGCTCCTGTATGATACAGGTGTTTTAAAAGAAGATAGATATAATGAGATAACACAGACATCCACAATGCTTGGAAGGCATACAGAATTTGCCTTTGCCCTTGATGCTTTAGAGGAAGAAAGGGAAAAAGGTATTACAATAGATACTACTCAAATATATTTTAATACCAAAAAAAGGCGATACGTCATTATAGATGCACCAGGTCATAAAGAGTTCTTGAAAAATATGATCACCGGTGCATCATACGCTGAGGCAGCAGTCCTTATAATAGACGCCAATGAAGGTATACAAGAACAAACAAAAAGGCATGCTTATATTCTAAGTATGGTAGGTATTAAAGATGTGTGCGTTCTTGTTAACAAAATGGACTTAGTAGATTATTCTAAAGATGTTTTTGATAAGGTAGTCAGTGAGATAGATGGGTTTTTCTCCATAATATCAATAAAACCAAAATTTTTCATCCCTATATCTGCACTTCTAGGTATAAATGTAGCAAAAAGGGATGATACCATCTATTGGTATGATGGGCCTTGTCTTTTTGAGGCCCTTGATGAATTCACATTTAAATCATTTGAAAAAAGGCCTTTCAGATTTCCTGTTCAGGATGTTTATAGAATTGGCACAGAAATTATATGTGCTGGTAGAATAGAATCGGGTGTGGTAGAAAAGGGTATGGAGGTATATATTTATCCTGGAGATAAAGCCTCAAAGATTATAGAAATAAAAAAATTTTTAAAAGACAATATAAATACTGCATCATATGGTGAATCAATAGGATTAATAATTAAAGATGGAAAAAATATAAAAAGGGGTCATGTTATCTCAGGAACTAAAGATATGCAATTGAAAAGGGAGTTTGATGCAAACATTTTCTGGTTTTATGGGGAATACAATAAAAATGATAAGATAACAATAAAATGTACTACCCAGGAAAGCCCTTGTGTAATGACTATAAAGGAAAAATTTGATCCAGCTACAATGGATAAAAAGACAGATACATCAGACTGCCTTGGGATAGGAGAGGTAGCAAGGGTGACGATAAAGACAAAAAAACCCATTGCTTTAGATACATTCTCATACATACCTGAGATGGGAAGGTTTATAATAGAAAAAGATGGCATCCCTGTTGGGGGAGGTATTATTTTATAGTATTATCAAAAAAGATTTTAAACCACATCTCTAAATTAAAAACTTTCCACAAAATCTGTGTGGCATCAAGCTTTCTCTGCCTATGTCTTGTAAATACCTCTTTAAGCCTTTCCATATTATAGTATCCCCTTTTTTGAGAGACAGAAGAAAAGATTGTATCTTCCATGACGCTGCCAAACCTTTTATCCCTTATCCACTCTTCAAGAGGTGTGGGGAATCCTAATTTTAATGTCCTTCTATAGATCTTTTCGGGTAGGATCTCTTTCATTGATTCCTTTAATATATGTTTTGTTATGCCATTGTGGAGTTTAAAATCCGATGGAAGAGAAAATAAGAACTCTACAATCCTATAATCTAAAAAGGGAAGTCTTGCTTCTATGGAAAAGCTCATGGAATTTTTATCCTCTTCCCTTAAAAGTTGAGGCAAAGAAAATCTCATCCTGTTATACAGGGCTTTATTTAAATCTGTGATACTGTACATAAGAGAAGGATAAATTGAATCTTTTGCATATCTTTTTATAAAATTCCTGTCTATAATAGAATAAAAATATCTTGACATAGTCTTTATTTTAAAAGAGTGTGGAAGCATGAGGAGTATAATCATCAAAAATGCATCATGCTCCCTGAAATTTTTTTTATAGCCCCATATTTCGCTGAAAAACCTAACAATCTCCAATTTTTTTAGCTTTTCAAGGAAAAGATAGGCAAAGAAGAATGGATATCCACCAAGGAGTTCATCACCTCCTTGGCCATCAAGAAGGACTTTAACATTATGTTTATGGGCCAGCTTCATTACACACCACTGTGCAAATATACTGGTGCCACCAAAAGGTTCTTCTTGCCGGGTAATAAGTTTTACAACATCTTTGATTAGATCATCCACTGTTGGTGTTATAAAATAGCCGTCAAAATTACAATGATGTAAAACCTCATTAATATATGGTGATTCATCAATGGATGGGTCGTCAAAAATAACACTGAAAGATTTAAACCTCTCTGTAAATCTTGGGCCAAACTCATTTAAGTTACAAACAATAGAGGATGAATCAAGTCCGCCGCTTAAACATGTTCCTATCTCTACATCACTCCTTAATCTTAATCTGATAGCATCCCTGAAAAGCCCTTTAAAATGGTCTGAAGCGTCCTCAAAACTACCTGCCCAGACCCTATCAAGAGGAATATCGTACCATCTTTTTATACTTAAATTTTTATTTTTCAGGTTAAAGACCAAATAATGACCGGGAAGGAGGCTGAAGATACCTTCAAAAAAAGTGTTTTCGCTGTAATTATAAAAATTGTATAAAAGATAATCAAAGATTGCTATCTCATGGGGTTTTGCTTGTCTATCAGCTATGAGCAAAATAGGTTTTATCTCTGAAGAAAAGATAAACTTGCCATTTGAAAATTGATAATATAAAGGTTTTACACCGAATCTATCCCTAGCAAGAAAAAGTTTCTTTTCAAGATTATCATATACACAGAAAGCAAACATACCATTGAATCTTTTTAAACACTCTACACCCCATTGTTTGTAAGCATATATAATAACCTCGCTATCTGTGTCAGTTGTAAACCTATGCCCATACTTTTTAAGTTCTTCTTTTAATTCTATATAGTTATAAATCTCACCGTTATAAATGAGATAAAATCTTTCCTCATCGTCTATAATGGGTTGTCTGCCAGCTGAAGTAAGGTCAATTATGGATAATCTTTTATGACCTAGAGATATAATATCATTAAGATAAAAGCCTTCATCATCAGGTCCCCTGTGTGATAACATTGCCATTGCCTTTTGTAGTACTGTTTTATCCTTCCAGTTGAACCCTATAATCCCGCACATAATCTCTTAGAAATTTTAATAAATTATAGTGCTCTTGAGAAAAAGATGGCTTAAGCTGACCTGTTTTTAAAAGTCCCATAACTTTAAACATTGTCTCTTTTAGCTCTTCAATGTCATAAACAACAAAGACGCCTTTCAAATTCTTAAGTCTATCAGCGAGTTCGAGCTGATGATCATCGATATCATGTTCACCAAATTCCATTTTTCTTGGGACAACAATAATAGGTTTATTAAATTTTAATGCATTAAGAACAGTACCTGTGCCGCAATGTCCTATAATAAATGATGCGTTTTTAAAATATGCAAGGATTTCTGTAAAATTCATATATCTAAACCATTTTATATTATCCGGTGGTTTTTTAATGGAACCTATCTGTGCAACTATCTCTTCTTCTATCTCACAACCAATTTCATCAATCTTATTTATCAGCCTGTCAAACTCCATACCTTCTACAGCAGCCCCAACAGTTACGAAAATCATATAAGTCTACCTTTGTATATTGCCTTTTTATATCTTTTCGTAAGATCTTTCCATTGGACAAGAAATACATCAGCAACTCTATATAAAAGTTTGCCCGTCAAAGAAAGCTCATGAACTCTTGTTAAAGATTCCATATATATTGTCTTGGCATGAAACAGATATTTACCTATAAAAAAGGCAGGAACAGCAATCTCTGAACCTGTTGAAAAAATAAGGTGAGGTCTATTTTTTAAAAATATCTTAAATATGGTCCAAAAACTAACCAAAAGTGTAATAGGAACACCCACCTTCATAGAATATCCAAACCATAAACTTATTCTATGTATCTCCCTTAAATCATTTAGACAAAGATTTCTTATATTAGGAAAATCAAGGGTAATAAGATATAAATCATTACCCTCAAATGCATCTATAACGCTTAATGCTTGCGTCATATGACCACCTGGAGATGCTACAATATACACATTCATATCTAATCCATATATCCTAATGCCTTTAGTCTTTTTGCCACCTCTTCTTTGTCTTTTTCGTCTATTTGTTTATACTCTAAATCTTTGTCATATCCATCTACAAAATTAATTTTATTTTTTTTAAGAAATTCATCTGTGAATATCTCTTTCAAAACTTTCCCATCCATATTCTTATCTATTGGACAACCAAGCATATATAAAAGTGTTGGTGTTATATCATTTATGTCAAAAACATTTTTAGTAGATGTGGATTGAATAATTGGACCACAGGCCAAAAAAATGCCCTCTCTTCTATGTGTCCCTGTATCTTCAAATTCTGGCTCACCTATCACATCTTTCTGTTCAAACCCAAACTTGACAGAAGAGTCATAGGCATAATCTTTAAAACTAAATATCACATCTGGAGCATCATCTACATATTCTCCTGTGTATAAGTCTTTCTTTTTAAATATCCTATCAACAATATAAGAACCATCTTTGTCTTTTATTTTTTTGAGACTATCTATAATTTTATCTATTAGGAAATCATACTCCTCTGAGTCGACAATCCCCTGTTCATATTTACCTTTCAGATTAATATAGATCTGCCCAAACTCACCCATGGCAAATGCCTTTGTCTTTGCCCAGTTTATATCCCTAAAAGATATAAAAGAAGTTGCTAACATCTCTTGAGCCTGTTTTGAAAGGAATCTCTTTATCCAGCCCAACCCAAGCTTTGATATAATTCTGTATGCCCTGCCTATTAAATCCCATTTACTAAGAAGATATTTTATTTTTAACAAAAAAGAATTGTTAACAAAAAGAAAACCCTGTTTCATAAGCCAATTGTTAAGATATACAACACCTTTAAGGCATCCACCACCATGATCTGATATGACCATTATATTTTCGTTGCGTTTTCTATTAAGTATGTCCCCAACTATTTCATCAACCAAAGCATATACCTCTATCGCAAGTGGAGACTCATTTTCTACCAATCTCCATAGTTTATGATGGAGATGATCAAGTTCCATAACAACAAAAATATTAAAATCACAGTCGAACTTATCAAGAAGATAGTTGATGGCATCTCTTTTTGATCTTAAATGTCTTTTTAAGGTTTCAGTATAGGTTTTTTCCTCCCCTTTTGTATATCCAACCTCAGCAAAAAGTTCGTATTCTGGTATATTACTAAGTATCTCAGTCTTTAATTCTGATGGCCTTGTGAAATCAGACTTTATATTAGGGGCATCAAATCCTGAGACAAAAAATCCATCAACATTTTCTGGAGGATAGGTAATGGGTATATTAAATACCCCTGTTGAGTATCCATATTTATTAAGGATAGTCCAGACTCTATGGGCTTTACAATGGGCTGATGAAACTATATCAAATTCATATGTATTACCTTTTCTCACAGACCAATCATATATTCCATGTTTACCTGAATTTTTTCCAGTAGTGATACTTGTCCATGCTATGGGTGTAATAGGGACAAATGAAGAATTTAATATTGTAAAAACACCATTCTGCGCAATTCTTTTAAGATTAGGAAGATAGCCCTTCTTTATCCAATCATCAATTATATAATAACCTGCTCCATCAAGCCCTATAACTGTAATTTTTAGTTTATTTTTCATAGTATTATTCAAAGATTTTATTTTATCAGGAAGCCAAGAGAACCATCAATAAAAAAAGGAGTTCTTGATAACTTTTTTGCAAAGTCTGTAAAAGCCTTATTCCAGTTCACATCATGAGCAAGCAATATCCCTCCAGGTCTTAAATAGAGCCAGGCATTTTCAAATTCAAATAACATAGCCTCATATGTATGTTCACTATCATGGAAAAAGATATCTATCTCACCGATTGTTTTAAAAAGGTGAGGTAGTATATCTTGTGATTTACCTATAAAAAGCTTAAATCTTGCCCGTAAAGTATCAGGTACAAGCCAGCCTGATTGTCTACCTTTTGGTATTACTGCTCCACCTTTTTCTTTATAGAAATCATCAGGAGAATATTCTTCCCCCTCAATCTCTGGAAAATCTATAGAATAAAGTATTCCTCGATTGTTTTTTTCTAAGGCTTTCAGAATAAAAGAAGTGGAATAACCGTTTGCTGTTCCTGTCTCAATAACTATATCTGGTTTTAATATTCTTATAAGGGTATAAATATTATGCCCATGACTTTTGGAGATAGCACCTGATGAATATTCATAACCTCTTACAGTCTTACCCTTTATTCTTGAGAAAATCTCAAGCTCTTTTTCAAGATAGGAATTAAGCTCATTAAACTTTATTTCGTTTAAGTATTTAGTATACTCTAAATGATTAGAACCAACAAAATTATAAAAATCCTTAGGGCTTAAAACTCTGACCTTTAGTGCCCCTAAATAAATAGAAAAATTAATAATTAAATTTTTTATATTTTGAGGTTTTATAAGTGTTTTTAATATGGAATGCATAATTGGTTGTTATTAATACATACTTTAATAATCTTTGCAACTGTAATTATCTATGGGTAGTGTAAAATATTCTGTGTAAATTTCTTGTCCTTTAAAAAAAAGGGTGTATTCTCCAAAGGTCACAAATCCATATAAAGGAGGAATACACCCTGTGAAACAACTAACAGAATTAAAGGTA
>Ga0123519_10011078_pt1 | contig 13347 bp, 8 predicted proteins | sample YelNatPaOPRAMG02_FD_87396 | JGI IMG/M metagenome (GOLD analysis project Ga0123519, IMG submission 87396) | Hot spring microbial communities from Yellowstone National Park - Yellowstone National Park OP-RAMG-02 (version 2) | ecosystem: Environmental > Aquatic > Thermal springs > Hot (42-90C) ...
CCGATTCGTTAGACGAAACAGACTTTTTTATTTTTCTAATTTTTATCGATACAGCGACCAGTCAAAGCATTTAAATCATACGACATTATGTTATCCTAAAGCAACATCGAGAATCATCATTATCAAAAACCCAATTATTGTACCAGTGGTAGCAAGGTCAAAATTACCATTCCGCTGGGATTCAGGGATTACCTCTTCTACAACGACAAATATCATCGCCCCAGCCGCAAAACTCAAGGCATAAGGTAATAATGGTTTTATCCATATTATTGCCCCGGCACCTAAGATTGCTGCGAAGATTTCAACTATGCCTGATAGTTGTCCAAACCAGAAACTTTTGAATCGGGAGATTTTTTCGCGCCGAAGAGATATTGCTACGGCAAAACCCTCAGGGATGTTTTGGATGCCAATTCCAATGGTCAGGGCAATTGCTCCGGCAATAGTGGCTTGAGGTAAAATTTGGGATGTTGAACCGATAGTTACGCCAACTGCCAGTCCTTCAGGAATGTTGTGGAGGGTCACAGCCAAAACAAATAACACGCTACGGTGCAAGGATGTTTTAATACCCTCCGATTCTTCTGTGAGAAAGCCGAGATGAAGATGAGGAATGAGTTTGTCTACAATTCTCAAAAATACCGCACCGAGTAAAAACCCAATCGTAGGTATCAACCAAGCGTTGACAGGGTTTTGTCGTCCTGCGACCTCAATTGCCGGGGCAAGGAGTGACCAGAAACTCGCAGCAATCATCACACCCGCAGCAAAGCCAAGCATTGCATCAAAAATCTTCTGATTGAATTCCTTTGTTATAAATACCAAGACCGAACCCAGTGCAGTAAGAAACCAAGTGAAAATACCAGCGAGTAATGCAAAAAGAATAGGGTGTATAGTGCGAAAGAAATTTTCCACTAAGAAATTACTTATTCAATCTTTTGTGGCAGAGCCACCAGTCAAAGCATTCAAATTCACCTGCCTTTGCTTTTTCTAACCTTTCCTTTGCGGTTTTAACATCCTTTGCTGGCGGAATTATCACATGGTCCTTTACCACTTCGTTATTCGGCCAGTTTGCCGGCATCGTCACACCGTATTTGTCGGATATCTGCATTGCCTCAACCGCTCTAAGGATTTCATCCATATTCCTACCGAGTTCCTGCGGATAATAAAGAATTATTCTAATTTTTCCTTTATCATCAACAACAAACACTGCGCGTACCGTATTAGTCCCTTTTCCTGGATGGATTAAACCAAGTCTCTCTGCCACTGCACCGGTATCCGCAATGATTGGAAATTGAATCTCAACGCCCAATTTTTCCTTTATCCACTCTTCCCATTTTATATGCGAAAAGACCTGGTCAACACTGAGCCCGATGAGTTCGCAATTCAGTGCCTTGAATTTTTCATACCTCTTTTGGAATGCGACAAATTCGGTTGTGCAGACCGGCGTAAAATCGGCAGGGTGGCTAAAAAGGACAAACCACCTTCCAGCATAGTCTTTGGGCAGGTCAATTACCCCTTGGGTTGTCTGAACCTTCATTTCTGGGAAATCATCGCCCAGAAGGGGCATTCTTTTTTGATTTAAGTTTTCCATAGTTTTACCTCCTTCTATTTAAAATAAATTTTGACCTCTTTCATTTAGATTTAAACTATCGGATGGGCTTTTTATCATATTAAAGAAAACAAATAATTTCTAAAAAGGCAAGCAAATTTGGTTCGGCACTTCCTTTAAAGGATACTAAAAATTCTCATTTCGTCAAGTGCCAGGGAAAAGTTTTTTAAGACTTTGGATTGAGCAGTCAAGATATTCCTCCTTTTGGGTCTTGGTTGCGGACAAAAGACCAAAATTGGCATTCATCGGCTGGAAGTTTTTATTGGGCGTAGTTATATACTTGATAAGACCACCTAACATTGTTTCATTAGGCGGAACGATTGGGTCTTTGCCGGAAAGCAGTCGAACTGCATTTATGCCTGCCCAAAGACCTGTCGCGATTGATTCAACATAACCCTCAACCCCGCATAACTGACCACAAATAAAAAGAGTTTCCCGCTTTTTTGTCTGTAAAGTTGGCTTAAGGATTTTAGGGGCATTGATATAGGTATTACGATGGACACTGCCGTATCTCAAAAATTCCGCATTCTCTAATCCGGGGATTAAGCGAAAGACCCTTTCCTGCTCTTTTTGTCTTAATCGGGTCTGAAATCCAACCAGATTATACATCGTGCCTTCCTGATTCTCCCGGCGTAACTGAGCCACCGCATAAGGTCGCTTGCCGGTCTTCGGGTCTTTTAAACCGACTGGCTTCATTGGTCCATAAACCAAAGTCTCTTTTCCCCGTTTGGCGATTTCTTCAATTGGCAAACAACCTTCAAAGAACTTTTCTTCTTCAAAATCGCGTAAGGGAAAGACCTCGGCATTGATTAGTTCATTATAGAATCTTTCGTATTCAGCCCTGGTTAAAGGGCAATTAAGATAGTCATTATCTTTCTGATACCTTGAACCAAAAAAGGTTCGGTGGTAGTTAATGGACTGGGCAGAGACAATTGGTGAGATTGCGTCGTAGAAAAATAGATGTTCTTCGCCGAAAAAATCCATCAGTTCTTTGCTCAGCGATTCCGAGGTCAATGGCCCAGTCGCAATAATCACAATACCGTCTTCGGGAATTTTTGTCACTTCTTGTCGGATAATCGCAACATTGGGCAATTGCGTGATTTCTTCAGTCACGGTCTTGGCAAATTCTTCGCGATTTACGACCAATGCCTTGCCACCAGGAATTTTGGTCTTTTCGGCACAGCGCAGCAAAAGTGAATCCAATAATCTAAGTTCGGCTTTAAGTAGACCGTGCGCATTGGTTGATTGGTCGGATTTTAGGGAGTTAGAACAGACCAATTCGGCTAAATAATTGGTCCTATGGGCAGGAGAGCGATAATGCGGTTTTGCTTCAAAAAGTTTAACCTTGACACCCCGTTTGGCACATTGATAAGTGGCTTCCGAACCGGCTAATCCAGCCCCAACAATAGTAATTTCAGCCGTGTTCATTGGAGTGTTGTCAAAATTAACCACAGATTAAGCAAATTTTGAATTCGGGTTTCGGGTTTCGGGTTTATGAGTTTACCAGAAAAGGAAAAGCAATCCGCCTCAGGCGGAAAGGGTTGCCCTACAACCCAAAAAATTTTCCTGCACCAAACATCTTTTTCGATGCCTAATCCGCCTAAGACGAAGTAATTAGATATCAGGATTTTAGATTTTCTAATACAGTCCCATTACCCTTCTGCCTATTGGATATTCAACAAAATAGCCCAAGTCAACAACAAATTTCTCTTTAGGCTGAATTTCACGAGTATAAGTAAAAGTCCCAATGTCTTTATTCTCTTCGTCCGATTTGGGTTCAAGTTTGGTTAGTTTAACAGTTATCTCTTTTTGCTGGGAGACCGGAATTTGTTCAATTAGGGTAAGTTTCACTGGTTTGGTGTGATAATTTTCCACCGTAGTTTTAAAGAGAAATTCGGTCTTTTGTCGCTTGTTAGCGGTTTTGGAGGTGAAGGTCTTGATTAAGTCGTGTTTGACTTTTACTCGCTCGTCAATCCCAAAACTGACTACGGTTGATTCTTCAGGTGCAATACTTGGGATTCTGGTCTTACCAGTGAATTCGGAACCAACATAAGCATTGGCTTCACCACCAAGGAAGATATACTCGGTCTTATTAAGCATCTTACCTTGAAGATAAGCGATTGGTTGGGCTTTTGGATAAATGTAGTATTCAAATTCTGCTGGTAGGGCTGCCGAATATAATGCAATCTTCTTTTCCGCCTCACCGCTTTTTAATGAGACTTTGCCGGGAATCACATATTGTAAAGAAATTCCAGTTTCGACCCTTGGTACTTCGATCTCGGCTTTAGCTTCTTCCGGTGCCCGGGTAGTGGAAACAGCATGTCGATTTTCTTGTATCACGGCTTCAGTAACTGCTGGTTTAAGAACTATTTCTTCCAAAGTCAAAAACCAAGGGGTTGGTTCGGGGGCAACACCACCTTTGGCTGGTTGGGCAGTGGATAAAATGACCTTAACATTCTCCCAATCTTCACCGGTCTTCTGCGCAATCTTGGCAAAATAATTGATGCCAACTTTTCCTTCTGATGGATTGGCACGAAGTTCGTAATAAGGTTTCCACCAGACACTTTGCGGAATTATATAACTCAATTCAATTGGATAAGTGCCTGCTTCAGTTAGCCCGACATCAACAATAACTTCCTTACGATTTTCGGTTAAAGCCCTGACATCACTCAATTCTTTCTTTAATGCCTGAAGCGTATCCTGTAATTCTTTCTTTTCGTCATCAATCTCGGCTTGTCGTTCTTTGGTCTTGGCTAATTCGTCCGCCATAAACTTTAAACCCTGGCGCCAGGATTCGGGGGCAACTTTTCCGGCTTGCAGTTCTTTGGCAATCAGTTCGGGTGCACCAAGTTTGACCGAATTCAAGAAGGTCTCTTTTGCCTTGAGCACCTCTTTTTCGTTATCCAAGTCTCTGATGTCGGATTCAATGTCCTTAATCTTTTCTTCCAGTGCTTTAACTTGCGGGCTTGGTTTTTCAATATATTCCCGTTTAATTTGAACCTCACCAATCTTTAATCCTTCGGCTTTGACTCGCACTGTATTGTCGTCAAGCATCCCGGTCAAATCCTTGAAGTTAAGGGTAGCAGGCCCGGTCAATGTGACACTTGCCTTGCGCACGACCAATGCCTGATTCGGATAGATAATGACCGAATCAATTTTTGATTCTATGGTTAACCCGAATAAAAAGGCTAAAAGAAAAGTTAACATAACACCCCCTCCTAACACCAATAACCTGAATAGAAACGAATCTTAGGAATATTCGAAAATTTCTTTAGAATTCGTCCTATTCGTTTTTCATTACAAGTCAGGTCCGAAGTCTTTCTTAAACGCATCGCATAACTTTGCTCCCCAGTTATCCAGTGGGGCTAATTTGCCAATAAAGAACCGAAGCACTGGTGGTTCTTCAACAAACTTTAACCCTTTGATTAAATCCCGATGCTTGTATAACCATTGAATGCGGTCAATGGTGTATTCAATTTGGGAGATAGTATAAACCCGACGGGGAATAGCGATTCGGGTCAATTCTAAATCGGCATAGACCTCGGTGCCATCTTTTGCCCGTTCCATTGAGATTGTTCCCCGCTCCATTGACCGAACACCTGATGCGATATAAAGGGCAGCGGTTACCGCGCCTGCGATATATTCTTCTTTTGGGATATGGGGGGCAAACTTCCGGGCATCAATATGACAGGCTAAACCGCCCGGTGGGGTGACAACTGGTATACCAATCTCATCCAACCGATTGACAAAATACTTTACCTGTTCTATCGCACAACCAGCCACCTCTGGGTCAACCATCTCGCGCATTCCAACTGCCATCATTCCGACTTCGCGTTGTGACATACCGCCATAGGTAAAGAAACCTTCGTAGACCGGTAGCCAGTCCTTGATTTTGTCAAAAAGGTCTTTCCGATTGGTTGCGATACAACCACCCCGGACACAGGTATTCTTTCTACCGCTCATATAAAACAAATCAACCAGACTACACATCTCTTTGACAATTTCCGCAACCGTCTTATTCTCATATCCCTTCTCGCGCTGTCTTATCAAATAGGCGTTCTCGGAGATTAAACTGCCATCTAATACGGTTAAGATTCCATTCGCCTTAGCAATTTTGGTTATTTCTTTAAGGTTCGCCATTGAGAAAGGTTGACCACCTAATAAATTAGCCGTTGCTTCCATCCGGACATAAGAAATCTTGTCTTTGCCGTATTGCTTAATACAATCTTTGAGTTTTTGCGGGTCCATACTGCCTTTGAATGGGTGGGTGCTTTTGGTATTGAGCGCTTCATCAATGTAAATCTCCAAGCAAGTTGCCTTGCCGGTCTCTTCAATGTGAACTTTAGTGGTGGTGAAATGATAATTGGTTAGAACAACATCGCCCGGCTTACAAAATACCTTGGAGATTAGGTGTTCGGCAGCACGACCTTGGTGCACATTCATTACATATTGATAACCAAGGATATCTTTCACCGCTTCGGCAAACTCATAAAAGGTCATACTACCGGCATAGGCATCATCGGTGGTGATAAAACCAGCGAACTGCTTATCACTCATCGCATTGACCCCACTATCGGTGAGCATATCAAGAAAGATGTCTTTAGTTTTCAGTTGGAAGGTATTATAGCCGGCTTCTTCAATTGCCTTTAATCTTCGGTCAGCAGGGACAAGATTAATTTTTTGAACCATTCTTGCCTTATGAGTTTCCACTGGTATTTCTTTACCATTGGCTAATTTAATAATCATTATTCCTCCTTATCCGCTTTTATTAAATTAAAAAGTTATTGTAATTAGATTTTTGGCGAAGTCAAGCCAATGCCTATGGAAGATAAAAAGCCAGCGCTTGGTGAAAATTTAAGTCTTTTAGGCCCTAAGTAAAACCTACCCGACTTCCGCGCGCCGGCGGAGCGACCCAATTAATTCACCAAAGCGCCAGCCTGATTGACAACCAATTTTTTAAATCTTTGACCTCTCCTGTTCATTGACGCACAATCAACTTCTTTATCGAACAAAAACCTTTTGATTCAAAGCGTAAGAAATAGACACCGGTATTGAGATTGCTTAGACCAATCCTTTTTCCTTTAACCCCTTCTTGGTTCAGAATCGGGGAAAATTGTTTTATAAGTCTGCCTGTGACATCATAGACTTTAATTTTACCCGAAGGCAATGGGGATGAGTTGTTAAATATTGCCATTGTGCCCGCAAAGGATTGTTGCGTCTTATTCTTAGCGTCTTTCTCTTCTGGTGGAACTGCCTCGGTCAAGAAGACCCACATCTCATCAGTATTATTGCCTTTCAGGGCATAGATTTCGCCTTCACCCCGTCCTTTTGTGCCACTCGTCTGGGCAATGAAAGCTAAGGCTCCACCACCCTTCACCTTCTTCCTTGCCAGTCCTAAGGGAATTGTGTCTTTCTCAAACCAACTATCCTTTGGAATATGATAAGACCAGAATTCTTGGGTGCCACCCTTTAAGGCATAGATTGTTACCGAATCATCAATGGTCATTGCGGTTCCGTCTTTTGCCTTCTTATTCTCAGTTTCCAGTATATCGCTATCAAAGGGCATACCGGTTCGGTTCACCCAAGAGTCACCTACAACATCATAATAAAAGAATTGATTGGTTGTTCCTTGAAGCGCATAGATTCGTTTATTGATGCTGTCATAGACAATACAACTACCAGAACCAAAGCCCTTTACACCACCCGGGGCTGGTCTTATTGTTGTCATCCAGTTGTTGTTAGCAACATCAAATTTATAAAACTCATTGGTCTTATTTCCTTTTAAGCAATAGACATATTTTTTACCATCTTCGGTGACAAAGGCTAAGCCGGCACCACCTTTCACCCTTTTACCGCTACCTAATGGCACATTAGGTTTCAAAACCCAGGTATTGTTTGATACCGAATATGCCCAGAATTCCAAGGTATTGTTACCCTTCAGGGCAAAGATAGTATCTTCACCATCATAACAAAGTGAGGCACCAGCCTTGACCCGTTTTGCTTTATCCGGGGCAAACGGGATTGATTCCTTAACCTGCCAGTTCATTTTATTCACATCGTAAGCGAAAAAGCCACGGGTATTGTTTCCCTTAAAGGCAAAAATTAAGGTGTCAACGACCTGGTCAAGCCCGGTTCGGAAGGCACGGACCACTGAACCACCAGATTTGACCTTTTTCTTTGGATTAGTACCAGGAGGCAGGGATGGACCTTGAATAAATTCATTAGGATTAGCCACGACAAATTCAAAATCAAGTTCATTATTAAGAAGATTTGTGTCACCGGGTAGAGATTCAATCCAAACTTCACCTTCATATTCATCCGGCGGGGTGGCAGTCCAGGGACGAAATGTTACCAAAAATGTTTCACCCGGATTAAGGAAGATTGCCACCGTATCACTATAATCAGCATCATCAATTTCTAAGAAAACTTCGCAACCAATCTGGATTGTTCCTAAATTAATTGCTCTTACCATAGGTATCACTACCGTGGAGTCACGGATAAATCCGCGTGGTGATAAAACTTCAATCAATCCAACATCGATTATTTGTGCTGGGCAAAATTTGAACGGTTGGCTTAAGAACAAGATAAGGAAGAAGACTGACCATAGAATTTTGGCATCAGATTTAAAACATTGCTTTAACATCTTAAGCCTCCTTTTCTGCTCAAATAATGATAACTTGGATTACCCCCAAAATCAGTCTGGGCTATCTAAGATATATTATAGGGTTTGCTTAAAATTTGTCAAGCAGTTTTTTACCAAATCCGCGTTGCGTGTGGATTGGTCTTGACAGAGTCTTTATTGGTGATTATGATTTTAGGGTAGAAAGTTGACTTGTTGAAACAGAGAACTTATCAAAAATTTAGCGATTGGATGACCCGCAACACAAGTCCGCCTCAGGCGGACAAAGGCGGACAAATCGGGTCGGTGAAGGGTCTTTTTGCCTCCGCGATAATTTTTATCTTCAGTAATTACCTTTTGGCAATTCCCTGGCCAATTGCCCCTTTTGATTCAGTCCACCCCTTGGGCAATAACTGGGGTGAATATCAGAACTATGGTGGTAGTCCTTATTTTCATAATGGTATTGATATCATTACGGTTAGACAACAAGGGGTACCAGTTTATGCGGTCGCCCATGGTTGGGTGAAAGCCTGGCTAACAATTCAAGCGGAATACCATTGGCGACTGGCAATCGCTGATTCAAACTTGAGTTATACCGATTCTTGTGAAGGCTGGCTCTATGCCCATATTGATTCAAGTAGATTTCATAAGAATATTGGCGATGAAGTGCAGGAAGGCGATTTGATTGGTTATTTAGTTCCCTGGCCGGTAACTGGATTTGACCACCTCCATTTTGCCCGTATCAAAGATGCGGGCAGTACTTGGGATGAGGCGGACTGGGCGTTTGTCCAAAATCCCTTGACCGTCCTTGACCCCAATACCGATACGATAAAACCGCAATTTGAAAATGCCCGGACCGGTGCGAAATTTGCATTCTGCCGGAATAATTCCAATGTCTATCTCAACCCAGAAAGCCTTTATGGTGATATTGACATTATTGCCAAAATCTGCGACAAAACTGGCTTCAGCACTGGTGATACGATCTGGGACCGATTAGCACCTTATCGGATTGAATATTCGGTTCGGGGTGATTTTGATTCAATACCCTTGACCTTATCTTTCCAATTTTCCGGATTAATCAATCAATCCTGTATTCGGGTGGTTTATAAAACTCAAAACCCGTGCCGTAGCCGGGGCGATTATGATTATCGGGATTATTACTTCATCGTCACTAATACCGATGGCGACTCAATCCTTGAAACTACCGATTCGCTATCGTGTTGGCACACGGCTGATTTTCCGGATGGTTGGTATTATGTCAAGGTTACTGCTTATGACATTGCGGGTAATTCAACTACCGAGAGTATGCCGGTTTTTGTCTTCAATGGAGTAGGGGTTGCGAATAATCCACCCAAACCAACCCCCTCACCCCAACTGTCTCTTTCAGGTGGATTATCTTTGAATGGACAAATCAGTCTTGAGCAATCCCAAAAGGTCAGTTTGAAGATATTTGACAATACTGGCAGAATGGAAAAAGTATTGATTAGCGGACAATTGGGTAAAGGCGATTATCATTTCACTTATCAGACCAAACATTCCGGCATCTATTTTTTAGTTGCCCAAATTGGTGGTCAAATCATTACCAAAAAGGTTGTCATTATAAGATAATATGTCTGAACTCCTGCTCTTAATCCGGTACCAACAAAAAGTTTATAAAAGAAGACACGAATGAACGCAGATAGACATAGGCTCAAAAGTTTCCGTGGGCTTTGTGCGTTGAATCTGTGGTTAATTTTGACAATATCCCAATGAGATTCTTAATTCCCAAATACAATTTAACGGTTAAGGATGTTATCGCAGTTAGTCGCAATCAAGTGAAAGTAACTATTTCTCAGTTGGGTAAGCAAAATATCGAGCGCTCCAACCAGAGACTAACAAAAATCCTTGAGTCAGGCAAGCCAGTTTATGGTGTCAATACTGGATTCGGTGCGTTGGTTGAAAAATCAATTCCAAAAGCAAAATATAGCGAACTCCAAACCAATTTGATTAAAAGTCATGCCTTAGGGACTGGTGATTTTTTAGAAAAAGAAGTGGTTCGGGCTGGGATGTTTCTGCGTGCCAATATGCTGGCTAAGGGTTATTCCGGGGTAAGGCTCAGCTTGGTGAGATTGTTGACCGAAATGTTAAACCGAGATGTTGTGCCCTTGGTTTACGAAAAAGGGTCGGTTGGTGCATCGGGTGATTTGGCACCATTGGCATTTATCGGATTGGTTCTGATTGGCAAGGGTAAGGCTTATTATCAAGACCGATTAATGAGTGGCAGAAATGCGCTTAAAAAAGCCGGACTAACTCCCTTAGTGCTTCAACCAAAAGAAGGGTTGGCACTAATCAACGGCACTGAGATGATGAGTGCTTTAGGAGCACTTAATGTTGACAAAGTAAAACATCTAACTGACTTAGCAGATATTGCTGGCGCTTTAAGTTTTGTTGCCTTGGGCGGTAATCGCCAAGCCTTTAGCCAAAGACTTGCCCAACTGAAACCATATCCTGGACAAAAAATAACTACAAGGAATCTATCCCAATTGCTTAAAACTAATGGTCAAATCAACTTTGCACTCTCCACGAAAGCGGCGAACGGTCAGCAGCCTTCGGTTATCCAGGATGCTTACAGTTTAAGGTGTTTACCGCAGGTTAATGGCGCAGTTCGTGAGACTTTAAGGTTCGTTACCGCAATCGTTGAGACCGAAATAAAGTCGGTTAGCGATAATCCAATTATCTTTGATGAGGGGAAACCCCTCATCTCCCCATTCTTTAAGGAAAAATCTTTTTGGGGATTCAAAGGGGCAAAGCCCCTTTGTGATGATGTAATTGTATCGGGTGGCAATTTTCATGGCCAGGCGATTGCCTTAGCAATGGACAATTTAGCAATTGCGACCTGTGTCTTGGCCGGTATTGCCGAACGGCTAATTGCGCGCCTATTAGATTCAAAACTTTCTAACCTACCACCATTCCTAACACCAAACCCAGGGGTCAATTCTGGGTTGATGATGGCGCAACTCTTAGCCGTAACCTTACAGACCGAAAACAAAGTCCTATCCACACCGGCTTCAATCCAATCTCTGCCCACCTCCGCAAACCAAGAAGATTTTGTCAGTATGGGGATGGACAGTGCCTTAAAAGCAAAGAAGGTCATAAGCAATACCCAGACGATTTTAGCCTTAGAATTAATCTGTGCCTGTCAGGCAATTGAATTGGCTAAAATAAAATTAAATAAAAGACTGCAAGGTTATTTTGATTTTATCAGAACATTTGTCCCATTTCAAAAAAATGACCAGGAATTAACTGATGCCCTGCACAACCTATTGCAAAATATTGAAAAGATAAGATTATAAACCCTTAGCTAATTACTAATGTTGGTGAGTTAGTCAAACCCGTCCGAAGTAGCGCCGAGGTTTTCCTTAGTGTTTGTTTATTTATTGAAGTTTAACTTCAATAGTTCAAAAGGAAATAAGGAAAAGGCAGAATTCTGTTTTAATGAGGCACTAAAGAATCAGGAGTATTTGGAAGACCGGCAGATAAACCAGGTTCAAAAATGGTTGAAAGAACTTCAGGGGCAGAAATAGTTTATATATGCACCGCCCAACAATCTCGGTATTCTAGTCATTACGCGGTAAAGCCGAAGCAAGGTAACAGGTAAACTGTCAACATTTTTTCTATTTGCAAGCATAAAAGATAGAATAAGGTCGGGCAACCTGAGTCCCCTCAGGCGGATTGCTTTACTCTTAAACCAAATGTATGGTAACCCTTTATAGGTTTGCAAAAATATTCATTGCAAGGCTGAAGCCTTGTCCTACATTTCTTCAATAGTTTAAGAAAACAATCCCGCATTCATACTTCCGCATTTCAGAAGCCCTGCCCCCGAACCTGCTCCCCAGGTAGCCTACGGGGCTACCCCCGAGGCAACCCCCGAGGCTGCTTCCCAGGTTGCCTCCCAGGTCACTTCCGAAGTTGCCTCCGAACCTGCTCCCTAACCAGCCTCCGAAGCAGTTCCCCAAGCAACCCCTGAAGCAGTCTCCCAGGCAACTCCCGAAGCCACTCCCCAGGTCGCCTACGGGGTCACCCCCTAAGCGGTACCCCCTCCCAACGAGAAAAATGCACTAAGCAACGGACAATTAAGACGATAGGCGAATTTTTCCATTGACAAAAGCGTTAGTTATAACTAACCTTTTAGGGAGAATTTATGTTCACTTTTACCAAAGATATGGCGAATATTTTGCGTCGGATAAGAGAAAAAGCCAATTTGACACAAAAAGAAGTAGCATTGAGGATGGAAATCAAGACCAAGTCAGGCAGAAGTTTCATCGCTCAATTAGAAAATGGATTGATGAAGAACCCAACTTTACGCACAATCCTTGATTACCTCCGTGCCTGTGGTGCATCCTGGGTTGAATTTTTCAGAGAACTTGATGCGATTGATTTTAAACTGAGACACGAAAAGATGATTGTTCAAGTCCAGCCGGCACCAACGAAAAGAAAGATTGAACGAGATACAATGCGCTATGAGATTGGTGTTGAAATGCCATCAAAAGAAGAAATTGATTTCACGAGACTAAAGAAACAAATCAAAGACAAAGTCACTATCTTATTGGTCAAAAACCAAATCGGAGATAACCAAATCAACTCTTATCACAATTTTGCCTTAGAATACTTTGATTTTTTGGCTAAATTGAATAAAGCTGGGATGAAGATGGTGACTGAGAAATATCAAAGAGCCGGCTTGAAATTCCATCTGCTTTTTAAGATTAAGAAGATAATCAATTCAGTGCTGAGAGGTGAGATTAAACGATTAGAAACCAAGAAACCATTGCCAACCGAAAAACAAGAGAGAATGGCGATTGGTTTTACCAAATATCGGATAGCAATTGAAAAACTGGAAGCAGAAGCACATAAAATTCTTTGCGACTTGGGTGTTCCGCCACCTTGGTTTTCTTCCTACAAGGCTTTTGTTCGGCAGTTGTTTAAAACCTTAAAGAAATATTACGGCAAGGACCAAGAATTGCTCAATAAAAATTTGCTTGGAATTATTGAGCGTTGGAAAAAGGAAGGTCTGAAAGAAGAGATACTAATAAAGTTAAAAGAGAAAATCACTTCGGTCTTTGGGCTAATGAAGTTAAGGGCAGAAATA
>Ga0123519_10011083_pt1 | contig 13344 bp, 10 predicted proteins | sample YelNatPaOPRAMG02_FD_87396 | JGI IMG/M metagenome (GOLD analysis project Ga0123519, IMG submission 87396) | Hot spring microbial communities from Yellowstone National Park - Yellowstone National Park OP-RAMG-02 (version 2) | ecosystem: Environmental > Aquatic > Thermal springs > Hot (42-90C) ...
CAAAAATGAAAAGATTGTTAAGTATATGCTATGACTTCCACCAATTTTTGGAAGCGTATGTTCGTCCTGAAATAATCTTAGAATATCGTTTTGGGCAAAAGAAGTAACTGATAGAAAAACTATCAATAAAAAAATTAAGCCTGCAATACTGGATATTTTTTTCATAACAATCTCAACTCAAATTTTTTCTTAAATTTATTATTGTTCGAATTAAAAATGAAATTTTTTTGGAATGAATTTTATTATCTTGTAATGTTAGTCTTGAGATGATAATCTTCTAATCGATAAATAAATAAATTTAGCAACAATTTGACAGATTATGTATGATAAACGAAAAAATCAAAAATCTTGGAGAATTAATTCAGTCTTATGAGAAAGTAGTCGTTGGCTTCTCTGCTGGAGTGGATTCGACTCTTGTTTCATTTATTGCAAATAAAGTTCTTAGAAAAAATGCATTAATTATACTTGCAAAAACTGAGACAATTTTGGAAGAAGATGTAAATCTTGCCAGAGAAATTGCTCGTAAATACGATTTCAATTATCGAGAAATTGAATACAATGAACTTGAAATTGAAAATTATGCCGTAAATCCGGTCAACCGTTGTTATTTCTGTAAGTCAGAACTCTATTCGAGATTAATTCAGATCGCAGTTCAAGAAAATATGAAATATATTTTAGATGGAGCAAATCTCGACGATCTTGGCGATTATCGACCTGGCAGATTGGCAGCGAAAGAAAAAGAAATCAAATCTCCTTTGATTGAATGTGGATTTACAAAAAAAGATGTTCGTGAAGCCGCTTTAATTTTGGGACTTCCAAATTATGATAAACCAGCCGCGCCTTGCTTATCATCTCGAATTCCTTACGGAACACCGATTGACAAAAAGTCACTTGAAATGATTGCAAAAGGTGAAAGATATTTGCGTCAAATGGGATTTATAAATGTTAGAGTTCGTCACTTTGGCAACAGAGCTAAATTGGAAGTTGATAAAGAAATGGTTGATGTTTTGTTTAATCAAATAGAAAATGTGAAAAAATATTTCAGAGAAATTGGATACGATGAGATTGAAGTTGATCCTGAAGGATTTGCATCCGGCAAATTAAATCGAAATGTCATTAACAAAATTGAAATTCTGAAATGAAAAAGAATCTGAGAAAAGTTTTAGAAGATTTGAAAAATTCAAAACTGGATATCGATAGTGCCTTAGAACTTATCCAACAAAATCAAAATACGATCGAACTTGGTTATGCTTCTCTTGATATTCATAGAGAAAATCGAACAAACATTCCCGAAATAATTTTTTGTGAGAATAAATCCACAGATAAAATTTTAAAAATCATCAAAAGCATTTTAAGCGAAAAAGAGCTTGTCATTGGGAGTCGGTGTTCTGAAGAGAAATTAAAATTAATCAAAAAGAAGTATCCAAAAGGGACTTACTCTTTTGAAGGGAAAGCTTTCTTTATTGGTAAATCAAAAGAAAAAATTTATGGTAAAGTTGGAATAATTTCAGCTGGGACCACCGATGTTCCAGTTTGTGAAGAAGCTGCAATTCTTTTACAAGCACTCGGAGTTGATTTTGAAAGATTTTATGACATTGGCGTTGCTGGTCTTCATCGATTGTTATCTAAAATTGATAAAATAAATTCCAGTGATGTGCTGATTGTCGCTGCGGGAATGGAAGGAGCTTTGCCTTCAGTTGTTGGTGGAGTTTTCCCACAGCCAATTATTGCGGTTCCTACAAGTATTGGTTATGGAACTTCTTTAAATGGATTCACAGCTCTTTTTGCAATGCTTACGAGTTGTTCACCTGGAATTACGGTTGTGAATATCAATAATGGAATTGGAGCAGCTTCAGCGGCTATTAAAATTTTAAAATTACTCGATAGTAAGCTTAGAAAAGAATGATTTTGTTATGAAAGTTGCTTTTGTCACATCAGAGATGGCGCCATTTGCAAAAGTTGGTGGGCTTGCTGATGTAGCTCAGGGATTAACTAAAGCATTAAGTCAATTGGGCTGTGATGTAAAAATTTTTCTTCCCCGTTATTCGACTATTGATCCATGGAGAGATGAGCTTCATTATTGTTTTGATGTAAATGAGATAAAACTAAGAGTCTCTGAAAAAGAATTTTCAGTTCATGCATATAAGAAAGAAATTAAGTTCAATTCAAAATCAAAAGTTGAAGTTTATTTTGTCGATTCTCCTTTCCATTTTGATAGAGGCTCTATTTACACAAATGATCCAGATGAAGGAGAACGCTTCCTTCTTTTTTCTAAAGCTGTAATTGAAATTTTGCAACGATTAAAATGGTCACCGGATATTTTTCACATTAACGATTGGCCAATCGGACTACTTCCAGTAATCCTCAAGCAACATTATGAATGGGATTTGTTATTCAAACATTCAAAATTTCTTTTCACGATTCACAATATCGAGTATCAAGGGAATTTCGCACCAGAGTTAATTTATAAAAATCATCTTGATGGAAAATATTTTTACCTTGGTGGTCCACTTGAATTTCATGGTAAGGTTTCATTCTTAAAAGCAGGAATTGTTTTCTCAGATATTATTACAACCGTCAGTGAAAATTATGCCAGAGAAATTTTGACTCCAGAATTCGGTGGTGGAATGGAAAGTATTTTACAAACAAAAAAAGATAAACTCTTCGGTATATTAAATGGCGTTGATTACACAGAATGGAATCCAAAAACAGATAAATACATTCCTTACAAATATTCTGAAAAATCTCTTTATCGTAAAGCGAAAAACAAGATTGAACTCTTAAAGGCTTTTCATCTCCCAGAGGATAAAGAAACTCCTTTGATTGGGATAGTTTCACGACTTGTTTCTCAGAAAGGTTTTGATCTATTGATGAATGGAATTGATGAAATTACGAAACTGAATTGTCGTTTTGTTGTTCTTGGTTCTGGTGAGATTAAATATGAAGATTTCTTCAGAAGTTTATCTTATTCATTTCCAGAAAAATTTGGAATTAAGATTATGTTCAATAATCGTCTTGCTCATTTGATTGAGGCAGGTGCAGATATGTTTTTAATGCCTTCGAAATATGAACCGTGCGGACTTAATCAAATTTATAGTTTGAAATATGGAACCGTTCCTATTGTTAGAAAGACAGGTGGACTTGCTGATACAGTCAGGGATTGGGATTATTATAATCAACTCGGTTTGAAAACTGGAAATGGTTTTGTCTTTGATGAGTATTCTTCTCAGGCAATGATTAATGCAATTCAAAGAGCTCTTGAAAAATATCAGGACAAAAAGATCTGGAAACAAATTCAATTAAATGGAATGAAAGAAGATTTTTCCTGGGATCAATCGGCAAAAAAATATTTGCAACTTTATCACTTGGCATTGAAAATTTAAATATTCGTTTTTCCAATCACTGATCTTTTCTTGAATTCAAGTTCTATCTTTTCGATATTTGTAAAACCAATGGTAGAGAATTGAGATTTATAAAATACTTCATCTATATTTTACCTACACTAATTTTTATTGTCTTCATTTCCATTCGGGAGACAAAAGGGACACTTGGTACTTTAAAAAATCCCGTTAAGCTTTATTTTACTCCATCAGTTGATGCAGAGAAAATCTCTCTTAGTGCAAAGCCATTAATTCAATTTCTCGAAAAGGAAACAGGTTATTATTTCGTAACGGCTGTTCCGACTTCATACATTGCAGTAGTTGAGGCTTTTGGAACAGATAGAGCAGATATTGCGATTATCAACTCATTTAGCTACTTGCTTGCACACGAGAAATATGGTGCAAATGCAGTTCTGAGAGTTATTCGAACAGGCAATCAGGCTTTTTATCGTGGACAAATTATTGTTCGGACAGATTCTGGAATCGAAAAACTTGAAGACTTAAATGGCAAGTCCATTGCTTATGTCGATGCATCATCTGCTTCTGGTTATATTCTCCCAAGTGCCCTTTTAAGAAAGAAAGGCATCAAACCTGCCAGAGAAACTTTTGCAATGAAACACGACAATGTAGTGATAATGGTTTATCAAAGACAGGTTGATGCTGGTGCAACTTTTTATTCACCGCCACATCCAGTGACTGGCGAACCTCTTGACGCGAGATCCAGAGTGAAAAAACAATACCCAGATGTTTTTGAGAAAATTAAGATTTTAGCTTTGACTGACTCATTGCCAAATGATCCTGTTGTTTTTAGAAAAGGTATGCCGAGAGTAATGGTCGAAAAAATTAAAAATGCACTTCTGAAGTTTGCAAATTCTGAAGAAGGTAAAAAAGTTATGCCTGATATTTACAGTATGGAAGGATTAATTGAGACAAAAGATTCAGATTATGATCTTTTGAGAAGGCTTGTTAACGAAGCTGGATTAAATCTGGAAGAAATGGTTAGAAAATAATGAGCACAAACAAAATCGTCGAAATTAGAAATTTACATAAAGTTTATCCGAGTGGAACTCATGCTTTGAAAGGTGTTTCTCTCGATGTTTATGAAGGAGAGTTTTTAGTTGTAATAGGACTCAGCGGTTCTGGCAAAACAACATTGCTCAAATGCATCAATCGACTTGAGGAACCGACAGAAGGCACGGTAAAATTTCTTGGCAAAGATATCACACATATCAAAGGCAAGGAACTAAGAGAAGTTAGAACTCACATTGGAATGGTTTTCCAGCAATTCAACTTAATTAAAAGAATGAGTGTTTTGAATAATGTCCTTGCTGGAAAACTTGGGTATATGAAAACATTGCCTTCGATTTTGGGCAATTTCCCTCCTCAATGCATTGAAGAAGCAATGAAAAATTTGGACATAGTCGGTATCAAAGAATATGCATACGAACGAGCGGATAAACTAAGTGGTGGACAGCAACAAAGAGTTGCAATCGCAAGAAGTTTGATGCAATCACCAAAATTACTTCTTGCCGATGAGCCAGTCGCAAGTCTTGACCCCGCAACTTCAAATTCAATTATGCAATATTTCGAAAAAGTGAACAAAGAGCTTGGAGTGACTGTAGTATGCAACTTACATTTTCTTAGTCTTGTGCGAAGATATGCAACACGAGTGATTGCATTGAAATCAGGTGAAATTGTTTTTGAAGGTTATCCAAATGAAATAGATGATACTTGGTTCAAAAAAATTTACGGAGAAGAAGCAGAAGAAGTGGAGATAAGATAATGTTAGAGCCAGAATTAGAATTACATCCGAAAGAAAAAATTTTAAGAAAGAAAAGAAATCAGGAAAAAATTAATCTTGTAAAAGCAATTTTACTTGATAGCTTTTTTGTCTTTTATACAATTTTAGTATGTCAGAGAGCTATTTATTATAAAGTAATTCTTGATCTAAGGGATTTACCTTTTTCTTGGAATGAGATTTTACTTTTTGCGATTATCTCAATTATCATTGGATTTGTTTGGGGTTACAGCCGAACTTCTCTTGGTACAAAGATTATGGGTCTGGCAAAGGAAACCAAATTTGCAAAATGGTCTTCCGAGATTTTTGCATGGACCTTATTTAACTTAACTTTTATTGCTGGATGGCTTGTAACAAAAATTTCTATAATCGATTTATTTAGTAAAGAAGGGATCGATGGAGCAAATAGAATTTTTCATGCATTATTTACTCCCGAATTTGGAATTTTTGATGATGCACTTTTCGCCATAATTGAAACGATTTATCTTGCACTAATCGCAACCCTTCTATCTATCCCTCCAACATTGATTATCAGTTTCTTCACAGCTCGTAATTTGATGAAAGATAATTGGATTACTTTATCCATCTATTACATACTCAGAATAGTTTTGAATTTTGTCCGTTCGATTGAGCCGTTAATCTGGGCAATTATTTTTTCTGTATGGGTTGGAATTGGTCCTTATGCTGGAATGATTGCTTTGCTTGTCCATACAATTGCAGCAAATGCAAAACTTTATTCCGAAGCAATTGAGAGTATTGAAGAAGGTCCCGTTGATGCAATTACTGCAACTGGAGCAAATAAAATTCAAATCATTTGGTATGCTGTTGTCCCTCAAATTGTTCTTCCTTTTCTTTCATTCACAATTTACCGCTGGGATATTAATGTTAGAATGGCGACCGTAATCGGACTTGTAGGTGGAGGTGGAATTGGTACAATGTTAATGCAATATCAAGGTCTTGCTCAATGGCATGAGGTTGGATTAATCGTAATTATGATTGCAATTGTTGTCTGGATTATGGATTACATAAGCGCTAAAATCCGAGAAGCAATTTATTGATTTGTGTGATTGAAGAATTTCGGTCCCACACGAGTTAAGATTTTTATAGCTCATTCGAAGTTATTTTTAAATAATACACAATGAATTTAATTCAGTTTAGTTTTTTGCCTATTTAATGCATTTTGGCTTGATTGAATTTGTTACGAAACCTTGATTTATTTCTATGAATAACAAAAAAATTTGAAATTTTTTAAAATTTCTCACATTTGAAAATTCTCACCTATAACTTAAATTTGTCAAAAATTTTGGAATGGATAACAAAACTTTCAAACGAACATTAGTTACAGCCGCATTACCTTACGCTAATGGGCCAATTCACTTGGGACATTTAGCTGGAGCTTATTTACCAGCTGATATTTTTGTCCGTTTTAAACGGCTAAAGGGAGAAGATATCATTTTTATCTGCGGTTCAGACGAACACGGTGTTCCAATTACAATTACTGCAGAAAAAGAAGGAGTTTCTCCAAAAGTAATTATTGACCGTTATCATGAAATGAACCGCAAGGCATTCGAAGATTTTGGAATGAGTTTCGATAACTATTCGAGGACATCACTTCCGCTTCATCATAAAACTGCTCAGGAATTTTTCTTAAAGTATTATAAGAATGGAATTCTAAAACAAAAAAAAGAACTTCAGTATTATGATGAAAAAGCAAAGATGTTTTTACCAGATAGATATTTAGTCGGAACCTGCCCACATTGCAAAAGCGAAGACGCTCGTGGTGATCAATGTGAAAATTGTGGGAGTTATCTTAATCCAACAGATTTGATTAATCCAAAAAGCAAAGTTACAGGCGAAACACCAGTTCTGAAAGAAACAACTCACTGGTATTTCCCACTTGGTAATTATCAGGAAAGACTTGAAAAGTACATTGCAGAAAAAGACGCTCAGGAAGGGTGGAAAGAAAATGTTTTGAATTACTGCAGAAGTTGGTTTCAGGAAGGTTTGCAGGATAGAGCAGTAACTCGTGATCTTGATTGGGGAGTTAAAGTTCCAGTTGAGGGATTTGAAAATAAAGTTCTTTATGTCTGGTTTGAAGCAGTTCTGGGGTATATTTCATCAACAAAAGAATGGGCTGAGAAAAAAGGAAATCCCGAAGAGTGGAGAAAATACTGGCAGAATCCAGAAACAAAATACATTGCATTTATAGGTAAAGATAATGTGGTGTTTCATTGCATTGTATTCCCCGCTATGTTAATGGCGTGGAATGATTTAAGCGATGAAAAATACATTCTTCCAGATAATGTTCCTGCAAATGAATTTTTGAATTACGAAGGATTGAAATTTTCAAAAAGTCGCGGATGGGGAATTGATTTAAAAGATTTTCTTGAACACTTTCCACCAGATCCTTTGCGATATTATTTGGCATCTATTCTACCTGAGAATAGAGATACAGATTTTTACTGGCGTGATTTTCAAGCAAAGAACAACAATGAGCTCGCTGATATTTTTGGAAATTTCGTCAATCGAACATTGACTTTCACAGCAAAACATTTTAACCATCAAGTTCCTGAAATTAAAAAGTTAAGATCGATTGATGAAGATTTGCTTAAACAAATTCCAGAGTTCAAAAAGAAAGTGGGGATTTATTACGAAAAGATTAGGATTAAAGATGGACTGAACGAGACGATGAATCTGGCTCGTCTTGCAAATAAATATTTTAATGACAGTCAGCCATGGAAAACAATCAAAGAAGATCCAGAAGCATGTGCAACGACAATCAATTTTTCATTACAATTGATTCGCACTCTTGCTGTTATGCTTTCTCCAGTAATTCCATTTACGAGCGAGAAAATCTTTAGGTTATTAAACATTGAAGATGATGAATTGAAGAAGTGGGAAGGATGTGAGGAACCAAAACTTAAGGCTGGACATAAAATCAATCAACCTGAAATTATTTTTACCAAAATAGAGGACAAAACAATCGAACCTTATTTGAAAAGTCAGGAGAAAAAAGAACAACCTGAATCAGAGAATAAAGAAAACAAAATCAATATTGATGAATTCAAAAAGGTTGAAATACGAGTTGCCAGAATACTTGAAGCCGAGAATGTTCCTAAATCAAAAAAACTTTTAAAGCTAAAAGTTGATCTTGGATTTGAGAAACGACAGGTAATAGCTGGAATTGCAGAATTTTATAAACCTGAAGAAATAATTGGCAAAAAAGTTTTAGTTGTATCTAATCTTAAAGAAGCAAAACTAATGAACGAAATCTCGCAGGGAATGATCCTTGCGGTCGAAGATGAAAACAAAAATCTTAAACTTGTAACCGTTGATGATAATTTACCTCTCGGTTCAGTTTTAAGATAATTACAAAAAAGTGGAGGAATGATGAAAGTTCAAAAGCAATTTTCTCTGTTGATCGTTTTAATTCTATCTGTTTTGTTAACTTCTTGTTCAACATCAAAAAAAGATATTGTTCTTGCTGAATTCGATAAACAAAAAATTACAGTTGAGGAATTCGAAAAAGTTTATGCAAAGAACAATGGCGGTTATGAAGCTGCCAAAAAAGACTCGCTTTCGAAAAAGAAAAATTTCCTTGATCTGTATGTCAACTTTAGAATGAAAGTTTATGATGCAAAACGCAGAGAGCTTGATAAGCTTCCTGATGTAGTTGCTGAATACAATGATTACAAACAAAAAATTGGTGTAACTTATTTGCTCGAAAAAGAATTAGTTGAACCAAACATAAGAGAACTTTACGAAAAACGAAAAGAAGAATTGAGAGTAAGTCACATAATGTTTCGACCAGACTCAGCTGGTTTTGAAGGTGCTTATGTTCGTGCTCTTGCAATTTTAGATTCAATTAAGAAAGGTGCATCTTTTGAGGCGATGGCTAAGGCTTATAGTCAAGATTATTACTCAGCACCTTATGGTGGAGATATTTTTTACATCACTGCTGGAGATATAATTCCATCTTTTGAACAAGCTTGTTATAAATTGAAACCAGGTGAAGTTTATCCCGAGCCAGTTCGAACTCAATTCGGTTATCATTTAATTAAAGTCACTGATAGAAGACCAAGAATTCCTGAAATCAGAGCCAGTCATATTTTAATTGAGCTGAAACCTGGATTTACTTCAGAAGATTCAGCGAAAGCTCTGGAAAAGATTCTGAAGATCAAAGAGAAAATTCAACTTGGTGAAGATTTTGCTGAACTCGCAAAAGAATTTTCAGAAGATGAAGGAACAAAAAATCAAGGTGGTGATCTCGGATTTTTCTCTCGAAGAATGATGGTTCAACCATTTGATGAAGCAGCATTTAATCTTGAGGTTGGCCAAGTTTCAGATGTTGTTAAAACACAATTTGGTTATCATTTGATCAAAGTGACTGATAAAAAACAGATTAAACCCTTCGAAGAAGAAAAAGATTTTCTTAAATCAATTTACCAGAGAATAAAATACAACGATGATAAACAAAGATTTCTTGACTCACTGAAAAGAGCATTTAATTATAAAGTAAACTCAGATTTAATTGATCAAATTGCCGCAAAAGCTGATACAATTCAAGTCGGTGGTCAATACTGGACAAGTCATCTAAAAACTGAGTTTGGTGATTCAATCATTATCACTTATGCAAAGCAAAAAATTTCAGTTGATACATTAATGGCTCGAGCAGAAAATCTTGCCGAGTTTATTAACAGAAGAATTACAAAATCGACGCTTGATAATATTGTCAATCGAATTTCGGAAGATCTATTACTGGCTGAAGCTGTGGAATATTTACCTGCAAAGTATCCCCAGTTCGCTGAGTTGATGGAAGAGTACAAGAATGGAATTTTGATTTTCAAACTTCAAGAAGAGGAAGTTTGGAATAAGATTCAAATTGACGAAGAAAAACTTAGAAGTTACTGGGAAGCAAACAAAGAGAAATTCCAGTGGCCAGATAGAGTTGAATACGCTGAAATTTTTGTGAAATCAGATTCGCTTGCTCAGGAAATTTATAAAATGCTCAAAGCTGGAGAAGAATTTGATTCACTTGCTGCAAAATATACGGAAAGACCTGGCTTCAAAGAGAAGAATGGTTATCATGGAATTAAGCCAGTTTTAGATAATGCTCTCTCTCAAAAAGCAAATCTTTTGAAAGAAGGTGAATTCTCAGAACCATTTAAGAACACAAATGGTTATTCGATTGTAAAATTGATTAAAAAACATCCGGCTGGATTAAAAACATTCGAGGAAGCTTTACCAGAAGTAAGTGGTGCTGTTCAAGAAATTGAGTCTAAACGATTAGAAAATGATTATCTCGAATTTCTTAAATCGAATTACAAACCTCGTATTTATTACGATAAACTTAGTAAGGCTTTTGTTGATTAGTCATTTTAATTCTCAATGGATTCTTCGAACTTTTAAGTCAATGCTTTTTCGAAGAATCCATTGGGAAACTTTGTTGTTAATTTATCTAATCATTCATTCGGGTTGTTCCGAAGAAAAACTCCCTGAAGATTATCTTGCTGTTGTCAACGATAAAATGCTAACGAAAAGGACAGTGAGTTACCTTGTCGATTCACTTTATCTTAATAATGAAAATCTTGAACAGGTGATTCAAAATTGGATTGAGATGGAACTACTCACTCAGGCTGCATTATCAGAAGGTCTTGAAGCAAAAGATGAATTCGCAATTCGAAACGATTTTAACTCAAGAAAATTACTTGCTTCTGAATATTTGAAAGAAAAGTTAAAAGAAGTCAACACTGTTGTTTCCAAAGAAGATCTTGAAAGTTATTTTCAAAAACACAAAAACGAATTCATTCTTAATTATGATATTTACAAAGTCAATCAGGTGATCACAACGAATCTTTCAAAGGCAATTGATTTAAGAAACACAACTCTTTCACAAATTGATTTTTCAAAATCTGTAAAATTAACTTTCAAGCCCGAAGAAGTTATTGACGAGCGTTATGCTGTCTACTTGAAAGAATTTGATGATATGCCTTACGAACTTGCAAATATGATTCAAACACTAAGTCCTGGTGAGATTACTTATCCAATTGATCTCGGAAATGGTGAATATTTAATTACACAACTTATAACCAAATACAACAAAGGTGACGAACCATCAATTGAGTTTGTAAAAGAATTAATTGAAGAAAGAATTATCTTTGAGAGACAGAAGAATTTTTATCAAGAGTTAATAACTAAACTTGCACAGGAAGCTGATATTAAAGTAAGAGAATTAAAATGAACAAAATTAAAATTTTATTTTTATTCGTGTTTTTATTTTCAATCAATGCAATTGCTCAAGAAGTTCTGGATAAAGTTGTTGCAGTAGTTGATAATCAATACATTCTATTGAGCGAGCTTGAATTTCAAACTCAAATGATAGCTTATCAAAGAAAATTAAATCCAAAAGATCCTAATCTTAAAAAAGCAGTTTTAAATTCTTTAATTGAAGAAAAATTAATGCTCGTTCAGGCTGAACTTGATTCAATTCGAGTTACTGAAGACGAAGTTAATCGTCAACTTGAATTTCAAATTGAAAACTTCATACAGCAATTTGGTTCAAAAGAAAAACTTGAGCAGGCATATAATCGACCACTCGAAAAAATTAAAAGAGAATTAAGAGACGATATTCGAAGCAATATCTTGATACAAAAAGTCCAAGATCAAAAATTCGCTCGTCTTGAAGTAAGCAGATATGAGGTTGAACAATTCTTTGAACAATATAAAGACAGCATTGGACTTGTTCCCGAAGAAGTTCAGCTTTCACAGATTTTTATTCAGGCAAAACTTTCGGATTATGATAAAGAAATTTTAAGATCAAAACTCCGATCAATACTCGATTCAATAAAAAATGGTGGAGATTTTGCTGACTTTGCAAGAAGATATAGTGAAGATGCAGCAACGGCCAAGCAAGGTGGAGATCTCGGATTTGTTCGTCGCGGTTTGTTTTTCAAAGAATTTGAAGAAGTAGTCTTTACAATGAAAGAAGGCGAAATCTCAGATATTATTGAAACACCAATTGGTTTTCATATTGCTCAATTAGTTGAAAGAAGAGGAGAATCAGTTCGTGTACGACATATTCTCTTGAAATTGCAACCAAGTCCTGAGAGTGAGCAAAAAATAATTGATTTTCTCTCAGCAATTCGAGATAGTATCATAAGTGGAAAAAATTCTTTTGCTTATTATGCAAGACTTTATTCTGAAGATAAATCAACAGCTCAATTTGGTGGAGAGATGGGAAAAGTTCCAGTTGCTGAGCTTGATCCGGATTTAAGGAATCTTATTTCGAAAATGAAAGAAGGTGAAGTATCGAAGCCAAGAAAACTCACGGTCTCAAAAGATATGTATGGTTATCAATTGATTTATCTTGAGAAAAGAATTCCAGAGCATTATCCCGATATTAATCTTGATTACGATAAAATTGCACAACTTGCATTGTTCAGGAAGAAACAGAAAGTTTATCAAGAATTAGTTGAACAACTTAAAAAACAGGTTTACTGGGAAATAAGATTATAGGTAACAAATGTTCAAAAGTGATGTTGAAGCTGTAGAAGCTTTAAGTTCGAGCATAAAAAAATTAAAACAAGAAATTAAAAAAGTAATCGTCGGACAGGATGAGATTATAGATAATCTTTTGATTGCCTTGCTTTCAAAAGGTCATTGTCTTTTGATTGGAGTCCCTGGTCTGGCAAAAACTCTGTTGATAAAAACTCTTGCTCAAGCACTCGATTTGAAATTCAGTAGAATTCAATTTACTCCAGACTTAATGCCGAGTGATATTACAGGAACAGAAATTCTGGAAATTGATCCAGCCACTAATCAAAGGATATTTAAGTTTGTTAAAGGACCGATCTTCACAAATATTTTACTTGCTGATGAAATAAATAGAACTCCACCAAAAACTCAATCAGCGTTGCTTGAAGCGATGCAAGAACTTCAGGTAACTGCAGCCGGAAATAAATATCCACTTGATGAACCATTCTTTGTTTTGGCGACACAAAATCCAATTGAACAGGAAGGAACTTATCCATTACCGGAAGCTCAACTTGATCGATTTATGTTTAATCTTTGGCTCGATTATCCTTCTAAAGAAGAAGAAATTGAGATTGTGAAAACCACCACTGCTCAATACAATCCAGAAGTTTCAAAAGTAATAAGCAAAGAAGA
>Ga0123519_10011085_pt1 | contig 13344 bp, 12 predicted proteins | sample YelNatPaOPRAMG02_FD_87396 | JGI IMG/M metagenome (GOLD analysis project Ga0123519, IMG submission 87396) | Hot spring microbial communities from Yellowstone National Park - Yellowstone National Park OP-RAMG-02 (version 2) | ecosystem: Environmental > Aquatic > Thermal springs > Hot (42-90C) ...
CCCACAGGACAGAGGGAGCCGCAGTACACCCGGCCGCTTTTCCTGCTCAATACGATCCAGGAACCCCCTACAAGGAGGGTAGCGAAAAATACAGGAAGATCGGGAATGTAAGAAAAAAGAGGCACATACAACTCGAACACCCGGCCCACCTGGCACAAGAGCCAGTTCAGGAACACCATGCGGTGCAAAATTAGGTCCCGAAGGATCCGCCCCCAAAGACCGTAGGGGTCCAATAGATTTAACCCTATAGGGGCTATTCCCCACCCCGCCGCACTCCCTCCTGCTAGGAGAGCCGCCAAAAGTCCCACGGTTCCGTATCGGATCCATGTATCGACTGGGGAGTTTCGGAAAAGCCTTCCCCCTTGCACCATCCGCCTGGGGCTTACCCATTGTTGTACCGTTCCCAAAGGACAGAGGAAGGCACAGTACCACCGGCCGAAGAGGGCCGTGCTCCCCAGTATCAGGATCGCGACAAGAAACGCCCCACCCCCGAAGCCCCCTTCCGCTATTTCAAGAAAGACAGGTCCCAGTTGGATCCTGGAAAGAAACGAGGCCAGGGGCCTGGATAGGGTCCCCCATCCAAGAAATGCGTAGGTAAACAAGAGAAGGAAAACCGTCCCCAGTATCCGGCGGACCCCTCCCAGGTGAATCGTACTTGGTGCACTTCTACTGTGGGAACTCTTATGCCACCGTATGCCCTTCTTCATTAGATCCTACCAGGCCTTTTACTACCTGCGTACTCTGCTCGTGGTGAACCTTTCCCCTTTTTTTCACACTTTGTCTGGAGCAGGCCGTTTCTCTCCCTTCTACAGGGTAATCCGCTGGATCTTCAAGGTGCTGAGGTCTTTCCGGCCAAGACGAAGATCGGAAGCGAGGGGAATGTACTGGATATCCTCCGGTGCATGCCCCAGAACCCTGGAAGCTGCCGCATCGGCTGCCACGATGTCAGCGGAAAGGATCTGCATTTTGCGAAGTTCCAGGGCTGCCCGGTAGGAACTACCCTGGGGTCCCCCGCTGGTCATCACCGTGTAGGCATGATAGTAGCCAGTGGAATGCGCCGGTGCCATCTGAGCTCCCGCAGCTTTGGCTGCCGCCTCCGCTCCCGTTTCCCGATAACAGGTTTGCCAAGAGCTGATGGTATTGTCGAATACGTACACCCGTTTCGCCCCTGCCTCCCTGCAGTGCTCCACGATCCTTCGGATCAGTTCCGGATTCGTGGTAGCCCCCCGTTCTGGAGGAGCGCTCCAGGAAATGTTCGGCTTGATGGCCACTGTCTGGCCGCTTTTCACGAAGGCTCGCATGCCTCCCAGGGCAGCGATTCCCGCATCGAAGAGTTCGGCCGGCCTACCACCCATCACCGCCACAAGATCAGGTGCCGCATCCAAAGGAGCTGCCAGAATTCTTTCTACCGGTCGCAACAGGGTCGCTCCCACAGCCGCAGTCCCGTAGGCTACACATTTCTTCAAGAACTCCCTTCTATCCATGGGATCCTCCTGGTCCTACGATCCATTTTCCCAGAAACAAGGTCGCTTCAAAGAGAAGGTACAGGATTCCTCCCACAACCACCTGAGAAAACACATCGGGGGGAGTAATGATGGCTGCCAAGAGGAAGATTCCTATAATCACGTGTCTTCGGTACTGTTTCAGAGTATCTAGCCGCAGAATCCCCACCTTCAAAAGGAACAGCAGAAATAGGGGGGTCTGAAACACAAAAGAGAGTACGAGAATGGTAATGAAGGCCAGATCCACATAAGACTCGATGCTCCAGTACGAAAGGATGCCGTCGTCGGGACTGAATGAATAGAAGAAGGTGCATATGAAAGGAAGAAGGAACCGGTATGCAAAGAAAGCCCCTCCCAAGAAGAGGATGAGCATTCCTGCCACAATACCGATGAAGATGGGACGTTCCTTTCCCCTCAGGGCAGGGTACACGAAACTTCCCACCTGTAAAATAACCACGGGTAAAGAGCCTAGCAAAGCACCGTATCCTGACGCCTTCAGGTAGGCCATGAACTTTTCCTGAGGCCTTAGGGAGACAAGGGTAATGGGAATGCTCTGGATGGGCGCGAGGAAGAGTTGGAGAGGGGGCCACAAGAGAAACAGAATTAGAAGTAGGAAGAACACGGCAAAGGCAACGAGGATTTTCCTCCGCAACACTTCCAAATGATCGAGGAATCGCATTTCGTGCTTCTGAGGTTCGTGCCTTGGGTTCACAGTCTAGAGCTTGTCCTTCGGTTCTTTCTCTATCTCTACTTCTTCCCGCAGATCCCGGATCTCCTTTCGGAAAGCCTTGAAGGCTTTCCCCAGGGACTGAGCTAGTTCCGGAAGCTTAGGGGCACCGAACAGAAGGAGGAATAACCCCAACACTAAAAGAATTTCTCCGTATCCAATTCTCATAGTATACCTTCCTGGTAATCTTTACCTAGGAGTATAATCCCCTTTCAAGGAAGGGTAAATATGTCATACCATCGGAAGGGTAAGGGAATCCGAATGATAGTGCGGGATCCCGATTCCCGTATCCCCCGGCGGGCATCCCTTCCAATAGCCTTTGCCTTTTCCGGTTCTGCAGGAAGGTGACATAAAAAGAGCTCTCGAGCGTGGAGTTGCATCGCTGCCGCCCCTGCTTGCCTTCCAGAGGAATGACCAGCGAGATTCAAGCTCTCCTCATCCTTTTCTTCCCCCGAGGCCTCATGGATCAGTACATCCACTGTATCCGCTACCCAGGCAGGAAGGGGAGCGGTGTCCGAGGTGTAGAGAATCCCCCTTCCCAGAGCCCTAAGTAAAAACCCGTGGGTTGGAACAGAATGGAGTACAGGGAAAAAAAGCAGCTCTGGTCTAGTAGCCTCAGGCACAAGCCCTGCATCGTTATCAAGTGGAAATGACATACTGATGGGCTCCGGAGGTAGGGAGATGAAGCGATAGGGAAACAATCCCGGTCGTTCTTCCAGGCCGAACACTCTGAGGAGTTCCCTTGCCTTCTGCTCCGTATGAGGATTGGCGAATAGGGTCAAGGCCTTCCTCCGGTGCATCATCCACAGGGCATGGAATAGGGAAGGAAGAGCATAGAGATGGTCAGTATGGGCATGGGTGAGCACGAGGGCATCGAGGGTCAGGGGATCTATCCCCACTTTCAAGAGGGATTGGACGGGATTCCCCGAAACATCCACCAGGAGGGAGCCCTCACCGATCCGGATAACGAAAGATACATTCCCGCTCGCCTGGGCAGGAATCGAGCCACTGGTACCCAGGAAAACGATCTCCATACGTGCAGGCCTCACGGCAGGTTTGGCTTCATCGGTTGCCTCGTCTTAGACGCTCTTCCTTTCTGGATCAGGGAAAGAATTACCGAGAACACAGCCAGGAGGATGAACGTCAATGCGATCGGTTTGGTAAAGAACACAAGGTAATTCCCCTGCGCTAGTTTCACCGCCCTTCTAAAGTTCTCTTCCAGCATACCTCCCAGAATCACCCCCAGGACCAGGGGAGCCACCGGGTATCTGCCTTTTTTCAGCAGATACCCAATCAAGCCAAAGAGAAGGCAAATAGCCGTATCGTAGACGGCCGTTGTAAATCCCTGCCCCGAGACCGCATACGCTCCAATGAGGGAAAGGATCAGCACAATAGGCAACAGGTAGGCAAGGGGAATCCTGATCACCTGAGCGAACCATCGGATCCCCTTCAATTGAAAGAGAAACATGAAGAGATTTGCTAGAAAAAGGGTGAGGAAGACTGCATACACCAGATGCATCTTTTGCTGGAACAACTGATATCCGGGTACCACCCCCTTGATCAGGAGAGCTCCCAACAGTACAGCGGTGGAGGAGTCTCCCGGAATACCCAACGCGAGGGTAGGTATCAAGGCTCCCCCCGTAACCGCATTGTTGGCTACCTCTGGTGCAAACACTCCCTCCACACATCCTGTGCCCACAGGTTCCAATCCATGTTTTCCCGATGCGGTGATCTTCTTTGCACGATCATACGCGATGAATACGGCAATCGAGGCGCCCGTCCCGGGAATCGCTCCAATCAGCGTCCCCACCCCCGTGGATTCCAGGATGATTCTCCACATGCTTCGAAGTTTTCTGAAAGAAGGGAACCGTTCCGTAAACTTTTGAAGAGTTACCTCCCCGGGAGCCGTGGAGAGTCTCGGGAGGTCAGCGAATACCTGAGAAACCCCGTACAACCCGATCAGTACGGGAATCAATCCTACTCCCGTAGCCAGGGGAGTTTCTCGAAATACCTCCGGGAAAGGGATACGAAGGGAATTGGTGAAGGGGTCTACCCCAAAACTGGCAATGGCCAACCCTAACGCTCCTGTAGCGATACCCTTGGCAAGTTCGTCCCCTGAAATCGATGCGATGATCGCCAAACCCACCAACGCGAGGGCAGCCTTTTCGGCCGGTCCGAACATCAGGGTGAACCGGGCTACGAGAGGAGCGAATAGAACTAAGACCAACAAACTCAGAATCCCGCCAATGAATGAAGCAAGAACTGCGCTTCCCAGGGCAAGGCTTGCCTGCCCCTTCGCCGTCATCAGAGTACCGTCGTACACGGTGGCCAGCGCATTGGGGTTTCCTGGAATTCCAACGAGGATCGCAGGGATGGAAGCTCCAGACACCGCTCCGCAGTAGACAGCCAGCAGCATCCCGAAACCCGGAGCAAAGGGAAGTTGAAAACTCAACGGTAGAAGCAAAGCTATACCCATGGTGGCCGTAAGTCCCGGCAGCGCCCCGATGATGATCCCCAACACCTCGCCTACGGCAACCCATAGGATCGTTTCCAGTGATAGTACTTGCTCTAAAGCTATAAGGAATGCTTCCATATACTACAGTTCCAGTATCCCTAGGGGCAAAGCGACCCGAAAAATCATCCGAAATACGATGAAAAGGACTAACGCGGTTCCTACAGAAAGAGCCACGCTCCATTCCACCGAACGAACCTTAAAGAAAGCGATCCTTCGCCCGAACAACAAGGCTCCCAGATAGATGCTTCCACTCGTCAGAAGGAACACCAGCACAGAAACCGTTCTAGAAGCCAACAACGGACTTCCCATGGCTCTTCCCCAGTAGAAAAGCTCTCGAGAGACGATCCTGCCAGCTATATAGCATAGGGCTACCAGGACACATGCCAGGACCCCGGCTGCCAAACCTGTCTGAGTATCGGGCAGGAGAGGTGTATCCTTCTCCGCTTCCGGGCGTTTACCCCCTTCCCCCCTTTGCCCTGTTTTCATAGTATTCTCCGCCCCCTTTCCTTTCTCTTCTTCTTTGTTATAGAAGAAAAAGAGTAGGTAGAGAAACAGGGTGGTGAGGATCAAGAATCCTACCCGTTCCAGCAGGAAGAGGTACAGGATGGATCCTACAAGGGTTCCCCAGAAAAGGTTCCCCTCAGTACGGGAGGCTTTTGTGCGTTCCTGCTTCTTGGGCGTTCGCAGTCGTTTCCCCAGGTCGTAGAGACCTGCGATGAGCATCACCAAACCGCTTCCCAGGGGTAAAGCCCTCGATCCAGGATCGTGCGCTAGTTCATCCCCTATCATGCGCCTCTGTTCGAGGGTGAGGGAATAGAAAATCAGGAGGGAAGCCGCCAAGACCATTCCTGCGGCTCCCCAAAGGTTTCTCCCGTTACCTGCTCGTTCCATAGAGGGGGATTCCCCGCACCTAGCGTTTCAGCAGTCCCGCTTCTTTTAATATGGGGATATACATCTGTTTGAGTTCTTCGAAGTAGGCATCTGTATCGCCCAGCAAGGTAAAAGCCGGGATCAGTCCGTTCTTTTTCATGTACTCCTGGAAGGCGGGCGAATCGAAGGCCTTCTTGAATGCCTGGGCGAGAACTTGTTTAACCTCAGGGGGTGTACCCTTTTTCACTGACACGGACCTGTAGGAACCTGCGGGAATCTTCACATTGGGGAACCCCGCTTCCGGGAGAGTGGGCACCCCGCTCAAATCGGGAATGATGCTTCGCTTCTCGTAGAGAACCACCAGGGGTCTCAGCATATTCTTGTTTGCCACTACCTCTGTCTGGGAAAAGATCCCCACATCACAATGCCCTCCCAAAACCGCTGCAAGTAGATCCGCGCCCCCACCGAAGGGAGTCACATTGAACACCCCCCCAAAGGCCTGATTAATTCCAATGGAGGCAACCCCAGTGGCTCCCCCCATCCCCGCGTTCCCCAAAGAGATAGATTTCGGTTTTGCCTTTGCCGCGGCTACCAATTCCTGGAAACTTTTCCAAGGTTTATTTACCTGGGTGGCCACGATGAAGGGGTCCCAATTCAACCCAATGATCCCCTCGATCTGGAAAGCTCCCTCGGTAAGCCCCTGGAGGGTCGCTGCCACTGTATGAGTACCAGAAGCGAGCAAGGTGTATCCGTCTGCGGGCAATCGAAGGACTTCGTTCGTTCCGGTAGCGCTCCCCGCACCCCCGATGTTGCTGATCACCACATTACAGGGCACCTGCTTCTTGAACTCTTCCACTAAAGCCCGGAATATCAGATCCGTTCCCCCTCCGGCTGCAAAGGGAACCACCATCGTAATGGTTTTCTCCGGGTCGGGCCACCGAATCTCTTCCTTTCTTCCTGCCGCAAAGGGCAGTGTGGTAACGAAGAGGAAACAAAAAGCCAGTGAAACGTAGGTTAACCTTCCGCTTTTTCCGACCATATCCTACCTCCTTCCCCACAAGCTTCGGGGTACTAATAAAGGTTTTCAGGAATAGTATCCACCCCTTCGTTGAAAAGCGCAAGACAAGGGATTGCAAAATAAGGAAAACTTACTCCCCCTTCTCCCGGGATCGGCGGATGGTATTGTACTCCTTCAGCATGTACTGCAGTTCCTCTTCCCGAAGAGCCGCACCTTCTTTGGTTGGCTCCCGGAAAAATCTTTGGGGAAGGGTGTCTGTCTCCGGCCCAAGACCTTCCCGCGTATTGTACAAGCGAGCCAGTTGGATGATGCGGTTGGCGATTCTTTCCAGCTGCTCTTTGTCCAGATCCATCCCGGTGGTTCCTTTGATGAGCATCGATAGTTCGTCCCAGAGGAAGAAATCTCGGAAGAACCGGCAGAGAATCATGGAATCGAACAGGGCAGCACGGTCTTCGTAATCGATGAAGAGTTTCGCCTTTCCCTCTATCTGGGAAGGATCGATCTGGCCCGAAAGTTCCGCCTTGTAGAAGGTAGCCCGAAGGTGGCAGGCTCCCCGTACCGATACCGCGTAGGCCAGCCCCATCCCCTTCAATACCCGGGGATCGAACCCGGCCGGTTCCAACCCTTTCACATGAATGGCTATGTCCTCGAGCCCCCAGGCCCGGGCGGCGTACCGGATTCCCTGCGCAAGGATTTCTCCCACTCCCTCTCTCTGGGCTATCAATCGGAACAGCTCCGCCATCCGGTCCGGCTGGTTGTAGTCGATCTGAAAATCCGTCTTCCCTGCCTTGAACGCCTCGATGGTGAAGGCGGAAAGGTTCCCTGCTGTCATGGTATCGAGCCCTAGGCGGTCGCAAAGGTCATTGAGCCACACGACCTCCTCTAGACTCTCCAACGCATTCAACCCGCCCAGGGCATAGATGGTCTCGAACTCTGGCCCGTCGATGGTGAGTCCTGCATGCCGACCGGTTTTCAGCCGGGAAGTACGGGTGCACTTGAGGAAGCAGTTGGGGCAGGGATGATGAGTGATTTCGAAATGGCTTCGCATGTAATCGGCCGAAAGGTTTTCCCATTTCTCGAAATGCCCGGCCTTCCAGTAGCGGGTGGGGAAACACTTGGCTGCGTTGGTGGCCGCTACCTGCATGGGGGTCCCGTAGTTCTGGTAGTTCTTGGTAACGGGTGACTGGTTTCCTTTCTGGGCTACGATACGGTTCAGTTCCAGGAGAAGCCCCTCATCCGCTACCTCTGCCTTTTTCGTGCCATGGAAGGAAATCCCCTTGACATTCTTCGAACCCAGAACCGCACCCAAGCCTCCCCGGCCCAGACTCCGGTACTTGTCGTGTTTGATACAGGCGCAGAGTACGCGATTTTCCCCTGCGGGACCGATCACCATAGCCTTGGCACCGGCTGGAGAGAGGGAAAGAAGGTAATCTTCCGTTTCGTAGGATTCCTTCCCCGCCATGGGGGAGGCATCCTGAAAGGAAACTCCCTGTTCCGTTACGATCAGGAAAGTCAGCCGATCTGCCTTACCGGAAAGAAGTACCGCATCCACCCCGCATCCCTTGATCTGCGGGGCGAGAGTCCCCCCGCAGTAGGATTCCCCGTATCCACCGGTAGCAGGACTTTTGGAGACCACACCGAAGCGGGACTGGCTCCAGATTCGGGTTCCCGTGGCAGGGCCCACGTCTATGATGAAGAGGTTTTCCGGGGAAAAGGGATCCACTCCCACGGGATTGCGATGGTACAATAGATACGTTCCCAACCCCTTACCGCCGAGGTACTTTTCCAACACCGCATCTGGGATGGATTCATAGGTGTAGGATTTGTGCGTCAGATCAATGTGGAGGACCTTGTTAAAAAAACCTTTCATGCAAGTATTTAACTATAAACGGGACAAGATGGCAATCTTTTTCTTGTAATTTTTGTGCAGTCTAGAGAAAATCCCTCAACGATTCATCGATTCCTTTCCGGACTTCGAACCAGTACTGCAGGGCAGCCTCATGCCTGTCCTTCTGGAACTGCTCTACCCAGTAGCGTAGATCCGGATTTTCCTTCTTTTCTACCGTAAGGACCCGCTCCAGGAAACTCTGCACGAAGTCTATGTTCCGTTCGCTCTCCCAGTAAATACTTGCATTGCGGGAGTTGATGCGACTGGCAGCCACCGAGATCGCCCCCAGGTACGCCTCTCCCTTCCCGTAGAGGGCCTGGAAGATCTCTCCGATCATCTCCTCCGCCCACCCCCGATGGAAACGGCAGATCCCTCCGTTGTCCATGATCAGTTCCTTCTTGAGTCGTTCCGCACAGATCTGACCCAACTTTCGGGGTGGGTGAAACTCCGGCCCGTAGTGCATGTAGTACTTGCCCATGATCGCCATAGGGGCAAGGACTCCCGGAGTCCAGTACTGGTTGGGTACCATCCAACCCTTTCGACCGTTGGCAGTATGCACGAAGGTATCGAGAATGCGGACTCCCTTCATGCGCCGCACTTTCCTGCCCCACTTCCGCACTCCCTCGGAAAAATCCACTATCCCCCGCTTTTCCAGAATCGAATCGATTAGCTCGCAACCCAGCTCGGCATTGTGCATAGAATCTTTCACCACGTCGAACCTCTGTACATCCCAATGCGGCATCCGGGTTACCCCGAGTTCCTCCGGGGCCAGTGCTCCCGTGTCGAGGCAGTCCATCAACCAAGCCAAAACCCCGCCGACCGAAATGGCGTCGAACCCCGAGGCATCCGACTTCCTGTTCAGTTTCTCCGCTGCCCGCTGATCGAAAATGCCGCAGAGGGGACCTAGAGTCTGGTATGGCTCATAGTCCTTCTTGTACTCCTTGTAGGTCTTCTTGCACACTGCGGAACAGGGCTCCCCGCAGGTATGCTGTCTCTTGGGCTGGATGATTTCCTCGTTGAACTGTTTCAGGTAGTGCCCCAGGATGAAGCGCTCATGCAGTGCCAGCCGTTCTTCTTCGGTCCAGTGGATGGTTCGGTAGTTGAACGCGAGGATCCTGCCCCCGAGGGTGGCATAGTTCACCCCAAAGGTTCCCCCTGTCTGGAACTTCGGATCGAATCGGTATTTGGTGGTAGCCTCGAAATCCTTCACCGCCAGCTTCTGTTTGTACTTCTCTTCGAACCAGGCGTCCGCCACCTTTCGATCCCGGAAATCCTCGTCGATCACCGTTCCACCGTACACGATGGCGGCAATCCCGTGATCAGCCAATAGTTTCGTACCGAACCCGCCCCGGCCTGCCCACACATCCACTTCCGTAGCATCGCCGTCTTTTACCGGAGCCGAGAGGAGGCCTGCGAAATCACACGCCAGTGCCGCAGGGCCCACCGCCAATGCCTGGTAGCTCCCCTGGTACCGGGGTCCGCACTGCTTTAGGGCGTAGTCCATGAGTCCGTACGCCCCTCCCCGCCCATCCTTCCACACCTCATGGATATTCACAGGGATCAGTTCCACCGTTACCTCTTCCCCGTGGTTTCGATTGAGGTATAAAATGGAAGGAGTACATGCCTTATTCAATATGGAGATCATGTTGATTCCCAGGTTGTCGAACACCAGCCCCGCGCCTCCCATACTGGAGATGAAGAACCCCCTCCAGCAGGGGGAAAACCCATTGATGAAGAGACGGTTGGACCCTGGCAGGATAGAACCTGCCAGTAGCCCTGTACCGATGTTTACACACCAGAGTCTGCCTGAAAGGTGCAAACCCAAGTCTACGGGCCCAAAGTACTCATCCAGGGAATACTGCTTCATACGGTAGAAACCGGTTGAGGCATCGATGAAAAGGACCTTTTGATAGTGTTTCATACCTCTATTGTAGATCGACTGCCGCTTAATTGCCACTCGAAGTGCCGGCACACTCTTGTTCCCTCTATAAAATTAATACCCACTTTTTCGCCCGGGCCAATTTATATGGGAACTAATTTCTCACTCCAATCCCTAAAGAACTCGAATTACCGCCTATGGGATACATCTTATTGGCATGATATTTGCTTATATTTATATAAACATTTTTATATAGGAGAAAAGCTATGAAACAGACGAAGATTCTGCTTGTAGGGTTGCTCTTTCTGGGCGCCGCACTCCTCTTCGCTTCCGGTTCTACGGAACAACGGGGAAGAGGGAATCAGGGAAATGGGGGGTCTTCCAGCGCAGGAGCGAATACCGTGGAATCGGATGCTCTCTTCGCTCAGGAAATGGGTAAACTGCCGAAGCAGCCCCTTTCTCCCCAGGAGAAAGAAGGTTTACTGTACCTGCGGGAAGAAGAGAAACTTGCCCGGGACGTGTACCTCTTTCTGGGAGAGAAGTTCAATGCACGGGCCTTCCTAAACATCGCTGAAAGTGAAGAGACGCACATGGCCTACGTGAAAGTCCTCCTGGACAAGTACGGAATCCCGGATCCTGTGGGATCCAACTCGCGCGGGGTGTTCACCAACCCGGAGTTCGCCAAACTCTACAGGGAGCTGACCCAACAGGGTAGCGTCTCGATAGGGGAAGCCTTTAAGGTAGGGATGCTGATCGAAGAGCTTGATCTGGCAGATCTAGATAGGGTGTTGAAAGAAACCGACAACGCAGACATCCGGATCATGTATCAGAACCTGGCCAAAGGATCCCGAAATCATCTCCGGGCTTTCAGCCGGCAAATCGAACGGGAAGCCGTAACTTACAAACCCGTGCATATAAGCCCATCCCTCTATTCCAAGATCCTTTCCACTCCTCAGGAGGGGGGCGGCTTGATTCTTGATCCGAACTTCACGTTCTAATGAAGCGCTAAGGATAAACCCACAGAGGCTCAGGCCACCCAGGCTCCGGCGGGAAAAGGAACGAATACCAAAAACCTGCTGGAGCCTATCTTGTTTACTAAAGACTCCTTAATATCACTATGCCGAAGGATTGCTTCTATCGCCGCGCGGCCTTTCAGGCCAGGATGGCGAATCTCTCTTTCGTGATTTCCCACCGCAGGGGTTCTCCCCGCAGATACCGATCCAGTTCCTCCACCATGAACTGAGCCATCCTCCTGCATTCCCCTCCCAGGGATCCCGCCAGATGGGGGGTGAGAAACACGTTGGGCAGATCGTACAGGGGAGACTCCGGTACGGGAGGCTCCGGATGGGTTACGTCCAGAACGGCCTGCACATCGGGTCGTTCCTGGAGGAAACGGATCAGTTCCGGTTCGTTCACCACGGCACCCCTGCTGGTATTGATAAAGCTCGCTCCCTCTTTCAATAGAGTCAGGTGCTGGTAGCGGATCATTCCCTCGGTTTCCGGCAGCAGGGGGGTATGGAGGGAAACCACATCGGAGAAACGGAACAGATCCTCCAGGGAACATAGGGAGTCTACGCCCAGACTCTTTGCCTCTTCCGGCCGCGCATAGGGGTCGTACGCGAGGATTCGAACCTCCAGGTTCCGGAGGAGTTGACAGACCCTCCTTCCCACCATACCCAGGGATACGATCCCCACCGTTGTCCCGTAGCAGCCTGGTACGTCCGGTCCCGGAAAGCTGGATTGATACCTCCGTTCCTTAGATACCTTCCGGTGAAGAGAGAATGCTCGTTTCAAACAAAACACCACAGCCGCGAAGGTGAACTCCGATACGGGGATGGCATTGGCTCCATAGGCACTGCAGATCCGTACCCCGCGCTCCCAGAACGCCTCCGAGACAATGGGTCGAATCGACCCCGCTGCATGCAGTACGAGTTTAAGCGAAGGGGTTTTGTCCAGGAACTCCTCATCCATCTTCGGTCCGCCCCATCCGGAAAAGATGATTTCCACGTCCTCGAGAATCTCCGGATGCTTCAATGCTTCCTCCCGGGAATGGAACACCCCTTTCACCTCCACCAAAGCTTCGATTGCCTTCCGTTCCGCAGCGCCGAACACGAGCTGGTAGGGCCGTTCCCCCAATATAATAACAGACGACTTCATAGGAATACCCTTTACTTCGATGCTTTATCACATCACAGCCAGGATCCCTCCATCCACCACGATTACCTGGCCATTGATGAAATCCCCGCGGAGGACGCGAGCAACAGGAGGACTCCCGTCAACTCAGAAGGATCTCCCCAACGGTGGGCAGGGGTCCGCTGCTCCACATACGCGTTGAGCTCCGGGTTCTCGCGAAGGGGGCGTGTCAACTCACTACTATTTTGGTAGCAAGAAAGGGATCTGTCAAATTCGTTCGAAGCACCTCCTCCCATGTTCCTAGTGGTGCCTCAAGGAGGGGGACTCTCCTCTGGATCCCCGCGTTATTTACCAGGATGTCGATCTGGCCGATCTCTTCTTCGATTCGGGCGACACCACGTTCGACCTCCTCCTCTACCGTGACATCGAAGGAAACTCCGTGCGTATCGAACCCCTCTTTCACAAGGGTATCTACCGCTTTTGCCACACCCTCGGGGTTCCTTCCATTGATGACGACCCTCGCCCCCGCCTCTGCCAGGGCCTTTGCCATCACGAACCCTAGCCCTCTATAAGAACCTGTCACAAGAGCGGTTTTCCCCCTAAGCACAAACTGCTTCAGGGAAGGAGGCAAGCTCTCGGGAAGAAGGTGTTTGCCCATCATACTTTTCGTTCCTCTATTGTTTCCCGTAATCCCATCGGGAGTCAAGGAGAACACCGCCCGTTCCGTAACATACAAAACCCGTTGATTCCTTCGTTTCGCATAGGAGCAGCCAAAGATTGTCAAACGATATCCCTTGCCCCTTTCCCAAGCC
>Ga0123519_10011094_pt1 | contig 13339 bp, 13 predicted proteins | sample YelNatPaOPRAMG02_FD_87396 | JGI IMG/M metagenome (GOLD analysis project Ga0123519, IMG submission 87396) | Hot spring microbial communities from Yellowstone National Park - Yellowstone National Park OP-RAMG-02 (version 2) | ecosystem: Environmental > Aquatic > Thermal springs > Hot (42-90C) ...
GGGTGGTCTACTTTTACTCCGCCACAAACCGGCGCTCACGCGCCGCTTCGTGGTTATAATGAGTACCGTCCCACGTCACCTACGCCACCTTCATGCGGGTGCGTTGCGCGTGACACAATCGGCGATACGGGGCAGTGAGTTGTCTCCACTCCTGTAACGCCTCCATCACGACCTCTTTGGGATAAGGTGGAGTTCCACTGCGGTCGTAAGGCTGGAACTTTGCCCCGTTTGCAATCATCACTTGCTTCCACAGCACGCACCCGTCCATCTCGCGCTTGATGGACTCCAGTTGCCACACTGTCTCCTGCGCCCGACGTGCCCGCGCCATGTCACCTTTACGATAGTAGTAGCCGACCGCCCACAATACCTCAGGCCACGACATGCACCCGCCGCCGATGACGCCACACGCGCCCAGCTCCAGCGCACGCAGGTAGAAGCTCTCGTCGCCAGCGATGAGCGCAAAACCGCTACACCGCACCACCTCCGCAATCGGCGCGAAGACCTCCTCTTTGTCGGTGGACAGCTTTAGCCCCACGATGCGAGGTAGAGTCACCAGACGCCGCATGAGCTCGGAGGTCAAACAGTAGGCAGGGTTAGTGCCACCCGGCTGATACAGCACCAGCGGAAAACGAGTGGCGTCATGCACCGTCTTGAAATACTGCCAGACTATCTCCGCAGGCAGAATCCCTTCAGCAGGGAGCATATCAGGGATAATCAGCACCGCTGCGTCGGCACCTGCTCTTTGTGCGTAGTTCGTCAGCTCGATGCTCTGCTCGGTATAACGCTGTGGGTCGGGATGCAACCCCTTCTCCCTACCCAAGCACTCGCCCATCGCGCCGATTAGCACGCCCAGCCCGCGCTTGCGGCAGGCAGGAACCAGTACATCGGTAAAGCGCTTTGCCTCTTCTATAGTGAAGGTGTGCCACTTGCCCATGCCGCTGCGCCCAAAGACCGAGCGCACCGCGCCGGTGTCCGCAAGGTAGTCCACCATTGCTCGCGTGCCGGCAAGGTCCAGCTGCCCCGAAGCGTCCACTGGTGTCCAGAACGGTGCAATAACACCTGTGAGGAAATCGTAAGGTCTCCGCTCACTCATCTGTTTTCTCCTCCCGCTTGTTGCATTCCGCGTCAGCGGAAAGATTCCTGCTCACAGCCTACGCTCTGAACCGACGCGCCTGCAAGGATTTCTCGTGGATTTTTCTGAAAAACGCAGTGAACCCCTTGACAGACTCAGCGCGGCAGGATATAATCAGTACACCTTGATTAAGCGCAAAACCGTGAGGGTGCGCTCGGATGCAAGCGACGGAAGCCCCCAACACAGCCAAAGAGAAGAGGCGAAAGGGTAGACGCCCGAGCGGGCGGGTTACCATGCAGACGATAGCGGAACGTGTCGGCGTCTCGCAGGCGACGGTGTCCTACGTGCTCAACAACAAGCCGGGGGCACGGGTCAGCGCCGCGGTCCGCGCGGAGATTCTGCGCCTCGCCCGTGAGTTAAACTACTACCCCAATGAAGCCGCCCGTCGCCTAGCGGGAATGCGCAGCCGCACACTGGGCATCCTGCAGCTGTATGTGCGACATTCCGTTCTGGCGGGTTGGTGGTCATCGGAAATCATGCGAGGCATTGCCGATATCGGTTTCGCCCAGGGCTACCACCTGATGATTTACGCCATGAGCGAAGATGTGCGCGAGATGTGCCTCAACGCTGTGTACAGTGGGCGGTTGGAAGGCTTGATTATCCTCGCTCCATACAAGGATGAACCGCTTCTGAAGGAGCTCTGTGACGCAGATATTCCCCTTGCCGCGGTCGGCACACAGCAGGTGTACGGCTGTAAAATGGTGGCGGTGGACGCCGACAACGAGATGGGCGGTTACCTCGCCACACGGCACCTCATCGAGCAGGGACATCGGCGTATCGCTCACCTGCACGGGATGCTTAGCATCCCCAACGCCTACGACCGCTATCAGGGCTACCTGCGTGCATTGCAGGAGGCAAACCTGCCGATGGACCCTGACCTGCTGGCACTGACCGATTTCTCCGAGCGGGGTGCCTATGAAGCCACGCAACGACTGCTGCAACTGCCCAACCCGCCGACCGCCATCTTCGCCGCGAACGATGTCTCCGCCATCGGCGCGCTGCGCGCGGCGAAAGATGCTGGGCTGCACGTGCCGGAAGATATCGCCATCATCGGCTATGATGGCGCACCCATTACCGAACTGACCGAACCGCCCCTGAGCACCGTGCAACAACCTGCCGCTGAGATGGGGCGGACGGCGGCTCGCTTACTGATAGAGGTCATCGAGGGCAACACACCGGTGGAACAGGTGGTGAAGCTGCCGGTGGAATTGCTGGTGAGGGCATCCAGCCGGGCGAAGCATTGAAAATCAAAAACATCATCTGGTTTCTTTATTGCATTTCTAATGTAGCTGTGCTAAAATCTGGTAGCAAGCACCAGTGGTGCCAGCTATAAATTAATCACATTTCACAAAAGGAGGAACTTTAACCATGAAACGGCACGCATTCACGCTCATCGAGCTGCTGGTGGTTATCGCGATTATCGCGATACTGTCAGCGATTCTGTTCCCCGTGTTCGCCCAGGCACGGAATCAGGCGCGAAAGTCCACTTGCCTGAGCAACATGAAACAGTACGGACTCGCAGTGCTCATGTACACGCAAGATTATGATGAGACCTTTCCCTCCGCCATCATCAACTGGTGGTGCGCGGGCACGTGTAGCACGGATGTCCGTGATCCTGCAACGGGCTTTCGCTATACCTCGGTGAATCCGTCGCCCTCGTGGCGCAACGTCTACACTGCCAACTTCCCTTATGACGACGCGAGACAGCTCAGGCGAGGCTATTGCCGCAACGTCGGTGACGGAGGCTACGGTACGGCAGCACTGTATCCTGCGTGGTACGACGTTTGCTACCCGTACGTCAAGAACAACCGGATGATCACCTGTCCGATGCACGAAGGACTAGAAGGAGGCTATCCCCCCTCCTCTTACGCTTTCGCCGACGAGATACAGTGGTGGGGCGAAGACGACATGGGCAGAGCGGCTTCCCTGATACAACGGGCTCCCAACGGTGCACCCATTGGCATCGCCATGGCTGCGCTTGCAAGTCCTGCTGAGAAACCCATGTTGCAGGAGGACGACTTTGGCTACCACGATGGCACCTATACAACGGGGGTGGACGTTGGGGTAACGACCAGCATGATATTCACGTTCGCTGATGGACACTGCAAGTTCATCAGGGGAGAGTTCAGCAAGCTGGTCACCGATTACTTGCTGCGCCCAGTCAACCAGTAGGAGGGGAGCTCCATGCGCAAGCAGATTAATCCGGTGGTAGCTATCGTGATTATCATCTGCGCGGTGGTTGCTATCGGTATCGTGACCTATCAGTTGACCGTGCCACGTCCGCCTGTGAATCACGTAAGCGGCATGGCGCGTGTGCGCCAGCCAGAGGTACGCCAGAACCTCATCCAGCGTTATCAACAGAGGTGGGCCTCCCCTTCCGAAAAGCATAACTAGGGCGGTCCATAATCAGAGCACGTGGTAGCCCGGCTAAGCCGGGCTACACGCTTTATTCCCATAGTGGGATGGACGTTAGAACACACACGGGTCACCTTCCCACCAGTTATCGTCGCCTGCAGCACCAAAATTACGCATAAAAATGGCCACGTCAACGAGAGTGACCTCGCCATCTCCGTCCACGTCCGCCCTAGTGTCCCAGTTTGAGTCACCAGGCATGCTTCCGAACGCCGCCACCAGTAAACCAAAATCAAGAATGGTTATTTCGTTGTCCCCATCGCAGTCGCCATTAGTCATCTGGACCGTGCCGAGATCGAGAGCGCCACCCAAAGCGGCAACGCCATACACTCCGCGACGCAGCCAATGCGTGACACAAGGTGGATCGCCTTGAACGAGGGGCAGCTTGTAGGCACGTAATGATACATCGTAGTATTCCGTTACCCCACAATCTGGCAAGACACAGGATAAGCGTCCTTCATCGTCATGAAATGCGAGTCGCGGTCCTACTCGAACGCGGACACGTCCCAAGGCTGTCTCGACCGAGTCAGGCGAACTCAGCTGAATATCTTGCCACGCTCTCGCAGGGTGAAGAAAACCATCCAGATTTACTCGCCCTGTAATCCTCATGGGCGCAAGGCGCATTGTGACGAAGCGAGTAGCGGCTTGGTCCTGATATGTGGTGGCTGCTCCGCTGGAAGCGCCCGAAACGTACACAATATCATTGGCTGCAACCACGTTAGCAGCGAAATCAATACCACACGCGGAAGAAGGGGGGCCATCGTAGACCTGCCTCCAAAGGAGGTTGCCCCAAGCATCCACCGAGGCCACAAAGTGGTCATCCGCGAACTGTCCGGCAAGGAAAACCACGCCAGAGGTTGCGGCAATTGCGGCAGCCGAGGTATTCCTGAGGCGCACTGGCTGTTGCCATATAGGCTCACCGTCAGGCGAGTACTTAAGGCAGATAAGGTCAGTACCGGCATTCGCGCACAAGTAGATATTCCCGTGGGAATCCACCGCTAATCTTCTTGGTATATCAGCGACGCCAGTATCCACGCAGGCAACCCACAGCAATTCGCCGTTTCCTGCTTGGAACTTCACAAGCAATACGTCTTCGTCACCGCCTAGCTTGGTACCACGTCCAAGTACGTAAACTGCATCACCAAACACTTGCATATCGCTGCAGTATGTGGACAGGTATCTGTTGGTCGTGAGGATACTCTGCCAACAAGCCGGCTGCTCAATTTGCCCGTGCAAGTACTTCATTAGCGTCAGCCGCCAGACTAGGCTGTTATTATCAAAAGCGTGTCCGGCGACGTACACGCTTTGCGCGTTGTCCAAAGCGACACAGCGTGGGCTAATGGCCTCCAACATGGTCTTGCCAATGCGATAACCGTCGATTCCCCGTATCTTTATAACGAAACCACCCAAGTCCTCCCTCTGGTCGCCTTCTTTTTCGCTGTCTCCTACCACGTATACATTTCCTTCCGCGTCCGACGCCATGTCACGAGGAACGTCCACCACTGTCTCGGTCTTGGGGTCAACCTCCCGACCGTACACGGAAACCCACTGTTGCCCGCCGTCACTGGGACTGTATTTGACCACTAAAGCGTCGAAATTTTCGGCTTCTATGCCGAGCACAACCACCCCGTCAGGTGTTCGCATGCATCGAGTACGATGAGCATAGGAGCCGGTGACCCGTTGGTAGGTCGCTTGCCACATCAACGAACCGTTGTCGCTGTACTTAAGCGTTATGAGACGACCACCGGCCTTGCCGGATACATACACACTCCCATCAGCGTCAACAGCCATCCCAATAGACCTGTCCAGCCTGTCTCCTGTTTCATAGTTAGCAACCCACCCGCGTTGAGCGTAGCTCGGGAGGTATATAGCCATGCCTACCACAACTGCAGATGCAATTGCCCACAACGTCGAACTTGTTTTGAGGTTTCTCATTTCCATTCCTCCTCGTGTTGTTGTCCACTAAACAATATGCAACTACTGTATCTTTTGCTAGCCCTCCTAACCGCGCAACATTTCACGCAATCGCTTCAACGCTCGCGCCTTGACTTTGTGCACGTACGGTGCGCTTACGCCCAACCGTGACGCTATCTCGCGCTCTGTGCATTGTTCGTAATAGAGCATCCGGATAACATCACGCTCGGTTTTTGGTAAGGCATTGAGACACTTCTTCAACATCATGGTCTCTATGTTTCCTTGCTCCGTTGGTACAAGGTCGTCCCCCCCCCCCGCGCATTTCCAACGCGTCTGCTGGGCAGTTGCGTAAAGCGAACCTCCACTCTCTCTGATGCATCTGTCGCAGGTAATGAACGACCTTTATGTACACATATCTGGTAGAAGGTACACCGTGGACGGGCTGCCAATCTACCAAAGCCTCACACATGGCGAGGTTCGCAACCGCGCGCAATTCGTTCTTCCAATCTTCCCTGCTCCAGTGTGGTGGGCGCTGCCAGTGCATCGCACGTCCCAGAGCATACTCCATTGCCTTCACGACGTCCTCACCAAGCTCCACCTGCCTCCTCCCGATGCACCGATGTTAACTAATGATAGCATCTTGCGTCAGGCATGTCCAGTCGCGGGAGACACAAACATCCCTGCCGCGGCGTCCATCGTGACCGCGTTTGCTTCCACCTGATGAAGATTGGTATACTGTACCCGCAAATCCGTGCAGGAGAGGGACGCGATATGCTGGATATCCGCTTGATTCGGGAACAGCCTGATTTCGTGAAGGATGGTCTGCAGAAGGTGGGGGCAGACCCTGCTATCATCGACGAGATACTGCAGCTGGATGTCCGCCGACGGGAAATCCTCACGCAAGTGGAAAGCCTTCGAGCGGAACGCAACGCCGTTTCCAAAGAAATCCCCAAAATCAAAGACCCCGAAGAGCGCAACGCGCGCATCGCGCAGATGCGACAGGTGGGCGACCAGATTGCGCAGCTGGAAAAGGAACTGGAAGAGGTGGAGCAGACCTTCACCGCGCGGATGCTGGAGGTGCCCAACCTGCCCCACCCCAGCGTGCCTGTCGGCAAAGACGAGAGCGAGAACGTGGTGGTGAAATATGAGGGGGAACCGCCCACCTTCGAGTTCACTCCCAAGCCACACTGGGAGCTGGGCGAGCAGCTGGGCATTCTGGACTTCGAGCGGGGCATCAAGATTAGCGGTTCGCGTTTCTACATCCTGAAGAAGGCGGGCGCCGCGTTGCAACGTGCGCTCATCACGTGGATGCTGGACCTGCACACACGCGAGCACGGCTACACCGAGGTTTACCCGCCCTATCTGGTCAAGTCGGAATGCCTGTACGGCACGGGGAACCTTCCCAAGTTTGGCGACAATCTGTATCACGATGCGGAGGAGGACTTCTGGCTCATCCCAACGGCGGAGGTGCCTGTGACCAACCTGCACCGCGAAGAGATACTGGAAAAGGAGCAGTTACCGCTTTACTATGTCGCCTACACCGCCTGCTTCCGTCGCGAGAAGATGTCGGCAGGACGCGACGTGCGCGGCATCAAGCGCGGACACCAGTTCGATAAGGTGGAGCTGGTCAAGTTCGTGGAGCCACACACCTCCGACGAGGAGCTGATGAAGCTGATTGAAGACGCTTCGGATGTGTGCCGACGGCTGAAGCTGCCCTTCCGGTGGGTGCAGATGTGTACGGGCGACCTCAGCTTTGTGGCGGCGATGAAGTACGATATCGAGGTGTGGGCGGCGGGCTGTGAGGAGTGGCTGGAGGTGAGCTCCTGCTCCAACTTCCGCGACTTTCAGGCACGCCGCGCCAACATCCGCTACCGTCCCGCCCCAGGCGCACGACCCGAGTTTGTCCACACGCTCAACGGTTCCGGGCTTGCCCTGCCCCGCCTGATGATTGCCGTGCTGGAGAACTATCAGCAGCCCGACGGCACGGTGCTAATCCCCGAAGTGCTGCGTCCCTACCTGCACGGCGCAACCCGCATCGACGTCGACGGGGAGCTGGGATAAAGGAGCGACGAGATGGGTAAAACGATAAACGAACTGACTGTGGATGAACTGCGCGAGATTATCCGCGACGTAGTCAGTCAGACTCTCCACGAGCTCTTGGCTGATCCTGACGCAGGGCTGGAGTTACAGGAGTCGCTTCGAGAGTCCCTGCGAAGGTCGATAGCCGAGGTTCGCGCAGGGGCACAGACGACACCGGCGGAAGCAGTTGCCGCGCAGCTGGGGCTGGAGTGGTAGGGTGTACGAGGTACGCTTCACACCCCATGCTATCGATGACCTCGCCCAACTGGACAAAGCGGTAGCCCAAAGGGTGCTCAACAAACTCCGGTGGCTCGGAGAAAACTTTGAAGCAATTACCCCAGAAAGCCTGACCGCCGATTGGCAGGGGGTGTACAAGTTGCGGGTGGGAGACTATCGCGTATTGTACACGGTGGAGCATCCAGAGCGTTGCCTCATCGTTCACTACGTCAAGCACCGCAGCGAAGTATACAAAACAAGATAGCCCCGCGGCGCGCCCTGACGAATGGTCGATACCTACGGCAGATTGGCGACAACCCCCTACCGCTGCACCGTCTGCACCACGCGCACCACGCCTTCTGCTGCCTGCTGCGCCTGATCCCAACCCAGCGGATACAACCCGAAAAGCAGACTGCCCACCATGCACAGCGCGATTGCCAGCTGTAAGCCGAAGCCCGGTCTGGGCAACACGGGCAGCTGCGCCGGACGGAAATACATCACCACAATCAGCCGCAGGTAATAGAACGCGGAGATGACGCTGTTCACCGCCAGCACAATCGCCAGCAACAGCCCAACGGAACCCTGCTGCAGCGCGGCGTTGAACAGGAAAAACTTGCCCAGAAAGCCCGCCGTGGTGGGAATGCCCGCCAGTGACAGCATGAACACTGTCATCATCGCGGCGGCGTGCGGACTGCGCGTGCCCAGCCCCGCCAGGTCGTCAATCAGGTTGCTCTCGCGACCTTCGTGCGCCATCAGCGATGCGACAGCAAACGCACCCATCGTCATCAGCGCATAGGCGATGAAGTAGTAAAGCACCGCACTGATGCCCGCCCGCGCCGAGGGGAAGCTGCTCACCGCCACCACGCCCACCAGCAGGTAGCCCGCATGCGCAATGCTGGAGTATGCCAGCATCCGCTTCAGGTTGGTCTGCGACAGCGCGAGCAGATTGCCCACCGTCATCGTGAGAATAGCCAGCGCCGCCAGCACCGTCACCCAGAGCGCACTGGCAGGCTGGAACGCCACCGCCACGCGGATGAACACCGCGAACGCCGCCGTCTTCGCAGCTGATGCCATGAACGCCGCGGCTGGCGTCGGTGCGCCTTCGTACACATCTGGCGTCCACATGTGGAACGGCACCAGCGCCGCCTTGAAGCCCAATCCCACCAGTATCAGCGCAAGCCCCGCATACAACAGCAACCGTTTTGCAGGCTCCGGCGAGAAAAGCGTGGGCATCAGCTCGTTCAGGTGGGTGCTACCAGACGCCCCGTAGATGAGCGCGATGCCGTAAATCAGGAAACCCGACGCGAACGCCCCCAGCAGGAAGTATTTTAGAGCTGCTTCCTCCGAGCGAGCCTCTGTGCGCGCCAGTCCCGCCATCACGTACATGGAAAGGGACAGTATCTCCAGCCCAACGAACAGCACCAGCAGGTTCTGCGCCGCTGCCATCACCATGCCGCCCACTGTCGAAAACAGCACCAGCGCGAAGTACTCAGGGAAGCGGATGTGCTTCTCCTGCAGATACGGTTCCGCCATCAACACCGCTATCGCGGCGATGCCCAGCAAAATGAACCGCACCATCTGCGCGAACTGGTCGCTGATAACGGTGGCGGCGAAGGTCTGCATCGGCTTAGCCCAGAAGGCTATCACCGTACCCGCACTGATGGCAATCCCCAGCAGGCTCAGCAAGACCAGCGGGGTATACGTGCCCCGACGCAACGACAGCCCGACGAGCAACACCACCATCGCCGTAACCGAAAGCACCAGCTCCGGAGCGATGGCGCCAAAACGGATATCCGATGGCAGCGGCGGGTAACCCGTCATGCTTCTGTCCCTCCTGCTTCCAGAACTGCCTCACGGATGGCAAGCAACAGCTCGGGCGGCGTATCGGTAGGCACGGCGCAACCCGGCGCTACGATGATGCCTCGTCCGCGCGTCTGCTCAATGGTTTCGCGCACCTGCTGTTTCACCTGCTCCACCGTCATGCTCTTGATGTTCACCTCGTCCACACCCGCCATGATGCAGCCGGTATATTTCAGGCGCGCCTCTGGGATGGATGGGGCGGTGATGCGGTTGCTCCAGGACAGGATGTGCGCCTTTGCCGTTAAAGGTAGCATCAGGTCGAAGTAGATGTTCTCTCCGTGCAGATGTACCACGTTCGCTGGCGCACTCTGCGCTGCATCCAACACCATTTCGTCCAAAGGCAGGAAGATACGCTCGTACTCTTCAGGCGTCGCCAAATCCGCACTTGCCCCAGCTACCGCCAGATACGTGCCGATGCCCTCCTCTGCCAGCTTCCTTGCATAGCCCGCCAGCGACTGCGCAATGCGCTCCAGCCCGATGCGTACCCTATCCGCGTCCTGCCGAAGATGGTTCAGCAACTGCTGCTGCGAAATCTTCTGCGCATACGCGAACACGTTGAACACCGTGTCCACGATGGGCGCATCGTCCCCCTTGCGCCTCTGGATGATACGCAATGCCGCCAGCTGCTCGCCAAAGTTGCCCTTGTCTGGGGGAAGCACCGGTAGCTTTGCCCAGTCGTCGATAGAGTGAATCGCTGCCATCCCCAGCGGCATTTCGTACGGGATGTCGTGCATCACCTTGAACAGGTCAGGGGCGTATTTGGCGTAGAACTCCAGTTCCGCGTTTGCCAGGGTCTCCCCCGCCGGTGGGTTCAGCCGAAAGTGATACCACAGGCTGTACGGCACGCGGTCAACCGCCTCACCCCGAATCGCTGCCTGAATACGCTCGAATTTGGTCATTGTCGTTTACCCTCCCGTCGCTTCAAACTGTTACTCCACACTCACCCTCGATGACCGTCTTTGTCATGCTGAACGATAGTACGGCTCACTGTCATGCTGAACGGAGTGAAGCATCTCAGAGATTCTTCGCTCCGCTCAGAATGACAGGAATTGGCATCGCCTTACCGAACGGCATTTTGCACCACAGCTTCCCCCATTTGCGCCAGCCACGCCGCGCTGGCGTCGCCGTTCACCTGCCGAATCAGGTTATCCACCGACGCCTGCATGGCATCGGTAAACGTGCTGGGATACAAGCCAATCCAGAAGATAAGCACCACAATCGGCACCAGAATGGCGATTTCGCGCAGGTTCAGGTCGGACAGGTTGGCATTTTTCTCCGACGGCTCGCCGTAGAACACCCGCTGGAACATCCATAGCAGATACACCGCCGCCAGAATCACCCCCGACGCCGCGATGACCGTCAGCGGGACGCTCGCTGCCCATCCCCCCAACAGGGTGAGAAACTCGCCCACGAAGCCGTTCGTGGACGGCAGTCCCACCGACGACAGCATCACCAGCAGGAAGAACGCCGCATACACGGGCATCACGCGCTTCAGCCCGCCGAACTCTGCAATCAGGCGAGTGTGTCTGCGCTCGTAAATCATACCCACCAGCAGGAACAGCGCACCCGTGCTGATGCCGTGGTTCACCTGTTGCAGGATGCTACCCGTTAATCCCTGCGCGTTCAGCGCGAACAGCCCCAGCATCACGAAGCCCAGGTGGCTCACGCTGGAGTACGCCACCAGCTTCTTCACATCGGGCTGCACCGCCGCCACAATCGCCCCGTACACGATGCCAATCACCGCCAGCGTCAGCATCAGCGGGGCAGCCACCTGCGACGCATCGGGAAACAACGGCAGGCAGAAGCGCAGGAAACCGTAGGTGCCCATCTTCAGCAACACGCCCGCGAGAATCACCGAACCCGCCGTCGGTGCCTCCACGTGCGCATCGGGCAACCACGTGTGGAACGGGAACATCGGCACCTTAATCGCAAACGCCAGCGCGAACGCCGCAAACAGCCACAGCTGCACGTTCAGGTCAAGGGGACTGGTTGCCAGCGCCTGCTGGATTTTGAGCAGGTCGAAGGTGGCTGTGCCCGTTATATCGCGGTGTAGATAATACAGCGCGACAATCGCCACCAGCATCAGGATACTGCCGAAGAAGGTGAACAGGAAGAACTTGATGGCTGCGTAGATGCGCCGTTCGCCGCCCCACATACCAATCAGGAAATACATCGGCACCAGCATTGCTTCCCAGAACACGTAGAACAGCACCAGATCCAGCGCGCAGAATACGCCCAGCATTCCCGTCTCCAGCAGCAGCATGAAGAACATATATTCCTTCACGCGCAGCTCCACCACCCACGAGAACGCCACCGCAAGCACCGTCAGGAAGGTGGTCAACAGCACCAGCCACAGGCTGATGCCGTCAATGCCAAGATGATAATTCACCCCCAATTGCGGCATCCACAGCGCGAACTCCCGGAACTGCATGCCCGCACTGCCCGCTTTGAACCCGAAAACCAACCGTAGCGACAGCACAAACACCAGCGCTGTCACCGCCAGCGTGAACCAGCGGATGGTCCCTTTGCTCTCGCGTGGCATCAGCAGTAAAAACAGTGCTCCCGCCAGTGGCAGGAAGATAATCAGCGTCAGCAACCCCGGTGTCGTTGTCTCCATCGCTTACCTCGCCAACCCCGCACTCGCACCTCGTATTAGCAGCCAGACCAGCAGCACAATCGCTCCAATCAGGATGGTGAAAGCGTAATTGCGCACGTAGCCCGTCTGCACCCGCCGCAGGCTACTGCCCACCCAGCCGGTGAACCCCGCGATGCCGTTCACCAGTCCGTCCACAAGGCGCACGTCCACGAACTGCCACATCCAGTTCGCGATTCTGCCTCCCAACCATAAGCCTACGCCCTTCACCATCAGCCAGTCGTAGTAGTACTGGTTGTATAGCACCTTGCGCACGCCGGTCAGCTCGCGCTCGTTTTCGGGCAAGCCCCTCCGATAGCGCACCCAGCCAAACCAGATGCCCAACACCGCTGCCGCGACCGATGCCCACACCAGCATCCACTCCACGCTCACCGGCAGGTGTCCCAGTGCCTGCTTACCGAGCACCTTTAGCCCGGCAGAAGGCTCCAGAAACGCCTCAAAGCGGTTTGGAATATGCAGCGGTGCAAATCCCCCGATGAATCCGCCCACCACCGACAGCACCGCCAGAATCATCAGCGGAACGGTCATGCTGGGCGGAGACTCCTTCGGTTCGCCGTGGTGTCCGTGCACGTCGTCTTTGCCGTGATGCGCGTGTGCCGCTGCCCAGCGGGGCTCGCCCCAGAAGGTCAGCCCCATCAGGCGCGTCATGTAGAACGCCGTGAGCAACGCCGTCAATAAGCCCACCGCCCACAGGATTTGCCCCATACTCACTGGCAGGGCGTGCGTGCCAAAGGTCGCAGCGAGTATCTCGTCTTTCGAGAAGAAGCCCGCCAGCGGTGGAATACCCGAAATCGCCAGACAGCCCGCCAGCATCGTCCAGTAGGTGATAGGCAGGTATTTCGCCAGCCCGCCCATGCGCCTCATGTCCTGCTCGTGGTGCAGCGCCAGTATCACTGATCCTGAACCTAAGAACAACAACGCTTTAAAGAAAGCGTGCGTGGTCACGTGGAACATGCCCGATGCAAACGCGCCCACACCACACCCCAGAAACATGTAACCCAGCTGGCTCACCGTAGAATATGCCAGCACGCGCTTGATGTCCGTCTGCGCCAGCGCGATGGTCGCTGCGAAGA
>Ga0123519_10011099_pt1 | contig 13335 bp, 8 predicted proteins | sample YelNatPaOPRAMG02_FD_87396 | JGI IMG/M metagenome (GOLD analysis project Ga0123519, IMG submission 87396) | Hot spring microbial communities from Yellowstone National Park - Yellowstone National Park OP-RAMG-02 (version 2) | ecosystem: Environmental > Aquatic > Thermal springs > Hot (42-90C) ...
AGGCCCTCACAGTTACTGTAACCATTTGCGGGGGAGAGTTATTGTCTGTGAATATGGTTAGAGTCGACTTCTGTCCCGGCATAAGGGTGGCTGGTTGGAGGAGGGCTTCAAAACCTGGAATGGGTTCAAGAGTTAGGGTTATGGTATCGTTGAAGTCGTTGATGGGATTCGTCAAGATGGTGTAGTTGACGGGTTGCCCAGGGATGTAAACTTGGACTTGAGGTGTGATAGTGACGGTAAAGTCCTCCTCTGAGGGTTTTACTTCCTCGAAATACGCTATTATTGTTTGGTTGGTGTTAGCGGATACGGTTAGGGTCTGCGAGCTCTCTTCACCATCGCCGTATATTTTCCATTTAACCCACTTGTAACCGCTTGGAGGACGTGAAACCGTTAAATTGAGGCTTGAATCCGCGTCCACTTGTATTTGCGCGGGGCTAGGTCCCACCGTGAACTCCACGCTCCTGCCAGTTTCATTCAACGTGTAAAATGCTAGGACGGTGATGTTTAACTCCTCCGATGGCTCCTCTGGGTATTGAGCCGTGACAGGATGGGCGTGAATGATGATTAGTCGATGGGCCTCAGCCTCTAATGGCTTAAGGTATGCTATGAGAACTCTGTCCCCATCCATCTTTAACGATACGTTCGTCGAGGAGTTTATCCAGTAACCGTAGTTCTCCCATTCGAGCCATCGATAATCCGCGGGATAGGTCTTCACAGTTATGTTCACAGTTGAGCCTTGATCCACAGTGATTTGAAAGGCCGTAGAGTGGTCTTCTACGAGGATTTCGCCGTCGCGAACGTAGGACACGGATACAGTGATGTTTAAATCGCTGGGGGGCTCGGTTGGATAATGGATCTGTGCTGGGTGGGCGTGGACCGTCAAAGTAGCCTTTTCATAAACTCCTTTCAAAAGGCTGTACGCCGCGTAAATATCCAGCCTTCCAGCACCATACTCGTTGTCTTTCCCACTCGCCCCTTGGTCTACCGCGGTTTCCTCCAGTATCCGCTTAAGGTCCCATGGGGTTAAGTTTGGTTCTGCCTCCAGCAGCAGGGCCGCTGCGCCAGCCACATGGGGTGCGGAGGCTGATGTTCCATAAAATCGTTCTTCACCATAGATCCATGTGACCACCCCGTCAGGCGCGGTGATGTCAGGTTTTATCCGGCCGTCAACGGTCGGACCCTTGGAGCTGTATGGCTCTATTTCACCGTCCAGCTTAACGGCTCCTACGGTGAAGGCGCCTGACGCATCACCTGGGGGAACTATGCTACCCTCCTGGACATGGTGCTCCAGCTCGAAGTTTAATGAAAACAAATGCATTTTCACCGGGGCGGCGGAAACAGCCTTTCGAATAGCTATTCGATACGTTCCAGGCTTAACAGCATGGTAGACTATAGATTCGACAGGAGGTTGCGAACCGTTTTGAACATCGTCGGACACCGCTAGAATCGTGTTGAACGGCCCACCGTAGAGGTATAGGTCGTAGTCATTTGCCGTAGATGGCCAGTCTTCCCAGGTGAGGAAGACCGTTAACAGGGATTCTTTTTCCACGACGACGTCGTTATCTTCATCGTCGGGCGTAAAGTTATGGAGCCCGTCGTTGTCCTCGTCCCTGAACAATCCACTCCAGTGGCCGCGGGCTTCATTGCCGGCGGCTGAGACGAAGAATATCCCATGAGCCTGGGCCTCATCAGCTGCTTCGGCAACGGGGTTGGAGCCGTCGTAGGGTCCTACGTTCAGAAACCCAACGGACATGGATATGATGTCAATGTTTCTTGAAATAGCGTAGTCGACAGCCATCAAGTATTCTACGTCCGTTTCAAAGTTGTAGAGGTAAAGCTCGGATTCAGGGGCCATGTCAACGATGATTTCAGCGCACGCCGTTCCATGGCGCACGTTCTCCTCTGACCCGCCTGTGATGTCTCCGTCAAACCTGAATGACCTATATTCCTGAACATTCTCAGAAATCTCCGGGTCGTATATGTTGAATCCTAGGTCGAGCACCGCGACTTTAACATTTCTCCCATGTAATCCAAGGTTGTGGAGAAGGTTGGCTCTAATGGCTTGAACACCTTCACTTTCAACTCTAAGAGGTACGGGGATACCGGGCTTTCTAACACGCTTAACGTTATCGAGGAGGGTTATCTGGGCGACAGCGTTGCTCGAAGCCTTCAGTTGAACCAGTTTACCCCTCTGAGCCTCAAACACAACTCCAAGCGATGATAAACGCTCAGACCAGGCGCATTCCTCATCCGAAAGCTCGACGATCACCCTCTCTTCACAGCGGTCCAATTCCTCCTCAGCTTTGAATCCACTCTTCGCTTTGAAAGGCAAGTTTTCGGAGCAAGCCATGTTTTCTAAACGTTTCGCCATTAGCGCGGGTGAAAGGGCGGTAAGCGTGATAAGCGTCAGGGTTAACATCACGGCTAGCTTCTTCAACTAACTTTCACGTCCCTTCTTATTTTACAAGACTTTTATTACCCCATAACCATATTGCCCACAAGCATATAATTAACCTAAAGCATATAATTAACCTAGAAGCCATTAACTTAACTTTGATCTCAAGCCTATCAGAGCATCCTTAAAAATCCCTACAAGGTTGAAGGCTTTTAACCCGATAACATGTCTCCGTCTTACATGCCAAGTAGCTGTAGGTTTCCGACGTGAACGTTTTTGAGGTGTTTTTTAGCGGCTTTTAAGCACAACTCTAGCTGGCGCTTCGAGGTGTAGGGTAAGTCGCTCATATAATAGTCGGGGTGAAACAGCAGCAGTGAATACGGTATGTTCGGGTTGAGCTCTGAAATGAACTGGGCTATGCTTTCGACTTCAAGGGCGTCGACGTATCCTGGAACAAGGAGAGTTGTGGCTGTTAGAACCGGTGGCTTAGGCCTCTCCCCGTAGAATTCTCTCGCTATCAACTCGAAGTTTCGGTAGGCGGTGTGGTTTGGAACACCGCTGAGGGCTACGCTTAAATCAGGGTTGAAGCATTTTAAATCAAATTTTATGTTTCCACCGGTTTTAAAAGAAAGCTCAGCCGCCTCGCGGACCAGCTTCTCGTTTCCGCACCCGTTCCATTCAAAGCACACCCTAAGAACCCTACTAGGCGATTCCTCCAAGATTTTTTTTGAAGCATTTACGGCGAAGGGTAGCTGAGGTTCAGGTGACCCCCCGAAAAAGCATATACAAGTGCACATCAGGTTGGCTTCTAACTCGGCTTTAAACTCCGCCGCGGTGACGCGTTTTCCCTCGTCGAGCTTTTTATGCGAAGGATTTTGACAGAAAAGACAGTTGAAGTTGCATCCGTAAAAGAAGACGGCGTAGTTGAAGTAGCCTTTCTCACAGCTGGGGGTGCGGGCGTAGCGGGGATATCCTAACCCTGTTCCACCAGGGCAAAACCAAGCGGCGCAGCAATTAGTGGCATGGGGGTCAAGATATGAGTGTAGAAGACCAATATCCGGACTGACAACTGACTCCAGTTTTCCACCCCGATTCTCCCTTAGTCCACAATATCCCTTTTCACCTAAACCCATGACACATTCGTTGGAGCATAAAGCGCAACGTAACCCACCCGGGGTCCTCGGCGGCTGAGGCGGCAAACCGTAGCCGGCCCTCACCGCCTTATGAGCTTCCCTCGCCTGACTCAAAGCTTCATCAGGATTTTCCCTGAGGCATCTTAAGCATACCTGTAGAGTTTCAGATATCTCCGCGCCCACCGCTCCGCAAAGCTTACACTTCTTCGATACGGTCCACCAGCCCATTCAAAAAATAAAGATCCCCTTAGTTGGAGATAAACGTTGCCACGGAGCCGTTAATCGACAGGATGCGAGTTCAATGCTCATAGCCTTAAACGCTGATGTGCACGTGTCGCTGTTTCCACCCAGCTGTCAACGTTAGCCTCTTTCCTTCCAACCCTGGGAAAAATTGGAACAACCCAATACTAATAGGGAGTCACCCTTACTCCTCAAGGGGGATCCTAACAGACAGTTAAACTTCCCCCTACCAGTTTAAACATTACACCCTCATGGCTCATCCTATTGACGGTTAAAGCTCGGTGAAACGTAGAGGATTGCATGGAACAGTTTCACTCCCCTCGAGCTGAAGGTTTGTGAAGTTGATGAGTTGCCTCGTAGGAGCTTACACGACTGGTTCGACATCATCAACATGTGGCCGATGGAAGGGTGGGTAAAATAAAAATTAAAATATACCCCCGTCTTCTAATGTTTTCAGGTGCCCTGGAAGGGTTCACCGGACCGGTTTAGCCCTGACCCCAAGGGGGTAGGTAGTATAGAGACGGTTCGTCGTCGTGTAATCCGGTCTAGTATGCGCGGCTGTCGCCCGCACGACCCGGGTTCAAATCCCGGCCAAGGGGGACGCCCTCCCCCGCCGAGGGGCGCCATAACCCGGTGTCACTGCGGGCTTGGGAACGCTAAACTTTTATCTTGATTTTCAACTTTAATATCGATGGGTCCCGCGGTAGCTCAGCCTGGTAGAGCTTCCGAGCCGCGGTGGCGGCGGAGACGCTGTAGATGCGTGCCATGGGGGACGTGTCGTCCAGCCTATCAGGCGTACATTGGAAACCGGAGTGTCGCCTGTTCAAATCAGGCCCGCGGGACCACCCTCTAAAATTACCTTTGAGGATGCGTCAGCTTTTTATCATGTGTCAACGCTACTTCATGAGGGGCTGGTGAGTTGAATAAGGATGAGATGGAGTATAGGATTGGGGAGTTAACCCACCTTCTCTCAGCGGTGAAAACTTACATGCGTAAAGGTGGGAGCTTCCTGTTAAATAGGATCGCTCCTAACGGGCCGATCATGCGGGAGAAAAATCTAGATTACGTGCATAAGGCCAGCTGGGGGTTGTACGCCTCAGGCGCGGATCGAACGGTTCTTTTAAGGATAATGGATTGGGTTGAGGATAAGGCTCTTCAGCCAAACGGGGACCTATACTTCCCGGAGGAGCCTCCTGAGTATAGGGTTATGCAAAGAGCCTACCGTCCCCTCAACATTCTAAAGGTGGCCGCTTGGATAAAACATGGAATTGCCGAGAATAAACTCATCATAGATAGAATTCTACAGTATCAACACGCTTCCGGAGGCGTTTTCAACTACATCGGGGATAATCCTGACAGGGTTGAGGAACAGGAATGGATTGGGCCGCTGGACACAAGCTTCTTCGGCCACTTGATGATCGCTTTAGACAGAAGAAAGGAGGCGGTCAAGGCGGGCGAGTGGATTGAACGATTTGTACGGGAAAACGAAAAACACATGAAGAAAGGTTTAATGTACACTCAGATGAAACCTAAAGGTGGTTTGATAACGGATGTGAAGCCCGGTGAAAAAGCTTCTAAAACGTTGAATAACAAAGATCCGAAGCAGTATTTTTGGCAAGTGGGAACGTGCATGGCGTATCTATGCGCGCTCTACGACGCGATGAGAGGAAGTTGGGGATATGGTGAAGCTGATTGTAAACGTTTCCTAGAGGCTTCGTTAACCCTACTCAGGTTTGAGGAAACCATGCCCATATACACGTATTTTTGGCCCTCGAAATGCAAAGTTGGATGGGGTGCGGGGGAGCTGATAAAGGTGTTGGTGAAATATGGGGGATCCATTGACCTGATTGAAAGGGCGAGCCGCGTAGCTGAGAAGGTGGCTGTTCACACGTTCATCGAAAACCAGCTTCCTAACGGTGGGCATTCATGCATGCATTACCCATTGACCGAGGACGCGGCTGAGTTAAGGTTCGATTACAGGCCCCTGTACGGTTTGGTCAACGTGCCCGACACGCCCATACCCGGATCCAAGACGATTTGGCTTCCGGCCGAGGAGATTACAGGAGAATTCCTAGGGGAGATGAGCAGCATCGAAACTGGGCTGAAACTCCAACTCGAACATTACAGGCGGATGATGGAAACCTAAACCTAACCTCTCTTTCTTAAAGCCCCGTAGGCTAGGACTCGTAGCCCATCTGGTTCAACCACATAGGGTGGTTGCGGAGCGGAAGCGAATACATGTAAGATAGGTGAATCGTTTAAAAGTCTGAAAGTGGTTGAATTAATTGGCATTGATCAAACAGGTAATGCTCATCGCCACACTCATGGTTTTTCCATGGTGTACTTTACCCATCCATGGAATGCAGCTAACTCCACCTGACCCTTCCTTAAGCATTCAGGGCGAACGCGTCTACAGCTACGCCAAAGGGTTAGAGGCCTTAACTTTGAATCCTCAAGCTTCCTTGTACTCATATCGCTCAGCGGGGTCAGCTGGGGCTCAAGCCGCCGCGAGATGGATAGCTGGCGCCCTTCAAGATCTCGGCGTAAGGGTTGAGATGGATGAATTCCACTTTTTAACCTGGGAGCTGTTTGACCAGCCATCTCTTACATTGTGTGGGGGTTCTCAACCCATTCGACTGGAAAGCTTCACCCCCTTTCACTTAAGCTGGCCAACTCCTAATGAAGGGTTAAGACGTGGAATCGCAGTATACGGGGAAGGAGATCGTGGTCGAGTAGAAGGACGCGTATTGATCGTCGGAGTCGATGAGCTGATCCTTAAAGGCGAGCTGAGAAGCATGTTGGAGCATGTTAAGCAGTGGAAGCCAGCCGCCGTAATCTACACCTGCCTCACACCTTTCGGCTGTGAATGCCCGTATGTCTCGTATTCATGTGAAGGGAAGTTGTTTTGGAACATTAAGGCGCCTTCAGGCTGGATATCCCGCCAAGACTGGGAGAAGATAAGGGAGTTGCTGAAGGCTGAGGGAGGGGTTGAAGCGGAGCTCAAGGTCCCGGCTAGAATCAGCTACGGAGCCCACTACAACGTGTTAGGCGAACTAGATGGGGTAAACATGGATCAAACCTTCATCGTCAGCGCCCACTATGATACTGTGATGACGCCGGGGTTCATAGACAACGCCGCCGGCGTAGCGGGGGTGTTAGCTATGGCTGAAGTCTTCAACCAAGCCCGTGAACGAGGGTTCAAACCCCCCTTCAACCTCAGGTTCGCCTTCTTCACAGCTGAGGAGCTGGGGCTTTTAGGATCCCTAAACTACGCTTCAAAGCATAAAGAGGAGTTAAACCAGGTTGTAGGCGTCGTGAACTTGGACTCCATTGGAAGCTTAAGGCTGATGGTGGTGAAATCTCCCTCCATCTTAGACGAGTTAGCTGAAGAGGCGGCGATGAAGTTGAAGACTCCGCTTACAGGAGGATGTCGACTATTCAGCTATGGGGCAGTTAGCTTTCAAACCCATCAAACCGGTGCGGACCACCTGTCCTTTCAAGATCCTGAAGCCGCGCTTCAACTGGCTCAAGCTGAATGGCCTGGAATCCAGTTTTCACTCGACACAAGGCTTAAGGTCCCCGCTGTTACCATTTCTTCCAGGCCCTTATTCACCTCTTACATCAGAACAGGTGAGGAGCCGGGTTGGATCCACACGTCTTACGATAACTCAACCACCCCTGGATGGGTGGATGTGAAAAGGCTGGAGCAACACGTCAAGGTTTCAACGCTGACCGTGGTTAAGGCGATGTGGACAGCCATCACATGTGGAACATTGAACCCAGCCCAGCAATCGTGCGTCCACCCTTCATCCTACCAGGTTAGCCAAGCGTTCTACGTGGTCGAAGCTGAGAGGATAAGGGTTCATTGGGCTTCAATAGACATCTAGGCGTTAGGCGGCTCAACACGGGGACATTATCCTCCCTGAGAGGGGAAGTCGATAGAATCAGGTTGGATCGGCAGCACGGAGCCAGAGAGCTAGCGCGCATGGCTCTACAAGCCTTGACACGGATGTTGAATCGATTTAAATCTCGAGATGAGCGTGAGTTAACTGGGTTTTTATCGTTGGCCGTCAAGGCCTTGGGGGAAGCGAGGCCCAGCATGGCTTCGATATCGAACAGCCTCTACGCCGTGGCTTACCGGGCGTTAAACGCGGAGGAACGCGGGTTGAAGGAATCAATCGCCCACGAGGTAAATGTGCAGCTTCGATTGCTGGATGACTCGGTGAAAGCTGTCGCCTCAAACGTGGCGAACCTCGTAGTAGGCGGCGACACAGTGATGACCTGTAGCTACAGCTCAACAGTGCTTGCGGCTCTAATCGAGGCCAGCAGGCTGGGCAGGCGTTTTAGGGTCTTGGCCTTGCGTTCCCCCTCTCTCGACGGCTCCATCGATTATGGTGACATGATGCGGAAAAAGCTCCTCTTAGAACGCGTTGAAACCAGGGTTGTCGATGTAAGTCAGGTTGAGAAGTGGATGGAGGAAGTGGATTTAGCCGTCGTGGGAGCTGACTCCATTTTTCCCGACGGATCCGCTTTAAATGGAACGCCTACCTTGACGCTGGCGAAGCGGGCTGAAGCCCATGAGGCGCCGTTTCACGTCGCCTGCGAAACTTGGAAGATTAACCCCCTCCCTTTGATGGGTTTCAAGCAAACCGTGGAGCCGGGCATGGATGTGGTTTCAGCTAAGCTCATCAAGAGCATAGTCACGGAGCATGGGGAAATCGCTCCTTCGAAGATTCGGGAATACGCCCATATGTATTTAAAGCGTCTTGAATATGTTTGGAATGTTTTAAGGTTTGAGGACCCTACTTAAGCCGTGCTTCAACATCCAGTACGTGACGCCAACGCCGATTAACATGCATGCCACCGCTGTCAAGACGCCGTAGAGAAGCCATCTAACCCTGTAGGTGGGCTCTACTTCCGGGGTGGGAGCGGAGTAGGTGGATTCGTGAACGATTATCTTTGTTTGATCCTCCACCTCCACCGTTTCGCCGTTCCACCAGGAGCTGGCTTTTACCAAGAACTCGCCCGCTTCCAGTGGCCTCCAGGAAACGGTTTCAGATAGGTCGCTTTCGGTTCTCCATCGCCACGATCGAATTTGAACACCCTCCGCGTCAAATAATTCAAGCCTAATTTGATGGTGATGAAGCACTTGGACCTCGTAGCATTCTGGTTTAAGATGAGTATATTTCACGGAGATTTCCACGTCCTCTCCCACATTACACCATGGTTTGTTGACGTTGACCTCTATGAGTCGACATCGCTCAGGCCTCGGCGGAATCTCCAAGTCAAAGTCTAGCTCGCTTAATTCGCCCTCATATTTAACGGCGGTAAACCACGCCGCGGAGGGTGGCGGATATATTAGGGGCATGGTGTTGAAGAGGGATGAAATCCCCTTATCTATCATGGAGAGGTCTTCATGGGAGACTTGAAATCGAATCGCCTGCTCGTTCGGAAGGTATCGGGCTACCCTCATCGGGGCGGGAAGCTCTTCGCCCAGGATCTCGCTCGGAGTTATCAAGTAGAGGACGATATTTGTGAATCCCTTCGCGGTCGATGAGATCTTCAATGGAAAGTATAAGGATGGGGTTTGGAACTCGTAAGCGATGGGCTCCAAGGTGTTAGGGTTAGGGGTTAAATCAACTAGGTCGAAGACCCAGTAACGGAAGCCCCTGTCTAAATAGTCCTCTAAGATTAACCTTGTTCCTTCTCGAACCTCCGGGGTGTTTGAAACCCCAGTCTGTGCGGCGTGCCGTGAGATGAATTCAATCAACTCTTCTAAGGAGGTTGCCTCCACAACGGTGATGTCGTGAGCCCCGATCCTTTCATGGAAGACTACCATCAACCCTTTCTCCAGTCCTCGTTCCGGAGCCATTACCTTAGGTAGGTTTCTCATCATCAACCGTTGCACCTCCTCGAAGGATTCAACGGCGCCTTTCTCCACCTTCGGATTTGAAGGAAGGGGAAGCATCTCGAGAACCCTTGAGTTCCTGTCCGCGTAGAGGTCGGTTGATAGGATCAACCGCTCTCTCTCACCGTTCCAAGCTATGATCGCCCTCTGGCCAGGACCATACACATCTACGTCGGATAGTGGTAGGATACCCCTGTCAGCGTGGGCTAAAGGGATTAACGTAAAGGAAAAAATGAGGAAAAGGATTGACAGGCGCGCGAAGGTGAGCTTGCTCATCTCCTCCGTCTTCTCCTATACAGGTAGTAGGCGAGGAGGGCGATGGCGGCGATGGGAAGGATTGAAACGATCAGGATTATCAGCCCCCTGATCACCGTGAAAAACCCAGTGAGGGCGATTTCGAAGGTTTCACCCCAATCGACGCCTGGAGGCGTGAATGGAGGTGGGGGTTCCTTCAAGCTAACCGTGATGAGGGACATGGCTACGCTGCGTTCAAGATAGTTTATTTGTCCCTGTAGGCTTTCAATCTCTCCTCTGACACGTGTTAGCTCCCGTTCAACCTCTAATATTTCCTCAACGGTCTTCGCCATGTCTAGGATTTCGTGAAGCCTCTTCTCCTGCCGCTCAAGGTTTCCCAGCCTGGCCTTCAGGTCGATGTAGCGCTCCGTGACATCTTCGCTAGTGGTGTGCTCGTCTAGAACCTCGCCGTAGCCTTCTATCTGCTGAACAGCCATGTGGAACTTGTCTTGTGGGATTCGAATAGTGATTTCAGCTGTGGCCTGCGCCCCATAGCTCGATCGGGACGTACCAACCACGTATCCACCATAGCCTTCGGCTAGAACCCTGATCTTAGCCAGAACGCCTTCAAGGTCACGGGTTTCAAGGGAAATATACGCGTTGTATATAACCATCCGCTCCTCAGCGTATTCAGCGGGCGTCGGCGCAGGGGTCGGCGTTGGAATCGCCTCCCCCATTTTCGGCGCGACTATGCCCGTCTCCCTGTAAAGGTCACCGACGCCGGTCATCCGATAAGGGGAGTATAGGGTGCCGATGAAGAAAGACGCGATCAGCAAAGCTGCTACAACCATTGAAACGGCTACAATCCTTTTACTAACCATTTTTCCACCGCCCATTAATGCGTTGAGGAAGCTTAAATTACTAGAGTTTAGAACGTTTTGTTCAGAGATCGGAACAGTTTAATCGCTGTTTCACTTATGGAAAAGTTGATAATTTAATTTCGAAGGGTCCATGTGAGGGGCGTGTGTTTGACGGATCTCGATGAGGGGTTTGTTGAATCCGAGTTGAAGGGTAAAACTCTGAACGTTTACTGGTACCTCCTTCGACATGGAAGCAAGCCGATGGGTGTCCGCGACCTTCAAAGAACCCTAGGCTTCAGCAGCCCCAGCGTGGCTTTCCACCACCTTGAGAAGCTTAGGAGATTAGGCTTGTTGGAGAAGAATCTTACCGGAGAATACGTGCTGACTCAAAGGGTTAGGGTGGGCGTTTTAAAGCAGTTTATAGGGGTTGGAAGGCTGATGCTTCCCAGATATCTTTTCTACGCGGTGTTTTTCACCGCCATGCTAACAGGGTACTTGGCGGCGTACCCTCAGACTCTAACCCTACATAACATCGCGGCGCTGATTTTCGGAGCCGCCTCATGTCTCGTTTTATGGTACGAGACGGTGCGTGTCTACCGTCAGATGCCCATTTGAAGCTGAGAGAGCTGTTCTAAACAATGGTAATAAATCTAGGTAAGACAACGTCAAGGGAGGGTTCGATATGAGGAGGTTAGTGGCACCGGTCACCGCCGCGATTCTTGGTTTGATCCTCATCCTGACCCCTAAAATCCTGTTCCCAGGATTGGTCGAGCAACCCGGTCCTATGATGGAGGGGTTAAAGGAGGTTCCCATCGTCACGCCTGCCCCAACTTCCACGCCTAGGTTTAAGGCTACCGGGGGCGAATCTGATTTTCGTCAAGCGTCACCGCCCTTTATGATCGAGTTCGACACTGAATCCTCATACGGGTTTGAAGAAATCTCCCTGGCCCATGGAACATACGGTGTCCCCCTCTTCGTCGTGAAGAGAGGGAGATCCCCCTCAATCCTCGTTTTAGTTTCATCCCTCTCAGACAGCGTCCTCCACCTCTCCTTGAAGGGGGTTGAGGGGATTCCTGAGGGGGTGGAAGTGAAGGTTGACCCCGACTCATTTCTCCTTCAGCCCTATGAGCAAAGGAGGGTAGAGTTGAAGCTGTTCGTCTCCACCACGGCTTCGAAGTCCCCCGTAAACCCGGATAGCCCCACTCCTTCAGCGGAGTTCTTGTATCTCACCTTTGGAGGAGACGGGTACAGCCTGGGGGCAGGGTTCCTCTTGAAAATCGTTTAAGATGGGTTAATCCTTTTGAATTTAGTTTCGTTTTGGAACCTGAGCTCCACAGCCCTTCCATGCTGTGAGAAACCCTCATACGCTGACAGCCTTAAAACGGTTTCCTTAAGGGCGGATAGTCCTTCTCTGCTCAGATAGGTGATGTCGGAGCGCTTGAGGAAATCCGTGACGGAGAGGGGTGAGTGGACTCTAGAGCCGCCTCCCGTGGGGATGATGTGGTTTACCCCTGAGGCGTAGCAGCCTACGCTGGATGGGGAGTATTCGCCTAGATAGATGCTTCCCGCGTTCCTAACCTTCTCTAACGTGCGCATTGGGTTCTTGGTCATGACTTCCAAATGCTCCGGCGAGTAAGCGTTCACAAAGTCTATTGCTTCATCGATGCTGTTAGTGACGACGATGGCCCCATACTTGCTTAACGCCTCTCTGGCGAAGCTTCTCCTGGGAACAGGTTCGTCAGGTAGTTTTCGAATAAAATCTTCTATGAGTGTTTGAGCCTTCTCAGCGAGGTCTAGGGAGTTGGTGACGATTACCCCCGCGGAGTCGGACCCATGCTCAGCTTCTATGAGAACGTCTGCCGCGACGTATTCAGGCTTCGCCGACTCGTCGGCGAGGATCACGATTTCACTGGGTCCAGCTGTGAACTCGACGTCAACGCCGTACAGTTGGATCAGCCTTTTCGCCGAAGCCACCCACACACCTCCAGGGCCAACTATTTTATCCACTCGGGGGATGGTTTCGGTTCCGAACGCCATGGCCGCTATTCCATGGGCTCCACCAACTTTAAACACCTCCTCCACTCCGGCTATTTTCGCCGCGTAGAGGGTGGCTGGATCCACGGAGCCATTTCGCCTCGGCGGAGTGCATAAAATGACTCTTTCCACCCCAGCGATCTGCGCTGGGACGGCGGCCATTAGAACGGTGGATGGGAAGCTGCCCCTTCCCCCAGGTACGTATAGGCCAACATAGCCTAGAGGGGTTATCCTCTGACCAACGGTCACCCCTCTTTCAACCTCGATGAACCACGATTTAGGAAGTATCTGAGCTTGATGGAACCTTCGAATGTTCTCAGCGGCGTGTTTGACGGCCTTTTTCAAATTTTCCCCGAGGTTTTTCTCAGCTTCCTCAAACTCTCTTCCTGAAACCTTCAGATTCTCAAGCCTTACACAATCAAACCTCTGGGAGTATTCCTTGAGGGCTTCGTCACCCCTCCTCTTCACTTCCTCGAGAACAGCCTTCACCGCCTCGAGAACCCGCTCCACCTCCAACTCGGATCTTTTCAA
>Ga0123519_10011102_pt1 | contig 13334 bp, 15 predicted proteins | sample YelNatPaOPRAMG02_FD_87396 | JGI IMG/M metagenome (GOLD analysis project Ga0123519, IMG submission 87396) | Hot spring microbial communities from Yellowstone National Park - Yellowstone National Park OP-RAMG-02 (version 2) | ecosystem: Environmental > Aquatic > Thermal springs > Hot (42-90C) ...
ACTTCGTGCTCCTCAATCTTGGCGATGTTGTGGGCGACGTCGTAGATGAGCCGCAGACCTTCTCCCAACCTTGGAAGACCGAATACCTGCTGGAAAGACTCCCGCACCCAATGGGTAATGCACTGCCGGTTCGCCCAAGCGAAATTCGCTGCGGCAGCCATCGCTGCGAGGTACGACTGCCCCTCTGCGGAGGTAATGGGCGCGCAGGCTAGCTGGCGATCGGGTAGGTTGAAACCGTGCCGCTTCGTAACTCGGTCCATCGTGCCAAGAAAGTCCTGGCAGACCTGATGGCCCAAGCCGCGCGAGCCGGTATGGATGAAGACGACCACCTGCCCAGGTTGCTCCAGTCCCATCACGGCAGCCACAGCCGGCTCATAGATGCGTTCGACCGCCTGTACTTCAAGGAAATGGTTGCCGGAACCCAATGTTCCCAGCTGCGGCCTGCCCCGATCCTTGGCCTTCTCGCTTACCGCCGCTGGGTCCGCGCCCTGCAGGCAGCCGTTCGCCTCTGCAAGGGCCAAGTCTTCTTTGGTGCCGTAGCCACGCTCGACTGCCCACCGTGCTCCCAGCTTCAGCACTCGCTGCAGCTCCGCTTCGTCCAAGCGCAGCCGACCGGAGACCCCCACGCCGGATGGGATGTTCCGAAAGAGCGATTCCCCCAGCTTCTCTAGCCGTGGCTCCAAGTCGTCTACCTCAAGATCAGTTCGCAGAAGTCGAGTGCCGCAGTTGATGTCGAAACCGATCCCGCCCGGTGAGACTACGCCATCCTCTACTCGAGTCGCCGCTACCCCACCGACCGGAAAACCGTATCCCCAGTGAATATCAGGCATCGCTAGCGAGCGGCCCACGATACCTGGCAAGAAAGCGACGTTGGCCACCTGTTCCAGTGCCTGTTCTTCGCGGATCAAGCTCAGGAGGTGCTCATCAGCATATACCAGCCCTGGCACTCTCATACCGGGCTTGTAGCTCTGCGGTATCTCCCAACGATAACGATCGATACGTACGAGCGGTACATCAACCGAACCCACAGTCATCCCTCCTCTCAGTGCAGGCGTAGGGTGATGTGCGAGCGGCGTGCCGCGGAGTATTCACTATCAGGCTAGCATCCAGTGCAACTTGACGCAAGCGTCTTTTTCCCCAGCACGACGGAAGGCATCCTCTGCCTTCATAGAGTAATCAAGGGTCGAACACCTTCAGCAGCCAAATTACATTCAGCAGCCAATGACATTATTGGTGCTATCTAGCACGCGAAATTGACAAAGACCCGATACTATGCTAGCATACCTCTGACTTGCCCACCTCGCCTGGGATGGCGACATCTAGAAGGAGCTCGCAGTGCAGCGTACTCGTTGGCAGATTCTGGAAACGCTGAAAACAAGGGGGCCTTCGACCCTCGACGAGCTAGCCAAGAGCATCGGCCTGGTTGCGCCCACCGTTCGCGTGCACCTTTCGGTCTTGCAGCGGGACGACCTGGTGACAGCAGATGAGGTGAGGGGACGCGTTGGGAGGCCGCACTTCGTCTACGCTTTGACTGAACGAGCCTTGGAGCTTTTCCCCCGGCGCTACGATAAGCTTGCTTGCAGCATTTTGGACGAAATCAGGCGCTCAGAGGGCGATGCCCGCGTCGCCGAATTGACAACCAGGATCGCAGAACGTTGGGTGGCAGACCACGCTTCTCGCCTGTCCGGCAAGACCCTGGAGGAGCGTATAGCCGCCGTGGCGGCCATAAGGCGCGAAGAAGGCGCTATGGCGGAGTGGTCTCGGACTGACGAGGGTTACCTCTTTAGGCAGTTCAACTGCCCGTCCTACAAAGTTGCCCTGTCACATCCCGAACTGTGCACCGCTGAGGAGCACTTTCTGCGACTGGCTTTGCAGGCCGAGTTGCGCCGTGTCGGGTCTGCTCTTGGCGACGGCAACGCCTGCGCTTTCATCGTAAAGGAAAGCTAGCCCGAGAATGCCGCCTTGTCCGCCACGCGTCCGTTGCCACGCGCGGCGGCCTGTAGTATTCTAGTATTGTCAGCTAATTCCCTCGCAGGCCCTTGCATCCTGCACGGTGTCCTGTGAGCTGTGGTTAGTGTCAGCTTTTTCGGGGGGTATGTAGTGACCGATCGTGAGAACGTGGCTGAGCTACAGGAAGCTTGGCGTGCCGCCATCGCTGAAGAACGCAACGCCCACGAGCGCTATCTGGCGGCCAAGCTCCTAACCGCAGATCCGGCAACGCGAGCACTGTTCGACTACCTTGCTGCAGAGGAACTCAAGCATCAGCACCTTCTCGAAGACGAGTTCACCAAAGCCTTCGAGAAGGAGATGTAGGCTAGAACCGAGCCTCGCCGCTGGCTCGCCGATCTGTCCGGCTGGTTCGCTCTAGTACTCTATGCCCCGACGTGCCCGAACGCCGAGTTGGAACGGGTGTTTCACAGCGACCATCTCCGTAACCAGGTCGGCTTCCTTCACCAACTCTGGCGGAGCCCCTCGGCCGGTCAGTACTAGTTCCAGGTCAGCCCTCTTGCTCCGCAGCAAATCCAGCAAGTCGCAAACGCTGATGAGCTGCATGTAGACAGCTGTCACTGACTCGTCCAGAATCACGAGGTCGTATTCGTCTGACTGCACCAGATTACGCGCGAGCGCCAGGGCTTTGAGGGCGGCCGCGTTCCGCTCGTCCTCCGACTGGCTGAAGAAGTTGCCTTCGTTGGGCTGGAGCAGAGGGAAGGGCCGGTAGCGAGAGGCAAACAGTTGCTCGCCTCCGATGACCCCCCCTTTGAGGAACTGCAGCATGCACACACGCAGCCCCTGCCCGCAGGCTCGAATCGCCAGCCCCAGAGACGCCGTCGTCTTTCCCTTGCCATCCCCCGTGTAGACTTGAACTAGGCCCAGTCTCGATGTTGTCACCGGTTCCCTCCCGGCACGCCTTCGCTGGCGGGCTGCTCACGATCAAGAACTCCGGCCTCCGCGAAAGTGGACATCTCGCTCAGGATACGCGCCGCTGCCTCCACTAGGTGCATGGCCAGCGCCGCCCCGGTGCCTTCACCAAGCCTCAGGTTGAGGTTCAGCAAAGGCACGAGTTCCATCCGATCGAGCAACACTCGGTGGCCAATCTCCACAGAAGAGTGCGCGGCAATGAGATAATCCCGAGCAATTGGGCAGAGTCTTGTCGCTATGAGTGCCGCTGCGCCAGAAATGAAGCCATCGATCACTATCGGAACGCGATGCACTGCTGCCCCCAGTATGACCCCGGCCAGCCCCCCGATCTCGAAGCCACCAACCTTAGCCAGCACATCGAGAGGATCGCGCGGATCGGGTTGGTTTACCTCAAGTGCGCGTTCGATCACCGCCACCTTGTGCGCTAACTGGTGGTCGTCGAGACCAGTGCCGCGGCCGGTAACATCTCGAACCCTAGCGCTCGTCAGCGCTGCCACGACAGCGCTGGAGGCGGTTGTGTTGCCGATGCCCATGTCCCCCGTGCCCACTAGGTCGAGCCCTTTGGCTATTTCACCCTCAACTACCTCGATCCCGACCTCGATGCAGGACCGTGCCACTTCTCTGCTCATAGCCGGGCCGGCAGCTAGGTTCTCTGTTCCCGCTCCCTGGCGGCGCGACAGGATCATTGGATGCGGTTCGAGTTCAGGTACGACTCCCATATCCACGATCACGACTCGTGCCCTCGCTTGGCGGGCTAACACATTAATGGCTGCTCCACCCCGTACGAAGTTCAGAACCATCTGCGCAGTTACTTCCTGCGGGTAGGCGCTAACTCCCTCTTTTGCCACGCCGTGGTCTGCAGCCATCACAACGATAGCTCGCTCCTCGACTCTAGGGCGTAGCGAGCGCGATATGCCGGCTAGCTGCACCGACAGGTCTTCCAGCCTCCCTAAAGAGCCAGTCGGTTTGGTCAGCTGGCTCTGCCTTGCACGAGCGAAGCGCATAGCATCGGCATCGGGAGGAACGACAGCGGCGATGGTCTCCAGCAGTTTGCTCATATTCCACCTCCTCCAGTTCAAGCAACGCGCCATTTCTGGACAATGAAACTAGCCCCAGCCATAGAGGTCGTCAAGGCTGGGGCCAACGAAAAATCCCTGCCCGAACGAGGGACAGGGAACAGCGACTACACTGACGCAGCTGCCCAGGCCTTTTCCTCGAAGGCTTCGGAGGCAGAAGGCAAAGGCAGGCGACCTGGCTTAGGAACCCGCGACCCTAGCGGCGCAAGCTTCATCACAGTTGCGGGACAGCGGTGGCTTCGCACCACACTTCCCCTGCACATACCCGTCGGAACGGGTCCACTTTGCCCTCAATCATTCAATTGTCAGCAGGCATGATAGCGCCAGAGAGAGCCGGTGTCAACAGACTGAAGGACAAAAGTATCTGCCGAAGTCGCATCTGCCGACGGGCGCAAGGGAAGCCGAACCTCAGCCTACTTGGACCGCTTGATCTTCGGCTTCCGTCTCGACCGGATGCAGTTCCTGGAGACTGGCAAGATGATCGAAGAAGAGGATACCGTCGAGGTGATCGATTTCGTGCTGCAGCGCACGCGCCAGAAGACCCTCGGCCTTCACACGGACGGAGCGCCCTTTTATGTCGCGCGCCTTTACTACCACCTCTTCAGCTCTCTTGACGTCGGCCCAGAAACCAGGAAAGCTCAAGCACCCTTCAGGGCCTATCTGCTCCCCGCGCGCTTCCACGATTTCCGGGTTCACCAGCAAGTATTGCTTTCCCGCGCCCGGCTCCTCACTGTCCTTGGGCAGTTCTGCGACGATTACCCGTAGCAGAACGCCGATCTGCGGCGCGGCCAGCCCCAATCCATTGGCGGCGTGAAGCGTCTCCACGAGGTCGCGCCCCAGGGCGGCCAAATCCGCATCGAAGCGGTTCACCCTCTTCGACTTCTGCCTCAGAACCGGGTTTTCAGTCGTAACGATATCGCGAATCGCCATCTCCACCCCCAGAAAAAACAGGCCGCCGCCATTCAAAGCCTTCTGCCCAACATTCTAGCACGATGGATGCCGTTTTTTCAAATAATGGCTACCGGAACCGCTATAAATCCTCTTGCTCGTCAGCCAGGTCATAACCACCCCCTTGCGCCTGCTCCTCACGCCGTGCCAGCAGATAGGCCAGAGTGGAAGCACGGTTCAGGTAGCGCAACAGCTCCGGGTTTCCCACCAGCCCCTCGTCGTGAAGCTTCGCCACTCTGCGCTCGGCTCGACGGAGGATGGCACGGGCCACGTCGATGGCGGCCGAAGATGCAGTCTTCCCCGGAAGGATGAACCCCACCGGCAAACTTGTGCTCTTCAGTAAGTCGGAGACGCTCTCATCCAGTCTGCGAACGTGCCCTGGCTCAATACGGGCAGCCTCTGCCGCCCCCCCCGACGAGGCAGACGCCAACTCCGCCATCACCACACAGAGATCGCGCTGCAACTCTCTGATCTGCCGCTGCACCATTTGGTCACGGGCCAAGGCTCTGGCCAAGCCCAGCGCAGAGGTCGCTTCATCGAGCTCGCCGCCGGCTTCCACGCGAGCGTCCCATTTGGGCACTCGCCCTGACCCTAACCGGGCAGTGTAGCCATCGTCCCCGCTACCGTACCGCATCACGCCTCCACTCTTCCCGTGCTCCATCCAGCCCAGGTCATTGGGCAGGCCATCAGGAATGCCACTGGGAGGTAGTCTTCGTGGTGTGGCGCAGATAGCGCTCCGCTGCGAGCGCGGCCAGGCAGCCATCGGCCGCGGCGAGCACCACCTGGCGGATAGGACGCCCGCGAACATCGCCAACAGCATAGACGCCGGGAACAGAGGTTTCCATATTCTCGGTGGTGATGATATAGCCGTGCTCATCGAGCCTTACCTTGTTTTCCAGGAACTCCGTCGCTGGCTTAGCCCCTGGCAGGTACACGAATATCCCATCAGCGGGAATGGTCTCCTCATGGCCCACCGGGGTGCGTACGCGCAAGCCGGTCACCACCTGCTCGCCGACGACCGCCAGCGGCGTGTGCTGCAAGCGGAGGCTCACGTTACCACGGCTCAGCAAGGCATCGACCTCGTGCTTATCGGCCAACATCCGGCTGGAACCCGTCACAACGACGACAGAACGTGCTTGCCTTGCCAGCACGGCCGCCTCCTCCACGGCCTCGTAGCTGTTCCCCAACACGACGACATCGCGGCCGGCGAAGAAAGCCGCATCGCAGGTAGCGCAGTAGCTGACGCCACGGCCAAGGTGTTCTTCCTCGCCTGGTAGCTTATTGTCGCGAGAGCCTGCGCCCGTAGCAATGATGAGCGCTCTTCCAGTGTAAACGTTGTCGGTAGCTACAACCGACTTCTCTTCGTCCTCAAGTTCGACGCCGTACACCTGGCTTTGAACCATCCGAGCGCCCAAGCTTTCCGCGTGCTCGCGCATCATGCGAAGCAAATCCGTTCCGGCAAGTGGCTCCCTGTAGCCAAGGCCTGGGTAGTTGGCGATGTGCGACGTCCGTGCCAGCGCTCCCCCCATCACCGATCGATCCAGCATGAGGGTACGCAGCCCAGCCCTAGCCGCGTAGATGGCTGCCGAGGCGCCCCCCGGCCCTGCTCCTACTATGATAACGTCGTACGGATCCGCTTGCCGTATGTGCAGCATCTGTTGCATCCTCCCAGTGACATTGCCTCGGGGAATGTTCCCAAATCCTCGAGCCCGAAACTGACTCTATTGTACTACTTGCCGTGCTTCCGAAGCGAGCGCGGCAGACCCTGCCGAGACTGCGCGAATCCGCGGCAGAAGCGGAACCGCAACTTGGCCTTGACATACCCACGGCCTTGCTGTATGATTCTGCTAGCACGCGGCTCCCGCCTGAGCGGGCCGCGTGTGTTTTGAGTCTGAATGTATCGCTTCAGGCCTCGCAGCGGACTGGTGAGCTACCTGGCCATCCCGTGGGCAGCATCGCGCTCAAGCCTCAGTGTGAGTGATCAACGACAAGTAGGCAAACAGACAATGCAGGTAAAGAGTAAGCCGGCCAAGAGAGAAGAGGCCGCCAAGTCCAGCCGACCTTCGCTGCTCGACAATGCCAAGAGAAGCCTGCGAGACATCCGGTCCGAGCTCAAGAAAGTGACCTGGCCCACACGGGAGCAGGTCACCCGGCTGACTGCCGTTGTGGCAGCTGCTTCCCTGGCTATGGGTATCTTTCTCGGCCTGGTAGACTACATCTTCGAAACCGTACTGAGAATCCTGGCCGGCGGCTAAGAAGCACGCCGAGATCAAGTTCGCTGGCGATAGCGGCTCGTAAGGGAAAGGGACTGCTGCTCGCAAAGCGATAGGGTAATTAGCGTGGAAGAAAGGCAAGTGCCAACTCAGCAGGAACAGGAAGAAACAACAGCGCCGGAAGGAAAGCTGGGCCCGTACGAAGGTTGGTACGTGATCCACACGTACTCTGGCTATGAGAACCGAGTCAAGACCAACCTCGAACACCGTATTGCTTCGATGGACGTCAGGGACAAAATTTTTAAAGTGGTTGTCCCGGTCGAGGAGGTGGTCGAGGTCAGAGAGGGGCAGCGACGCACCGTTCAGCGCAAAGTGTTCCCTGGCTACGTGCTGGTGCAAATGCTGATGACGGATGACGCCTGGTACGTAGTGCGCAATACGCCAGGGGTGACCGGTTTCGTCGGCTCCGGCAACAAACCAACGATGCTACGGCCAGACGAAGTGAAAGCTATTCTCAAGCAGGCCGAAGCCGAAGCGCCGAAGGTCAAGGTGGCCTTCAGCCGCGGCCAGAGCGTCCGCATTATCGATGGTCCCTTCGCCGATTTCCTGGGCGTCGTGGACGACATCAACTACGAGAAGGGCAAGGTGCGGGTGCTGGTGTCCTTCTTCGGGCGTGAGACCCCAGTCGAGCTGGACTTCTTGCAGGTCGAGAAGCTCTAGGAATCCTGGTTAGGCAAGATTAGGAGAACAGCGAAGCATGGCGAAAAAGGTCAAAGCAGTGTTGACACTGCAAGTGCCAGCCGGCAAAGCGACGCCGGCGCCCCCCGTGGGCCCGGCCCTCGGCCAGCACGGCATCAACATCATGGCGTTTGTCAAAGAGTACAATGAGCGGACCGCCAGCCAGGTGGGAATGATCATCCCCGTTGAGATCACCATTTACGAAGACCGCTCGTTCACCTTTGTTACCAAGACGCCTCCCGTGTCCGACCTCCTGAAAAAAGCCGCTAGCCTGGAAAAAGGCTCTGGCACTCCAGGCCGAACCACGGCTGGCAGGATATCCAAAGAGAAACTGCGCGAGATCGCCGAGGTCAAGATGCGCGACCTGAACGCGAACGATATCGAGGCCGCCGAGCGCATCGTGGCTGGCACAGCGCGCAGCATGGGCATCGCCATCGAGTAGATCAGTGAGCACTCAGACCCAGTAAACGAGCCATTCGGCCGCCATCAAGCACGGCTGAATTGGCTCCGTCGATAGCATGACGTGGGAGGGTTATCCCGCTAACACCACAAGGAGGGAAAATGGCAGCGCACCACGGCAAGAAGTACCTGGAGGCAGTCAAGCTCGTCGATCTCAACCGTGCCTACAGTCCGCGTGAGGCGATCGAGCTGGTCAAGAAGACCTCTTACGCTAACTTCGACGCCACTGTCGAAGCTCATATTCGCCTGGGAGTGGACCCACGGCACGCCGATCAGCAAGTCCGGGGCATCGCCCTTCTACCCAGTGGCCTCGGCAAACAGGTCCGCGTGCTGGTCTTCACCCAAGGTGAGGGCGTCAAGCTCGCTGAAGAGGCGGGGGCCGATTACGTCGGTTCTGATGACCTGATCAAGCGCATCGAGGATGGCTGGTTCGACTTCGACGTGGCCATCGCCACCCCGGACATGATGGGCAAAGTCGGTCGGCTCGGCAAGTTCCTGGGACGTCGAGGCCTCATGCCTAACCCTAAGTCTGGCACCATTGCCCAGCCTGCCGACCTGGCTCGCGTGATTCGCGATGCCCGCAAGGGGCGCGTCGAGTTCCGCCTCGATCGTACGGCAATCATCCACGTTCCCATCGGCAAAGTGAGCTTCTCGGAAGAGCAGCTACTTGCCAACTTCCAGGCTCTGATCAGTGCGATTCTCAAAGCGAAACCCAGCGGCGCCCGAGGCCAATACATTCGCAGCATCACTCTGAGCTCGACAATGGGACCCGGAATCAAAGTGGACCTGCCAGCGGCTATGGAACTGGCAGAGGCGGCCTAAGCACATAACGCATTTGCTGTAGGGCTCTGTCTGGTGTAGAATGAGCCGGCGAACAACCTAATACTGATGCCGTAGACAGCGGGCGCGCCCCGGTTTGCCGGAACAGGCGCTTAATCTCCCAGCCTGCCGAGGTGATCTCAGCAAGGTCAGGCTCTCGCCTGCGTGCTTGAATGTCATGCCCCGCGTCTATGGCGCGGGGCTTCTTTTCTTGCGGCCCCATCTGGCAAGTGAGGAGGTGAAACACAATGCCGACGGCGGAAAAGGCCAAGACCATCGACGAGCTGACGGAGAAACTGGGCAGTAGCTCTGTCGCCATTCTGACCGACTACCGCGGTTTATCCGTGGCTGAGATTACCGCCCTGCGGAGGCAGCTACGGCAGGCCGGGGTCACTTTTGAGGTGACGAAGAACACCCTGGCCCGCAATGCAGCCGAGCGCGCCGGTATCCGGGACTTGGAGGCATATCTCACCGGGCCGACCGCCATTGCCTTCAGCAAAGGCGAGAACGTGGCGGAACCGGCCCGGTTGCTGCTCGATTACGAGCGAGGCTCTAAGGCCCTCAAGATCAAGGGTGGCCTGCTCAGGGACCGTGTGTTAACAGTTGAAGAGGTTAGGAGACTGGCCGAACTGCCACCCCGCGACGTGCTCGTGGCCAGGCTGATGGGCCAGATGAACGCTCCCATCGCCCAGTTCGTAGGCGTGCTCAATGCAACTCTGTCCAGTCTTGTCTATGTGCTCAAGGCGCGTGAAGAACAACTGGCGAAAGCCGCTTCTCAGTCTGTGCTACCGTGCGGCTTAGCTTGCGCGACCGGAGACTACCCTCTGGGGACGGCCCTCAGAGGCAACAACTGACAACCTGTTTTCGGGGCACAAAGCCCCGACCAGACGCACAAGGAGGAACTCAAGGTGGCAACGAAAGAGGAAATCATCCAGGCCATCGAGCAGATGACGGTTCTCGACCTGGCTGACCTAGTCAAGGCTCTCGAAGAGCGCTTCGGCGTCAGCGCGGCGGCTCCAGTAGCTGTGGCTGCCCCGGCGGCGGCTACCGCTGCCCCGGCGGCTGCGGCCCCAGTCGAAGAACAGACCGAGTTCGACGTGATCCTGAAGGAGATCGGCCCTAACAAGATCAACGTGATCAAGGTCGTGCGTGAAGTCACCACGCTAGGCCTCAAGGAAGCTAAGGACCTGGTGGAAGCCGCTCCCAAGGCCATCAAAGAGGGCATCTCGAAGGAAGAGGCCAACGCCTTGAAGGCCAAACTCGAGGCCGCCGGAGCCGTAGTCGAGATCAAGTAGAATTCTACCGTCAGGAACCGCCGTGCCCGGTTGACCGCAATGCCTCCTGCCGCGGCAATCCTGTTTGGTGACTTTCGCTTCTCGCCTGCCGATCAACGGATGGGACATGCGTCAGGGCGTGCAGAGCGACGAGCAGCGCCCGCTGCTTCTCACTCCGCGCGCCCTGCGCCCTACAATTCTCGCTCCTCGCTGGTTTGCTGTAGAGTCCCTCTGCCTGGCTCAGACGCCCGGGGCGAGCACCAGAAAACCGGTGCGCGAGTTGCGTTGCCGGATGGGCAGAATTCGCTGGTATTCCGGCGAGTAGTACCACGCCCTGGCCCGTTCCACAGTGTCGAACTCCAGCACGACGACACGGTGGGGTTCCCAGTCCCCTTCCAGCATCTCTACCGTCCCTCCTCGAACAAGGAACCGGCCCCCGTACTCCGCAAGAGTCGACGGAACCTCCTGGCGGTACCGCTCGTATTCCTTCTCATCGAGGACTTCCACGCTCGCGATCACATAAGCCGACATCTACCACTCCCCTCATCGAGTTCTGTTGCAAATGCGAAGCTTATCACATCCCTCGCCGCCTCACCGCTTATCGCGGTGCCACAGCCAATCGTGGAGCGGGCAGCAGAATGAGCGGCAACAGCCAGATCCGCGCGGCCCAGAAAGGGCGTGCTTGCCTTTCCAAGCTATGGGCCTCCCCGCAGGCTCAAGCCCTTGGGCACCGGCTATCCCCACGTTGGCTCCTACCATTCGCCTAATCGTGCCCTTCCACGCCCGTGTAGTCCATTTCGCTGGCCATTACCTCCCTCCATGAGCCGTCGCACGCAGGGCTGGGCACACATCCAGACTCATCGAGTCATCCCTGGATTCGAGGCGGGGGCCCTCGTCGCCTCGACGATCTAGCAGAACGGAAACGATCTATGCTAGTATTCAGGAATGCTGGCAAGGTTGGTGAGGCTCAGCCTGTTACAAGGCTTGATCTCACGTTTGGTGGCCCTTCTTGCCTTGCTCCCCACCCAGCTTCGATGGGCCGCTCGGTTTCTGCTATCTGGAGGTGGATTCAATTGGCGTCGCAAACTAGCTACGGGCGTGCCCAGGCCGAAGACCTGCAGGCTTTGCGGTCCCGGATCCTAGAACTCAAAACGGAACTGGATGCAGTCATACTGGCCCACAACTACCAGTGGGGCGAGGTGCAGGACGTGGCAGACTTCGTGGGCGACTCTTTAGAGCTGTCCCGGCGGGCCACGACAGTACAAGCTAAGGTTATCGTGTTTTGTGGGGTTCATTTCATGGCTGAGAGCGCCGCCATTCTCAACCCAGACAAGACGGTGCTCTTGCCAGAGCCCACTGCTGGCTGCCCGATGGCCGACATGATCGACGCCCCCACTCTGCGCGAGTGGAAGGCACGCTATCCAGACGCTGCCGTCGTCTGCTACGTGAACTCGAGCGCGGAGGTGAAGGCGGAGAGCGACATCTGCTGCACTTCAGCCAACGCCGTACGAGTCGTGGAGGCTCTGCCCCACAAGCGCATCCTCTTCGTCCCGGATCAGAATCTCGGGCACTTCGTGGCCTCTCAAGTCCGCAAAGAAATGGTCTTGTACCCTGGCTACTGTCCCACTCACCGTCGTGTCAAACCATCCGATGTCGAGCAAGCACGCCGCCTGTATCCGGAAGCGGAAGTGCTGGTCCACCCCGAGTGCGACCCTGAAGTCGTGGCTCTGGCTGACGCCGCCCTCTCCACTTCTCAGATGCTCCGTCATGTGGCCTCGAGTCAAGCGCGGAGCTTCTTGTTGGGTACGGAAGCCGGCATTCTCCACCGCCTAACACTTCATCACCCGGACAAGACCTTCATGGTCCTGTCCCGCGCCCTTCTCTGCCCCAATATGAAGAAGACGCGTCTGGAGAGCGTGGTGAGAGCTATGGAGACTAGGCAGACGGTGATTACCGTGGCGGAGGACATCCGCCTCAAAGCCAAGCGCGCCCTGGATCGGATGCTAGAGGTTGGGTAAGGAATGTACTACGACTATATTGTCATTGGCAGTGGCATCGCGGGGCTCTACACCGCCCTCCTAGCCAATGAGAGGGGCCGGGTCCTCTTGCTGACTAAAGGCTCCCTCGAAGAATGCAATACGCGTCACGCTCAGGGAGGCATCGCTGCCCCCATCGGAGAGGGCGATTCCCCACAAGCCCATTTCGAAGACACGTTGGCGGCGGGGCGAGGGCTCTGCGACGAAAGCGCGGTGCGCGTATTGACGGAGGAGGCCGCCGATCGCATATCCGATCTCGTCTACTATGGGGTCCCCTTCGACACCGTGGACGGGCATATTGCCCTCGGAAGGGAAGGCGCGCATCGAGTGCCGCGAGTACTGCACGCCGGAGGCGACGCTACCGGCGCCAGCATCGAGTCCACGCTCAGCCGTAGGCTCCGGGAGACTTCGGTGGAAGTGCGGGAGTTCCATCTGGTCACCCGGATATTGGTCGAAGCCAACGTCAGCTACGGTGTCAGGGTTCTTAACTGCGTAACCTCCGAGCAGATCGAGATCGAGGGCCGGCACTTGATTCTGGCTACTGGTGGCTGTGGCATGCTATATCTGTACACAACCAATCCGACCGTTGCCACTGCCGATGGGGTGGCGCTGGCCTATCGGGCCGGCGCAGACATTGCCGACCTCGAGTTCGTTCAGTTTCATCCCACCGCCCTCTCCCTGCCAGGGGCTCCCCATTTCCTCATCTCGGAAGCGGTGCGCGGTGAGGGAGCCATCCTCCGCAATCGTTACGGGCGCGCTTTTATGCAGGACTATGATCCACGAGGCGAACTGGCCGGCCGCGACGTCGTTTCACGAGCTATTCTGGCCGAGATGAAGCGCACCGACTCCAAT
>Ga0123519_10011103_pt1 | contig 13333 bp, 12 predicted proteins | sample YelNatPaOPRAMG02_FD_87396 | JGI IMG/M metagenome (GOLD analysis project Ga0123519, IMG submission 87396) | Hot spring microbial communities from Yellowstone National Park - Yellowstone National Park OP-RAMG-02 (version 2) | ecosystem: Environmental > Aquatic > Thermal springs > Hot (42-90C) ...
AGCTCATGGAGCAGTATGATAAATATAGTAGTTAAAGTTCAAGAAGTTATTTAATAAAAGGAGGTGAAGTAATATGGCAACTTGCAAGGAATGCCATGGTACAGGATCAGTGAAATGTCCTCACTATTTACTCGTAATATGTAAGGGAATTTAAATTTATGGATCAGCATAAAGAAGAAGAAAAAAAGCAAGGACAAATTAAGCAGGATGCTTTACAGGAAGAAAAAGAAGGAAAGGTATGTCCTCATTGTAACTATTTAAATGAGCCTGAAGCGAGGTTTTGTTCAGAGTGTGGATATGACTTTCATAATGAAAGAATATGCCCATATTGTGGTATGAAGGTTCAGCCTGGTATTGATATATGTAATTATTGTGGAGAATGGTTATTAGAAGGAGTATGCAAATTCTGTGGTGCTGAGGTAGAGGATGGGCAAATATTTTGCGGACAATGTGGCAGTCTCTTAAAGGGTATAGTTTGCCCTCAATGTGGACAATTGAGTAATTTTGATTTTTGTCCCAGGTGTAATATACCACTTACACCAAAGGCAAAAAGTGTGTATGAAGAAATAAAAGAAGTAATAGAAACAACAGAAGGAACAAAGCTTTTTGAGAAATCTTTATTTGAGCAAAAAGAAAAAATTTCTTCAGAAAAAGAAGAACTATTAAAATTGAAAGCATATCTTGAAAAAGCAAACAAAAAAGAGAAAAAAAAGAAGGCTTTTACACCACTATTTTCAGAAAGGCAGAAAGAGAGTATCAAATCAATGGCAGAGATAGCTGATAAGGAATTAAAGAGGCAAGAGGAAGAAAGGCAAAAAAGAGAGGAAGAGGAAAAGAAAAAACTATTTGCAAGATCCGAAGGCACTATTTATATCGCAAAAGAAAAAATACAGATTATCATTAAAAACGAAGATGGGATAATTGACGATAGTTACTGGTTGTATATTAATGATATAAAGATCGGTTATGTCGAATATCCAATAGGTGGTGGTGTTTCTTTGGGTGTGGTTTTACATAAGGGGATCAATAAAGTTGAATTAAAATTGGCTCGTTGTGGTGGGGCTGGAACAGTTGCATCCATAAACTTTCAAGGAAGTAAATATCTGTTTGGTGGCAGTACTGATCATATATGGATGGTAATTAATAAATAATGTAAGAAAATGATAATAATAAAATAACGGGTGATATATATGAACGATCAAGATAAAAAAGAAAAAGCAAGAGAAGAAAAAAGAATATCTATTTCTGAAGAAGAAAATAAAGTTAAAGAATGTCCTCATTGTCATACTGTGAATGAATCTGACGCAAGATTCTGTGCGGAATGTGGGTATGATTTTGCTGGTGCAAGGCGTTGCCCTAAATGCGGGGCAAAAATAGTCTCACCGAATGCAGATATTTGCGAGGAATGCGGAGAGTGGCTGTTAGAAGGAAAATGCAAGTTTTGCTACGCAGATATAGAAGAAGGTCAAACATATTGTCCTGAATGCGGCAATCCCGTAGCAGGAATAGTTTGTCCCCAGTGCGGCAGATTAAGTTATTTTGATTTTTGTAAATACTGCAATATTCCATTAACAGCAACTGCAAAGAAAATGCAAGAGGAAATAAAAAACAATCCGGCAGAACAAGAGCTATTGAATTTACTTGAGAGCTATACACCTGTAAAATCAAAAGGGATTTCTCCTGATGAGGATGAACTTTTGAAAATGAAAGAATATATTGAAAAAGTGAATAAAAAAGAAAAGAAGAAAAAGGTATCTACACCTTTGTTCTCGGAAAAGCAAAAAGAAAATATCAAGGCACTGGATCAAAAAGCAAACGATGAAATTCAACGGCGGGAAGAAGAAAAACGAAGGCGAGAAGAGGAACAGCGAAAGCAAGAGGAGGAGCAGAAAAAACTACAGCTACTTTTAACGCAGATGAGAAATGTTAAATTTACTACAAATCAGGATGCGAGAAGATATTTTAGCGTACGTAGGCCACGAGGGGCAAAAGGCTGGCTTTGTAATTGTTGCTCAGTTTTACATGATTCACCATCTGATTGTGGTGATCCATCACAAGGAGGTACATGGATTATTTAAAAGGAGGGCATATTAATGGATGACAAATCTAACAAGACAACACGTGCTGATGGGCGAATAATTTCATCCGGGGTTACAGCCTCAGATGTAGAGAAAATAAAGGGTAAAGATGAAGTAATTTCGTCAGGGGTAGCACCTTCTGTTTCGCAGCCGCAAGTATCACAGATTATCTCTGCTGGCATAGAAAGTAAACCTGGCAGCGAAATAATTCTTAACAATCAAAAGTATAATGTAGTAAAAGTCATTGCTAAATCCACAGGCGAAGCAGAAATTTATTTGTTAGAAAAAGATAGCCAAAAGTATGCATTCAAATATTATTACCCTTATTTTAAACCAAAGGAAGCTGTTTTAGCGCAATTAAAAGGATTACATCATGAAGATATCGTAGTTCTTGTAGATTATGGTTATTACTGTGATAGATTTTTTGAAATAATGGAATACGCAGAGGGCGGAAATTTGATGGATAAAAAGGATAACGGAGACTATAAATATCTGCCCATTAACGATATTAATATTATAAAACAAATAGTAAAAGAAACAGTTAATGCGCTTAATTTTTGTCATTCAAAAGGCATAATTCATAGAGATATAAAGCCTGAAAACATCTTTTTCAAGAATGCAAATGGTACAGATATATTAATTGGTGATTTTGGTATTTCATCTATGCTTGACGAAGGAATATCAAAGCATATGACTGGACAAGCAAGAACTGCTGTATATGCGGCTCCGGAACTTTACCAGAATATAAATGGTAAGACTATTATTAGCAAAGAAGTAGATTATTATGCTTTAGGCATAGCAATAATACATATATGGTCTGGAGAAGAACCATTTAAAGAATTAAATGAACTTTCAATAATGAGAGTAAAGTTAGAAGGTAGAATAGATATACCTGATGATATGCCAGAAGAATTAAAAAATTTAGTCAAAGGACTAATAACAGTAGAACCTTCAAAGAGGTGGGGTTATGCAGAGGTAGAGAAATGGTTAAAAGGGGAGTATGTCCCTGTATATTACAAAACAGTAGAAATTAAATATGGAGATTTTCACTTTGGGTTTATAGATGGAGAAGAAGTAGTAGTAAATGATCCAGTTGAATTAGCAAAATTATTAGAAAAATATCCTCAGCAAGGGAAAAGACACCTTTACAAAGGTACCATACAGAAATGGGCAGAAAGTGTGCAATCACTCCATATAGCAATAAGAAGTATTGTTGAAGACGAATATCCAAAGGATGAAGATGCAGGGTTAATTAAGGCAATTTACATCCTGGACCCAAATAAGAATTTCACTACATTCACCGGTGTTGAATGTAAAAATGCTGAAGAGATAGGAGATAACATAGAAAAAGAATCATCTTACTACAGATCTGAGTTAACAAAAAATCAGAATGCTGATTTGTACCTTTTTTTAGAAGCGAGAGAGCATAAGGATATAGCTGACATATTGAGAAAGTATGCAAAAACCTTTAATACTGATAAAGCATTCAATACAATAGTTTTAGAGTTGCAGGGAAAAGATAAATTTAAGATCGATAATATCGTTTTTTATAAGCCTGAAGATTTAATTTTGGCTGATGAAACTATTAAAACAAAACTTGTTAACTTACTTACTAATTCAGATTCAAAATTATCTATATGGTTGGAACAATTCCCTGAGATAAAAAATAATATTGATAAATGGAGAAAACTCAAAAGATGTAATAATATAACTTTATCTTATGCACTTGAAGAAAAAAATCCATTCCATTTTTTAATCGAAGCAGCAGATTTAAATCAGTTTAAAACTCAATTTGAGGCAAAGCTATCAGATAAAGATTTTCTTAAAGAAGCATCAAGTGATACTGTATTTGTAGAGGAAGCAGCTTTTTGGTTGAAAAATTATCAAAATTCCGATTATTTAGATGTTATAAAGGAATATATACATAAGAACTTAAACAACATAGATAAAGAAGTTTTTACATCACTTATAGAATATACAATGCAGGCAAACGCGGATCCAGATTACCACTGGAGCAATTTTAAATCGTATATAGATACTGGATATAAAGATGGGCATTTATCAAAAGAGCTATATGAGAAATATAAAATATTTCTAATAAAAAGTTATAAGAATGTTATTAATAATAGTGATTATAGTAAGCAAAAGAATATACTTGATAAAATAAGGACTCTTCACTCATCTGATGAATTAATAATACAGTACGATAGCGTAGTAAAAGGGATTAAAAAAGATATAGAAAAGGAAAACAGTAGAAGAAAAAATATCAATAACTTGTATAATATTTTCTATTATCTAATCTTATCTGTCTGTATAATAGCCATAACATCTACGTTATTTATTCATAATTTTTTATATTTTATAGGCAATGATCAATGGGTTGACAGCCACACAAATACCATCGCGCTTATAATAATTATTTCAGGCATTGTTGGATCTGTATTGGGCGGGATTATAGGAAGTCGTAAGCATCACATATTGATTGGAGCCAGCATTGGCTATTTTGCCATTTCTTTTTTATCGACATTAATATTATACCTTTTGCCTGTATTTGTTGGGAATATTATACTGGCATTAGTTTTTGCTGTTTGCAGTTTCTTCTTAATGCGATATATACACAAAAAGTGGAGTATTACAGGTTACTTTCCTGCTTCTTTTCTTGAATATGACGACACATTTGATCAAGAAGCTTTAAAATCTACCATAACAAATCATCCCGTGGTATTAGAGTTAAAAAAGATTAAAGGGAGTGTAAAAAAATAAATTTTGTAAGTGCAAATAGGGAAATTAAAAGAGTAATTATATAATGTCTATAAAGTGTGAAAAATGTAATAGAGATAACAGAGATACTGCAAAATATTGCAAGTTTTGTGGTGCAAAACTTAGTGGCACTTCTTTTAACTTAGAAGATTTTGTTGGAATGGATAATATTAAATTGGAGATTCAGAAAGTTATAAACATTGTACAAACGATGAAGAAAAAAAGCGGAAATGCCCAATCAGTACAAAAAATGAATCTTCACACTATTTTAATAGGTAACACTGGAACAGGTAAAACTAGAATCGGCGAAATATTATCCAGAATTTTCTATAAATACGGGGTTACAACTAAAGAGGACGCTGTAATGATAGATGCAGTTGATTACTCAAAATTTGCCAAAGATTTTGAGCAAAATTTTCAAAAAGTAAAAGGTGGGGTTTTATTTATTGATAATGTTCAGAAATTAGTACCTGCGGGATACTCTAATGAACTAAATCCATTAGATAAACTATTTATTGAAATGGATAGGTCTAAATACGACCCAATTGTTATCCTCGCAGGATTACCAAAGGGTTTAAAGGAATATCTTAATGAAAATCCTGCTGCAAAAGCGCGGTTCCAATATATATTTGAAATACCAGATTTTACAGCTGAGCAGATGTATCAAATAGCAGAAAAAGAATTGGAGAAGCAAAATTATACTTTGGATGAAGAAACAAAAAAACGGCTTAAAAAGTTATTCAAACATTTAGTGAAGACAAAAGATGAAACTTTCAGTAATGCCCGTGTGATAATAAAGCAAGTAGAGAAGATAATAAGCCATTACTGTTGGCGTATAGGAACAGGTGCTCCGGATAATAATATTATACTGCCAGATGATATTGAAGATGAAATTCCAGAAGAAAAGACAGTAGATGAGATCTTTACCGAACTCAATTCTTTAGTGGGAATGGAGAATATAAAACAAGAGATAAAAAACTTGATAAACACTATAAAAATTCAGAAGGAAAGAGCAGAACAATTGGGAGAAACTTATAAACTTGGTATTCATATTGTTATGACCGGAAATCCAGGAACGGGTAAAACCACGGTTGCGAGAGAACTTGGTGAAATATTTCAGGCGATTGGTTTATTAGATAGAGGTCATGTGGTCGAGGTTGACCGTAGTAAAATGGTTGCGCAGTATGTTGGTCAAACGGCCCCTTTAGTAAACAAACTCTGCGACAGTGCAATGGGCGGGATTTTATTTATAGACGAAGCATATACTTTAGCACCGGAAGGAATTAATGATTCTTTTGGTAAGGAGGCGATTGATACTCTTCTTAAGAGAATGGAAGACGATAGGGGGAAGTTTGTGGTAATTGTAGCTGGTTATCCGAAAGAAATGAAGAATTTTATAAATGCCAATCCTGGCCTACCATCGAGATTCAACACATACTTTAATCTTAATGATTATACACCTGAAGAATTACTTGGAATATTTAAAATGATGGCTAAAAAAACGCAATATGAAATTGAAAATGAAGCAGAGAAAAAATTGATGGATATTTTCACTGCGATGTATGAAAGGCGGGACAAAAATTTTGCCAATGGAAGAGAAGTCAGGAAGCTGTTTGATCAATGCATTGCGAAACTATCAAATAGGCTTGCCTCACAAATAAACTATGACAAGAAGGAGTTATCACTTATAAAAGTTGAAGACATTCCACAGACCTATGAAGAAGAAAGGAAAATCACGTTAGAAGATGCGATGAAGAAATTGGACAATCTTGTTGGGCTTAATGCTGTTAAGAATAAAGTAAAGCAGCTAATAAATTATATTGCTGTTGACAAAGAAAGAACAGCAGAAGGTGGGAAAGAAACCATTTTAAATTTACATTTTGTTTTCAAAGGTAACCCTGGAACAGGCAAAACTACTGTAGCAAGGATTTTAGCTGATATTTTCAAAGCAATGGGACTTTTGTCTAAAGGGCATCTTATTGAAGTAGATAGAGCAGGACTCGTAGGAGAGTTTGTAGGACATACAGCACCTAAGACCGACAAAGTAATAGACAGTGCTTTGGGTGGAGTGCTGTTTATTGATGAAGCATATACCCTTGCTCCTAAAGGAGGAGGAACAGATTTCGGTAAAGAGGCGATAGAGAAATTGCTCAAAAGGATGGAAGACGATAGAGGTAAATTTATCGTTATTGCTGCAGGGTACAGTAAAGAAATGGACGATTTTATAAATACAAATCCCGGACTGCAGTCAAGGTTCACTAACTATATAGATTTTGAAGATTATACTCCACAGGAAATGAAAGCAATTTTTATTTCTATGATAAATTCAAAGGGTATGAAATTAGGGGAAAATGTAGAGCCTTTTCTTGATAGTATGTTTACTAAAATATATGAGAAAAGAGATAAGAATTTTGCCAATGGAAGAACTGTAAGAAACTTGTTTGAAACAGTGATTCAGAATCAGGCTACAAGAATTGCGGAGCTAATGCAAAAAGAAAAAATAAGCTCCGAGGTTCGTGACACAATTCAACAAGATGATTTTAAGACAATAACTATATAGGATGGAGCTATGGACCTAAATGAAGTTTTATTAGAAGCTGCAGGAGAAGGTAATATGCTTATATTAGAAACTGCTATAAAAAAGGTGCGAATATTAATGCGAAGAATAATGATGGGAGTACTGCTTTAATGGTTGCTTCTAATGAGGGGTATACAGAGGTTATAAATTTATTAAAAGCTCATGGATCAAGCAGTATGATACAAATAATATCATTTAAAAATACTTATGATTTGTGCATTTTGTAAGAGTGATATAGAAGATGATTCAATATACTGCGATCAGTGCGGTAAGGAGATTTTAATTTGTCCCAAGTGTGGCAAACCTGGAAAGGGAAAAGTCTGTACATTTGACGGAACAGCATTGGTTTCTGTGCGAGATAAAGGAAGTAATACTAAGCAGCCGCTGTCAACCGATGGTAGTGTGCCGCTCATTAGTCCATCCATGGTAAACCCGGTCTCTGCTCCTTTAGTAAATCCATCTGTTTCACCAACTATAAATGCTAATGATTTGCATTTAATAAATAAAAATCTTGGATTGGATTTAAAAATAGAAAACGGTGATATAATTGGACGGACGACAGGGCGGTTTGCAAATGTATTTGGCAAATATGATCAGGTTTCGGGGAAGCATTTACAAATTAGCTACGATCCTAAAAATGGGTGGATGGGTACTGACTTAGGCTCCACAAACGGTACTAAATATAATAATGTTTTGTTAACACCCAATTTACCACAAAAGTTAGAAGATAAATCATATTTGATTATTGCAAATATAGAGTTTTATATCCGGATTGAAAACAAATCATTGAGCGGAAAAACCGGCACAAGAAGGATATAACCAATGGAATTAAAGATTTCTGCTGTTAGTGATAAAGGCTGTGTAAGAGAACATAATGAAGATATGGTATTAGTAGGAGATCATATTTTCAGGGATAGCAGTGAGCAAATAGAAGTTAATATCGGTAATGATAAAAAATTCTTTGTAGCTGTTGCTGATGGGATGGGAGGACACAATGCAGGCGAAGTTGCCAGTGAAATAGTTTTAAAGAAAATGTCTGAAAAGATTAATATGCTTGATACGAGCTTAACTGATGACGAGCTAAAACAAAAAATTGCTAATTGGGCAAAAGACATACATGTTTTTATGTTAAATGAAGGGGATAATGATTTGACAAAGAAAGGCATGGGATCAACTTTTATTGGTGTCTTATTCTACGGAAACAAGGTTTTTTATATGAATGTCGGAGATAGCAGACTTTATAGATTCCGCAGAGGAAATCTTATGCAGATGTCTAAGGATCATTCTTTATCTGAAGTCACTGGTAATAAAAATATAGATTCAAGTATTCTTATAAATTCTTTTGGAGGAGGAGAGAAATTCTTTATCGATTTTGCTCCTGTTGGTGGAACAATATTAAATGAGGATGTTTTAGTTTTATGTAGTGATGGCTTAACAAAGATGTTAACGGATGACGAAATTGAAAAAATTTTAAGTGAAGACAATCCAATTAATAAACTTTTAATGAAAGCAAAAGATAATGGTGGAGAGGATAATATTTCAATAATATTAGTGTCAATTTATATAAAAGAATAACATGATTTGTAACGAATATCTTAAAAAGATTGCAGGAAAGGAGATCAAATGCAACAAAAAGGATTTAATCCTGTTACGACAATGCTTTTACTTTTAGGGTTTCCTGCTATTTTGTATTTTGCAATAAATTATTTCATTATAAACAAATATTTTCCAGAATATAGCAGTACAGATATTGCAGCTCTAATAAACTCATATTTCACCTCACAACCTAACCGAAACAAGACAACCATGCAATCTCCTGTGCAACCGGTTACAGCAAAGGATCTTAACGGAAAATGGAATGCAAGGGTAGGAGAATCTCCTGCAATTATTTATCTTAATAACCATGGGAATACTATTTATGGCACTATATATTATAAGGGGGTTAAAGAAAATTTGCAAGGAGAAATACAAGGTAGCAATTTGGTTATTTTAAGAGGCACAAGCTATAAACGTTTGAAAGGCAGAGGATTGTTTAATTTAGATAAGTTTGAAGGAAATATTACTCCAGATTCCAAATCTATGCGAGGTAATTACACAGATGCCATCGGTCATGGCGGCTATTGGTTTGCTGCAAGGGATTCAACTTACTCGGCAAAAGGGGCAGATAACCATTTAGAATTTCTTACTATCACAATACAATCCTCTCCACCGGGAGCATTGGTCAAGATAGACAGAGAAACCAAGGGAACGACACCTGTTACTGTAACTTTAAAAAGTGGATCTCATGGTATTACTATTGAGAAGCAAGGCTATAAAACTATATGGGACATACTGGATGTTAAAAAGGATAAAAAAAGAGTATTTGATTATACACTCAGTAGTGAATAAATGAACCGGTGAAATAATTAAAATTAGGATGAATAAATGATCTACAAAAATATTAATAAAGCAATGAAACAATTGAGATTACTGTTGTTAATATTTTTAATTATCCTGTCTGTTTCGTGTGCTACCGCACCGATAATACCAGAAATCTCTTCCCAAGCATATATACCTTTAAATGAGAGGCTTCCTTATAAAATAGCTCTTATTATTACCGATGAGTTTAAGAATGCTGTTTACAGCGGCGTGGTAAACACGAAATTAGGTTGTAACGACAATGAGGTCGGAGGTAATTCAAAATGGAGTATAGGATTTGATAGTAATGTGGGGACTGCAAACCAAGAATTGTTTGTTAATGGGTTATCCAATCTCTTTAACAAAGTAGATGTATATAAAAATATAACAGAGATCAAAAACAAGAATTATTACGATTATATCCTAATTCCTAATTCAATAGTTACCACCTATTATACCAATGACGAATATCGTCCAGGGGCTAATACTATTAGCGCATCAGTTGAGTATCAATTAAAAGAAATGGATCCAGAAAATTATGAAATGGTAGAAACTTTTACTTCGGAAGCTTCTTCACAGCCAACCAGTGTAGGAGGTTCCTGTATCGGATTTTTTGCTGAAATTGTCGCAATTAATAAAGGCTACCAAAAATCTATTGGAGAAGCAATGAATAAGGCTTTTGACGCATTACTACAAAACGTAATGAGTATAAATGAAAGTATTACTGCAGTTACAAGAAGAATATTACACATTATTTCTACTAAACATTATAGAAGAATTGCAATATTACCGTCTATTTCAGAAGGATCTGATGAAGTTAAAATGATAACTTCATTAGAAGTTGAATTACACAGGATGAATATAAGTATAGTCAATAAGGATTTAATAAAAAAAGCTCTTTCTGATCTAAATCAAAGTAATGCACGAAGAGATAAAAAACAAACAGCAAAAATTATAGGAAATCTAACTGGGGCGGATGTAATTCTAATCTCAAATATTAAAATAGCTAACAATAAAACAAAAATTGAATCTACCTTGATAGATACAGAGTCTGGCAGAGAATATTCAATAACTGCAAAGGCGATAACAAATGAAAAAAATTATTAGATACATTTACAGATGCCGGTTGGGCACTCAAAGGCTCTACGTAATTACCATATTTATAATATGAACAAACTATTTAAATTATTTAGTGTGATGGTATTGGGAGTTGTCGTTGGCCCACCGCTTGTACGATATATTATTGCAATTATTAATACTATGCATAATCCTATTTATAAATTACTTGCATGGAGTATATTACTTATCGGCAGTGTGATTGTTTTTCTGATCTGCATTGATTTTGTTTTTTCAAGCCGTATTGCTGAAAGAGTGATAGCAAATCTGGTTACCAAAATTTTATGGTCGTTTATACAATTTATAGGTAAAATTTTTGTAAAATGGTATGAAGTAACTACAACGGGGATATTATATTTGATAAAATTGGTAAAAGGAAAAAAATAGTTATGTTTTTTTCCTTTCTGTTCTGAAACTCTCAGAAACAAGTATCTACTCCTTGTTGTCATCTAAACGCTAAACTCAATGCTGCATCGTCCTCTTTTTTCCAAAGACAACTGCTTTGATCAAATGCGGGATTAATCGCGTTTATCAGCATAATATTGTGAAAGTGCCAGAAGACGGTGTTTTTCTCGGACAGATTGAAGATGAAACCAAACAAGATGTTCGTTTTTCAAAATCAGATAGAAGCAGACACTCTTACATAGTTGGTGCTACTGGAACCGGGAAATCTACACTCCTTTATAACATGATAGTTCAAGATATAGAAAACGGAGAAGGAGTAACAGTTATAGATCCACATGGTGACCTCTACAACCAAGTATTGTCCTCAATACCAAGGCATAGAATAAATGATGTAGTACTGGTGGATCCATGTGATTTTACACACTCTGTTGGGATTAACTTTCTTGAATATGATGAGTCTTACCGAAATGTACAAATGAACTATATAACTAATGAGATGATCAATATCTTTGACCGGCTTTATGATCTTACGAGGACGGGTGGTCCAGTGTTTGAGCAGTATATGAGAAATGCCTTGCTTCTTGTAATGGATAATGAATTTTCAGGTGCTACGCTTATGGATATATCTGCTGTTTTCGATGATACGGAGTACCGACAATTTTTGTTAGAAAGATGCAATAATCCTTTTGTTAATGGTTTCTGGGACAAACAAGCAAAGACAGCAGGAGGAGAGATGTCATTGGTCAATCTTGCTCCTTATATTACAAGCAAGCTGAACAAATTTATTACAAATGCACTTTTACGGCCAATTATAAGACAAGCAAGAAGTACCATCAATTTTAAAGAAATTATGGATGAAGGTAAAATTTTACTTGTTAATCCCTCTAAAGTGATTCTCGGTGAGTTGGATACTCAATTGCTCGGAATGTTAATTATCGGAAAACTCTTTAGCTCCGCAATGGTGCGTATCTCAAACTCTCCAGAGCAAAGGAGACTGTTATTCCTTTATGTAGATGAGTTTCAGAACTTTGTGACTGACACTATAACCTATCTAATTTCCGAGGCAAGAAAATTCGGTATATATTTCACGCTTGCGAATCAAAATCTTGCACAGCTAACTATTAATACGGTGAAACAAAATATAATTGAATCTGTTTTAGGCAATGTGGGGACTACTCTTTTTTCCGACTTGGTACTTAAAATGGAAGCGTATACCAAACCTATACTCTATGCCAATGATTTACAAGAGTTACCGGATTTCTATGTAGCAGGAAGATTATTGATAAAGAATTCCTCCCAGTCATTCATTTGTTTTCAAAACCATGCCGACACTAAAAGTAAAAGATAAAGCAGAAGTAGCAACTATACTAAATTTATCCAGGCAGAAATATACCAGACCCATAAGGTTTATTGAACAAGAGATCATAGACCGGAGAACTAACTATATGAAATTAGAAAATAAACTTACCACAAAATGCATAATACTTATTAACGATATGAGAATAAAATCATCTTAGATTTCTTATTTTTTTATTTATAGCTCTAAGAAAAACAAGTTATTCAACAAAACAATTTATTTATTCGTCTTAATGTTTAGAAAATGAATTTAAATAAGCCAAAATTCCAGAAGGCTTTCAAAGGTAAAGACTTTAAACAAAATATAAATTTGAAGAATGAAACAAAGCACAAAAAGTAGGAAAAGGGTAATAAGAGAATTTAATGGAATTTATGCAAGACAGAAGACAATAAACCTGATATATTAGATAATCAACAAAGGTAAGATTGGAATGAGCGCTCTGCTGATAGGGATCAGAAAATGGTTTTTGGAACAAAAAAGTATATAGGTTTAATTGGAGTTACTACAAAGATTTTAAGTAAAAATTTGACAAACTTACCCAATAGATTTAAAAGAAGGATAAAATGAAAAGAATTGTAGTTGGGTTGGTAGTATTCATTATTTATGCAGTATTTTTTGTTTCTGGATGTGCTACTGTAAGAG
>Ga0123519_10011120_pt1 | contig 13322 bp, 10 predicted proteins | sample YelNatPaOPRAMG02_FD_87396 | JGI IMG/M metagenome (GOLD analysis project Ga0123519, IMG submission 87396) | Hot spring microbial communities from Yellowstone National Park - Yellowstone National Park OP-RAMG-02 (version 2) | ecosystem: Environmental > Aquatic > Thermal springs > Hot (42-90C) ...
CTTAAAGATAAAAAAGAAGAAAAAGACATTTATAACATATATTTCGATGTTCTAATGTATTTAGGTCTTGAAATCCCTGATGAAATAATTTCCATTATTTTAAAAGAAATTTCAATAGAAATTGATAATAGTTCAATTTTTTGTGAATTTTTATCAAATTTATTAATTAAATTAAATAATGAAATTCCAGATGTAATAGAACAACATATAGCATTAGAATTTTCGAATTTTGATAATTCAAATTGGCAAATAAGGCTCAAATCTGTGAAATTTATAGGTGTAATAAATGCCATTCTAAAATCTAAAAATATTGCTATCTGGTCCGATTTAAAATTAAATGAACTTTTGAGAGAGGAAAATGATCCAGATGTAATTAATGCAATAAACTACTCATTAACCCAAATTCATTCTTCTATAGATAATTTATCTATATTATCTAAAGAAATTAATCAAGAACTTAATTTATTATACCAAAGGATGGTTGAATTACAAAAACAACCATTAATTCTAAAGGATATTCTAAAAGATATTATAAAAAAAAATGAGTTTAGAGAAGCAAGTATTACTATTGAAGAGAAAATTAATGAAATAATTAAAAATGTAGAAAATTTCGGAAAACAAATATATAATTATAAATATAGGAGGTTAGCCTTAGATTTATTGGAGGATTGGGCTGATTTAAGATTAGAAATTTTAGAAGAGCTAAGTAATTTAAAAAATGAACTCAATGATCAAATAGAAATTTGTAGGAATAATTATATTGAACAATTAAAATCAAAAATTGAGCAAATAAGAACTAGAATTGATGTTTTAAAATCTGAGTTAGAATTTTTAGTTGAATTAAATAATGAAATAAAACAATTAATAATCGAGGGAAATATTTCAAAATCCAAAAAGAAATTGGAACATCTGTCATATATTAGGGATAAAATTTATAGATTAGAATCTGAAATCGGCTCTTTATGGATTGAAAACTTAGATTTTAAAGAACTGTTGCAAGACATTACTTATTACTGGGTTCAAGTGAAAATTGAAGCCCAGCAATTATTATATACAATAAGTTATAACCTCAAAGATCTTCACCAATATATTGAAAAGATTGAACAAGAAGATAAAAAAGAACTTAAAATAAAAAAGAATTTATCGTTTGAAATTATTTTGAATGAATTTCAGAATTTAATTATTCAATCCACTAAAAATGTTCAAGATCAATTCGAGCGATTTTCAACTCTGACAGCTCCGGTTCTTGAGGAATTAAGAAAAGGTAATTTTGAAAATGCTGAAAATTTATTAGATTTTGCAGTAAATCAAACGATTTCCAACTTAGAAGATTTTAATAAAGAAATTCAAAGAATCTATTCTCAATTAGATTCTTCTATTGAATCCGATATGGATAAATCAAAACTTATTAGAAAATATCTAGAAGATTGGAAATTTATTAGAGAAGCTCTATTACAAAAGACCCAAGAATTTTATCAAAGCACTTTAACAGAAATCTTTGTAAATAGAATAAAAAATATTCAAAAAGTAATAAATCCTATCCCAATAAAATCTTTATCAAAGATTTTTAACAAATCAGAAGAGGAAATTTTAGATCGTTTATTTTCATTGATTCAAAGTAATAAAATAGAAGGTAAAATTCTTGAAAATAAATTGTACTTACCAGAAAAATATCCGCAATATAATAGAACTATAAATATACTAAAAAAATTAGAATTTATTGGTAATAAAATCATTTTGTTAATACGATTGGAAAATACAACTAAGGATTTTCTTTATGATTTGGATATTCTTTTATCAGTGCCAGATATTTTAATTTTAAAAAATGATGAAAGCGATCAAAAATGGTTACATTACGAAACATTTAGACCGGAGGAAATTAAAATACTAAAATGGGTTTTTCAATTAAAAAGCTCATATGAATCAATGGAAGAAAAAACAAATAAAACTGAAATATCAGAAATTTCTGATTCAGAAAAAGCCAATACTAAAGATAAGAATATGGGTTTAAAATATGGAGAAGTTAGATTATTTGTAAAATATAAAGATATATTTAAAGAGCAAATCGAATTAGATAAGAGATTAGATATAATAATCCATTAAATATTTAATTTTTGTATTAGTTCTGCCACTTTTTTACCAGATAAAATTAAATAATTTTTTAAAATAAACAAATTTTTTGAAATTTATTTCATGAAAAAAACAAGACTTTTAACAATAGCTATTTGCATATTTATTAGTTCTTCTCTTGAAAATAAAATAGGAAAATCTTCATGTATAATATTTTTTTCCAGTTCTTCCCTTAAGAATTCAATTCCTTTTAAAATTCTTTCATAATTTTCTTTAATTTCAATCATTTTCATTCAAAAATATAAAAAAAATTTTCAATATAAATAATTTTTTATAAAAATAAAAATATATTTTTTCTTAAATTTAATTTATTAGAGAGAAATTTTTTAAAGAATTTTCAAAGAGTGGTCAAAATGTCTAGTAATATAAAAAATTTTATTGACAAAGAAACCAATGAAAAAAAGAATTATTATCTAACTAGAATGGCTCAGATGCATGGATGATCTTGTAAGGTTCCTTCATATCAATTGAAAAAAATTTTAGAAAAAGCTGGTTTAATTGGTTTAACTGAAGATTGTGCAATAAACGAAATCGCTGGAGGAAAAATGATTGTTACTAATGTAGATATATTTACTCCTATACATGATGATCCAATAATTCAAGGTGAAATTACTGCTTGCAATGTAACCAATGATGTTTTTGCCAAAAATGTAATTGAAATTATTTCTTATTTAAGCTTTTTAGGCGTTCCACCACAACAACCGGATGAGATAACTCAAGGAATAATTGAAGGTCAAAGAAAATTTTTGAAACAATTTAATTCTGAAATTAATGGAGGCCATACAATCGTTAATCCATGGCCATTAACTGGAGGTATTGCGCTAGGAATTTGTAATAAAAATGATTTAATTCCAAAACAAATCGATAAAAACGCATCTTATGGTGATTTGATTATAACGAAACCCCTAGGTATTCAAGCATCTATGGCTGCATACAGAGTTATGAATGAACATCCTGAATTTCTTGAGGAATTTGATACTACTCTAATTAAAGAAATAATAAATGTTGGAGTTAAAATTATGAGAACTTCAAATTATTATGTTCCAAAAACAATCCACGAGAATAATATCAGAGAATATATTGTTGGAATGACAGACATAACAGGTTTTGGTATAAAAATACATTCAGAAGAAATGATTGAACAAAGGAAAATTGATATTGAACTCGATACGTTTCCAATTATAATCAATACTGATAAATTATCGAATTTGTTTGGATATGGTTTGCTTGAGGGAATTTCAGCCGAAACTGCAGGTCCTATGTTAATAGCTATAGATACATCCAAAGTGGATACACAAACAATTCAAGATATATTAAAAAGAAATAATATCCCCTCATGGAAAGTAGGAACCTTCAAGAAAGGAACTGGAAATGTGAGAATTATGAAAGATTTAAATGTAATTCATGTGGAAACTTATCCTTAAATATTATTATTAAAAAAAGTATATAAAATCCGCAATGACGAGAATTTAAACCTTTATAGGAGGATTCTCGGAGTTTGGACCTGCGAGGTCGGATTTTAGTTTTTATATAATTTAAATAAACATTGAATCAGTTGAATCATTACTATCAGAATTAAATTCTTCATCATTATCTTCATCGCTTTTTCTAATTCTTTTATTTGTATATTTTTGCATCTTTTTGACAAATTCCTTAAATTCTGGATAATTCTTTATCATACTAGCCATATATTCAAACTCTGGAAAAAATTGTGCAGCTTCTTCAACTTGTTTCATAAATTCATCATCATTTTCATTATTATTAACCAAATGAGATCTTAAATTTCTGAGCAAACTAGGTTTTTCTTTTAATTTTTTTATATATATATTAATTAATTCATTTTCGATATCTTTTATTTCCATTTCAAGAATTTTATCTTTATATTTTTGATATAACTCTAAAAGTCCTTCTTCTTTAATAGATTCAGGTAACGTAATTTTAAATATTTTTCGTATATGCAATTCAATTTTTTCCCAAGCAATTACACTTCTAATTATGCTAATTTTATCTAAATCCATTTTGATCATATTTATAAAAAATTTTGAGAATATAAATTTTAGTTAGAAAAATATTTAAATCAAAATATACTATTAAATAAATATTTGAAATAATTATTATTTTTTACAAAAATATTTAAAAATTTAAATTATCTTAAAACTATAATAGGAAAAGAATTTTGTCGGAATATTTATTTATATCCATTAAAATTTTATAATAGAGTGAAACTTAATATCATGTTGAAAATTACTGTTTGTCCTCATTGTGGAAAATATATTAAGTTTTTAATTCATGAAGAAGATATAGATCATTCAACAAGATACCCAGCCCCCATTTTTTTACGACATAATTCACCTGATTGTGGAAAATGGCTTACAATCTACTTTGATTCAAAAATGAGAGTTTCTAATGCATTTAAAGATAAAGAGCAAACTGTAAATAAATGGAAATTCGTTAAAGAAATTCATTCTGTAAATTAAATTTACGTTCTTTTAAATTTTAGTATTTTAGATATTTAAAAAAATTGTTAGATTTTTATAGAAAATGTTTTTTTAAAAAGAAAAATAACTATAATAATTAAATAAAATTTTAAATTTATTGAGGGTAGTTGTTTGGCCAAAAAGAAATCTTCCCAATCCAAATCTTCTGAAATTTTAGATTCATCTCAACCCCAATCAAAATTAATAAGTGATAATTTAAAAAGTTCATCACAAGAGAAAAAAACTGAAGAAAAAACTGAAGAAATAAATATTGAATCAAATTTGATAGAAGAGAACATAGAATCTGAAGTACAAGCACTTACTAATATCGGAATGGTTGGACATGTAGACCATGGGAAAACTACATTAGTAGAAGCAATATCTGGTGAATGGACAGATAGATATAGTGAAGAAAAAGAAAAAGGAATTTCAATAAGATTAGGTTATGCTAATGCATCAATAGGGCAATGTCCAAATTGTGGAACATATTATACTTATTATTTAGCAAATAAATTAAAACCAAAAAAACAGCGGAGAGATACTTGTCCAAAATGCGCAATTCCACTTAAATTTAGAAGAAAAGTTTCATTTGTCGATTCACCAGGTCATGAAATTCTAATGGCCACAATGTTAAGTGGTGCTTCTTTAATGGATGGAGCATGTTTGTTAATCAGTGCGAATGAAAAATGCCCTCAACCCCAAACTAGAGAGCATTTAGCTGCATTAGAAATTTGTGGAATAAAAAATATAATTATTGTCCAAAATAAGATAGATTCAGTCCCGAAGGAAAGAGTAATTGAAAATTTTCGAGAAATTAAAAAATTTATTAAAGGTACAATAGCAGAAAATGCTCCCATTATCCCTGTTTCAGCTATATTTAAAATCAATATTACTGAACTTATTAAAGCGATTGAAGAAACGATACCCACTCCAGTTTTTGATGAAAATAAATCTCCAATATTTTATATTGCTAGAAGCTTTGATGTCAATAAACCAGGTACTCCAATTAATAATATAGTTGGAGGAGTAGTTGGAGGTTCAATCTCACAAGGAATCCTAAAAATTGGAGATAGAATTGAGATTTTACCCGGTTTTAAAAAGGAAAAAAAATATATACCTTTAAAAACCAAAGTATGCAGTTTATACCAAGGAAAAATCCCATTAAAGATAGCTAAGCCAGGAGGTTTAATCGCAATTGGAACTGATTTAGATCCCTCCCTTACTAAGGCGGATAATCTTATAGGAAATATTGTTGGATTAGAGGGAAAACTCCCAAATTTGCTAACTGAATGTGATATCAAGGTTGAATTGTTTAAAAAGGTCTTAGGGGCGGAGGAAGAAATTGATGTAATGCCATTGAAACTTAAAGAACCTATGATGCTTGTTGTTAATACAACAATGACAAGTGGTATTATAACGCAAATAAAAAAAGACGGAATTATTCATTTTGAACTCACTCGTCCCATTTGTGCTGAAAAAGGTTCTATAATGGCAATTAGTCGATTAATTAATAAGAGATATCGATTAATTGGGTATGGAGTCTTATTATAATTATTTATGAGGTTTTTTTATGATTATTAAAAATCCCGGCTTTAAAATGGGTTATAATTCTATTACTAATTTTAATGATTTACCCTGGTATGATAAATTTAATACAAAAATGAATTTTGGTATTTTACTACTGGCAAAAAATGATTGTTATAATTTTAATGAACCTCTTGAAAAAGCAATATTATTAATGACGGGAACCGTTGAATTAGTTTGGTCTCTAAATCACGATAATAATAATATTTCATTTAATAAAATAGTTTCAAGAACTTCAATCTGGCACGAAAATCCATGGTGCCTTCATTTACCAAAATCATATAATGTGAATATTAAAAGTCTATCTGAAAAATCTGAATTAGCATTGATTTCCACATTAAATGAAAAAGACTTTCTCCCTAAATTATATGGCCCTAATGATTGTCAAACTGAAGAACGTGGTAAAGGAATTTTACAAGAAACTTCCACTCGGCTCGTTAGAACAATTTTTGATGACTCTAATGCTCCACTTTCAAATCTTGTACTTGGAGAAGTAATTAATCTTCCAGGAAAATGGTCGTCATATCCTCCGCATAAACATGAAATGCCTGAATTATACCATTATAGATTCCTGCCTGAACAAGGTTTTGGTTTCAGTATGCTTGAAGAAGATACAGTTCAAGTCCATAATGGTGATACAGTTCTTATATTCAATCAATGGCATTCCCAAACTTCAGCGCCTGGTTATGCAATGTATTATATCTGGTCTATTAGACATCTTGATAACAAAAGATATGGTCCTAAATCCAATACTCCTTATTTCGATCCCAAACATGAATGGACTATGAATAAGGATAATCAAGATAAAATTTTCAATCTAAAACTATAAATTTTTTTTATTCAAATCCTCGAGAGAATTTCTTCTTTTATGTTTAATTATAGTTATTGCTTTAGTCGATCCGAGCTTGTATAAAAATATATCGTCTCTTCAATTTATATTTTTTATCTTAGCCGCATTGAGTTTCGCTATTTTTCCAATAACTTATTTATTTTTATTTTTAAAATCAGAAGGCGAAATTAAAAAAAATGCGTTTAAAATAAATACAGGCACAGTGTTTTTAGCTTTAAGTTATTTATTTAATCAATATAATTTAGCAGATTATTATAATATAAATCTAACTTTAGATGTTTTACAGTTCTTCTATTTTAATAATGATTGCAATTGCATTAATTTATAGCGCTTTTAGAAAATATATGATACAAGTTTAAATTTTTTAAAAAGAGTATATTTAGGATTTCAAAAATTATTATTCAAAAATATATAAATTTGATAAAATTCAATTTGTTCTCATATGTCTAAAAATCTTTTAAAAAATGAAAACTTAAAAACTAAAATCCCTAATTCAATATTGAAATGGAGTTTAGGAATCTTAATTTTATCATTTGGTTCTCAGTATTTTACAGAGATTGAATCAAATTGGATTAATTCTTATTTGAAATATTATACATCAAGTGGTAATAATAGCTTTGTATCGTTAATGGTTTCTTTAAATAATATTATCGGAACGATTTTTTTCATTCTATATGGCGTTATTTCCGATAATATTCGCGGAAAACTTGGAAGAAGACTTCCCTTCATTTTATTAGGAACTTTTGGTACGGCTTTAGTTTTATTTTCCTTACCATTTGTTTATTCAACAATAGTTTTATTAATACTCGCTGGCGTTGTTTCACCAATTTTGAGCAATGGAATGCACATGGCGGGAAAAGTAATTGTTCCCGATTTGATTCCTCAAAATAAAAGAGGAAGATTAAATACATTTGTAACTCTAATGGCAAACTTAGCATCTATTATCGTTTGGATTTTGTCTTTAAGTCTTCTTCCTCCAGGTTCTGAAATTTATTCATATGAAGTTCATAAATTATTTATTTTAAGCGGATGTTTCGTACTTATTTTAACTGGATTGCAAGCTTTCTTCTTATTACGTGAAAATAAAATTGAAACACCACCAAGAAATTGGCGATTGGATTTAAAAAATTTAATTAATATAAAAGAATTTAGAGAAAATAAAAATTTCTTTGTTGTATTTTTAGGCTCATTGTTCGTTTTAATGAGCCAATTCGCTTATTTGCCATTTTTACTAATATTAGTTCAAGAAATTGATTTCAATTTAGTTCAAATCCTTTTAGCATTACCTATTGTAGGAGGAGTAATCGGACTATGTTTATTTTTAGTGCTAAAATATATAGATAAAATCGGAAGGAAAAAAGTAGTTTTGACTGGTCTTACTATTGCACCTATAGGTTCAATTATTTTAATTTTAAATTCTTCTACTTTTAATTTAATCACAGGCCTAGCAATTATGATGCCTTTAGTTATTATAATAAATATCGGGGTCGATACTTGGATTCAAGATCTTTTGCCGGAAGAATCAAGAGGCAAATATATGGGTTTCGTTAGACTCGCACATGGAATTGGCCAAACTCCCGGTGTTATACTTGCCGGAATTCTTGCAGACTTGTTTGGAATTATGTATATTTTTTTAGCTGCTGGAATTATTTTATGGTGTTCAATTCCGATTTTTCTAAAAGCAAAAGAATCTTTAAAAATAAATACGAATTAATTAATTATTTCCAATTTATTTTAAACACAAAGAGAAAATTATTAAAATTATTTTTCTTTCTAATTGAAGATTCATCTAATATTATTATCAATCCTTTATTTTCTATTTTCCAGTTTAGATTTTCATCATTTTCTAATAATTTAATTGAATCAATATCTGATTTCTCAATTAGAAAAAATCCTTTTTAATTAGTGGAATTTTTCTGAAAGATCTTGATTTTGCAAAAGTTTTTACAATAACCTCTCATTATCTCTCTTTTCCTTGAGCTTTTAGTTTTTTTGGTAAAATTTTGTTTTGTTTTTTTGGTGTTTTTTGATAAAGTTTTTTTGGATCCAAAAACAGAGAAAAAGAGAACTTTTTAACCATAATTTAATTATGTTTTTTATGAATTTAAATCTTTTTGGATCCAATATCTCTCATTTTTCTAAATTGTCGGAAGATAATACCAAAAAAACGAAAATTGGATCCAAAAAGATTTAAATGTTGCAAAAAACTATTTTCTATTATGGATAAAAAGTTCTCTTTTTTTCGGTTTTTGCCCCAAAAAAACTTTTCCGCAAAAACCCCAAAAAAGCATTTCAAAATTACACCAAAAAAGCAAAAGGCTCAAGAGAATTTGAGATAATGAGATTTTTTTGCATAAAATTTCCGACAATTTGAGAAAATGAGAATGTTCAGATAGATTTGAAGAATCCATTTAAAAAATGTATAAAGAATTTTTCTTACAAACGAATCTATAAAAATAATTAAAAAATTTATCATTTTCTTATTTTGACGGTATTTTTCGCAAAAATTTTTAAATACGCTAAAAACCTATTATAATCATATGGAAATTTTATTATTTATCTCTTTAATTTTAATAGGATTTTTTATTAGTTTTATTTGTTCTATGGTTGGTTTAGGTGGAGGCATATTATTTATTCCTATTTTAATCTTAGTATATAAAATATCTTCACAAATGGCAGTAGGTATAAGCATTTTAGCAATGACAGCTACAACTACATCTGCTACAATAGGTTATTTTAAATATAAATGTGTTGATTGGAAGTTAGGAATAATATACGATATATTAGATATTCCAGGAGTTATGATCGGTGCTTATATTACAACTTTGATTTCAAATATCATTTTAGAAATTATTTGTGGTTTGGCAATAATAATTTTAGGTCTTTCAGTTATTTTTCAAAAGAAATCTGAAAAAGACCAAAATTCTACTAATATTCGAAATAATTATATAAAATCAGAATTGATTAATGAAAAAAGCGAAAATTTTAAGGAAAAAATAGATTATTCTTATGCATGGCGTGGAAAAAGATTAAAATATGCATTAATTTCTTCATTTTTAGGTGGGTTAATAACAGGAATGGTAGGATTGGGGGGTGGAATAACAGATACTACAACAATGATTCTACTTGGAGTACCTATTAACGTTGCAGCCGGTTCTTCATCATTTGCTATGTTATTGACCAACATAACTGGATTTTTATCACATTCCTTTTTGGGGAATATAAACTTGGCATTAGGTATTTCATTAGCAATTGGCGCATTTATTGGAGCTCAATTTGGAAGTCATATAGCTATAAAAGTGAATAAAAATATTTTAAGAAAAATTTTAGCAATTATTGCGATTTTTTCAGGGATTAGATTATTAATATGAATTAGATTTTTAAATTATGCTCTAAAAAAGGTTTTATGGAAAGAATGAGAATTAAATTGAATTATTTCAAATCCAAAAATTATAAATAAAAAGAAAATTCAAATTAATTTTATAAATAAAAAATATAGTGGTATTGCCTATGAAAACTATTTCATTTAAAAATAAATTATTTTTAGAATTACTTAATATTTCTTTTATAATATTATTATTTATTAGTTTTGCTAGTTATAATTCAAATCCAAATTCAATTATATCAAAATACGTTATTGATGAGCATTCAAATAATAATTTAAAGAAAGATAATTTAGCCTATAATAATTTTACAGCGATATACTCAGCTGGAGTTCCTAATACAACTAAGTATCTCCGAGAAGCTGCTTATGGATATGCTTATAAATGGTATAATTCTAGAAATCCTCATTATAAAGACTATTCTAGCTCAGGAGGTGATTGTGCGAATTTCGTTTCTCAATGTCTTATTGCTGGTGGATTATCACTTCATAAAGGAACGAATGGAACTGGTTATGGAATTTATCCAGATGTAGACAGACCAACTGAGTATAGTAATGGAACTATTCCTTATTGTGATTATTTAAATCTCCATCTAAGAAATTATCAAAATACAAATATTACCTATATAATAGATACAAATGCTTCAATTCCTTTAGAAATTGATATTGGAGATGTTATTATATTTGGAAATAAATCAAGCGATAAATACAAACATGCTATGATAGTTGTTTGGAAAAATGCAACAGACTTAGGATTGGCAGGTCATTCATCTGATGTTTGGAATAGATCTTTTTGGATAGAATTCAATTACTTTTCATGTGCAACATTTTATCATATTATCGATGAACCGGCAAATTATTATCATTTTCGAGTTAATACAGCGGTTTTAAACGTCCGAGTTGGTCCTGGCAAAAATGGAATGCCGACACCTCAGTTTTATCAAGATATTGGAGATCTACATCAAGATGAAGAATATATTGCATTTGAATACGCCTATGATCAAGATAATAATATATGGTGGCATTTCTGGTTTGATGATCGTGCTGCTTGGGTAGCGTCCTGGTATACAATAAATGTTTCTTCAAAAATTCCATTTGAAGTTAATGTTTCAACATATTTGAACGTTAGAGATGGAGCTGGAACTACTTATCCAATATTTGGACAAGTTTATGACGGTATGAGATTTGTTGCAGATATGATAAATGGTTCTTGGTATAGATTTTATTATTCTGGTTTTCAAAAGTATTGTCATAAAGATTATATCTTTAGTATAGATGAATATGAACCAATTTCAGGTAAAAATACAAATAAAACAATACTAGGATTTCTACCTCATTGGATTAATGAAAATCAAAACTGGACTGCTTTAACTCATTTAGCATGGTTTGGTGTGAATTTAAATGCGAACGGAACAATTAAAAATTCGTATGGATGGCCTAAAAATACACTTGTAAATTATTTGCATGGAAATAATACCAAAGTTTTATTAACAATAACAATGTTTGATTCAACGGAAATTCATACTTTAATATCAAGTTCGTCTTATAGAACTACGGCAATCCAAACAATTTTAACACAAATTCAAGCTGGTAATGCTGATGGAGTGTGTATAGATTTTGAGCATCCAAAATCATCAGGTGATGATATTTATTTAGTAAGTTTCATGCAAGAATTAAATTCAACTTTAAAATTAGCAAGATCTGATTATTATGTGAGTTTATGTACGCCTTCTGTTGATTGGTGGGGAACTTATGATTATGCAAACCTAGCTCCGCATGTGGATTCTTTCATGCTTATGGGTTATGGATATTACTATTCTGGTTCAGCAAATGCAGGTCCAACAGCTCCTCTTTATGGAGGTAATTATAATTTAAATAAGAGTGTTTATGCTCATATTAATAATGGAGCTCCAAGGTTAAAAATAATTTTAGGACTGCCATTTTACGGCTATGATTATCCAGTAACAAATACAAATAAGCAAGCTCCTACAAATGGAAGTGGAACTGCCATAACTTATTCCGCAAATATGAATAAAAAAGAAACATTAAATCTAACATTATTTTATGACTCAATTTACGAGTGTGAATGGTACAATTATTATGTAAATGGAGAGGGATGGCATCAAGTCTGGTGCGAAAATTATACTTCTCTTGATAGAAAAATGGATTATATAAATGCTCAAGATTTGGGAGGCATTGGAATTTGGGCTTGGGGTTTTCAAGGAAATTATTTCGAACTTGAAAGTTTGATTATTGAAAAATTCCATTATGATAATATTTCACCAAATATAACTATAATAAATCCAAAAAATAACGAAATAATTAAATCAAATCCAGTAACAATTAATTGGACTGGTTTCGATAATAATAAAATTTCTTACTATGAAATTTCAATCAATAACGGTACCGAATGGATTAATATTGGCTTGAATACATCATATGAATATAATTTTTCAGATGGATATTATCAAATTTTTGTAAAAGCCGTTGATAGTTGCAACAATTCTGCAATTACTTCTATTAATATAACGGTTAGTATTTTAATTCTTGATTATGAACCACCAGAGATCCATATAATAAATCCATCGAATGGAACAAAAATTGCACAAGGTAGAGTAAATATTGAATTAAATTATTCTGATAATATTGGAGTTAATTTAATTCAAATCTCTTTTGATTTTGGAAAAACTTGGCAAAATATCTCGGTTACAAATTCAATTGATCTAAATTTACCAATAGGTAATTATATTATTTTGATAAAAGCAATTGATTCATCTAATAATTATGGAATGGATAGTGTATATTTCAGTATTGTTGAAAATATATCAGATAATCAAGAGCCTAATAAAGATAGAATATTAAAATTTAAAATGAATATATATAAAATATTAAAAAAAAA
>Ga0123519_10011121_pt1 | contig 13322 bp, 13 predicted proteins | sample YelNatPaOPRAMG02_FD_87396 | JGI IMG/M metagenome (GOLD analysis project Ga0123519, IMG submission 87396) | Hot spring microbial communities from Yellowstone National Park - Yellowstone National Park OP-RAMG-02 (version 2) | ecosystem: Environmental > Aquatic > Thermal springs > Hot (42-90C) ...
TAAAATTGTAAGCCTTTGCAAGTTTTATAAGTCTTTTCAGCTCCTTTAATGGCTCAGGATGATCCTCAACCCTCAAATCGTAAATTCTGTCCCTCCACCAAACCCCAGAACTTTTCCCCTTAACAACAATTATTGCTGCAGACTGCCTTCCTCTTATATCTCCACCCTCTTTTTCACCCGCTTCAAGAGCAGACATTAACCTGTCAACGAGTTCCCCTTTAGTATTCTCAAAAGCATAAGCCATTGCTTTCCAGACTGTATTTTTGAGCATTAGGTTAGCCTGACAGGAATAATATTTTCCAGTATAGTGTCCAGCTTCAGGGATGCATTTACTTCCAGTGTGAACAGCAACCCTTCCCTTTGAATCAATCATTGCAACCTGTCTCACAGATTCGTTTCTGTCAGCTTTCAAAAGAGCTGATAGAGCTTCTTCAGCACTTTTACCAGCCCTCATAAGTTCGAGTCCAAGGGGACCGTAGGAGACTTCCACAAAGGATTGGGTTGCAACTGCTCCAACTTCAGCCTCAACCCATGGAACAATTGAGCCAACAGAAAACCAGTGAGATTGAACTGCAACTCCTAATTGTCCGGTCTCAGGGTCATAGGCAACTATCGAGTAAGTGTGGGTAGGTCTCAAAGTTTCTGCTAAAATAAATGAAGGAATTAAAATAAAGAATAAAAGAAAAGCTCTTTTTTTCATTTCTTTTCTTCTCGTTTGAAATAATATCAAATATAAATCCTCCTGTCAACAAAGACCAAAGTTTTCGATTGAAAAGAATTTTTACTTTTTTTCTTCTTTCTTTACCCTGTATTTTTCAAACCAAGCCTTTAAATAGAGTTGCTGGAGAAGTCTATGGGATGGGGTTCTCCATCCATGATACTCATCAGGCATTCTAACAAGGAGAGTTTCTTTCTTCAGCATTTTAAGTGCTCTGTAATACTCTTCACTCTGACCAATTGGGGTTCTCAGATCAGCTTCACCTGTCATTATCATAATTGGAGTTTTTACATTGGCAACATAATGTAGTGGTGAACGAAGGGCGTATTCCATTGGGTCTTCCCATGGATATTTTTTAAACTGGCGATACCACATTGCTCCGTCAGTTGTTCCCACAAAGGAGTGCCAGTTTATGACAGGTCTCATGGATACAGCTGCTCTGAATCTATCTGTGTGTCCAACAATCCATGCTGTTAAGACTCCACCACCACTTCCACCACAAACAAAAAGGTTTTCCTCATCGATAAAACCTTTTGAAATTGCGGTATCCACTCCTGCCATTAAATCATCATAGTCCTTTCCAGGATAAGCATATTGAATTCCATTAACAAAGTCCTGTCCATAACCAGTGCTACCCCTCGGATTTATGTAAAGAACCGCATAACCATCTGCAGAAAAGTTTTGCCATTCCCAGTTAAAAGCTACGGAATACATTGCCCATGGGCCACCATGAATCCATAGAACCATTGGATACTTTTTCCCCTTTTCAAACTCTGCAGGTTTAATAAGCCATCCTTGAATATCAAGACCATCTGGGGACTTAAACCATAATTCTTCCACCTCGCCAAGTTTAACATTTTTTAGAACATCTTCATTGACATCAACAAGTTTCTTTATAATCTGTGGTTTATAAACATTTAGGGTCGCAAGATATCCAGGATTATAAAAATCTGATACTACAATAGCAGTTTGTCCATTGTTAGCAATTGAATAGGAAGATATATAATTTTTCCCACTTGTTATTTTTTTGATCTTTCCATCCAAAGAAACAAAGTAGATATGGGATTCACCCCTTTCAGCAAGTAAGAAGTAAAGACCTGAGCCATCTGGAGCCCAAATGGGAGATGTGGGAGAATTGGGAAGATTTTCGGCAAGAACTCTTTTGTTTCCGCCATCTTTATCCATTATGTAAAGATTTGAAAGATGGTATGTATAGTTCTTTTCGTCATAGCCTGTATAAGCAATCCATTTTCCGTCAGGGGAGATAACAGGATTTCTGTCGGGTCCTTTTCTGTCTGTTAAAGTTTTTATCTCAAGGGTTTCAAGATTCACACTGTAGATTTCTGTGTCTCCAAATTGATATTCAGGATCAGGTTTTCTTATTGCACTGAAATACATTGTCTTACCATCTGGAGAGAAGACAGGATCAGAGTGGGGATAATCTCCTGAAGTTATCTGAGTTGGAGTTCCACCAACCTGCGCATCAATTACAAAAATATGCTCATAACCCTTTGGGATGAAACCCCTTCCATCCATTCTCCATGACAATCTGTCAATTATAACAGCTGGTGCTCCCCATTTAGCCTTTTCTGGCTTTTTAGGCATCTTTACTTGGAGGATGGGTTTTTCATCAGGGACAAAATAAGTGAAAGCAATTTTCTTCCCATCAGGAGACCAAACAATGTTGGAAGGTGCTCTTTCAAGATGGGTCAACTGAATTACATCCTTTGTATCAATCCACATGACATGGATTTGGGTTGAACCATCCCTCTCTGAAAGGAATGCAACTCTTTTTCCATCAGGAGACCAAACAGGTGAGAAATCTCTCCAGTTTCCATAGGTTAACTCCCTTATCCTTTTGCCTTCAACATCTACAATCCAGAGATTGCTGGAGTAGCGATCGTTCATCTTATCTACCCATGTTCTTGTGAAGATTATCTGTTTTCCATCGGGTGAGATCTGGGGATTTCCTACTGACTCCATCTCGAAAAAGGTCTCTACATCGAGGAGTTTGTAGGGTTTTTGCGAGAGGGAAAGACTTATTGAAGCAAGGAAGATAAGAATAAAAAAGAAAAGTTTTCTTTTCATAAATGACCTCCATTATTTTTACGAAATAGGGAAGAAATTGTTAAAAAAGGGCTGTCATCTGACAGCCCAATCTATATGAAAGGGGTCCATAATTTTTTCTCTCTATAGTTTATTACTTTTCAGAAAGAGATAAAGTTTCAGGAATGTTTTAAATTGGGAAATTAAAAGTTTATGGAGCTATAAACTGTCCTTTCCCCAATCTGAAGGATTCCTTTATCTTATTTGTTACAAACTCCTTCCCCTTTCTAACAGATTCCCTTAAAGAAAGACCTTTTGCCAAGTAGCACAGTATTGCAGATGAGAAAATACAGCCTGTCCCATGGACATTCTTTCTTATTTCCTCACTCCTTACCTTAAATATTCCCTTACCATCGTAAAGTATATCCACTTTTTCCCCCTGCAAATGGCCCCCCTTTATCAAAACTGGAACCTTGCATTTTTTATATATCTCAATAGCAGAATCCTCCATATCTCTAACATCCGATATTTTCTTCCCTGTCATTTCCGAAGCCTCGTTGATGTTTGGGGTCACAACTGTTGCGAATGGGAAAAGTCTTTCCATCATTATTATTACATCTCTTTCCTTCAAAAAGACTCTTCCCCTCGAAGATTTTATTATTGGATCGATGACAAGATAGGGGAATGGATTTTTCTCAAAGAATTCGCTCAAAAAGGTGAGGATTTCAGAATTTCCTATAACTCCAATTTTTACTCCATGAACTTTTATATCGCTTAGAAGTGTCTGAAGTTGCTTCTGGAATTGATAGAGGGGAACAGGATAAACTGCCCTAACATCAAAGGTATCCTGGACAACAATTGAGGTTATTGAAGCAACCCCTGTAAATCCTAATGAATTGAATACCATTAGGTCGCGGGAGATGCCCGCTCCTCCTGTAGGATCAAATCCAGCTATAGTTAAAAGAATCTTTTTTGCCTCCATAATTTTGTCTATAGAAATATTTTAATATATAATTCTAATTTTGAAAAGATGGAGTTTACATTAAGGCAAAAATTAGGTTTAATCCTTGCTCCTATAGTTTTTTTGGCTTTTATTCTCCTTCCTTTCTATCATTCTAATCCCTTTGCCCATAAAACCCTCGCTATTTTTGTCACAATTGTCATTCTATGGGTAACAGAAGGTATCCCCCTTTCCTTCTCTGCTTTATTAATTCCAGTTTTTGCAACAACTCTTGGTTTACTTGATCCTAAGGATGCGTTTTTAAATTTTTCAAACCCAATTATTTTTCTCTTCTTAGGAAGCTTTGTCATTGCAAAGGCAATGTCCTACCATGGTCTTGACAGAAGAATCGCTTTAGGGATAATTTCAAAGAAATGGGTAAATAAGCCATCAAGAATATTGCTGGCTATTGGTGCAGTTACGACACTCTTGTCAATGTGGATCAGTAATACAGCAACAACAGCAATGATTTATCCTATATCCTGGGGGATATATACCCTCCTTTCAAAGAACCTTGAAGAAAGGGAGGCAAGGAGATTCGGAATTGCTATAATGCTTGTTTCTGCCTATGCCTCTTCCATTGGAGGAATTGGAACACCTGTTGGAACCCCACCAAATTTAATTGCAATTGGATTTCTTGAGAAATATGCAATAAAGAGAATATCCTTTTTCCAGTGGATGGTATTAGCTTTTCCTGGATTAATAGCAATGTTCTTTATTATGGTTCTGATTCTTAGGGGGAGAGGGTTTAAGGGGAGTATTGAAAAGGGGGAATTTTTAGAGCTTGTTTCTGAGAGATTTAGCAAAGGAGAAAAGGCTGTTCTTTTTATTTTCCTCCTTGTTGTTTTTCTCTGGGTTTCCCCAGGACTTGCAGGATATTTATTCCGACAAAACCAATTTGTTCAGTGGTTTCAAAAGTCCTTCCATGAATCAACAGTTGCAATTATAGGAGCTATTTTGACAGTTTTAATCCCTTTAAACTGGAAAAAGGGAGAGTTTGTATTACCTTTCAAAGAGGCAATTTCCATTGATTGGGGTACCCTTCTTCTTTTTGGCGGAGGCTTAACTCTTGGTGATATGTTTTTCAAAAGTGGGATTGGGAAAGATATTGGAGAAATTATAAGAACAAATTTTCCCATTGGAAATGTTTTAATTCTTTCAATAATTTTTTATCTGTTTTCCATCTTCCTAACAGAATTTATGTCAAATACTGCTGCTGTTAATCTTGTTGTACCAATTGCTATTTCAATTTCGAGTGCTTTTGGTGTTAATCCTATAATTCCAGTAATTTCATCTGCCTTCGGTGGGAGTTTTGCCTTTGTCTTTCCTGTTTCAACTCCTCCCAATGCAATTGTTTATGGCTCTGGTCTTGTTCCCCTTCCATCCATGATAAAAAAAGGAATTATTCTTGATCTTGCAGGTATAATTATCTGCCCTCTTATGATTCTATGGGTAAAAATTATAACCTGAAATAGCGGGAACCCCTTTAAATTTTATCCTTTTCAATTTGTTGAATATTAAATTGCCAATTTTCCCTTTAGATTTTAAAATAATTTATTGATGATGAAATTATTTTGGATTTATGGGGGTGTAGCTCAGGTGGGAGAGCGTCTCGTTCGCAACGAGAAGGTCGCCGGTTCGAATCCGGTCACCTCCATTTTCTTTTAAATTGTTAAAAATAGATGATTTTGAACCCTTTGAGATTTCTTACGAATTCCCTCCTCTTTTGGAAGGAATTTACCTTGAAAGATTGAATAGGTTTACTGGAAGTTTAAAATTTGAAAACAGGATCGTTAATGTTCATATTCCAAATTCAGGAAGGCTTCAAGAGGTTTTAAAGAAAGGAAGAAAAGCTTATTTTTCCCCTAAAAAGGGTTTAAAGACAGAGGGTTTCCTTCAATTGATAAAGGAGGGGGAGAAATTTGTTTCAATAGATGCAAGAATACCCAACAAACTTATGGAGAGGCTTCTTCAAAAGATGGTTGGAAAATCAAAGATTATAAAGAGAGAAGCTAAAATAAATGGAAGAAGAATGGATTTTTTGATTGAAGATTCAAAAAGAATATGGATTGAGACAAAATCCATAACCCTTGTTGAAAATGGCTTTGGCTTATTCCCCGATTCTCCAACTCAAAGGGGGAGAGAGCATTTAAAGGAGCTAATAAAAATAAAGGAAAAAGGAGAGGAGGGAATTATTGTTTTTATTGTCCAGAGGGAGGATGCGGAAAAATTCTCTCCAAATAGAAAAATTGACCCTGAATTTTCTGATCTCCTGAAGGGGGCAGTTCTTAAAGGAATAGAAGTCTTTGCCTTCAACTGCTCCGTTAGTCTTGAAAGAATCTCTTTGTATAAAAGACTGGAGGTTATCCTTTGAAATTCATTGCAGATTGCATGTTGGGGAAACTTTCTCGCTGGATGAGAATTCTCGGCTTTGATGTTATATACATGAAAGATGATGACGAAGTAATTCTTGAAACTGCTGAAAAAGAAAAGAGAATAATTCTCACAAGGGACACAAGAATGGGTAGCAAGAAATTTAAAGGAAAGATATATTTTGTTGAGAGTGAAAATTGGAAGAGACAGCTAAGGGAGGTTTTAGATAGATTCTCATTGTGGAATAAAATAAAGCCCTTCACCCGCTGTCCTGAGTGTGGATCCCTTTTAAAAATTGTAAGAAAGGAAAGGGTGAGATATCTCGTTCCATCTTTCATATACAATCAAAAGGAGAATTTTGCCTTCTGCAAAAAATGCGAAAAGGTTTTCTGGGAAGGAACCCATCTGAATGATATGGAGAAGAAAATAAGCTCTATTTTGAAATTAAAAATCAAATAGAAAAATTAAAAACAATTACTTCCCCTCTTCCGCACTACTCTTTCCTTGACATATCTCTATCATAATGATAAGTTATTGAAGGAGGTTTTAATGAAAAAGATTTTGATAGTGTTGGTTGGGGTGATGTTAATCTTCACCTTCTCCTGTAAGAAACAGACAAAAGAGGCAAAAGAATTGGAGAAAGCAGTTAAAAGTATGGAACAGTTTGGAAAGGCTATGGAAGAGACTGCAAAGGAGATGCAGGAAACAAAAGGGAAGATAGAGGCTGTGGACTTCAGAGCTTTAAAGGAATTGCTCCCTGACTTTAAAGGATGGGAGAAGAGGAATCCGAGGGGACAAAAAACTGCCTTTGGGCAGTTTGGAATTTCCAATGCAGAAGCTGATTATGCCCTTGGAGATGCTGAGGTTAGTCTTAAAATAACCGATACTGCAGGTTATTCTATGATGATCGCTCCCTTTTCAATATTCATTCAGAGTGGCTATGAGGAAGAGGATGAGGAACATTATAAAAAGTCAACAACAGTAAAAGGATTCCCAGCCATTGAAGAATTTTACCCTTCCCAGAAAAGAGGAAGCTTGACAGTGATAGTGAAAAACAGATTTATAGTTTCAGCAGAAGGAAACAACATTGAAAAGGTAAACACTTTGCACGATTTTCTCAATTCAGTTGATTTGAAGAAACTTGAATCCCTTTAAGGATGGTTTCTGAAGAGTTAATAAATTTTTTAAGGAAAGCAAAAAAAGTTTCAGTTTTAACAGGCGCAGGAATATCCGCAGAGAGCGGGATTCCAACATTTAGAGGGGAAGATGGACTATGGAAAAAATACAGGGCAGAGGAGCTTGCAACTCCTCAAGCCTTTGCAAAGGACCCTGTTCTTGTCTGGGAATGGTACAACTGGAGGAGGGAAATAATAGGTAAAGCAAAACCAAATATGGGTCACATAACAATTGCAAAATGGGAGAAAATTTTCCCATCTTTCTGGGTTATAACCCAGAACATAGATGGTCTCCACAGGCTTGCTGGTTCAAAAAACATTATTGAGCTTCACGGAAACATATGGAAGGTGAGATGCACAAGGGAGGAGATAGTAATGGAAAACAGGGATGTTCCTTTGAAAGAGATACCCCCTAAATGTGAAAATTGTGGAGCCCTTCTAAGACCCCATGTTGTTTGGTTTGGAGAATCCCTTTCGATTGAAGATATTGAGATGGCTGAAGAAATCTCCAATTCCTCAGATGTCATGTTTGTTGTTGGGACATCGTCTGTTGTATATCCTGCAGCCTCTTTACCCTTTCTTACCAAGAGAAGGGGAGGGATAGTTGTGGAGATAAATATTTCTGAGACAACCTTAACTCCTTATGCTGATTTCTTCTTCAAAGGGAAAGCAGGAGAGATACTACCTGAGATTGATTCAAGGCTCAATGGATAAGATTGATTTAAAAAGGGCAAAGATAAAGGATCTTCCAGAAAGGGAAAGACCGAGGGAAAGGCTTGAAAGGGATGGAGCAAGCTCCCTCTCCGATGTGGAACTAATAGCCATTCTACTAAGAACAGGAACAAAGGAAGCTTCAGCCCTTGACCTTGCCAGGGGATTAATAAGCAAAACAGGAGGTCTTGAAAAACTTCTTTCCATGGATTTTAAGGAACTTTCAGCAATTAAAGGTATTGGAAAATCAAAGGCTGCATCGATTCTTGCTGCAATTGAACTCGGAAGAAGGGGGATGAGGGCAAGGGGAAGGGAGAAGGTAAAAATTAAAGGTCCAGAAGATGTTTTCTCCTTTCTTTCTCCAAAATTCAAAGGTGCAAAAAATGAAAAGTTCGGTATCTTAATTCTCGATACAAAAAATAATGTAAAAGCTGAAAAGATTATCTCTGAAGGGGATCTTCAGGCAAGTATAGTTCATCCAAGGGAAATTTTCCATTATGCGATTTTAGAGCTTGCCTCTTCCATAATTCTCTTCCACAACCATCCTTCAGGAGATCCAACTCCAAGTGATTACGATAGGGAGATTACAAAAAAGATAGCATCAGCAGGAAAGATAATGGGAATAGAAGTTCTTGATCATATAATAATCGGAGATGGGATTTTTTATTCCTTCAAAGAAAAAGGGGAAATTTAAGAATTATTCTGGACTGGATGAAATTATCCTTTTCAATCGGAAGTTTTGGAGAATATCTTCTCTTTTACATTTTTTAGAATTTCCCTTGCAAACTCTAACGCTTCTTTCGCATCCCTCTCTGTGTAGGTCTTGTAAGGAACTGCTGGTCTTGCCAATGCATCAGGATAACGAGTGGGGATGTAGTATCTGTCTAAGATTTTTCCAAACTCTATAAATTTTTCAAAATCTTTATCATATTGGGAAGAAATTGCTAAAAGCTCTTGAATTGAATGTTCCCAAATCAGTCTCTTTTTATGATATATAATAAATGCCTTAAGCGCCATTTGTGCTGTTTGGTCTGCCATAAAACAAGTATCTGAATAGAATTTTGCCTTTGAATTGTTCTCTGCGACCCTCAGGTTATGCTCTGCCTGTTCAAGCCAGCGCAAAGCATCTTCCTTATTTAGCTTCATAAACTACTCTCCCTTCTTTCAAAACCTGTTCTATAAAAGGATTCTCATCTTCTATCATCCTTTGGAACTCTTCGGGTGTGTAGACAAAAATATCAATCTTTCCGAGATTATTATCAATCAACTTAGCAACTTCTATTAATCTTCTGATAAATCTTTTTTTTGTTTTTTTAATCACTACAAAATCAAGATCACTATACTCATCCATTTCGCCACGAATGTAAGAACCAAAAAGAATTATCTTCTCAGGTTCATATTTTTTTAAACATTCCACAATTCTTTCAACTCTATCCATAATTTTTATTATCTGTTCTCTCTCTTTGAGAGAAATTATACCATACATAAAATTTCTTTTCCATGATGGAGATTTAGGAATTTCGGTATAGCTCCTTCCTTCTTGCCTCAAGGAGCTGGTTTTCCTTTCCGAGAAATTCAGCTGCAGTCAAAACCTTGACCCCCTTTTCCTCTCCCATCTCAATTACATCTCCTATCAGCTCCTTCCATTTCAGATCCCTTAGCAAATGATGATCAACAATGATAAGTTTCAACTCATCAATTTCCATAATTTTCTTTAAATTTTTCAATGAAATTTTAAGGTCTTCAATCTCAAAAGCTTTTCCTAAAAGGTAGGAGAGAGGTCCGTCAATGTAAATTGTATTTGGCTTCTTTGAGAGGATGAAAGATATTTGCTCCTCCCTGCAAGGACCCTGAACATCTGAAGTGAAAAGGAAAGACTCACCATCTCCTTCAATATAAACCTCTATAACATATCCGAGCTTTGAAGATACTCCATGGGTAACAGGATGGGAAAATGACAAATTAACATCAGAAATTTGAAAATCCTTCCCATCAGCTGAAATTGGCTCAAGCTCAATGCCTTTCAATATCCTTAAGAAATTGGATGCCCTCCCCCACTGACTTCTGTTAATCATCTTCTCCCAATCTTTGAAGAAAAGCTTTTTCCCTTTAAGAAAATCTGCCATTTTTGGATTGAAATTGTCGTAATGATAGTGGGTGATTATGACTATATCAGAGATTCTAAGAAAATCCTTAATTTTCTCCATATCCTCTTCCATCTTTTTTATTTCTTCTCTATGGGGTGGGAGTCCATCTCTCATTGGTCCGAGAGCTACACCAGGGTCAATCATGATTTTTAGACCATTTGTCTCAACAAAAGTAGCCATGCTCCTGACTCCCATGGAGTCTGAGGCAAGAGGAAGAATCTTCATAAAAAACTCCTTTTAAATGATAACATCAAAAGGCATGGTAATGCAAAAGGCGAATCACATCGATAATTTTCTATATGATGAAATGGACTCGTCGAACTATAAGAAATTCTCTTTGAAATAGAAAATTATAGATGGAGTTTCAAATTTCCTCTGCATTTCGAGCACTTATTAATGGGTGCCGATATGGACAAATATCCTTTTTCTCTTCAACCCAATAAAGAAATTGTTTAAATGCTTTATGATCGGGATAAAGATCCTGCTTGAAGCGCAGTGATCAATATATCAACCCATGGCGCAGATATTTTAATTTTCACAGTTTAAGTATGAACCACAAAAAAACAAATGTCAATTTTTTGATGGCTCTATAATAAGGCTGGCAAAAAATTGAGGTGGAAGGATTGATAAGTGTTTACAAAAATTTTTACATCAAAAAGACCTGCCCCCATGAAAAAGTATGCAACAAAAATTTTTAATTTGGAAGGTTTTTTCTATAAAATCAGAGAGAAAAAAGGGATATCCCCTTTTATCACAATTTTCTACATTCCTTTTTTAAATATAACCTCCATAATTTTGCATTTTTTGCTTTCCAATGCTTTAATATTAACTTAATTATTTGCAGGAGGTTTTTTATGAAAGTTTTAAAACTATCAAAATTATTTTCAGTTCTTTTAATCTCTCTCTTGCTTTTTGGTTGGCTTTACAGTAGGGATGGTAAAGAGGTTCCTAAAAAGGATAAGGCTTACTACAAGAAACAGTATGAGGATCCAGTTATAAAGGAGATGGAAGAGGCGAATAAAAAGAAAAAGGAAGAGGCTGAAAAGCTTACTGCAGAAATAAGGAAGAAACAGGAAGAAGAAGCTAAAAAGGAAGAGAAAAAGGTTTTGAGTTTTGACTTTGTCAATGTGAAGAAACCATCTTCCCCAGATCTCTTCAAGAAAGCTTTCCATTTCCCTCCAGTTGCCCAGTACCTTACTGGAACATGCTGGAGTTTCTCAACAACATCCTTTCTTGAATCTGAGGTCTACAGGATTCATGGAAAGAAAGTCAAGCTTTCTGAGATGTACACAGTTTACTGTGAATATCTTGAGAAGGCAAGAGGATTTGTGAGGGAAAGGGGAAATATATTCCTTGGAGAAGGTTCTGAATCTGATGCTGTTACAAGAATAATGAAGGAATACGGTGCAATGCCTGCTGAAGCCTATCCTGGTGTTCTTTCTCCCGATGGAAGGCATGACCATTCTGAGATGTTTGAAAAGATTGAGAAGTTTCTTAATTTTGTGAAAGCCAATAATTACTGGGATGAAGAGGAAGTTCTTGAACATGTAAAGGTTGTTTTGAACAGATATATGGGAAAACCACCTGAAAAATTTGTTTATGAAGGAAAGGGGTTCACTCCAAAAACTTTTCTTTCAGAATTTTTAAAGATTAATCCCGACGATTATGTCTCTTTCATGTCAACCCTTCAGATTCCTTTCTACACAAAGGGAGAATTCAAAGTTCCTGATAACTGGTGGCACAGCAAGAATTATTACAATGTCCCCCTTGATGAATTTTACAGGATAATCAAGAACTCAATTTTGAATGGCTATACAATTGCAATAGGAGGTGATGTCTCAGAGCCTGGATACAATGGATTTGAAGATTCTGCAATAGTTCCAACCTTCGATATACCCCCTGAATACATTGACCAGTCCTCAAGGGAGTTCAGATTTTACAACAACACATCTACAGACGACCATGGGGTTCATCTTGTTGGTTATGCAAAGATTGATAAATGGGACTGGTTCTTGATTAAGGACTCCGCAAGAAGCTCAAGATGGGGAAAATTTGAAGGTTATTATTTCTACAGGGAAGATTATATTAAACTAAAAATGCTCTCCTTTATGGTTCACAAAGACGCAGTAAAGGATGTCCTTTCCAAATTTAAGGATTAGGCTCAGGAGAAAAATCTCTTTTTAATTCTCTTCCATATAGAAGGTTTCAAAATTTCCATGATTTGAGGAAGAGCCTTTTTCCCAGCTTCTTCCCCCCTTACGAAGAGTTCCTCAGCCTGGAAGAAATCGTAGGAGTTGAGCCCTGAGAGATCAGGGATAATATCCACATCAGCCTTTGGAGAGCTCTCAGCTATTTTCCTTACGATCATGTCGTGGGTGTTTAGAAGTATGCTGAATATGTTGTCTGCCTTCCTGTTTTCAGTTCCAGGAAGGAGTTTAACAGATATTACATAGTCACATCCAAGAGATCTGCAGACATCAATGGGGACAAAATTTTTCAGACCTCCATCAAGAAGAATCCTTCCTTTCCATTCAACCGGTGTGAAAATTCCTGGGATTGAACAGCTTGCCTGGACAGCAATTCCAAGCTCCCCCTCCTTGAAAACAACCTCCTCACCAGTTGCAATATCAACTGCAACAGCTGCGTAGGGAATGTTAAGCTCCTTTATATCCTTTTTTCCGAGATGAAGTTCAACAAATTTTCTTATGTTTGAGCCATCCAGAAGACCCTTTTTTGGAAAGACAACCTTTCCAAGAACTTTCCAGGATAAAGACCTTCCAATCTCCCACATCCTTCTCCAGTCAAAACCGCAAGCGAGAAATGCTCCAACAAGGGATCCTGCAGATGTTCCAGCAACACAGTCAATTTTAATACCCCTTTCCTGAAGAACCTTTATAACTCCAAGGTGGGCAAATCCAAGAACAGCTCCTCCACTTAAAGCTAACCCAATTTTAGCCATAACCAACTACTTTAACTCCTTTATCACAAATTCGAGTTCAAGGGATCTTAGCTTTTCCGCTGATGGTTTTGTAGTTATTAAATCCCATCCCCTCTCTTTGTAATAATCATCCATAGCTTTCTTGAACTCATCCCTATTCAAAACAGCTCCCTTTCTTGGACCAACTGTCAAGGGCTCCTCAAAAAATCTATCA
>Ga0123519_10011123_pt1 | contig 13322 bp, 12 predicted proteins | sample YelNatPaOPRAMG02_FD_87396 | JGI IMG/M metagenome (GOLD analysis project Ga0123519, IMG submission 87396) | Hot spring microbial communities from Yellowstone National Park - Yellowstone National Park OP-RAMG-02 (version 2) | ecosystem: Environmental > Aquatic > Thermal springs > Hot (42-90C) ...
CGCTTGGACGGCCAACTCGCCAGATTGGAGGCAAGAGACAAGGAGACTTTCGCAAAGTGTGTCAAGTCCTCTGAGGCTGGTGACAAAGAGGCAAGTGCGATGTATGCCAACGAGTGCGATGAGATTCGAAAGATCGCAAAGGCGGTGCTTAACAGCAAGTTCGCCCTAGAGCGCGTCATACTGCGGCTGGAAACCGTTGAGCAGTTTGGAGATCTCTATCAGGCGTTGGCTCCCCTCGTCGGAATTGTGAGATCGACCAAGCAGAACTTGGAGAAAGCCCTTCCAGAGATGTCATTTGGCCTAGCCGAGACCGAGGAAAGCTTGAACAGCTTGGTGATAGATGCAGGGCAGACCAGTGCACAACCCCTCCCGGCCGTCTCATATTCGGAGGAGGCGGACAAGATACTCCACGAGGCGTCGATCATCGCAGACCAGAAGATGAAGGAGAAGTTCCCTGAGCTGCCGACCACACGCACTCCAGAGAAACACGTATGACTAGAAGAGAGTCTTCTGCAGCGAGGGATGACCGCGCTCTAAGGCCGTCTCCAGTCTAGCCCTCAACCGCTCCTCTCCAACCCCGAAAACCGCCAACACGCGATGCACGGCTGGCAAGATCTGTCCTTGGACATAATATTCTATGTCGACATCCTCCTGCTTGGCCAGGACGTATGGGACTGCGCGCTCGGCGAGACGCCCCTTCCCCCTTACAACCAAATATCCTACCTTGTCACCAGCTGTCAACCTGAAGCCGCGGCGGGCTAGGGCCCTTGCAGCCTCAACGTGCGGCGCTCTGACCTCGTACTCCTCGAGAGGCTTGGTCAAAGTTTTCCAGATGATGAGGCTCTCAGTAGGAACCTTACGGGCGCGCAGTTCAATAATCAATCCCTCGACATGGGAGATCGCCTCCTCGGAGGTTCCGCCTCTCAGAAGCACCTCAAGTGCCGTCTGCTGCGCCTGCCTTGAGATGTCAGACCAGTCGCCTCTCGCGAACTCAAGCCCCACGATCTCGATGGAGCCTTCCTCGGTTAGACCAGCGTACCTCTTCTTGGCCTCCGTGAACAGCAAAGTCCGGTAGACCTTCTCTACACGGATCTCAATTCCGGTCTGGATCTTAACGCGCTGGAGAAGCGTCTCAACCCTCTTCGGATCACTCTCGATGAATACGCTGTCGGTGTCTCCATAGAGGACTCTCAAACCCAGCTGTCTCGCGCTCTCAATCGCATCTGAGATCGCCTTCCTTCCCCAAGCGGCTGTCGCTTCAGCTACTTCCCGCATGTACCACCTTGCGGGAGACCATCCAGCGTAGCCGTACATCGCATTCGTGATCACCTTCAATGCTCTCTGACGAGAGTCGAGCACCCTGTGTAGAGGGCTGTCCTTGGGGCTCCGCTCCATCTCCAAGCGCGCCCTTCGACGAGACTCAATAAGGTCGGCCAAGGCCTCCTTGTAGATGCCAGCCGGAGACTTCCTGAACCTGTGTGAGACCTCCGGCGCCGTGTTCACGTCGCCTTCTGGAACTTCTTCATCAGGCCTGACGAAGGTATCGGGCGATATGTTGTATCTTATCATTAAGCTTGGATACATCGAGGTGAAGTCCAATACAGCTATGTCCCTGTGGAGGCCGGGTTCCGGCTCGAGAACAAACCCTCCCTTATACGATTCGTAAGCTCTGTCCTTGCGGGAGGGGATCAGCTCCCCGAGCGAACGCGCACGCTTCATCAAGTACGATTCGACCCTGTGTCCCACATCAGATGCCATCACATAGTCAAGCGGCATAGAAACCAATCCGGCCATCTCGATGCCGAAGTTGAGGAACGCACGTCCGACTTCGAGAGTCGCCTTTACACGGTCTCGAAGCATCTCCAGCATCGTGTTTCTGGAGCCTTCGTTCCTCCACAGTGAGAAGACTCTGAGCTCGTCGATCTCTTGAACGCTTTCGGAAGACTTGGTTCCTATGAACTTGGATATGTTAGACAGCGTCTTCACCTTCACCTCGGGTATGAGCTCTGCGAAGTCGAGAAGATCTATCGCCGCTCTTCCTGTGACGGAAATGTGTCCGAAGAGGCTCTGATGTGGTGCACCACCGCATCTGTCTACACCAAGACGTATTCCCGACTTCTCCGCTCTCTTAATGAGGTAGGGCCAGTCTACTAGGCTGCTTCCGTAACCGAACACAACATCCGGATCCGAGGCCTTGAAGTATTCGACGAGCTGTCGGATGACATTCGAATCATCGGTGCCATCACCTATGAATTGGACAGGCCCATCACTGCTGGTGGCTACAGTGGCCGCGAGGATAGCGTCTCTCGACGGATTCGGGCTGCCTATTTCACTTCCGGCGGTGACGGAGAAGGCGAGGAGATCGAGATCGGGGATGGATTCGGAGTCTGTCGGCTTGGTCTCACCAACCACGTCATACACCTTTGAAACGCCGAGACCCCGCATATTGTCTGACCTGCGAACCTCGGCTATATTCCATCTGGCTGGGAGAACCCCGCGATCGATCATGTACTTTGAAGAGTACCGGATATCTGCCTCCAGAGGCTGTACACTCTCGAGTTTCTTTGCTATTGATTTTGCGTAGTCTTCGATGGACTCTGGATCTTCGATCTCGACTTTGAGAGCTTCTATCGGTCTTCCGAGCAGCCTGCTATGCACCCTTTGGATGTCCAAGATTTTGAGAGAGGGCTGACCTGCTATCTTGGCTATGATTTCGTCTGCTTTCTCGTTCTCTCTTGGTATGAGATGGAAGCTGGGGCGATAGGTGCGATCTCGGAGAAGGATCGGGGCTCCGGATTCATCTATCGCCCAGAGCCTTATCTCTGGAGATCCGTCTACGACTTCATGGTTTATGTCAAGTAGCCAGAAGACCTGTTTCAAACACTATCCCGTCTGGCGCTCCGGCCCAACGAGAATCTTTGATCATAGTCATGTATCAGGATTCTATTCTCTAACCTTTGCGATTACCTCGATCTCGACCGGTATCCAGCCTTCGACGCTTACTGCCACAGCGGCTCGGGCATGTTTTCCGTTTTCCCCCCATAGTTTCAGCAGGAGCTCTGAAGCTCCATTGAGGACTGTCGGCTGATTTCTGAATCCGTCTGCACTGTTGACGAAGCCTGTTACCTTCACTATCCTCTCTATCTTGTCTAGGTCACCGAGCACGGCTTTGAACTGCGCTAGGCAGTTCAAGACGGATATCCTTGCAGCATCGAACCCCTCCTCAACGGTTAGGTCTCTTCCGACCTTTCCGCGATACCTTATCTCTCCCTTGACGCTGGGTCCCTGGCCAGCGGAAAACGCAAATCCGTTTGCAACTGTTGCTCCAACGTAGAACCCTGCTGGCTTTGGAGGTTCGGGTAGGGTGAGACCAAGTTTTTCTAGCTCCATCTCGATCCGCATGGTTCTTCACGACGCAGGCATGATTCGCTTCACTACCTCATGACGTTTTTGGATGTGGGGGAGCATGCTCCAGTGCAAGGCCTAGGCTCTCTTCTCCATTCGTATGGCGTCCTTGCCCGTTGAATAATAAGATCTTAACAAAGCCTTCGGCAGATATCCTCGCTTCGCGTATAGATTCTGTGCAGGTATGTTGTCCTCGCTGACTTCGAGATAGAACGAGATTGCTCCTGCTTCGATCATCCTCTTCTCTAACGTGTCCATCAGCATGCTCGCGATTCCCCTTCTTCTCAAGCTTGGAAGGACAGCTATGGAGATCACGTGTCCGACGCTCTTCGATTCTATGGACGACGCGGCGTATCCGACGATATCTCCTTCGGATTCTGCTACGATGAAGGTCTCGGGATTCCTCAAGAGGAGTTGCAGTAGGAGTAGGTATGGGTATGGATCTGGAAAGGAGATCTTCTCCAGCCGGTAGACTGACGGCAGATCCTTAATAGTGGCGTTTCTTATCGTGACCCTCGAAGTTTGCATCTTTTCACAGTCGGATCTGTCCTGCGAGTAGCATGTCCAAATCTGATCCGTTTCGCAGGGCCTCTTTCAGTGATATGGAGCGGTTTCCTCTGGGGGTTACTGAGAGGCTATCAGGGCTTACGAAGAGCCAGTTTGTGTAAGAGCCTTTGAACTTAATTGCTACATAGGGTTCACAGCCGAAAACCCTCGCAAACTCCTGTAGTTGTTCTATCGATTCGTGCGGGACATAGAGGCGTTTTCGTCTGCTCGTCTTCACCTCGATGGCCCACCTCTTGCTCAGGCGAGCGCATCCCGCTACAAGATCGGGCATGGGATGTTTCGTCCTGCTTCCTGAGGCGGGAGCCCTCATAACCGCAAAGCCGCGTGACCTCAGCAGGTCGGCTACTCTTCTCTCGCTCTCTGCACCCCTCAACTCGTCGACCTTGAGCTTGGTTTCTTCAGTGAAGAGTCTTCAATTAGTTTATTTTACCCTTGCGCAGGTACACTCGAAAGGAGCTGTATTGAGCTGAGGGTCGTTCATTCTGACATGAAGCGGGGCCTGATTCAGCTTGAGTTGGAGAGCCCTGACGATCTGTGGCATTGCTACAATATCATCAGGAGAGGAGATACCGTCTACTCTAGGACGAGTCGAGAAGTGAAGTCGGCCCAAGAGGGCGCGAGGCCCTCGGCCGGAAGGAGGTTCTCCATGACGCTCGGTCTCAGGGTGGAGAAGATCAGTCTGGACCGCGGCCTGAGCAGGCTCAAGGTGACCGGAATAGTAGTGGATGGACCTGAGAAGTTTGAGGGAGTCAAAGGCTCGTATCACACATTCAATCTATCCTCAGAGGGGCGGATAACGGTCATAAAGGAGAGCTGGCTGAGACATGACATCTCTCGAATAGAGTCGAGCGCGCATAAGGCGGGGACACCCATCATCGTCGTTGCGATAGACGACGAAGAATATGCTGTAGGGGTGCTCAGAGAATTCGGATTTGATGTGAAGGCCGAGTTCAGGACAAAGTTGCCTGGCAAACGGAGCCCCGAGGAAAGGGAGGCAGCTCTCAACTCATATCTCAAGAGCACGGTTCAGTCTCTACAGCAACATGCAATGTCGGAGAAAGGGCCGATACTGATCGTCGGGCCCGGTTTTACCAAGAATCGCCTAGAGGCTCTTCTCGAGAGGGAGGATCCAGAGTTGGCGAAGAGGGTTGCAAGGGTCGCCACCACAAGTGCGGCGGGGGTCTCGGGATTGAACGAGGCCCTAAAAGGAGGCGTGATCTCGAAAGTGCTGAGGAACGTACGCGCAGCTTACGAGAGTGAACTCGTCGAAGCCATGCTCTCCAGAATAGGATCTTCAGATCAGAGGGTGGCGTACGGTTTTGAAGACGTTTCGCGGGCTGATGCGTTTGGTGCGATTGATACGATGCTCGTCTCGTCCAAGTTTCTTCAAGAGATTCCGATGGAGGACGCCTTGAGAGCTGAAGGCCTGATTCGAAGCGCGGAGCAGAAGAGGGCTAAGATAGTCATCGTCAGCGGTGAGCATGAGGCTGGGAGGCAGCTGACTTCTCTGGGGGGAATAGGGGCATTGCTGCGCTTTCCGGTCCGTGGATGAAGCCTGGCTACAGATGCGGGTATGACATAGAGAGGGATGAGTTCTCAAGGAGGCGTTGAGTCCGAGGTTTGGCAAAGAAGCCTATCAGGTATCCGGACAAGGTTAGGGTGATCTACGATGATTTACATTGGTCCCTTCTCTCGAGCATAAGAGAGGAGGCGACGGCTCTGATGCGTGCCCTCTTGAATCACGGGATAGAGTCTGAGGTGCACGGCAGCGTCGCGAGGGGTGATGTTGAATCCAAGAGTGATGTCGACGTCATCATCAGAGATGCCATCTCTTCTTCTAGGATCGAATTGGCTCTGAGGCTTGAGGGTTACCAAATATTCTCAAGAGAGCTTGCGCAAGCCACTCCCAACCTGGTTCCAAAAGGTCACATATTCTTGGATCCCTTCGAAAGGAGATGCGTCTCTTTTCCGTTACTGCCCTTCCGAGAGCAGGAGTACGACTTCTACAGGTTTGGTGGCATAATTGACTTGGGGGGATTGGTGAGAGGAGACAGAGTCCCCGGATGCACGAAGAAGTTGACATTGATCGAGCCTTTCGATGAAGGGCACTACGAGTCATCGATAATTGGTAGAGAGGCTGAGGTCTCAAGGCTCTTGGGGATCAAGATCGACGTCGTTCTAGAGCGGATAAGAGTCTTGATGCGGAGAGATGAGATCGGTAGGACGGGGAACTTTATCATCCACACCCTTGGAGAGGATGAGTCCTTTGAGGAAGTTCTGAAGAGGTTGGCCGAGACAAACCCGGCTGTGAGGAGAGCCTTGCTCAAGAGATGATCTAGGCCTTCGGAGACCTACCACGTCTCCAGCCTTTCCATAATTCACCATTTCCTGAGATTCGGCGGCGGAAGACGATGTCGATCCATAAAATTTTCATCTTCCGCTAGCCCATCGCTGAACTAGGTGGTCCGGCAGGCAAACCTTTTAGAATTCTCTCTGGAAAGCCATGAAGGATCAGGGCCTGTCCCGATGAACACAGAAGGGTTCCTCATCTTCTTCGGTGTATTTTGGCTGGCCTTATATGTCTACGGGAGAGTCTCTTTGATGAAGAACAAGGGCGTCGAGGTTCAGCCGTTTCTCCTCCTCTATCGTACGAAGAGGTTCAATCAGCTCTTTGACAGGCTTGCCTACAGGTATCAACGCGGCTGGAGGATCTTCTTCGATGCAGGTGTAGCTTTGGCTCTGGGGGAGATTGCTTATGGAGCCTACTTTTTCATGACGAATTTCCTTGCGTTACTTTCAAGGCCGGAGACCGCGGGAAGGGTAATCCTGTTAATTCCAGGGGTCACCGTCGGGCTGCAGACACTACCATTTATACTGATCGCCTTGGCGATAGTGCTCGTTGCGCACGAGGGAAGCCATGGGATCTCATCCAGACTCGAACAGATCCCGGTAAAGTCTTCCGGCGTCTTCTTCTTCCTCTTCCTCCCAGGGGCATTCGTGGAGCCCGACGATGAGGCCTTCAAGAGCTCTAGACTGACGTCCAAACTGCGTGTCATGGCTGCTGGCTCACTAGGAAATCTCGCTGTAGCTTTTGTGGTCTCGATACTGATCCTCATGCTTTTCACAGGCCCATCTGGAATACTGATACTCCGTCTAAGACAGGGCGGCCCCGCACAGATCGCGGGCATGCATGAGTGGGATGTCATCCAATCAATCGACGGAACGCCGATAAGAACTTGGGAAGACTTGCAGTCCTACATGAATTCGGTGAGAGCTGGCTCCGTTCTTACCATCACAACGCAGAGGGGCATCTTCCAGATCGTGGCCAGAGATCCTCAGAACGCTAGTAGGGCAATTATCGGTCTGGAGAGTTACGGGTCCGTTGAATACTATCCCGTCAGGGGAGGGGTCCAAAAGCCTCAATACGAGTATAATCTCCTTGCAACTCTTTCTTGGATCCAGAACCTGTCGATATGGGTTGCAGTTGTGAATATGTTGCCAATATATCCCATGGATGGGGAGAAGTTCACCACGGCAATCCTCAGCCGCTTCCTTCCCCGGCGAGCCAACTTGTTTAGAGCCCTAATAACGGGGCTGTTCCTCTTCATCTTCACATCGAACATACTTCTTTCATTCTTCAGGTTCGAGTTCCTACCCTTGCCCTAGGACGATATCGATGATGAGATGCATGCGATGTCAGAGGGAGGCCGTGGTCTTCAGAATCTATTCAGGGGAGCGGCTCTGCTCCAGACATTTCAAGGACTCGATCCGTGAGAAAGTTTCCCGTACAATAGCCCAGTACAAGATGCTAGACCCTGATGACAGAATCGCCGTAGCCCTCTCTGGAGGAAAAGACAGCGTAAGCCTTCTCAGGATACTCTTTGAGTTGGAGAAGAGGTTTCCGAGGGCTCAGATGACCGCGTTGACGATCGACGAAGGGATCAAGGGATATCGTGAAGAGGCGATCGCCATAGCCGCAGAGAACTGCAACAAGCTCGGAGTTGAACACAGGGTACTCAGCTTCAAGGAGCTCTATGGAGATACATTGGACGAGCTTGTTTCGAAGTTGAGTTCACTTAAAGGTGAGATCTCTCCCTGCTCCTTCTGTGGCGTGTTGAGGAGGAGAGCTCTCAACCGAGCGGCGAGGGAGATCGGTGCAGATAGACTCGCCACAGCACACAACCTAGACGATGAGGTCCAGACAGGCCTGCTGAATCTAATACACGGCGACATAGTTCGAAACGCGAGGGTTGAGCCTGTCCTTAAGCCCGAACACCCCAAATTTGTCACAAGAGTCAAGCCCTTCTGCAAGATTCCTGAGAGCGAACTGGCACTCTACGCTCACCTTGACCGCATCACCTTCCAGACGCGCCCATGCACCTACAGAGAGACATCCCTCAGAAACGAGATCAGACATATGGTTAACAGGCTGGAGTTCAACCATCCTGGAGTAAAGTATGCCATATCAAGCTCATTTGAGAGGCTTAGACCCGCGCTAAAGACGGTTGTCTCATCGGTCAAGATACAGGACTGCAGCTCATGTGGGGAGCCGACGGTAGGTCACATCTGCAAACCTTGTGAGATGCTGCAGAAAATCGGCGTCCTCTAGTTCTAGGCTTACAGCGTCCAACCGCTACAGTCGACAGCTCCTGTTAGTCCAATGCTTCGAGTGTGGATGGTTGACCTTGAGAACGGATGCGAAGCCTTCATGGTTGAGCAGCAAGGCGATGGGCCACTTGGGGTCGACACCTGAGTATCTTCCAGGCAGCTCAATCGATGAACTCTTACCCGAACCCTCCCGAGCGTCAGACGTCTCGACTTAGGTTGCTACCTTCCGGTCCTGGCCAGGTTCGCCAAGCAGATGGAGCATACAACCCTCCTACGCGGGCTGCAGCCCCAACCGCCGACCCCGAGAGACGAGTATTCACAGCCATCGGGTCAAGCAGCCCGGAAGGCTCACGAGCCTTCCCCAAGCTTTCGACCCGTCGTATCGACCATTTACGGTCGAGGTTTCCACCTCTCAGGAGAGGTCGAGCTTCCCGCCTAAGGCCCACCGCCCAAGTCTTTTGGGCAGGCGGGCAGTATTAAGACTTGCTTGACGAGCGGATCCCTGCGAAGAAGGAGATATTGTCGACCAAACGCTTTTATGAGGACGCCCGAATCAGTTTAGGCGGCTGGCCGGGGTCTCCTAGATTCGTCTCTTGAAGGGGCAAGGGGAATCTGGTAGGGAGCAGGCCTGCTATGGTCGCTGCGGAGAGTCTGTGACCCATAGTGGCCGTTTAGGCTTCGGGGAGTAGGGTCTCACGGGTTCAAATCCCGTCCCCGGCGCCAAGGCTGGGCCGGTCGTCTAGTTTGGCTAGACGGTTTGGAAGGGGCTAAGATACTACCCTTACGAGGTAGAGCCGAGAGATGGCGCTGAGTGGTCGCCAGTTCGAGTCTGGCCCGGCCCACCAGATTTCACGCGTAAACCTGTTGGAGTGGGCGCGGCAGTGGACCAGAGGCGGGGTCAGGCGATCACCGTAGGTGAAGCCAAAAACGTAAGTTTCAACCAGTAAGAGGGGGCTGCGAACCGTAGAGTAACTAGGGCGTCACAAACTTTTTCGGCTGTGGGCCTCTTCGGTATTATGGAATGAGGATAGCTTTTGGCGAGTCATGACGAAGAGTGTGGCCGTCTCGAGGTGGCTGCCGATCTCCGGCACGAGGCCCTTCGCTTGGGTTCCTTCCTTACATACAATGCGATGTTCGAGGAAGCCCAAGCTCTCGATCCCCAAGGTATCGCGCATGTGGCCTGATTGCTCCAGTGAACGTATCACACTCGGCCTTGTCGCGCCCAAGACGACCAGTCTCTCAAGATGATCATTCAATGGCCTCATGAGAGTCCTCAGCTGCTGGGGGGTCAAGCTCACCCAGATTTTGCGGTCAGGCTTGTCCACCCTTTTCACCTGGACCTCAAGTGGGAGGTTGTCGACTAGCAAGAGAGATGAGATGATCTCTCTTGCTGGGAGTTTCCTGCCTCCAGCCAGCTGTCTTCGCATCTCGTGCAAGGGATACAGTGCGTCTCCGACCTGAGAGCTTCCGGTCTCAACGTAGAGGCCGTAGCCTATCTTCCCTGAATCCACAATTCTCCCAGTGATAACCGAGCCTTCTACGAGATCCTCGAAAGTGTTGACAGCCATTCCGAGCTGACGCCTGAGGAGCTCTGAGGTGAACTCTTCATCTTTGCCGCTGAGTTCGATTCTCACCCATCCCCTATCGGTCAGTCCCGCCGAGGCCAACGTCACCTCGAGGCCGCTGCACAGTCTCTCGATGTGGGATAGAAGAGCGGCGACGACCTTTCGTTCAGACCCTGAATAGAGCTTGACTGCTGTTGTGATTACTGCCAATAGCTAGTGCTCCAGGATCTTGGAGAGTTCCCGGTCCAACTCTCTTAATCTTTCAATCGATGGATGCCCACTACCGAGCTCTTCGCTGAATTTGCGTACAGCCTTTTCTATGTTGACGCGCTTGCTGCCTTCAACCAGTTTGTCGGCATAGGACACTATCTTCTCTTCCAGCGTTGAGGGTACGTACTCTCCTTCTGGGAATCCCAGCTCTCGCGCCTCTTCCCGCGAGATTCCTGCTCCCACATGGCGTACAATAATCTTGATCAGGGCCTCGGGTAGCCCAAACGACTTTGCAATGATGCCGCCTCGTACTCCGTGCTCAACTCCATGCGTTTCGGACCTCCCGATGTCGTGTAGTAGAGCTCCTATCTCCACGAGTTCCCTGTTGACGGGGAGGCCTCTCTTCTCACACTCCGCAGCCATATCAGCTGCCAGCCTTGATACGACTTTGCAGTGTTCTACAACGTTTGCAGAGCAGCCAGCCATCTTCAACATCCTTAGGGCTTCTCGCTGAGATGGCAGCTCCTTCAAATGAGGCATCTCCGAGCTCGGTGTTTAGGACAGCACTATCCTCGGGCAACTCCAATTTAAGATTATCAACCGGGGAGGTTACGTCTTCATCTGTGTTGCCTTTCATGTCCACAATCGTTGGCAGCCGATCTCCTGAACAGGTACGAATGATTTATCCCATATTTCTTTGGAATCCACGTCTGGGTGCGGCGCTTCAAATATCGTCGGCTCCTACCGATGTTGATCCAAGATCCCGTCAGAGAGCGATGGAAGATCGGCCGAGAGTAGGCCGTTCACTATTTCTCTACGATCAAGGAGAGGTTTATTCTTCGCTAAAGGCTCGAAAGGATTCTCGTTCGGAAGCCAGGTTTGACCAGAGATTCAAATGTGCAACCTGTGCGAGCCGAGGCTGAGGCGCAGTCCGAGACTTTCAAGGATGGGTGGACGTCAATCCGAAAGCTCTTTTTCGAGTAGCTTCATCCTGTCCTCAAGAGCTCTTATGAAAGGCTGGTTGTCGAAGTGTTTTAGAGGCTTGTTGCATCGAGGGCATCTGAAAACGGATTCCATCGCCTGCTCGAATGTCAGGCGTCCGTCTTCCGGTGTGTCGCAGGTGTAGAAGTCGTGTTGCTTCTCGTAATCCAGTCTCATCTTTATCTTCTCCAAGATCTTCTTCTTCTGTGTTCGGATGAAACCTGCGACCTGATCTGGTTGGGGTCGCCATATGAATATGAACCAGCCTGTCTTTTCATCTCTCAGCCTCTTGTTAGATACGAGGGAGTGGTCGTACAGACGATAGAGGATCTTTCTTATGTTGTTGATGCGAACACCGGTCTTGACTGCGAGCTGATCGTCTGTCGCCTCCCCCATCTCCTGTAGGGCTTTGACCACCGTGACCGCCTCATCGCCGCCGAGAACTTGTGCTATCTGGGCAAGCAAGTCGCCGGAGCGGCTCATATGTTCTGCCTCGAGGGAGGGGATCCATCTACTATAGAATCCGTCGCCCCTTAAATCGTTGTCCAGTTCATAGGCTTCGAAGCCTGTGAAGATCGGTCTCCCACCGATCTGTTCTCCACGTTTCTTCTTGCTACCCTCTTGCCTCTGCGTTGTGGGATGATCTTGATCCGTCCACCCTGCTGCACACTTCGGAGGGGTCTTCCCTCAAAGAATCTGTCGAGGAAGATGGCTACGGCCGCGCATTCCGAATGGGGTTGGTTGCCTATCGCCACATTGAAGTCTGAAACCTCCTTCGAGAAGAAGTCCGGCGGAACCTTCTGACATCCCACGATCAGGAGGACGTCTTTCCCCGTATCTTTTATCCTCTTAAGTACGTCACCTTCAGCAATGTTCTCTCCATACATTGTTAAGTGAACCGTGATACCTCCAGATCCTTTCCAACTTTCTACAACTTTCTTCCAAGGTACGCCGGTCTCGATCTTGAAAGAGCCACCCCAGTTCTCCACCGTCTCGTTGACAACGTGTTCAAGGCCACGGTCCACTATGTCTGTGACAAATATCCCTGAGGCTCCCAGCGCTCTTGCTACGAGCGCTACATGTGTGGTCAGCCTCGCGTCTCTTGAAGGCCTGTGCCCCCACCTCATCACCCACACGCGTCTTGGGGAAGACTCGATCACACCTGTGCTTTTGTTGGATTCCATTTGGACCTCAGACTCTTCCAGCCACGAACTCCTCTTGCACAGACTTCGCGTCCTCAAAACCGAGTTTTTGAGGCGGGTACGTCAGCCATGATATGCACGTCCCTCAGGTCTTTCTGTCTGTCCAGCGTTATCTCTCCACCCGCCCCATTGATCTCTGCGACGATCTTCGGGATGATCCGCGGATAGGCTGCGAGCTTGCCTGAGATCTGAGAATTCGAATATTCGATGTCAAGTACGGTAGCCATTTCTCGGATCAGAGAGAGGCTTCGTTGGACTCTGCCACTCGGCGGGAGTACAAAAGCTGCCTCGACAGGGCTTTCCAAGTTCCTCTCGATCTCTGAGAGGAGCAATTCGATGTTCGTCATCTTGAGTGAGGAGACGAGCACTGACTTCTGAACGAATCGACTCAGGTGCCTCTTCTTTTCCTCCGCGTCTGCTGGGGAGATCAGGTCGATCTTGTTTAGAGCCGTGACCATAGGAACGCTGGATGCACCGATTTCCTGAATTGTCTGAATACACGTGGAGAGTTTTCTCTCGATTTCGCCGGTCGGCTCGCTGAGGTCCAGAATCAAGAGTATCAGGTCGGCGAAGATGGTCTCCTCCAAGGTCGATCGAAACGCTTCAACTAGAGCGATAGGCAGCCGGTCTACAAATCCGACGGTGTCGATTAGCAGGAGTTTCCTCTTCCCGATGCTTATGGCCCTTGTCGTGGTCGAGAGTGTTGTGAAGAGCCCAAGATTTGTTGGGACTCCTTCAGAGGTCAACGCGTTGAAGAGCGTGCTTTTCCCCGCGTTTGTGTATC
>Ga0123519_10011126_pt1 | contig 13319 bp, 24 predicted proteins | sample YelNatPaOPRAMG02_FD_87396 | JGI IMG/M metagenome (GOLD analysis project Ga0123519, IMG submission 87396) | Hot spring microbial communities from Yellowstone National Park - Yellowstone National Park OP-RAMG-02 (version 2) | ecosystem: Environmental > Aquatic > Thermal springs > Hot (42-90C) ...
GTTTCATCTGTAACTAAAACTCTCTGTTCTGATTGGATTAACTGAAAAATAAGGTTTTCCAATTCAGCCATCTGCTCTTTAGATGGAGGCGCCAAAGTGTTGGGGTCGGTTTTGATTTTAACGTGTAAAATAGGACTTTGCCACCAATCGTTAGTCGATTCCAATCCTCTGAATACTTTTTCTTCGAGAACAATTTGCCTGAAAGCCCTCGTTATAAAAGGATGACCGTAATCATCGTAATCATTGGCTTCGTGTTTCCAATGCCAGATTCGGAATTTAGATTCCGGGGAAACTTCATACTTGTCTTTACCGCTCATGACAGCTTCGACTATTTCTGGATAATATTTCTGCAATTGTTCAAACTTCTCGTAAGGTCTTCTGTTTTGAATAAGACTGCGTAACTCATCAGTAATTTTCATATAAATAGTGGGCTTTTCTAAAATATCTTTTCTCTGAAGCTCTACCATCTCTGGAGGGATTAGAAAAAGAGTGCTAAACTCTTGAGCTTCTTCGTCCCACTCTCCGCCAATAAAAGCCTCTCCAAGTCTCCAATATTCTTTACCAGCTCCAGCAATTAATTTCTGTATTCTGACATCTCGCAAGAACTTCTTGAAATAGTCTTCAACATTTTTATCGGAAGAGAAACAATCAAGACCAGTAACGGGGAATTCGGCATACAAATCGACTACGCCACCAACAAGCCAATGATACGAATATAAATATCTGCAAAGTTTCCTCAGCCTATCCCTGTTAGCCTGTGTCTGGTTGTCAATCGGATAAACGAGATTGGGGGGAATCATATCGGTATAATAAATGCTTCTTTCTTTAACAGGAATCAGACGAGCTTGAATCTCTCTTCTTTTTGAAGACCGCCTTTTAGGAGCGATTTTCTTATTCTTCATTAAAACCTCCTAATATCGGGTTTTCTTTTCTTAAAAATCTTTCTCTATTACTATACAATTTTAAATTCATAGAAGCAATGGAAGCCATTGACAAAACGTCAACTTGGTCATCGTTCTCCGCATGGGGAAATTGCAACAATTCGGTTTCAAAAGTCTCCAGCCATTCTGCATTTTGGGGATGTAAAACCTTACCTTGTTCATAAAGAATTGTGCTGGTAATAGCCCTTCCAGTTTTATCTCCTCTCGCCTCGAATTCTCTCGCAGGCACGCCTTCCTTTTTTAAGAGTTGGACTAAAGCTTTTTGGTATCCTACGGCTTCGACAAAAATAACTGAAGGCATATATCTCATATAGTAATTTTTTACTATATCCACCTGCTTAGAAGCATCAATTCTGTCTCTGAAAATTTCAATTACAAGAATCTCTCCAGTAGGTAAAAATCCAAAAACACCAAGACAGAAATAGGAAGCAGTGCTTCTCTCTGAAGTAGCAGGGTCAATAGTGAAAAAGATATTTATGGTTTTAGGAATAAGTCTTCCGTCTGGAAGGATAAAATACTTATCGTCAGCAGTATAGTATTCGAATAAACTTCTTTTAAATAAATGCCCCTCAAGAGGAGTAGGAGATTGTCTGTATAGAGCAGAATACCAATATTCCCCGATGTCTTTTCTTATTTGCTCGATAGCTTCTTTAGGCCATCTTTCAGGCCAAAGAGGATCTCCTGCTTTTCTAAAAAGTTTGCCATCGAGATATTCATCTTGTTCCGCAATAGCAGGAAATTTAACCACTTCCCACTCTTGACCGTAATATTTTAACAGCCTTCCAGCTAAATCGTCTTCGTGCCATCTTGACATTATCAGAACTATTCCGCCACCAGGCTCTAATCTGGTAAGTGCAGTAGATTGAAACCATTCCCAATGCCTTTCCCTTACAGTTTTGCTATTCGCTTCTTCTTGGTTTTTTACCGGGTCGTCGATAATTAAAATATCAGCACCCTTACCAGTTATAGCACCGCCTACACCAGCAGAATTCATGCTCCCGCCATGCTTTGCTATTTCCCAACGATGAGAAGCCGAGGTATCCTGTCTAATTTCTATTCCGAGAAATTCTTTATTCTCATCAATAGTATCTCTTACTTTTCTACCCCAACTGGAAGCAAAATCAGCCTCATAGCTCGCAAGAATTATTTTCTTATAAGGGAATAAAGTAAAAACCCAGACGGGAAAGTATTGACTGATAAGCATACTCTTTCCGTGCCTGGGGGGAACCATAACCATCAGTTTTTTGATTCTACCTACTGTTAGGTCAACCAGTTTTTTAGAGATATAGAGAAGGTGTTTTGCTGGTATCCACCTACCGTGAGAGATTTTATTCGCCAGAGATGCCGGGCTTGTCTTGGGAAAACTTCTCCAAAAGTCTGTGGACAAGCTCAGTTGCTTCTTCATCACTTACCACCTTCTTTAAAATGTTCCCTTCCATATCCATCTTGGCATTAATTTCTTCTTTAGCCTCGACTTGAATATTGGGTCTGAAGTCCGAGGGGTAAAGTCTTTCTAACAACCAGCTCCACATTTTCCAATCATCGTATCCTACAAGCTTCATATTATCTATTGCAGTTTGGATAAATTCTCCTCTGGCGGACTGTATAGACTCCCAAAATTCCCTATAAATTCCTTTTTCGTCTCGTTGACCTTGTTCTAACCAGCGATAGAAGGTAGTTTCGCCAATTCTTAGCATAGAGCAGATGTATTTAGCAGGAACTCCTTTTTTAACTAATTGGCACACTGCATCAATTAATTCTTTAGTTAATTTTAACTTTCTGCCCCTTTTCATTTATAAAATGACCCCTTCATTAAATCAATAAACCTTTTAGCAAATAATCCGTATTTTTTAATTATATACTTATTATCGTCTTCAAGAAACTTTTTGTTTGAACTTTCTCTCAAACCACCACTGCCAGCACCATAAGTCACGATTTCCCTTATACCATAAAAGCCATTTTTACAAAGAATTCCTTTCTGATAAAGCATTCTGCAAAGTAATTCTACATCTACTCTGATGTTTACTTTTTCATCATACCTAAAGCCTCTGTCTAAAAAACCTATGCATACTTCAGAAAAAAGGCTATGAAAACTTATGGGATTCATTCTTTTCCCAATCATATTACGAATGTTTATAGTGTTTGAAAAACCAAAAGCAGGAGCACCTACTGTTTCAGCAAGAAGATAAGTTTCCTCAAAAATCTGACCATAATTTTCCTCGCTAATTCTTTCTGGATTTTCTCCAAGCATAAAGTAAATTCCCTCTACATCGTCATCCATCATAACTATAAAATCCAAATCTTTTGTAAAACAGTTATCGAGTATCCAATTTCTTTTTTTAGCCAATCTTCCTTCTGAAGACTTATCAACGGGAATGAATTTCACCTCATTGCTTAATACTCTTCTGTAATTTGCTTCGTCTTCGGAAAGAGCAACCACAGAAACGTCAACATAAGGAGCCATTTTATTTACTACACTTTTTTTTATAGTATCCCACCTCTTATAAGATGGTATAAAAACTTTAAACTTTGCGTTTCCCAACATATTCGTCGCCATCTACAGTAAAGCAAATTCCCTTTTTACCAGAAAATTTTTCTTTTCTGTAAGTTATTCCGAATTCGTTTTTAGCCCATTCCCAATTAATAGGCTCCCTGAAAACAAGTATCAGATAATTATATTCAAGAAGCATATCTGGCGAGAGTTTAAATTCGCCTTCCTCGGCTTCTTGCAAAGCATGTTTCCATTCTTCGATTTGCCTAATTAGCTCTGGGTCTTTAATAATAAGCTTTTGAAGCAACTCTCTCTGCTTGTCTTTGTTAGTTTTACTCAATTTAGCAACCGTATCGAACAAATAAAGAATTTTTCTTTCTGTGTCTTCATCAACATCGACGAAATAGACAGGGACTTTATCCATCCCTCTGAAATAAGCTTCTTCAAGCCTTAAATGCCCATCGAGAACTCTCATGGTTCTCTTGTTTACTAAAATTGGGCTTGCCCAGCCAACCTCGTTAACTATACTCCTTAATAGTTTCTTCTGTTTTGCTGGATGCTCTTTGAAGTTTTCAGGATGTTTTTTTAGTTTCTCTATCTCTACATATTCAAAGGTTAAATCTTTTTCCATTCTCTAATCTCCTTAATCTTCTGCCACACCTTTTCAGCAATTTTCTTATTAGCGAGATTGCTGTAATGTATTCCATCGTTGAAGTCCTCAAAGCTATCGAGAAAAGATAAATCAATTAAACCTACATTCTTTTCAGAACAGACTCTTTTAATAGCCTCGTTGTATTTTATTATGCGAGGAACGATATTAAAAGTATATCCGTCCGTCCCGAAACCTAACGGTAAAGGAATAGTGAAAAAGAAAACACGGTATCCGAAACACATAGAAAGAAACACTCTCACATTATCTTCAAAGACATTTAAAGGAGTATTAATTTCGTCTTTGGCATCATTGGTCCCGAATTGAACAAAAAGTTCTAATACCTTTCCTCTCCATTGCTCAAGAATAATAGGAGCTTCTTTTAAAATCTGGAATGAAGTATAACCAGGAGTAGCGTAGATAAGAGGAATAATCGAGTAGTCTTCTTTCAGAGCAAGTTTTGCAAGTTCAATACTCCAACAACTTCCAAACTCATCTCTGGAACCGAAACTTAAACTATCCCCTATAACCAATAAGCGAGAATATTTCATTTTCTCTATACCACCTTATAGTTTCTTCGAGACCCTTTTCAAGAGGAGTAAAATTATTAAACCCAAGACTTTTGATTTTCTCATTATCACCTACCCTTAAGGTTACCTCGGAATAAGGGAGTGGAGTTTTGATTATTTTTGACTCGGAGCCGGCAATTTTTATAATTTTTTCTGCAAGTTCATTTATAGTGACTGCTTCCTCTCCAGCAATATTAAATACTCCCGAATAATCACTGGCTAACGCTATCATTTCAGACGCATCTTTAACATAAGTAAGAGTTCTTATTTGTTTTCCAGAGCCGTAAACGGTCAAAGGCTTATTCTGAATAGCATTTACTATAAAGTTAGAGACAACCCCTATACGATATTGAAATGGTCCGTAAACGTTAAAAGGTCTGACAATACAATACTCTTGGCCTAACTGACGAGCATAACTCAATAAAAGAGTTTCGCCGGCAATTTTCCCAATATCATATCCGCTTCTTTCATTCAAAGTAACTGAAAGAGGGCTGGTTTCAAATGAATAGCCATTGCCGTAAACCTCAGAACTTGAGGCATAAACTATTTTAATTCCCCTTTTGCTGGTAAAATCGAGAACATTTTTGAGACCAATTACATTCACCTCAAAAGTATCCACGGGGAACTTAACTAAATCTGGAGAAGCACAAACACCTGGAAAATAATACACGCAGTCAAAATCTTCTTTAATGTCTTCTAACCGGAATTTTCTAATATCTTTCTCTATAGTTTCAAACGGCAACTTTCTCTTTAGAGAAGTAGAGAAATTGTCCAAAATAACTACCTCGCTCTTCCTTTGCAGGAAGAGTGCGAGGTTAAATCCTATTAAACCAGCTCCACCTATAACGAGGCTTTTTGGTTTATGGCTCATCCGGCATTTTATACCCCAATTTTTGATAAAGTTCCTCCTTATATTCCGAGGGAATTTCGTTTTTTAGCTTTGCCCCCTCTTCCCAGAAATATTTTAGACCACGTCCCATTTCTTTTCCTCTTTGAGTATGCATATCTACAGCATAATCGGGCATAGGCAAAGGATTTTCTTTCACCATCCTTCCGATTAAATTATGGAGCTCATCGGCCTCACGACATTTAGGGCTTCTTGCCATTAAGGAAACAATTCCTGTAGCTATTAAACCCTCTGGAGGCCTTTTTAAAGTTTGAACAAAATTTGCAGTTTCAACCACTAATTGAACCAACGGAAGATTAGCTTTACCGATATCTTCAAAAGCTATGACAACGAGTCTACTGAAAAGGTATTTGTAATAACCTGCCTCATGAATGAGATAAGCCCAATAAGCCGCTTCTTTTTCGTTTCCTCTTCTGATGTCTTTTTGAAGAGCCGAGACTACCTCATCCATACGGTAGCCTCTGATAATTTGAGAACCAAAATCGAACTCCTTCTTTTCAGTTTGTTCAAACAATCCTTCTGTTTTCATTCGCTTTCCTCCTTTTTTATTTCTTAATATATTATAGCATAAAAACGCCTAAAATGATGTTCAGATGGAAAAAATATCGTAAATTTTATGCTTATTTTGCTGAATTTTGATATTTCCAAGAGAAACCACAAGGCAATCTTCTTTGAGATGTTTCATAAGTTCCGTCAATATAACTTCGTCGTTAGGGAATCTCGAACCTAATATTATTCCGTCAGCTATCTCTGACAATTTATAAAGAAACTCCTCTGGAATCTTATATCCATCGAAATAATAAACATCGTGTCCAGTCTCTCTTAAATAATCTCCCAATTTAAAATAGGGACTTTCGGTTGTATCAGGCGTAAAATCTTTCATTCCAACTCCAACGATAATAATAATTCCACGAGGAAGCCTTAAAGAAATCCTCCGAGCAAAGTATTTAGGCATCGCCTCATTAATTTCGTCTACAAGCTTTAAAAACATCAAATTAAACTTCTCAAAAGACTCTTTGAAAAACCAGTAAGAGTAAGGAATACAGTGACCGCCAGCACCTACCCCAGGTTTTAGAATCTGGACTCTTGGATTTAGATTCGCTAATTCCCTTATTTCTCTGAAATCCATTCCTAAAGTCTTAAATAGCAGAAACAACAGATTAGAAAAACTGATATTAACAAATCTGGAAAGGTTCTCAACAATTTTTTCTGCCTCTGCCACTCTATATTCTACTTTTATCAAAGATGAGTTAATAAGGGATAAGACTTTAGCTACTTCTTGCTCATAGGAATTTGAACAAGCATAAATTACAGGAAAATCACGCAACTCCTCGAATGCTTTACCCTCTGCAAAATGTATAGGCGAGTAGGCAACTTTGGCTTCTTTCAACGAAGGCAAAATAGTGTTTTCAGTAGTTCCAATTGGAAGGGTTCCCAAGAAGATTACTACTTTACCAGATACAAATTCACGGAGCATTTCAAGCATTTCAATAAAATTAGAGTAGTCCACTTTCGTTTTCTTAGCAGTTTTCTTTATATCAACACCAACACTTACAAAAACAGCATCACAGTCTTTCAATTCACTGTAATCCGAACTAAATTTAATTCTCTCACTTTTTGCATACTCTTCTACATCATCAAGAGGTCCTTCTTCTATAAGGTAAATTCCATTTTTTATTTGATTAACTCTTTGATAAAGGTCAATCCCTACAACATTAACATCTGGATTTTTTCTCACTAAATAAATGGCAAGAGGTAAACCAACATTACCCAATCCTACTACTCCAATTCTCATTTCTTTCCTCCTGTTATTTTTTCCAGAATTTCTTTTAATTTTTTAGGGGTTTTCACCCTATAAGGAGCATTTACACTCTGATTATAGGGTTTATCAATTAGAATAACCCTCTGGTAATCTTCAAGATTAGGGTTATCCTCTATCAACCAGTCACCATCTTTCAAATATTTCAGCTTATTGTCTTTATAGTCGAGGAATTCGATTTTATCGGCAAGAATGTATTGCCTAAGCCAATGCATAGTATAAGGTCTCCAAGCAGGAGGTTGAGTAGAAAGTATCTTTATAGGCTCATAAAGTCTGGCTACGGATAAATAAGGTGTAGGGGGAGCCTCATAAAGTAAAGGGAGTCTCTTATTAACCATTTGAACAAGAGTTTTGCCAGTTTCTGGAGAAACATAGTCCCATATAGGTGGCTGTTTTCCAAAAACTGCGACAGCTAAATCTCTTAAAACACCATCAACGTCCCAGTAAATCATTTTTAGTCACCTACCGTTATATTAAGTTTGGTTCTTTGAGACTTGAGATAAGGTTTTAATATCCTGTGAAGTTCTTTAGTATTGAAAACACCAGTGTATTCTACGCCGACTTCTCTTCCAGTCGAATCCAGAGGATAAAAGGAAATTATAACCCTATCCCCATCTTGAAAAAGTTTTACTTTCATCGCTTCCTCCTTAAATATAAATAAATCTTCTCTTTGGCAAAACGAAATAATCTCCTGCCAATAGAGAATCAGTAACCTCGAATGGAACTCCGAAAATAATACCGGTCTCGCCAAGTGGAATTGATAACTCTTCTCTCAATCGTTGAAAAAATTCTCGTGAGAAATAGACATGGGGGTATTCCCCGATGCTCAAGAAAAATTCTATCTCATCTTTTAATTGAGCGAGTTCTAACATAGTTTTATCTGCCATCTATTATACTCTTCCCAGTATTCAAGAGGAAGGAAAACCTGTTCCCCATAACCAAAATCCTCAACAATTCCTTTTGACAGAATTGTCGCAATATCTGCTTCGTAAACGGTATCTCCGGCAATAACTTTAACCCGTTTGACTCCTTCTTGAGAAAGTTGCCGGAGAGCCAACAAATCAATTCCCCAAGCATTTAAGGCTCGGAAAAAATGTTTAGGAGGAGAAACCTTCTTGATTAAGGTATCTCCCTCAACTTTCCCGATAACCTTCCCAAACCTAATAACTGCTCTCACCGACATTTGATTTCCCTTTCAAGAGAAATAAGATATTGCTCCCAGTATTCTAAATCATTGGGAGCTAACTCGTTTCCACAATTGGGGCAGAGGACCTTATACTCACCATCCGGTTCATCCTCCCGGAGTTCGATGAGGGACTGCTCACCATGGCTGGTTACTCTGTAGTAGTTAATTGACCTTTGCGCTAAAATTACTTCGCTTATTTTTTCTCCACAGTAAGAACAGACTTTTTCCATTTCTTTCCTCCTTCTTCTTTTTTAAATTATAAGTAAATACAGAGAAAAAGTCAATAGTTTCAGGGAAAAAATCGTTAAGATTTCTTCTTTTTGCGAGGAATTCCGTGCTCAACCCAGGCATCAACTTCTCCGTATATTTCTTCGATTTTCGCATCTCTTACAGCATTCAAACTCATTTCGGTCTTAAGCCAAGGACAAATAGGCGGTTTTTTACGCTTCCTCACTAATTCGCAAACGTAGGAAAGGTTAAAAATACATCGGGGAATATTTTTTTTGAAAGGCGCTTGCTTCATGTATTCGCAACTCGTTACTTCCACTCTAATGATAGGAGGATATTTTCCATATAACTTTTTCTTATAAGGACAAAAGGGAACTCCCTGATTCATTCTGTCACAATAACCACTACGAAAAACATTACAACGAGGAGTAAATTTATCTTTACGAGATTCTGATAGTTTGAAAGAGCAAGGTTTTCGTTTTCTCATTTTAGACCTATCGTAATCCCCAATCATTTGGATTAACTAACCAACAACCCCATCCCCATCTTAATATCCGGACTTTCTTTTCTCCAGTAAGGCTGTAGGCTTGTTCGTTTGTCTCGGTCCAAACGTCGATGTGATAACCCTTTACAAGCGAGCCAGTATCCACACAAAGCAAAAGTCTATTGCAAAGTTCTGAATACTCTGGCAAATATAGAATGGAACCGTAAGGAATATAATCTGGGTCAATAGCGCATATTCCCCAGCCTGCTTGATAACCTAATGCTGTTTTGCCAGTAAAGCCGTCTTCTGCTGTATATCCAGTAGTCCAAACTTTTAGCCAGATTTCTAAATTCAAAGGAAAACCGTTTGCACTTTCATATGGCAAAAACCTCGAAAGGATAGCAACTGACCCGACGAGAAACAAGCAAATTAAAATTAGAAGCAATATCTTTCGTCTTACAGTTTTCATTTTTAGGAGGTTACTACATCGTTTTTCTTTTCAACTGCACGCTTTCCTATTCCCAGCTCTTCGAGGAACCAATATACGGAAGTTCGATAAAACTCAGAAATCTCTTCAGCCAAAGGGCAATCACGAAGAGCATTAGTCAGACGCCGAAACTCTTCATCCGTGAGTTTTACACCAGTGACAAATTCTGTATCACTTTTACTAAACCAGTTAGGGACATAACAATTGGGGATGTTTGAAAGGTCGCAATTACCATCTTCATCTACTTCTAAGATAATTTTTGTCTTCACTTGTTTTTCTCCTATTCTACACTGTTAAAGGTAAATGTCTGCCAGTCAAAAGTTCCCAACCACGAATATAAAGAGCACAAATACCCATGCCTCCAAATCGCCTTATTCTTCGCCTAAACCATCGTAAAGCGTTTTTCCTTGATGGTTTAAGGCTTAAATAACTTATTATGTCCTGGCAAGTTTCCCTTGGAAGACAGAGGACGGGTTCTTTATAATATTTAATTCTCTCTTCAAATTCCTTTAAAACATCTTCAACGCTTTTCATATTTTCCTCCTTTCTAACTCCTTCTCTCTTTTGCTCTCCTTTTTGATAAACCCTCGAAACTCCTTCCCATATAGACTGAACTCCCGCCAGTCAAGGAAGCCTGCTCCAACAGACCTCCAACTCTCTCCTGGAATATATCTATTGTATGGAAGCAGAACTTTCCCGTGGGGTTCATTTCCGAAGGCTCCATGGGAAGTCCAGTATCCGAAGCTCCCATCTGGAAGCTCAACTGGACCGCATAATTGCCCAGGTCCAAGAAGCCCAAATTCGTTTTTTCTCTTAGCCATTGCACCTGCCATTCTGGGACTTCTATAGCCTATCTTTCTTCTCATTTTCATTTTTGCATCCTCTTTTGCTTAAATATGCTCTTCGCTTTTAAAGTGTTCATGAATGCTTCGTTTTAAATTTTCTAATTCCTGGCTTAAGTGTCTTACTAAAAGGTTTAAGAGATTAACCCAGGGAATCTCGATTATTTGCCCTTTCCTTTCAATCTTGCATATAGAGGTTCCAAGCGGAGGATTATGTATGTAAATACCGTATTTATCTTCTATTAGCCGAAGTTTATATTCATACTCTAAAACTAAATTGTGAACTTCTTCAGCGAATTTAATCATTTGTTCTTTTTCGTCTTCCATCTCTCTCCTTTTCATGCGACTATTTCCCACTCACGATTCTGCAAAAACCAACGAGGGATTTTAATTTCCATCCCCCATCTATCACTAAAAAGATTTCTTCGCTTGTTAATTAAGGTGAAAGTATCTTCTTCGCCACCACTCTTATAATGTAGTGGCTCCTTAAACTTAATTTTCACTCCATCTTCCAATACCACCTTTTTTGCTCTTTTCAAGCATTCTTCCCTCCACTCCAAAGCGGTAGGATTATCAGTAGGCGTGAGAAGTTTCAAAATTCTTTCAGGGCAGTTATAGTATCCCGGCCCCATATCTTCTGACATATCCTTATAGCCAAAATTAAGTTCCTCCAGTGGCCTATAATCTAACAAACAAACCACTCCAATTACTTTTCTGGTATAAGGAGTAGTTACCTCTACGGCTAAATAAGCCTCTCTTGGACCAGCCGTAGCGCAGTCAATAACTTTTACCTCTCGGTCTTCGGATACGAAATTGAACTCTTCGGAAAAAAGCTCAAAAAGCTTTTTACCCTTTTCCTTGTGCAAATAAGTCCATCCCATTATTTAGCCCTCCCTCCGGTTTTCTCTTTCTTCCCTTTATTTTTTGCTTTCTTATATCTGAAAATCTCATAACTCATTACCACTTCTCCAGATGAAAGCCTATTGCAAATCTCTCTCATTGCAAATGTTGGCCTGTTCGTCCAGAATGAAATCCTCTTGCTTTCTATCTCTTTACTGGAGCCAAAAGACTTGAAATAACCATCGTATAGTTTTAGGTCATCTGATACCCATCCAAGACTTTTATAGCAGGTCCAACCCCAAAGCATCTTTGGAGTTTTTTCTAATTCAATTTCTCTCATTTGCTTTCCTCCTTTTAGAATATTATAACTTAATATAATCTAAAAATCAAGAGGAATAAAAAAATTATTTTTTGTTTGATTCTGGTATTGGTTTCCATAAATGCCTCGGAAGAAAAACTTGCTCCCTATATCCGTAATTACCAACAATACCTTTTTCTAAAAGAGTGTTAGCATCGGTCTCATAGCAAATATTGTCTTCTTTGTTAATTACTGTAAACTTTCCAATACCTTTGAAAAGAGAAAACTTAAACACTCCGAAATCTATTCCGAAAGCATCTATTATTCCGAATAAATGCTTTGCAGGTTCAACAGTTTGATAATATATGCCGTTCTCAATTCTGCCTACTACTTTATCGTCAACCCGAATTAGCATTTCTCTACCTTATAAGCTAAGCTAATAAGCCTGTAATCAGGAGTAATAGCTTTCCAGGGTTGAGCTGTTAGTCTGTCTATTGCTTTCTTATTAGCATCGGTTTCTGAGTTTGCCTCTACTTCAATTTCCCATTTTTTTGTTACTCGGTAAATGTTAACATGATATTTCATTTTTTCTCCTTTCTTAAAAAATAAAGGGGGAGCTTTTAGCCCCCCCGTTTTACTTTATGGACTTGCCAATGGAACTACAACATGAAGAATCTGCGTAATTGATTTCTCAGGCGTTACCAGAATCAGTGCCCAATCACCCTCTGGGCAAGGAACTGGGTAAGGACTGAATTTCAAATCACCTTTGAAATAACCGATATTATTCGTTGGACAATCTATCCAGGTTCCCATTCCATCAGGTCTTATCAAATACAATTGAGCTATTGTATTAGGAGCGGCGAAACCCCAGAAATCCTTTACTGTATCTCCAGTCACTACAACTGTAGGACTACCCACAATATTTAATTGGTAGTCTGGATAAACAGTAACCGTGTTAGTCACAGTAACAGTATTAGTTACAGTAACAGTATTAGTTTCAGTCTTGACAGGAGGAGCATAAAGGTAAACCGCTTCCGTGGTTCCATCTGGTCTGGATTCCCAAGTAGCGCTTCCTCCAAATAACTCTACTGCCCAACGGAAAGGAACATAAACCCTCCCGTCTTTAATAAAGGCGCCATCAGTAGCTACAGAACCCTTGTCGGTCTCCCACCAAACGCTTCCTCTTCCTGTCTCGTCGAAAGTGATTTTGGCATAGGTAGCGTTATTGATTGGGGAAACCCTGACAATAGGGTTCAAATAGCCTGCATAGACTACTCCTGCTCCTACTAAGAAAGCCACAACTAACAAAACTACTAACTTTTTCATTTCTTACCTCCTTCTTTTTAATCAGTTAGTTGCTTTTTGTTAATTCTTTCTTTTGAACCTATCACCTCCTTTATCTTTCTCACTTACACCGAGTGAAGACGACAGAGATTTATAGATACTGTCTAAATCATCTTCGGCACTATATCTTAATTTCATTACCAAGAGGAATAGTTTCCAGCAGAGATTTTTTAAAATCTTTTCCTTCTCTTCGGATACAGATAAAGAACTAATTTCTTCAAAATATTTGCCGAA
>Ga0123519_10011128_pt1 | contig 13319 bp, 10 predicted proteins | sample YelNatPaOPRAMG02_FD_87396 | JGI IMG/M metagenome (GOLD analysis project Ga0123519, IMG submission 87396) | Hot spring microbial communities from Yellowstone National Park - Yellowstone National Park OP-RAMG-02 (version 2) | ecosystem: Environmental > Aquatic > Thermal springs > Hot (42-90C) ...
ATGGTGGTGGGCCTGGGCTCGGGCACGACGGCAGCCTTTGCAGTGCGGCGCATCGGGCAGCTCCTGCGCACCGGCCGGCTGAAGCGCATCCGCGGGGTGCCCACCTCGCGGGCGGTGGAGGCGCTGGCGCGGGAGCTCGGCATCCCCCTCACGACGCTGGAGCGCGCACCTGAAGTCGACGTAACGATTGACGGCGCCGACGAGGTGGATGGGCAGCTCAACCTGATCAAGGGCCGCGGAGGGGCATTCCTGCACGAGAAGATCGTGGCCTGGGCGACGCGCTGCGAGATCATCGTCGTCGATGAGACCAAACTGGTCGACAGGCTGGGCACCCGGGCGCCCGTGCCGGTGGAGGTGGTGCCCTGCGCGCGGGAGGTCGTCGCGCGCGCCCTCCGCGACCTGGGGGGCGAGCCGGTGCTGCGCGTGGCCGATGGCGAGCCGGTGCGCACCGACGAGGGCAACCTGATCCTCGACTGCCGGTTCCCCGGCATCGACGACCCGTGGGCCCTCGACCGGGCCATCGATGCCATTCCTGGGGTGGTGGAGCACGGCCTCTTTCTGGGGCTGGCGAGCATGGCCGTCGTGGCGGGCCGCGAGGGCGTGCGTGTACTGCGGGCCGAAGGTGCGGGCCAGGGTGGTAGGTCATGCAATCGATGCGAAGTGAGCGAGCGACGCTAGGGTCCACAGAGCGACAGGCGAGGCTGCTGGTCGTCGACGACGACCCCGCCATTCGCGAGCTGATCCACGATGTGCTGGAGGGGCCGGACCTCGAGGTCTCGGTGGCCCAGGATGGGAAGCAGGCCCTGTCGTTCCTGGAATGGGACTTTTACAACGTAGTCATCATCGACCTGCGCCTGCCCGATACCGATGGCCTGACTCTCTTGCGCGCGATCAAGGAGCGCAGCCCCGACACCGAGGCGGTGGTGCTCAGCGCCTACGCCGACCTGGCCTCGGCGGTGGAAGCGCTCCGCCTGGGAGCCTGCGATTACCTGCGCAAACCGCTGGAGGATGTGAGCCTGCTCAACAAGACGGTGGAGCGGGCTCTGGAGCGGCAGGAGCTGCGCCTGTCGAACCGCTATCTCCTCGATGAGCTGAGGCGTGCCAACAACGAGCTGCGCCGCCAGCGCCGCCGCGAGCTCCGGCGGCTGGAAGAGGTGGGCCTGGCCCTGGCCGGGGCGCTGCAACGCGACGATGTGCTCGAGGTCCTGCAGCGCTCGGTGTCGACGGCGTTGGCCTGTGACGTCCTGGCCCTCTACCTGCTCAGCCCCGAGCTGGGCGGCCCTTACATGCGCGTGCACACGCAGTGGCCTCTGCCCGACCACCTGCTGGCCGCCATCCGGCAGGCTGCGCAGGAGGTGCCGGCGCCGGCCGATGCTGTGGAGCGCGCGGCTGCCAACTGCGAGGTCAACGTGCTGGCCGCCCAGCCGGCAGCGGCCCCTGCCGACCTGGGCACGGTAGCCGCGAGCATCCTCGCCACGCGCGGCACGGTGCTGGGGCTGGTCGTGGTGGGCGCCGAGCGGCCCGATGCCTTTGCGCCCGAAGAGTTGCAGCTCCTGCGCATCCTCTGCAACCAGGCCGCCGTGGCGCTCGAGAATGCCTTGCTCTTCCAGCAGGCCCAGTTCCTGGCCACCCGCGACGGCCTGACCGGCCTCCTCAACCACCGCACCTTCTACCAGCGCCTCGACGAAGAAATCAGCCGCGCCAAGCGCCACAATACTCCGCTGAGCATCGTCATCCTCGACACCGACTGCCTGAAGCGCATGAACGACCGCTACGGCCACCTGACCGGCGACGAGCTCTTGCGCGTCTTCGCCCGGCTGATCAGCAGCACCGTGCGCCGCAGCGACATCGTGGCCCGCTACGGCGGCGACGAGTTCGCCATCCTGCTGCCCCACACCACGCCCGAGGCAGCCCAGGCCCTGTGCGAGCGCCTGCGGCGCCGCATCGAGACCTACCCCTTCTCGGTGGGCGACCAGGCGGAGACCATCGGCGCCAGCTTTGGCATCGCCGGCTATGACCCTCTTTTGGATGCCGACGGCGCCGAGGTGGTGCGCCGCGCCGATGAGGCCCTCTACCGGGCCAAGAGCGCCGGCCGCAACTGCATCGAAGTGGCGCAACCGACCGGCCTCACGGGCGAGTGGCGGCCGGAATAGGCCAGGTCTAGCCCTTGGCAGCGCAGAACATTTGTGTTATAATGGGGCGCCCGTAGGGGGCGGCACGTACGCGAGAGGAGGAACCCCATGTATCAGCGGACTGTCGTGGTCGGCCATCTGGGTCGAGACCCGGAGATGCGTTACACCCAGGAGGGCACGCCGGTCACTTCCTTTTCGGTGGCAACGACCCGCAGGTGGAACGACCGCGAAGGCGCACAGCGCGAGGAGACGACCTGGTTCCGGGTGACCGTTTGGGGCCGCCAGGCTGAGCCCTGCAACCAGTACCTCAGCAAGGGGCGCCTGGTGCTCGTAGAGGGGACCATCGGCGCTTCCGCCTGGAAGGGCCGCGATGGCGAGCCGCGGGCGACCCTGGAGCTCCGCGCCGACCGGGTGGTGTTCCTCGGCGGGCGCGGCGAGGCCGCGCCGGCAGAGGGCGGCACCGTCGAGGCCGGCCCCACCGAGGCGGTCGGCGAAGACGAACTCCCGTTCTGATCCCAGATTCCTTTGCCCCGCTGGAGCAGGAACCGGACCCGGCCCGGGCCCGGTTCCTTGCTTTGCGCCTCCCGGCGGAACGAAGGTTTGACCCACCCCTCTGGCTGCGCTACAATACGGCCGTTGTCACGGCATTGGTCGCGTTGCGGGCCGGGCAGGAGGCCCCGGCAGCCAGCATGAAGCCATCATCTTGGTCGTTGCGGGCCCTGGCTCTGGCCGTGCTCGCGGTGGGGCAGGCTTTTTGCGTCGGCTTTGGGCCGCCACGCTTGGCGGCCGGCGACTTTGGGCGCGCACCCCTCTGGCCGGGGCAGGTGCAGGAACTGGCGGCATCGGCCCGCCAGCCCCAGCCCGGCGCGGTGGCGGCGCTGCTCGTCGACGTCGGCACCCACACCGTCATTTACAGCAAGGACGCCACGCGCAGGGTGGCGCCAGCCAGCACGACCAAGATGATGACGGCCCTGGTGGCCATCCAGAGCGGCAGGCTCGACGACACGGTCGTGATCCAGCCGGGCGATGTGGAGGTCGGCTCGGCCATTGGCCTGAGCCCTGGCGAACAGTGGACCCTGCGCGACCTGCTGTATGACCTGCTCCTGCCTTCCGACAATGCGGCCGCCGTCGCCATTGCCCGGCACGTGGCGGGCTCTGAGGCGGCCTTTGTGGCAATGATGAACGCCCAGGCGGCCGAGTGGGGCCTGAAAGACACGCACTTTGCCAACCCGCATGGCCTCGATGATCCCGAGCATTACACTACCGCCAGCGACCTGGCCCAGATTGCCCTGCGTGGCCTGGCCCAGCCCGTCTTTGCCGGCATCGTGGGCACCCGCGAGAAAGAGGTGGGCGGGCGCGTGTTGCACAACCTGAACGAGCTCTTGGGCAGCTATGACGGCGCCCAAGGGATCAAGACGGGCACCACCGATGCGGCGGGGCAGTGTCTGGTGGCGGCGGCCGCCCGCCCCGCAGGCCGCGCCCTGGCGGTAGTGCTGGGCAGCGCCGACCGCTATGCCGATGCCCGCGCCCTGCTCGATTTCTACTTTGCCCACTATCGCCTGGTGGCCCCCGGTCTGGGGCCGGTCGGGCTGAACGCCAGCCGCCAGGCCGATGGTTCGAGGGCGATTCTGACGCTGCAAACGCAGCCGACCATCCTGCTGCCCCTGTGGCAGGTACCCTGGCTGCAGGTGGTGCGGGTGGGCCAGGCGGGGTCGCCGGCGGGCAAGGCGCGCTTCGTGGCCGGTGGCAGGGTGCTGGCAGAGGCGCCGCTACAGGCCGTGGCGCCTTGATGCGGCTGAGAGAACGAAGAACAGGGCTGTACAGGATGGACCGCGTAAGCTGCCGCCATCCTGTCCATGCCAGTTTACGTGCTCCCTGCGTTCGGGGCCCCTCTTGAGTCTGAACGAGTGCGAGTGAGGATCGCGTTGGTAGAAGAACGGTTGCAGAAAGTGCTGGCCCATGCTGGGGTCGCCTCACGCCGCCGCGCCGAGGAGATGATCGTCGAGGGGAGGGTGCAGGTCAATGGCGAGGTGGTGACCCAACTGGGCACCAAAGTCAACCCTCACCGCGACGTGATCCAGGTCGATGGGCGGCCGTTGGGCAAGCCCGAGCGCCCTGTGTACGTGCTGGTGAACAAGCCGCGGGGCGTGCTCTCGGCCGCGCGCGACACGAGGGGACGCAAGACGGTCGTGGATCTGGTGCCGGCGCGCTCGCGCCTGTACCCGGTGGGCCGGCTCGACCTGGATAGCGAAGGGTTGATGTTGCTCACCAACGACGGCGCGCTGGCGCTGCGCCTGGCCCACCCGCGCTTCGAGCACGAGAAGGAGTATCGGGTGTTGGTGGCCGGCGTGCCCGACGAGGCGGCGCTGGCCCGGCTGCGCGCGGGCGTGGGGCTCGAGGGGGGCTGGACGCGCCCGGCCCAGGTGGAGGTCGAGAGGAGCAACGGCGACACCTGGCTGCGCATGGTGTTGCGCGAGGGGCGCAAGCGGCAGATCCGGCGCATGCTCGAAAAGGTGGGCTATCAGGTGCTGCGGCTGATCCGGGTGCGCATGGGCCCGCTGCGCCTGGGAGACCTGCCGCCGGGCGCCTATCGCCCGCTGACGCGCGATGAGTTGGCTGCCATCCGGCGCATCCGCCGCGAAGACGTGGAGGCGGCCCGCGGCATACCGGCCCGGCGCGGGCGGCCCGCGGCGCCCCGGCCGAGGCGTGGGCCGCGCCACGAAACGGGCAGGCCAGGTGGCCGGCGAAGGGAGCAGGGGAGACAGCTTTGACCAGGGCATCGAGGATTGCGATCGACGGCCCGGCGGCCTCGGGCAAAAGCACGGTGGGCAAGCGGGTGGCCGATCGCCTGGGCTACCTCTACTTTGATACCGGCGTCATGTACCGCGCAGTCACATGGGCCAGCCTGGAGCGCGGCATCCCCATCAGCGATGAGATAGCCGTCACCCGCCTGGCCCAGGAGCTGCACATCGACGTTACCCGCCCCACGCTGGACGATGGCCGCCAGTACACGGTGTTGGTCGATGGCGTCGACGTGACCTGGGATATCCGCCGCCCAGAAGTCGACGCGCAGGTCTCGCCGGTGTCGGCGTACCCGGGGGTGCGGGCGGCGCTGACGGCGCAGCAACGCCGCATCGGCGCGGCGGGGCGGGTGGTCATGGTCGGCCGCGACATCGGCACCGTGGTCATGCCCGACGCGGACCTGAAGGTGTACCTGGATGCGGCCGTCGAGGAGCGGGCGCGGCGGCGCTACCGCGAGATACTGGCCAGGGGCGGCCAGGCCGATTTCGAGGAGGTGCTGCGGGGCATGGCGCAGCGCGACGCCATCGATAGCTCGCGGGCCACAGCGCCCCTGTGCGCCGCCCCCGATGCGGTGGTGATCGATACCACCCACATGGCGATCGACGAGGTGGTGGAGGCCATCATGGCCCTGGTGAGCCGAGTGGAGGAGAAGCAGTCCGGTGCTCGTGGGGCAGCGCATCATTAACGCCATCCTGTGGCCGCTGGTGGCCCTCTTTCTGCCGTGGGAGGTGCAGGGGCTCGAGAACCTGCCCGCCAAAGGGCCCGTCTTGGTGCTCATGAATCACATCAACTTTCTCGATGTGATCATGCCCGCCTTTTTCCTGCCCAGGGATGTGGTGATGCTCTCCAAGATCGAGAACTTTCGCACCTGGGGCCTGGGCTTCTTTGTGTGGGCCTATGGGGCACTCTCGGTGCGGCGGGGCGAGGCCGACATGCAGGCCATGCGCCGGTCGTTGGCCGTGCTCCGCAAGGGGCAGGTGCTGTGCATCGCCCCTGAGGGCACGCGCAGCGGCGATGGCCGCCTGCAGCGCGGGCACGACGGCGCGGCCTTTGTGGCCCTGCAGGCCGACGTGCCGGTGGTGCCCTTTGTGAGCTATGGCCACGAAAAGTTCCTCCATAATGTGAGGCGGCTCCGCCGCACGCCGCTACACATCCGCGTGGGCGAGCCGTTCCGGTTCGTGCAGCGCGGGCGCCGCCAGCGGGAGGACCTGCACCTGGCCACCGAAGAGGCGATGTTCCGCATGGCCGCCCTGCTGCCGCCGGAGTATCGCGGCGTCTACTCCGATGCCGGCCAGGCCACCCACGAGTATACTGAACCATGGCGCCCGCCCAAGGAGGCCACATGAGCTGCCCGGGCGGCCGGGTGGTCTCGCTGGAGCGCGGCGGGCTGGGCCAGGCCCTGGGCTTGCAGGTGGGCGACAGGCTGCTGCGCCTCAACGGCCACCCCCTGCGCGATGTGCTGGACCTGCAGTTCTACGGCGCCGACGAGGAGGTCCACCTGGCCGTGGAGCGCGGCGGCGCCGAGGTAGAGCTGCGCGGGCGCAGGGAGTACGGCCAGGCCTGGGGCATCGGCTTCGACGACCCGCTCTTTGATGGCATCCGCACCTGCCGCAACTGTTGCCCTTTCTGTTTCGTCAAAGGGCTGCCGGGGGGGCTGCGAGCCTCGCTGTACGTCCGCGACGACGACTACCGCCTGTCCTTCCTCTATGGCAACTTTGTCACGCTCACCAACCTCGAGGAGGCCGACTGGCAGCGGTTGGCCGAGCAACGGCTCAGCCCACTCTACGTGTCGGTGCAGGCCACCGACCTCGAGCTGCGGCGCCGGCTGCTGGGCGCCGGCCCCATCCCCGACGTGCGCCAGCAGATCGCGCGCCTGGGCGAGCTGGGCATCGCCGTCCATGCCCAGGTGGTCGTATGCCCGGGCCTCAACGACGGCGAGGCGCTCGGAGCGACCTTGCGCGACCTGTGGGAGCTGCGCTCCACGGTGGAGACGGTGGCCCTGGTGCCCGTGGGCCTGACGGCGCACCACCCCCTGCGGCTGCGGCCTTTTTCGGCCGAGGATGCCCGGGCGGTGCTCGAGCTGGCCCGGCGCTGGCGGCGGCGGGCCTGGTGTGAGGAGCAGCGGTACTTCGTCCACCCCTCCGATGAGCTCTACCTGCTGGCGGGCCGCCCGCTGCCGGCAGCACACACCTACGAGGGCTTTCCCCAACTGGCGAATGGAGTCGGCCTGGTGCGGCGCTTTCTGGATGGCTGGCGGCGACAGGCTCGGCGCCTTGCACGGGCAGGCGCGCCGGCCGCCGCTGGGCGCATCGTCACCCTCGTCTCGGGGAGGGCGTTTGCCCCCTGGCTGGCCGCTGTGGCGGGGGACCTCTCGCGCTTGGCCGGGGTTCCCTGCCAGGTGGTGGGCGTGGAGAACCGCCTGTTCGGCCCCCGGGTGACGGTGGCGGGGCTGCTCACGGCCGAGGATGTGCTGGCCGCCCTCCGCGGCCACGAGCTGGGCGAGGTGGTGGTGCTGCCGAGGAGCATGTTCGACGCGGCGGGCGAGCAGACCCTCGATGGCTGGCCCGTGGAGCGCCTGGCTGCGGCCCTGGGCCGGCCGGTGGAGGTGGCCGGCTCGGCGGCGGAGCTGATGAGGGCGCTGGCGGCTAATCGAGCGCCCGGACGGCAGGCGCCCGCACCCACATACCCACCGCCAGAGCCAGGCTGATCACCGCGGCCAGCGCCACGGTGATCGGCTCGCCAATCCCCTGGGCCGCGACGCCCACCAGCAGGCCCCCCAACGGCTGCAAGCCCATGAAGGTCAGGCTGTAGATGGCCATCACGCGCCCGCGCAGTTCGTCGGCCGATTGCGCCTGCACCAGGGCGTTGGCCAGGTTGCCGAAGAGCACCTGTGCCCCGCCTGCCGCCACGAGGAAGAAGAGGGAGGCCGGAAGCGAGCGCGCCAGGGCAAAGCCCAAGAGCGTCACCGGGAAGAGGAAGGTGCCCAGAGTCAGGATGCGGCCCTTCCTGCCGGCGTGGGCCGTCGAAGCGATGAACAGGGCGGCGATGAGCGAGCCCACGCCACGCGCCGATACCAGGAGGCCGTTGGTCGTGGCGTCGCCGTGGAGCACCTCCACTGCCCAGGCCGGGAAGAGCGTTCCGTACGACACGCCAAAGACTGCCGAAATGCTCATCATGGCGACCAGGGCGCGGATGATCGGCTGCCCCATGGTGTACCGCAGGCCCTCCTGTAGCTCGATCAGGGCTGAGGTGTGGCGGGTGCGGACGGGCGGGGGTTTGAGCCTCATCAGGATGAGGGCAACGATGACGGCGATGAACGAGACGCCGTTGAGGAAGAAGCACCAGGCCGGCCCGAAGGCAGCGTAGGCCAGGCCGGCCGCCGCAGGCCCCACGACCACCGCCGTGTTGAACATGGTCGAGTTGAGGGCGATGGCGTTGGTCAGGTGCTGGCGCTCGACCAGCTCCAGCACGAACGACTGGCGGGCTGGCGTATCGAAGGCGTTGGTCACACCCAGCAGGAATGCCAGCGCGATGATGTGCCAGGGCTGCACCACGCGTAGAAAGGCGAGCAGCGCCAGCACGAACGCAAGCAGCATCTGCAGCGTCTGCGTGACCACGATCAGCCAGCGGCGCGGCACCCGGTCGGCGACGACGCCGCCGAAGAGGATCAGCAGCCACGAAGGAAGGCCCGACGCAAAGCTCACATAGCCGAGGAAGGCGGTGGAGTGGGTGAGTTCGAAGGCCAGGTAGCCCTGGGCCGTCGATTGCATCCAGGTGCCAAAGAGCGAGGTCATCTGGCCAAAGAACCAGAGGCGATAGTTCCGATACTGGAGGGCAGCAAAGGTCTGCTCGAGGCCAAGATGCTTGCGCAGGGAGAGGCTGGTCTGGCTCATCCACGTCTTCTCACGGTAGGTGTCGCCGGGTGGTCCATCGCCCGTACTCAGGAATGCCATTATACTCCGTTTTGGCGGTTTGTGCATTCTGGGGCTAAGAGCGGGGTGCAGCCAAGATGCGGCGGCGGGTTTGCAGGCGGCAGCCCGTCGGGGCCGCTCTCGTGGTAACCGGGTTTCACGCTTCGCATTATGCCGGTGCTGAGGCTTTGGGGTTTGGCGGGTTGGCCGGGGCGCCTGGCCGCCCACAGGGCGGCCAGGCGCCCCGGCCAACCCGCCAAACCCCCACCCTGGGCTGGAGCCGGGTGGCGGCCCGGCAAGAGACCCGGCTGCAGCCCAGGTGATGACAACTTTGACAAACCCGTGTTTGTGCACCGTGAGGAATGTGCTATACTCTGCGGGCACGGAATTTGCCCAAGGAGGAGGTGCAGCACCCAGAACCCGGACAAGTGAATCGCAAGGGGATGCAGCGCATGGGCTCGGGCACTGCCTCGAGCTGACGAGGTGGAGGTTCCCCGCCGCGGGGCGGGGTTAACCCCCGGGGCTTGCCCCGTGGGGAAAATCGAGGGATCAGCGGATGCCTCCAGGGCCGGCCACGGCCCTACGATCCCCTCCTGGTAGAGCCGGCCGCGAAATCCGGCGGGTGACCGCCGGGACAACCGGCCGGCAGTGGCGGATGGTGCACTCACATCCAGCGCCTGCGCGCGCCCGCGCGCCGGCACACAGGAGGGGATACCCATGTGCGGCATTGTGGGCTACGTGGGCAGCCGCCAAGCTGCCCCCATCGTGGTCAACGGCCTCTACCGCCTGGCCTACCGCGGCTACGACTCGGCGGGGCTGGCGGTCATCGGTGAGCAGGGGCTGGCCCTGCGCCGGTCCGTCGGCAAGCTCGAAAACCTCTCGCGCCTCCTGGGGAGCCACCCTGCCCCTGGCTCCATCGGCATCGGCCACACCCGCTGGGCCACCCACGGTGGCGTGACCGAAGCCAACACTCACCCCCATGTCGACTGCTCTGGGCAGGTCGTCGTGATCCAAAACGGCATCGTCGAGAACTATCTGGAGCTCAAGCACGCCCTGGCCAGCGAGGGCCACACCTTCCGCTCACAGACGGACACCGAGGTCATCGCCCACCTGGTGGAGCGCTATCTCTATGGTGGCGCCGACCTGGTCACCGCCGTGCGCCAGGCCCTGGCTCAGGTGCGTGGGGCCAACGCTGTGGTGGTGCTCTCTACTCGCTACCCCGACCAGATTGTCGCCGGGCGGCTGGGCAATGCCGGCGGCGTGACCGTGGGCCTGGGCGATGGCGAGCTCTTTGTGGCGTCGGACATGCCCGCCATCCTCGAGCACACCCGGCGCGTCGTCTTTCTCGGCGACCGGGAGATGGCCGTGTTGCGCCGCGACGGCGCCTCGTACCTGCGCCTCGACGGCACGCCGCTGGAGAAGACGGCCGAGAGCGTGGATTGGGACCCACTTGCGGCCGCGCTTGGCCCCTACAAGCACTTTATGCAAAAGGAAATCTATGAGCAGCCGCGCTCGGTCATCGACGCCATTCGCGGCCGGGTCGACCTGGAGGCAGCAGAGGTGAGGCTCGACGGGCTGCCCTTCAGCACTGAGCGCCTACGCCAGGTCCGCCGCATCCACATCGTGGCCTGTGGCACGGCCTGGCATGCGGGGCTGGTGGGCAAGTACATGATCGAGCACCTGGCGCACGTGCCGGTGGAGGTGGACTATGGCTCCGAATTCCGCTATCGGGACCCGCTGATCGACAGGGGTGACCTGGTGCTGGCGATCACCCAGTCGGGCGAGACGGTGGACACCCTGGCGGCGATGGAGGAGGCCCGGCGCAAGGGCGCGCCAACCCTCGCCATCGTCAACGCCATCGGCAGCCAGGCCACCCGCCTGGCCGAGGGCGTCCTCTACCTCCATGCCGGCCCTGAGATTGGCGTGGCCTCGACCAAAGCCTTCACATCGATGCTGGTGGTGCAGTACCTCCTGGCCATCTATTTGGGGCAGGTGCGCGGCACTCTCGGCCGGGCCGAGCGGAGCGAGCTGCTCCAGCGCCTGGCCGAGCTGCCCGGCCTGGTGGGCCAGGTGCTCGCCAGCGAAGGCACCTACGCCGAGCTGGCCGAGCGCTACCATGGCTGCCGCGACTTGCTCTTCCTCGGCCGGGGCATCAACTACCCGGTGGCGCTCGAAGGGGCCCTGAAACTCAAAGAGATCTCCTACATCCACGCCGAGGGCTACCCGGCGGGCGAGATGAAACATGGCCCGATTGCGCTCATCGACGCGCAGATGCCGGTGGTAGCCATTGCCGGCCGCGACCACGTGCGGGAAAAGATGCTCTCGAACATCGAGCAAGTGAGGGCGCGGGGCGGGGTGGTGATTGCCGTGGCCGATGGTGACGACGCGGAGGCGGCGGCCAAAGCCGACCACATGCTGCCGGTGCCCCAGCTCTCGCCGCTGCTCGCGCCGATCCTGAACGTGCTGCCGCTGCAACTGCTGGCCTACCACATGGCCGTGCGCCGCGGGTGCGATGTGGACCAGCCGCGCAACCTGGCCAAGAGCGTGACGGTGGAGTAGGGTGGAGCACGCGGCGCGATAGGCGGCTGTTTGTGGGGGTGCCAGGGCAAAGGAACGTCCCGCGACCAGGGGCGGCAGCCGGGTGTTGGGCTCCGCCCCTGCCGCGGCCGGCTCACCTTGGGCCGCTATGAATGGCGCCCCAAGGCCAGGTGCAGGTCGACAAAGGCGCTGATGCGCTCGGGCGGGAGGATGCCTACCAGGCGCCCATCCTGGAAGACCGGCAGCGGTTCCTCGCTAGTGCCCAGGGCATCGAGCGCCTCGAGCAGGGCTGCGGAGGGCCCCACGGCGTGGAGCTGGCTGGCGGGGATCATGGCCTGCCGCGCCGTGTGCCTGGCCCATTCCCCCCGCGGCAGCGCCTGCATGCGGCGGGCCGTCAGAAGGCCGCGGAGGTTGCCGTCCTCAAGGAGCGGGATGCAGCGGAGACCGGCTTCGAGCAGGCCCCGCTCGGCGATTTCCTGCAGGGTCGTGTCGGGGCTGAGGGCCAGGTAGTCGCGTGCCATAGCCTCGCCCACCGTGTGACCGGCCAGCGTGCCCCGGAACACGACCTGCTGGTAGCTCCTGCGCGCGGCGGTGTCGAGAAAACCGGCAATGCCGGCCAGCCAGAGGCCGTTGCCCACGCTGCCCGAAATCCCCTCCCAGATGCCCGCCGAGAAGAGGCCCAGGGCGATCAGTCGTGCGCCCCGCGTGGCCCAGCGGGTCGCCCACTCCACGCTGTGGCTGGCCCACCAGAGCGCCGCGCGCAGGATGCGGCCCCCGTCGAGGGGAAAACCCGGGATGAGGTTGAAGAGCCCGAGGCTGAGGTTGATGCCGCCGACGTAGCCGAGCACGGCGGTGAGCGGCTGGCTGTACCCGCGCAGCCAGGCGCCCAGCCAGAGCGCGCCGAAGGTGATCCCCAGGCAGAGGCTGGCCAGCGGGCCGGCGGCGGCCATGGCCAGCTCGGCGCGGGGGGTCGACGGCTCGCCATCGATCTCGGAGACGCCGCCCAGCAGAAAGAGGACGATGGCGTGGACGGCCAGGCCGTGGCGCCGGGCGACCAACGCGTGAGCCGCCTCGTGGGCCAGGAGCGAGAGGAAGAGGAGCATGCTGGTGAGAGTAGCCAGGGCATAGTAGAGAGCTGGCGGCCACCACGGGTACCGGGCAGGAAAGTAGGCGCTGGCCAGGGTGTAGGTGATCAGGAGGAAGAGGAATGGCCAGCTCAGGTGCAGATGTATTGGGATGCCAGAGAGCTTGCAGATGCACAGCGAATGCTTGCTCATGGGCATTCCTTTCGCCGCTCGCGGCCGCGCCGGTGCCCCGCCACCATGGCCGGGGCGGTCGCTCTGGGCTTGCGGCCCGGCGAGGGGGACCTACTTTCATTATAACGTAGCCTGCTACGGCGGGCCAGGGCACAACTGGTCAGGGCGGAGCGGTGCCTTGGGCCTAGTCCTCACCGCAGGGCCTTGAGTTGGCGTTACGTATGGCCCGGAGCCTTCGCAGGCCAGCATGCACCACATAGTATTAGGGGTGCCTAACAAAACTCCGGGCGCAGGTGGCTTTGGATGCAGCGCCCATCCCCCTGGCCCCCTTCGCGCCTCGCGGGCAGGGGGAGAAGGACTGGAGGGGGTTTGCGCGGGCGCAACGCGCCCGCGCAAACCCCCTCATTCCTGTATTCCCCGTCCCCTCGGGAGGCGCGGTTAGGGGTGGGGGTACCCGCAGTCACGAGGGCGCGTCGCGTTTCAAGGTTCTGTTAGTACTGCAGCCGTACTTGCCCATCGGGCCCGTACATGCCATCCGGGCATCACGCTTCGCACCTCACCGGAGCGGAACCCTTTAGGGGGTTTTGGTGGGTTGGGCGCAGCCGGGCCGCCCGCGGGCGGCCCGGCTGCGCCCAACCCACCAAAACCCCGTCCCGGGTCAGGGCCGGTCAGGCGCGGAG
>Ga0123519_10011129_pt1 | contig 13318 bp, 9 predicted proteins | sample YelNatPaOPRAMG02_FD_87396 | JGI IMG/M metagenome (GOLD analysis project Ga0123519, IMG submission 87396) | Hot spring microbial communities from Yellowstone National Park - Yellowstone National Park OP-RAMG-02 (version 2) | ecosystem: Environmental > Aquatic > Thermal springs > Hot (42-90C) ...
ATTTTCATTGTTTTTTATTTCTCGCAATCGATTAAGATTTTTGTTTTATCTTCTTTTGTGTTGTATATTTTCTGTATTTATTTTGCCGGATAGTTTTTTAAACTATATTCTTAAATTGAATAATCCAAAAGCATACGCAAGGCTTGATATATGGATTTCAGGTATCAAAGGTTTTTTAGAAAATCCAGTTTTTGGTAATGGTATTGATTTCAGATATATTTTCGAGAAGTTTAAATTTCCCTATTTTGATGGTTTTAATTATTACAATCACTCAACACTTCATTCACATAATGAGTTTATAAATATCCTTGCTGAATATGGAATTTTATATTTCATTATCTATCTTACTACAATTAAAAACTCTCTTGAAACAAAAAATTGCTATCTTAAGGTTCTAATTATAAATTTCACTATATTCTCTTTTTTTGATATAGTTTTAAAGGTTCCTTTCTTTAGTATTTTTTATTTTTCAATGCTTGGAATTGCGAGTGATAGTAATACCCATGTTTTTAAGTTTAGAAGAATTTTTCATATCATTGCAATTTTTGTTTTAGTTAGTTTCTTTGTCTCAAAGACTTTTGATTATGATGATTTTATAAATTCTACACAATCGGTCTATAGAAAAATTGCTGCAAGTAGATGTTTTGTAAATTACCAGCCCTACAATCCTATAATTTATTATAATCTTGCGTTTTATCATTACCAACTTGGATTATATGATAAAACCGTATTTTTTCTGGATGAGGCACTTAAAATTGAACCAAATTTTAATTTAGCGCTTTTGATGTATTGTGATTTGATGCTTAGAAAAGGAAATAAAGACCTTGCAAAAAAGTATTTCAGTCGGATAAGACCATATGAACTCAAAGATGATTTATACTCGTATCGCACCTCCCATTTTGATAAAAATATTTATTTGAGTTTGAAGAATAATCTAAAATAGTATTTATGATAGATTTTTACAGAATAAAAAAGTACTGCCTAAATCCTTCCTCTATTGTATTTGCGGATAATATAGAAATTATTAAGGATAGCAATTCTTTTTTTGAAAAAATTGTTTCTATGATTAGGTCAGCAAAAGAGAGTATATGTATAGAGTTTTATGAGATTGCAAGCGATAAATTTGGTGTTTTAATAAGGGATGAACTTACAAAAAAGGTTAGAGAGGGGGTAGAGGTAAGAATAATATATGACAGTATAGGTTCAAGATTAAGTTCTAAACATTTTTTTGATGATATGAGAAAAAGAGGAATAATGGTTATAGAATACAACCCCATAAGGATTTTCAGTTCTGTTAGAAAATGGTTTAGGAGGGATCATAGAAAAATCCTGATAGTTGATTTTAAGAAAGCAATGGTAGGAGGATTTAACCTCTCGCTTGATTATATTCCATACTCCTTTGGAGGTTTGAACTGGAAGGATTTTGGTGTCTGTTTTGAAGGTGAGGCTGTTTATAAACTATCTTCGATATTTAAGGAAAACTGGATAAGTATTGGTGGTGATGAGTTTGAGTTAAAAGAAGTAAAAGGTGGTAATGTTCCGATATCATTTTCATGGGAGTTTGGAATAAGGAATATTCATTCTATTAGAAGGTCCTATAAATATGCGATGGATAATGCAAAGGACCATATTTATATCACAAATGCTTACTTTCTACCGGATATGTTGATATATAGATGCCTTAAGAGGGCGGTGATGAGAGGCGTTGATGTAAAGATTTTGCTTCCCTATAAAACAGATCATCCATATGTAAGAATTGCATCCTTTTATATTCTTAAAAATCTTATAAGACATGGAATTGAGATCTATGAATGGCAGAAAGAGGTTCTTCATGCAAAGACATGCGTTATAGATGGTTTCTGGTGTTCAGTTGGTTCTCATAACCTTGACCATATAAGTCTCCACTATAATCTTGAACTCAATGTCAATATATTTGATGAGGTTATCGGAAGTAAAATGAAAGAACTCTTTGAGGAGGATTTAAAAATTTCAAAAAAACTTAAGATAAATGATATTAAAAAGCTTCCTCTTTCTACAAAGATTGCAAGTAATATTCTCTACACCTTTCGCCGGTTTTTATGAAGTTTCTTCTCTTTATATCACTTTTTGCAAATTCAATGAGTGTTGATGAGATATATAATAGAATCCTTACGGATAAGTTTTTCAGGGGGGGTGTTGCAGATAACATCATAGAGAATAAAAAACATCTTGATGTTGTAAGTGGGCAGTTTTATACATATTCTGAACTAAGGTATGCTGTTATTCGCTGGATTGAAGAAAATCCTAAAGAGGCATCAAAAAGATTTTCTGAGATTCTTTTGGATAAGGGAGAATATAATGTTGAGTTTAAAGTATATGAGTATAAAATAAACCCAAGGTTTAAAGAACTTATAGATAGGATGAGCGATGCAGCAAATAAAGATATTATGAGTGATGAGGAAAGAAGAATTTTTTCATCGATTATGTTTGAAGGAAAAACAAATTCCAACAGATATTATGTAGACCTTCAAGAAGAAAGTTCAAAAGATTTTGAAAATTCTTCTATCAGTTATAACTATGTAGATTTGAATGTTGATGTTTTTTCTAAGGTATCAAAGGAGGTTGATTTTGTTTATAATTATCTTAAAAATTTTGATATTAAAGATATTGGGGATATCATAAAAAGATGTGATAGTAAATATATTGAGTTTCAGGAAAATGTATCACTTGTTAAAGGAAATAGAAGAATATCACCATCTGAAGGGGAGAGATTGGAGAGAGTTTTTTCTGAACTCAAAAATCTTCTTATTTTGAGGTTTCTTGTTGTTAAATATAGAAATCTCCAATCCCAGAAACCCGTTTTATATCAGAAGTATGAAAGGATTTTAAACTATATTGAAAAAGAGATAGAAAATCTTTCTCGTAGAGCTGATAACTATGAAGGTTTTAAAGAACTCTATACGGTTATAAAGGAGGTAGATACTGAATTTAAATTTTTCAAAAACATTGAAAACATTTATAAAAAACTTGATGATGAGACCTACTCATGTTTTTTAGATTACATTATAAGAAAAATAGATTTTACCTCAAAGTATAAAAAAATCCATAATAAAAAAGTAGAACTTATATCGTATTTTTCAAAAATTCTATATGCTAATTTTAAAGAATTCAATGATGAAAAAATTATACATCTAAGTAACAAAATTAAGGAGGCAGAAGAAATAATTGATTTAGAGAATAAGATTAAGTTGAAGCATAGAAAGATTCAGTTTATTTTTTTTGATAATATCCTTTGCTGGGAACTTATATACAATCCCGGTCTTAAGTTTGCAATTAAAGAGGAATGTGTTCGTATAAAGTAATTAGTCTTCCTTTAGTATTTTTATCTCACCTAATTTTTCCAATTGAGATTTAAATCTGTTATAATCCCCCACTATAAATATTAAATAATTCTCAAGGTCATAGAGTTCATTTGCAATTTTTTTCACATCATCGATGGTGACATTATTTATTTTTTCTGTATATTTATAGAGATAATCGTCTGGGTATAAGTAAATATCATAACTTGCTTTTTCATTTAGCAATGAAAAAACATTTTCAAATCTAAATACAAAAGAATTTATCAATTGAGATTTTGCCATTTCAAATTCCTTTCCATCTATAATACCATTTTTTGCTTTTTGAAGTTCATTTAAAACATTTTCAATTGCTTCTCCAACACTTTCAGGTTTTGTCCCAAGGTATGTCATAATAAATCCAGATTTATCCCTTTTTGAAAAATATTGATAGACACTATATGCAAGTCCTCTTTTGGAACGTATCTCATTTCCAAGCTTTGATTGTATTCCACCTCCCATATACTCCATAAGAACCGAGAGTGGAAATTCTCTATCATCGTGTCTTTTTATACCTTTATGAAGGATTACAATAAATGCCTGTCTCAACCGTTTGTCTATAACATATATTTTCTTGCCACTTTGTATATTGGGTTCGTCTATCTCACCTATATTTGGTTGGGTGCTTGGTATTTTTGAAAATGATGAGGATATTTTATTATACATTTCATTTTCATCAAAATCCCCGCTAGCTGAGATTATAATGTTTTTTGAGGTAAAAAAGTCCTTGTGGAAATTTTTTAGATCATTAATTGTAATTTTTTCTATGGTTTCTATCTCGGATCTTCTGCCGTAGGGATGATGGATGCCAAAAAACATTCTTAGTGCTTCTCTTGTAACTTGCTTTGATGGGTCATCATTTCTTCTTTTTATGGTCTCAATTATTTCCTGTTTCTTTAGGTTGAATTTCTCTTCCTCAAAAGCAGGGTTTATTATTATATCACTGAATATCTCAAAAATCTCATCAAAGTCCTTTTTATGGCAGTACATTGAGATAGAAGCATCCTCATTGTTTATAACAGTATTTATCTCAGCCCCAAGATACTCAAGTTTTTTCTCTATCTCTGTGGATTTGAATTTCACTGACCCTCCTTCTCTCATCATCTCGAAAAATAATGTCCCTATTCCAACCTTATCTGATGGTTCATAAACCTTTCCCGTTTTTATAAATAGGGTTATCCTGACTATTGGAAGTGTTTTATCACTTTTTATATAAACCTTGAGTTTGTTTGCATCTATGTATCTTGGTATTAGGTGCTCGGGTTTGTAGTTAAGGTTGCTGTATTTTGGAATATTTAGTTTTGCAGTGGTAGTTTGAATTGTCATAATCATTACTCCTGTTATAAAAAATAATTTTTTCATGACCTCTCCTTTTAAAGTTAGTTATTTTTTTTCTTCAAGGAGATAGACAGCAGTTCTTCTGTTTCTTTTAAGGTACTTCTTAACTGCATCAACTATATCCTTGCTTTTTACCTTTTTTATTTTTTCTATCATATCCCATGAGAACTTCCAGTTTCCAAGTATCTGCTCATTGTATGCAAGTGTTTTGGCAAACTCAAGATTTGATTCAAGGTCCTTCAGTATGTTCATTTCGTAGTTGTTTATTACTTTTTGTATTTCCCATTCATTTGGAGGATTGTTGGGAAAGTTTTCTATTTCCTTCATTATCTCATTATCAAGGTCTTCAACAGTCGTATCTCCTTTTGGTGCTGATACTATAGTAAAAAGTGATGGATATCTGTGACCTGGGGTTGAATAATAACTTCCTACATACAAAGCCATCTTTTTCTCCTCCACAAGTTTTTTGTAAAGTCTCGATGTATTTCCGTTGGCAAGGATCTCACTTGCAACAATTAATGCCGGCATATCATCAGTATTTATACCATCATTCTTAAATCCGATTTTTAGCGATGGTTTTGAGGGAAAGTAAACCTTAATTATTTTTTCAGCGTTTTGTGGAGGTTCCTTGGTATAATTCTGATTAGGGATAATGCCTTCTTTCCAGTCGCCAAAATATTTTTCTGCGAGTTTTATTATATCTATCGCATTAACATCTCCTACAACTGCAAGTGTTGCATTGTTTGGAAGGTAGAATTTATTGTAGAAATCAATCGCATCCTTTCTTGTAAGATGTGATACATCATCCTCAAATCCTATGGTTGGATTGTGATAAGGGTGGGCAACAAATGCATGTGATAAAAGATTTTCCCAACTTACTCTTGAAGGGTCGGACTTATTCATTCTCAGTTCTTCAAGAACGACATCCCTTTCCTTGTAGAAATCTCTTAGTGCTGGATTTTTAAACCTGTCTGACTCAATTATAAAGTATGACTCAACTCTGTCTGATGGAAGTGAAACGATGTATGCGGTGTAGTCGGTGGAGGTAAAAGCGTTCATCTGACTCTGCCCAAGTTCATTGTATATCTTCCAGAACTCTTCTCTTATCTGATATTTTTCTGCTTCGTTTTCAAGTTTCAAAATCTCTTCCTTGAGTTTTTTAATTTTCTCTTCATCTTTCTCATTTTTTCTATCTTCAATATTTAACTCTTCATAAATTTTATCTATTTTTTCAAGAATTTCTTTTTCTTTTTTCCAGTTTGTAGTTCCTATTTTATCGGTTCCTTTAAAAGCCATATGCTCAAAAAGATGGGCAAGTCCTGTTTGTCCGCTTGTATTATCAACATTTCCTACCTTAAATATCATTGCAAATGATGCCACCGGTGCAAATTTCTTTTCAAATATTATAAGTTTAAGGCCGTTTTTTAATTTGTGGTAAACAATTTCGGGGTATTTGGGATTGGTCTCAACATAAGCATTTAGTTTTTTTAGTTCGTTTATTTTTGACTCGTCCATAGCATTCACTCTCCCTAATAATAATATTGTCAGAAAAACCACTCTCATAATTTCCTCCGATATAAAATTATTATATAATTATTTTAGATGTTTTTGTTAAAGGATTAAAGGAGTTTCTATGAACCTGAGAATAGAAGAACATCCTATAATTGATGTTAAGAAGGAAAGAAAAATAGTTGAGTTTTACTTTGAGGGGAAAAAGATGAAAGGTCTTGATGGCGAGGTGATATCTTCTGCTCTTTTTGCAAATGGTATAAGGGTTTTTGGCTATCATAAAAAAGACAATTCACCTCAGGGGCTTTTTTGTGCCAATGGGCAGTGTGCACAATGTAGTGTTGTTTGTGATGGCAGGGTTGTAAAAGCATGTATAACAAAGATTAAAGAAGGGATGTATATAGAAACGCTTAAAGGGGTTGCAAAACTAAAAAATATTGATGATAATAAGTTTGATTTTACTTCAATCCAAGAGATTGAGACCGATGTTTTAATAGTTGGTGGTGGACCAAGCGGGATGAGTGCCTGTGATGAGATAGCAAAATTTAATCTTGATGTTATACTTGTTGATGATAAAGATAGATTTGGTGGCAAACTTGTTCTTCAGACACATAAATTTTTTGGTTCGGTTGATGATTGTTATGCAGGGACAAGGGGAATAGATATAGCCGAAAAGCTTTATTTAAATCTACTTAAATATCCTTCAGTTAAACTTATGAGTGAGACAATATGTTTTGGTGTTTTTGCTGATAAAAAGATTGGTGTTATAAGGGATGGTGTTTGCTATTTGATAAAGCCAAAGGTTGTGATTTTTGCAACTGGTGCAAGGGAAAAAATGCTTTCTTTTGAAGGAAATACATTGCCTGGAGTATATGGTGCTGGGGCTTTTCAGACGCTTTTAAATAGAGATCTTGTGAAACCTGCTGAAAGGTTATTTGTTGTTGGTGGAGGGAATGTTGGACTTATTACTGCTTACCATGCAATTCAGGCAGGTATAAAGGTTGTTGGTGTTTGCGAGATTGCAGATAGATGCGGTGGGTATAAGGTTCATCAGGATAAGATTAAAAGATTGGGTGTTAAGATTTTTACAAAACATACGGTTTTGAAAGTTGAAGGAAAAGATCAGGTTGAGAGAATAATTATATGTGAGGTTGATAGCAGTTTTAAGCCAATAATGGGAAGTGAGAAGGTATTTGATGTAGATACAGTTCTTATTGCCAGTGGTTTGAGCCCTGTAAATGAACTATATCTTGAGGCAGAGAGGTTTAATATACCTGCTTTTATTTGTGGTGATGCTGAGGAGATAGCTGAGGCATCAGCTGCAATGTTTTCGGGTAAGATATGTGCTCATAAGGTCTTAAAGGAACTTGGGTTTATTACAAAAGATGTTCCAAAGTTCTGGTTTGAAAAACTTAATGTTTTAAAGTCAAAACCTGGTAAAATTGTTGAAGGTAATAAAGAAAAAAAATCTGAACTTAGGATTTATCCAGTTCTTCACTGCAAACAGGAGATTCCATGCAATCCTTGTGCAACTGTGTGCCCGAAGAAATCGATAAAGATAAATCCGAATAATATAATGGAGGTTCCTGTTTTTGATGGCGATTGTATTGGATGTTTTAAATGTCTTTTGATATGTCCTGGTCTTGCAATTACAATTGTGGATAAAAGAAGAGATTGGCAAAATCCAATTGTATGGATCCCTTTTGAGATAACCCCTTCGTTTAAAAAGGGTGATAGGGTGATAGGTGTGGATATAGATGGAAATTTTATTGGAGATTTTGAAGTTGTTGATATAAAAAATTTCAGTGCTGAAAAAACAAGGGTTATAGGTTTGAAGGTAAATAAAGAAGTATGTGACCAGATTGCTTCAATAAGAATTTTAGATAATGAGGCATTCAAAAATTACAGTATAAATATACCTTATATGAGTGATGACGTGATAATTTGCAGGTGTGAGAGAGTGACACTTGGGGAGATTAGGAAATGGATAAAAAAGGGGGTTAGGGATCTAAATCAACTTAAAGCTATAACAAGGTTTGGTATGGGTGCATGCGGTTCTAAAACCTGCTCTCAGATTATTTTAAATGTTTTAAAATCTGAGGGTGTTGATATAAGAGAGGTGAGAGAACTTACAAAAAGGCCTCTCTTTATTGAGGTTGAGTTTGAAAGTTTTTGTCTCAAGAATGTAGAGGATGAAAAAAAGACGAGCAATTTCAGTAATTTCTGATATTTTAAAGGAGTGGTTATGAAGGTATATGACATTGTAATAGGTGGAGCAGGAAGTATTGGTGTTCCGCTTTCAATGTTTCTTTCAAAAGAGGGTTTTAAGGTATGTGTTATAGATAAAAACGCATCACCTGGGCAGGGACAAAATAAGGCTGCAATAGGAGGTGTTAGAGCGACACATTCAGATTCTTCTAAGATAAAAACCTGTCTTAAAAGCATTGAAATATTCTCCACATGGAAAGATCTTTATGGTGATGATTTGGGATGGAGAAAAGGAGGGTATCTTTTTCCAGTTTATACTGAGAACGATGAAAGAGTTTTGAAAGATTTATTAAATGTTCAAAGGTCATATGGACTTGATATAAAATGGATTTCAAAGGATGATGTTGTTGAGATTGTAAAAGGAATAAATACTGATGGACTTAGAGGGGCAACATATTCACCTAACGACGGTTCAGCCTCACCTCTTTTATCCATAAATTCCTTTTATTTTAAATCTATTGAATATGGAACGCATTTTAAGTTTAATGAAAGAATAAATGAGGTAGTGAAAAATAAAAATTTTAATATAAAAACAGACAAAGATGAATATGAGAGTAAGTATTTTATAAACTGTTGTGGTGCAAATGCTAAAGAGATTTCCTTGATGCTTGGTGTTGATATTCCTGTAAAACCGGATTCGCATCCTGCAGGAATTACAGAGCCCATTGAAAGATTGTTTGAGCCAATGATTGTTGATATAAGAAAAGGTGAAAGGTCCAAAAATTTTTATTTCTATCAGAATTTTGAAGGACAGATAATATTTTGCTTAACGCCTGAACCACCGAGATGGGGGTATGATAGAAATTTCTTATCCGAGTTTATAAATGAGATGGCTAAAAGAATTTTAAAACTCTTACCTATATTAAGGGGTGTAAGAATAAGAAGATTCTGGCAAGGACTTTATCCGATGACTCCTGATGGATTTCCTATTGTTGATTTTGATGCTGGAGGCGTTGAGGGATATATTCTTGCTGTTGGCATGTGCGGACAGGGATTTATGCTTGGACCTGGTATTGGATGGGTTATTACAGAAATTCTTTGTGGCAGAAAAAAAAGAGATGATGATATGGTTATAAATTTCAAACTTTCCCGAAGTTTTACTGGACAGGAAAAATTGAAATAATTCCTATTTTTATATAGGACCAAAGTCCCTTGTCATGTTAAGTTATCTCATTATAATATAAATATGAAGTTATTGATGTTGATAATGTTTTTAATAGTAAATGTTAGAGCTGAAGAGATTTCTTTTAAAATAGACAAATATTCAGTTGAGATCCCAAAACCAAGAATAGATTTCTTGAACTCCAAATCTACGCAGGATAAGGCGTTTGAAGAAAGTGGTGATGAGGTATTTGATCCATCTCTTCCAACAACCGAACCACCTGATAGCGTTAAGTTTGCATTAAAAGTTGCTGAAAAAACTTTTAGTAAATCAGTTGATAGGGACATAGATTTGTATGATTTTGATATAACTGCGCCTAGCGAGATACCGTATCTTGTTCTTGTTATTAAGAATGCAAAAGAGCAGAGTTTTGATGTGGAACTTACTCTTTCTATAATCAAGGAGGAGTCTGATTTTAATCCACGCGAAAAAAGTAGAGCTGGTGCTATGGGACTGATGCAGATACTTCCAGATACAGCAAGATGGCTTGGTCTTAAGAATATTTCTCGCCTCTATGATCCTGATACGAATATTAAATATGGAATAAAGTATTTAAGGTATCTTTTCAACCGTTTCAATAATTCCATTCCTAATGAGTTAGGTAAGGATGATATAGATAAAGATGAAGTAATAAAAGTAGTAGCTGCTTATAATGCAGGTCCAGGTAATGTTGAGAAATATGGCGGTATCCCACCTTTTAAAGAAACTATTAATTATGTTAAAAAAGTCAGGTTCTATTTTATAAAATTTGAGGATTTAAATATTCCAAAGAATTAATATCCAAAATAATTCATTTTTTTCTCATAATTATTTTTTTGTAAAATATAAAAAATGGCCTGTTCGTCTAGCGGCCAAGGACGCCGCCCTCTCAAGGCGGAGATCACGGGTTCGAATCCCGTACAGGCCGTAAATATTAGTAAGGAGGTAATTATGTGGTTTATAAGAATTGCAAAAAGAGTATTACTCTTTGTAGTTCTAAATATTCTTATAATACTTACAATTTCAATCACACTTAGTATATTAGGTGTAAAACCATATCTTACAGCAAGTGGGATTGATTACAAATCCCTTTTAATATTCTGCCTTGTATGGGGTATGGGTGGTGCTTTTATATCGCTTATGCTTTCAAGGGTTATGGCAAGATGGATGATGGGTGTAAGGTTAATAGATCCCAATACAAGGGATCCTCATCTAAGATGGCTTGTTGACACTGTCTATAGACTTGTAAGGCAGGCGGGTATAAGCAAAATGCCATGGGTTGGTATTTATATAAGTCCAGAGGTAAATGCTTTTGCGACAGGTCCAACAAGAAATAGATCGCTTGTTGCTGTTTCATCTGGCCTTCTTGAAACTATGAACGAGGATGAGATTGAAGGTGTTTTAGGACATGAGGTCTCACATATTGCAAATGGGGATATGGTCACTATGACATTATTACAAGGGGTTATAAACGCTATCGTGATGTTTTTAGCAAGGGTTATTGCTTTTGTTCTTGTTAGAAGGGATGGAGAGAGGGATTCAAGTGGTATTAGATATTTGATTACTATGTTTTTTGAGATATTTCTCAGTTTCTTTGGAATGATTCTTATTGCATGGTTTTCAAGATATAGGGAGTTTGAGGCAGATAAGGGCGGGGCTAATTTGAGTGGAAGGGAAAAGATGATTATGGCACTTGAGAGATTAAAGAAAACACTGGAAAGAGCGGATTTGTGTGATGCGGAGTTATTTAGAGCCTTTAAGATTTCTTCAAAAAAAGGAGGTTTTTTAAGATTGTTTGCCACACATCCTCCTCTTGATGAGCGAATAAGAAGATTGAGAGAGATTTATTGATGAAATTCAATATAGAAATTGTTGATGATGAGAGAAAACTAAAGGATTTTATTGAACTCCCTTATTCTATTTATACCGATTATCCAAACTGGGTTCCACCTTTAAGGTCAGAGGTTAGATTTATACTTGGTGATGAAAATCCTTTCTGGAAACATGCTAAAAAAACTCTTTTTGTTGTTTATGATGAAACAGGAAAAACTGTAGGAAGGATTGCTGCAATAATAGATTCAAATCATAATAGTATTCATAAGGATAGAACAGGGTTTATTGGTTTTTTTGAATCTATAAATGATTTTGAGGTTGCAAGATTGCTTTTTGACAGCGCCTTCAAGTGGCTTAAAACAAATGGGATGGAACTTATGAGGGGACCTGTTAATCCAAGTATGAATGATGAGTGCGGTCTTCTTATCGAGGGATTTGATAAAATGCCATCAATAATGATGCCTTATACCCCGCCTTATTATATTGAGCTTTTTGAAAGATATGGATTTGTCAAAGCAAAGGACCTCTATGCCCTTATTAAACATACCGCAGATGGAATTCCGTCAAGGATAGAAAATATGGTGGATGGAATTATTAGAAAAACAGGAGTTGTTATAAGACCGCTTAGTATGAAAGAGTTTGCAAGAGACATAGCAATACTTAAGGATATATATAATTCAGCGTGGGAAAAGAATTGGGGATTTGTCCCAATGACAGATGAGGAGATAGGCGCAAGTGCAAAAAGATTGAAGGATTTTGTTGATCCAGACCTTGTTCTGTTTGCTTATGTTGATGGAAATCCTGTTGGTGTTACAGTAACAATCCCTGATATAAATCCTGTTCTAAAGAAACTAAATGGCAATTTAGGACCTCTTGAGATAATAAAGTTTCTTTATTATAAAAGAAAGATTAAAGGGACAAGAGCACTTATAGGCGGTGTTAAGAAGGAGTATAGAAATCTCGGTATAATAGCGGTTCTCTATTATCAAACCGAGATGAATGCAAGAAAAAAAGGGTATGAGTGGTGTGAGCTTGGATGGAATCTTGAGGACAATGATCTGATAAATAGATTTGATATCTCCATTGGTGCAAGGATTTATAAAAAATACAGGATATACGAAAAACCAATAAAGTAAAAAAGTAAGAAGTGAGAAGTGAGAGGTTTTATTTGACATCTCTTTTTTAAATTTATATAATTTACTTACCGGTAGGTAAGTTATGAAAAAAACAAAGATTACAAAGGAACTTATTGTAAAAAAAGCGGTTGAATTATTTTCTGAGAAAGGTATTGATAATGTCTCTATGAATGAGATTGCAAATTCACTAAACATCACAAAGCCAACTCTTTATTATTATTTTAAAAACAAGGATGATATGATAAAGTATGCCTTTTCAATGAGAGCAAAGGAAATGTCTGAGATATTTAATGAGATAAATGAGATAAATGATGTGGGAAAGCTTATTAAAACAGTTATTAAGAAACATTATGAGTTTTTTTCCAGAAATGAAACAAATATAAGATGCTTTTTTAAGATAGTTGATGCAGATGAAAGAAAATATCTAATTAGAATGGCAAATGAGGTAATAGATAAAAACAGAGATTTTATCAAAAAACAGATTGAGAAAATAAAAGAGACCTACAAGAAGTTTAAAAATATAGACACTGAACTTGTATCTTCTTTTCTTTCATCTATAATTTCATATCTAATAATGGAGAGAAAAATGGAGAGAAAAATAAATATTAATCTTTTAAATAAGATGGCTGATATTTTTTTAAAAGGAGTTCTTGTTTTATCTGTATTTATAATTCCTTCTTTTTTGAATGGAGTTGAGATTACAATGGATAAAGCAGTAA
>Ga0123519_10011130_pt1 | contig 13318 bp, 10 predicted proteins | sample YelNatPaOPRAMG02_FD_87396 | JGI IMG/M metagenome (GOLD analysis project Ga0123519, IMG submission 87396) | Hot spring microbial communities from Yellowstone National Park - Yellowstone National Park OP-RAMG-02 (version 2) | ecosystem: Environmental > Aquatic > Thermal springs > Hot (42-90C) ...
ATTCAAATTACACTGCCGACGGCTATGATGCCGCCTGCACCTCCATCGACACAAGTTCCTGGATTCCACTTGAAAACGTTCACTACACCGGCATTGATTTATGGAAACGGGCTTACGAAGAAGAAAAAGAAACCTTTATTTCTTCATCGGGAACAGACTCCCTGTATCCCGTATTTCCTTATTCAAAAACCAGGCATTTATTCAACATTCACTCATGGACTCCTTTTTATTTACCCAGCATAAACATTGCCCCTGAACCTGCAAAAGTAGCGCCGGGAATTACCCTTTATTCGCAAAACATTCTTGGAACAGCAGTGGCTTATGCAGGGACAGCCTACAGGAACGATATACAGAAATTCATGTCGTATGCAGGGTTTACCTATTACGGATTCTTTCCTGTTTTCAATGCAAGCATTGGCTACGGAGGACAACAAACCGTCCACGAAGAAGAGGGAATTCCGTACAATGGCGAACTTATGCCTGCCGGATACATCCGGGGCATCATGTATGTCCCCATGAACTTCAGCCGGGGAAAATATTACTGCGGACTGGTTCCTGAAACAGGTATTTATTATGCCAATTCACTCAAATACGACCGGGAAAAAGGCCTGTACGACAAAGGATACACACGCAATATTTCCAGGCTGCAATTTTATCGTTACCTGAAAAAAACCGATCTTGACATTGTGCCGAGAAAAGGAGTTGGAGCCGACCTTCTTTACGCATATTCTCCATGGGACAACAGATTTTATGGAGAGCTCTGGTCATTTTCCGTTTCGGGATACCTGCCTGGAATTTTCAAGCATCAGAGCCTCAAACTAATGGCGGGAGCCGAATACCAGACACCCCGGCAATACATCCTTTCGGGCATTCAGCGACCGGCAAGAGGGTACGACAACGACACCGCCTGGCTGAAACAAACAACTTATTATTCCTCCTTGAAAAAAATTACCCTCGACTATATCCTTCCCCTGTGCTATCCGGATGTGTCGTTGTTTGATATTATTTACATCAGACGTTTCCGGACCAATTTATTTTTTGACCATTCACAAGGCAAATTCAGAGACCCTGATACCCGGACATATATTAACCGGGAACTAAATTCGGCCGGAATAGAAGTTACCTGCGATTTTCACCTGTTCCACATCCAGTCGCCCATAGGAATTTCGTACCGCTATGCTTACCTCCTGGGACATCAAACATATACATGGGGGATTTATTTCAATGTAGATCTGCTGAATTTTTGAAGTACCTGTCATCAGCAGCAAAGCAAAATCTGACAACAGAGAAGACATTGCCCATTAATTTCAACAGCATACTTTTTGTTTATAAAACCAAAGCTTTTATTTAAAAGAGTAGCGCCATTAAACACTGAAGCCCTCCTGCAGGAGGGCTTCAGCGGCATAAAGATATTTTTCAATCAATGGTTACTCTCAATCCTCGCTGAGAAAGGGCTGTCTTTTTGGATCGAAGCATGGGCAGCGGACCCTTCTTAACATCACACTGACCTTTAAAATGAGTAATTAAGGCACATTGTTCAGCCTGTTCCTGCTGATGTTCACAAATCTCCACCAGTGCCTGAATGACGTAATCAAAGGAATGAATTTCGTCATTGTGAAGAATCAGATAACGTTCCTGCACTTCATCAATGCCATCAGATTCACGGGGATCGGAAATCGGCTTCGACATTCTTTTTACCATGACTTTTTGCATTAAAAACTACTGTCAAAAATACAAAAAAACGCGAAATTCCCCAAAAGAATAACGTAAAAAAACTCATATACAACAAATTATTCTTTCAACATCTTAAACACATGAGTTTGATTATCTGAATCCGTCACTTTGATCAGATACATGCCCGCCTTAAGCGAAGCAGTGTTAAGATAGATCACAGAACCCGCCGAGGGAGCCATAACGATTTCTCTTTTCCCCAGTACATTAAACACTTCCACCCTCTTTATCATTCCATCGTTGTCAATGTAAAGGTCGCCCTTAAAAGGATTAGGATAAATATTGATTTCCTTCCCCGGTTCATTATTTTGTAAAAGGGTATCTGTGGTTTTAAGAATCATGACCACCGTTACCATGAAACTGCTTCTGTTGACATCTATATTTCCCGAACGGGGATAATATCCTTCAAGTGTCACCTCATAAGGAAGATGTTGCCCGCTGTTTACCCCACGGAATACTGCCATTCCTCCGGCACCGGTTTTTCTTTTTTCTCCGTTAAATGTCACTTCAGCATTTTCAAGCTGGCGGTTCCCGTCAGTAACCAGAAAGCTTATCTGCAAAGAATCGAGCAGGATGCTTCTGCTCAGATCGGTACTGGCAATCAAAGATCCGGTTACTTCATTAAAGCCATTTTTATACACCGAGTAATTGTTGCTTACATCAGGCTTTACTCCCGTAAACACTGCCTTTCCTTCAGCATCGGTAAGAAGGGTATCATTGTTAAAAACAATCACCGCATTGCTCAGCAGGGACTCATCAGCTCTGTTCTTTACATAAAAAACAACCTGATTGGTTCCCTCAAGAGTCATGTACACAGGCACTGACATATTGCCTCTTACCGTCACCGTTCCACCTACGGTGCGGTACTGGGATCTGGTTACCGTATAGGGAAGATTTTCTGCCGGCTTCACTCCGGTAAACTCAGCAATTCCCTGGGCATTGGTATTAATCGTCTGGCTGTTAAAATCCACCCTAGCGCCAAGAATAGGTGTTTTCCCGTTGCTCACCATGAAAGCCACATTGTAGGTAATGGGCTTCATAATGACAAGTATCTGTTTATTGGATTTCAGGATAACACTGTCATTCACACTAATGTATCCCTCTTTGGTGATGCGGTAATAGTATTTGACGGTACAGTTTAAACAATTGGCCGCAGGAACAGTAAAAATCACTTTCCCTGTGCTGTCGGACAATTTTGTTTCATTGTTAAGGACAACAGTAGCTCCTGTCACTGGAGTGTTGGTAGAAAGTTCCGACAACTGCATGGTAATCGTGTAAGTGCTTTGTGCTTTACCGGAAACAGCAAGAACTAAGAACCATCCTGTCATTGCTGTCAGGGTAAACATCCGTTTTATCAGCTTTGTTTTCATGGCGGGCCTCCTTTCTTTTTGTACTTGTGATTCTTTCCCACCAGTGTCTTTTTTCATAGTATACGCATTTATTTAAATTTTGTTCGTAAATATATAAGTTTTTTGACTAAAATTTTAAGTATTTTTAGCCGGAAAATTTTAAAAAATTAAAATCATCCGTTAAAAAATAAAAAACGCCGTTTTAAAAAACGGCGTTTCGACTTTATGATTTGTAAGTTTGTTACGACTTTTTCTTCTGGATCTCTTCTGCAATGTCATTATCCACAAGGATTCTTCCGCAATATTCACATACAATAACTTTCTTGCGCTGGCGGATATCAAGCTGACGCTGAGGGGGTATTTTATTAAAGCATCCGCCGCAGGCATCTCTTTGAATGGTGACCACAGCAAGCCCATTTCTGGCATTGGAACGGATACGACGGTAAGCATTCATCAATCGCGGTTCTATTAATTTTTCTATTTCTTTCGACCGTTTAAGAAGTTCTTCTTCTTCCTTCCTTGTTTCCACAATGATTTCATCCAGTTCTTTCTTTTTTGCCGCCAGTTCATTCTGTTTTTCCTTTAATAAGGTTTTGGTTTGTTCGAGAGCATCTTTTTTGGATTTAATCTGGGCGGTAAATTCCTTAATCCTTTTTTCACAAAGTTCAATCTCCAGGGTCTGATATTCTATTTCTTTAGCCAGAGATTCATATTCCCGGTTGTTGCGCACATGATTCTGTTGCTCCTGATATTTTTTAATCAGGGCCTGGGCGTTGGTAATTTCCTGTTTTTTATTGGCAATGGAAGTTTCGAGGGTTTTTATTTCATCGGTATAATTTTTAATACGGGTTTCAAGTCCCCCTACTTCGTCTTCCAGATCCTGAACTTCGAGCGGAAGCTCCCCTCTCAGCATTTTTATCTTATCTATCTCACTATCAACGGCTTGCAATTCATACAATGCTTTCAACTTATTCTCCACAGAAATATCCAGCACTTCTGTACCTTTTTCCTTTGTCGTCATATTACTTATATTTTACAGGATTGGTTTCCACTTCCGATAAATGAACCGCAAAATTAGGAATTTTTTTTGTAATCAAACTGTAAAAAACTTCTTTCACAAATTGTTCTGTTTCATAATGTCCTGCATCAACCAGTAAAATCACTCCGTCGCCCTCCTGAAACTGGTGATATTTCAGATCGGCAGTAACAAAGGCATCAGCCCCTGCCCTGAGGGCTTCAGAAATCAAAAAACCTCCGCTTCCTCCACAGAGTGCCACTTTCTTAATCATTTTCCCCGTACAGGGCGAGTGTCTCAATACCGGAACTCCTGTTACCTTTTTTACATGATTCAGAAAACTGCTTTCGTCAAGAGGCGATGAAAACTCTCCTATCACTCCCGCTCCTGCCCATGGATGGGGATTTTCCAGAAGATATATATCATAGGCGGGTTCCTCATAGGGATGAACCTTTAAAAGGGCATGCAGCACAGAAGACTGGAGGTGTCGTGGGAGAATAACTTCAATGCGTGTTTCAGGTTCCCGGTGAAGTGTTCCCTGTTGTCCTGTAAAAGGATGGGTATTTTCGCCCGCACGGAAAGTACCTTCGCCTTGCAGGTTGTAACTGCAACAATCATAGTTTCCTATCTGTCCGGCCCCTGCTTCAAAGAGAGCATTTCGTACCGTTTCCGCATACGCATGAGGCACAAAGGTAACCAGCTTGCACAGGTGCCCGCGTAAAGGCACCAGCACACGACAGGAAGAAAGGCCTATTTTTGCGGCCAGAGCTTCATTCACCCCCTGGTGTATCACATTGTCCATGTTGGTATGGGCACAATATACAGCGATGCCATGGCGAATGGCTTTAATTACACAACGTTCCTGCGGCGTGTTTCCGGTGATCCTTTTTAATCCCTGAAAAATAAGAGGATGATGGGAAATGATCAGATCGGCCTTTTTACGAATGGCTTCTTCAATCACTTCCTCAGTTACATCAAGAGTAATGAGTATTCCATTTACTTCGCCGGCCGGTGATCCCACACAAAGACCACTGTTGTCATAACTTTCCTGAAAAGCCAGCGGTGCAATGGTTTCTATTTGCGAAATGACATCTCTTATTTTCATTCAGGTAAAATGTTAATTTTCATTAAACAATTGATTTTTTCAGTATTTCCATGATGCCCATTCCTTTATTTCTGATAATACAAAATTTCTTGTGAAGTTATCCTCAATAATTTAAGTAATGATGCATTTAATTGCGATGCGCGGAGTGTGGGGATTTTATCCCATGATAAGATGCAACAATTCTGTTCCATTTCCACAATTGGATTTTTGGACTTCGACAATGTGTAAAGAGCTTCTCTTTCACAATCGCTGTAACGGTAATAAGCAGAATCTGTTTGTGAGAAAAACACAAGCAAAACGATTGTACCTGCAAGATACCATTTTTTAAGAGAAAACGTAAGATGATTCAGAATAAAAAGTGATGAGCTTCCCATGGCTATCAATAAAGACAAAGTAACCGGAAGAAAAGTATCATAACGGATCACATAAGGACGGTAAGAACGATATCCTCCCAGTGGCAGCAAGGCAAGATAGACAACGGAAAATAGGATGACACCCCTCAGGAATTTGATGTTTTTTAAAGCCTTCTCATGATTGAGATGTTTTTTCAGGATCAGATAATTAATGATCAACCAAAGAAAAATAAACAGCCATGCAGACTTCATCGTCAGAATAACATATAACCCTTTTATCATCCGGAGATAGCGATCAGCGGGAGAAAGTTCAGCAACCATATTTTCTGTGTTATACCGGTTCACATACAACGAGTAAAGAGAAAAAAGAACTGCCGTTGCCATTATAAACAAAGGGATCAGAGAGGAATTTCCGGAAGCATTTTGAAGCTCATTTCCATTGTCCTTTTTCTTGTTCCATGGCAACTTTACATCTTTTTTTATCCTGCATACAAAGAGTAAAAGAGAACTTACCAGGATAACTCCCGTATTCAGTGGTCCGCTGAATGAAACAACGATGATAAGAAGAAGGCTGAATATTATCCTGAGAGGAGTCCACCGTACCAAATCATCATGAAAATACTGCCGGAAAAAGGGAAGCATAAGCAGAAGAACAAAGACAAAAGGCAAAGCATAGAAAAACACATAAGTAACGGCCTTGTCAAGGATACCCATTACGTCGTAAAAGCCATAACCCTGAAAGAAAGGGGTAAGAAAAAAAAAGGACAGCATCATTTCCTTATGCAAAGGATTTCTCCGCCCTGTAATAGCAGCCGCCAACAGATAAAGCAATAAACATTGAACAAAGGTTTTTATAAAAGCACATGCAAGATAAAGACTCTTGACCGGATCAGTAAAATGCTGAAACCAGAAAGGGACCAGCCGGAAATAATCCATCATCAGGCGATGGGAAAAAAAACGATTGGGTGCCTGATACACCTCATGATAAAAAGTTGCCTGTATTCCCAAAGGATCGGAAAGCATTTTTTTAAATCCCTCGAACGGAACTATTACGGCAGCCATATCTCCATCAAGAGGCATGTGATAATACTGAAGAAAAGAGAAGGATATATCAATCAAAATAAAGACGGCAATAAAAAAATAAGACCACCCGGAAGCAACCAGAGGTAATCGTATTTTACGAACGCCACGAAATAGCGATGGAATGAATGATTTATTCATTTTTTTCAAATGCTTTCACGATGTGTTTCACCAACCGATGACGGATAATGTCACGTTCATCGAAGAAAATCACGGCAATGCCTTCAATGTTCTTCAGCAGATGCAAGGTTTTTTCAAGTCCCGATGATTTTTTGTCAGGAAGGTCTATCTGGGTAATGTCGCCCGTAACAATGAATTTGGCATTTTTCCCCATTCGTGTCAAAAACATTTTCAGCTGGCTAATGGTTGCATTTTGCGCCTCGTCAAGAATCACAAAAGCGTTATCGAGGGTACGTCCTCTCATATAGGCGATAGGAGCTATCTGTACGATGCCCTCTTCCATCAACTGGTTTAGTTTCTTGGCAGGGATCATATCGTGAAGGGCGTCGTAGAGGGGTTGAAGATAAGGATCCAGCTTTTCTTTCATATCCCCGGGCAAAAAACCAAGGCGCTCTCCTGCTTCCACTGCCGGCCGTGTAAGAATGATTTTTTTTACCTCCCTGTCGCGCAATGCTCTCACTGCAAGGGCAATGGCAGTGTATGTTTTCCCTGTGCCCGCAGGACCGATGGCAAACAGCAAATCGTGCGAGCCGTACAAACTGACCATCTTTCGTTGATTAACTGTCCTTGCTGTAATTACTTTGCCGTTGTTGCCATACACCAGCACGTCTTCATTGCCGGTTTTCAGCATCTGATCGCCCTCACCATACAAAAACTCCTCTACCTCTGCCAGCGTAAGACGATTGTACTTTTGTATGTACGCAATCATCGAAAGGATCTTTTCCTCAAAGACCACCATTGAGGCTTTATCCCCTGCCGCTTTGATTTCATGTCCCCGGGCAGTAATTTTTAGTTTTGGAAATGCATTCCGGATAAGTTCAAGCGAACTGTTCTTTACCCCATACAGGTAAACAGGATCAATGCCTTCAAGAGAAATGCTTTTTTCAATCATTCCAGATAATTTCTTTCAGCTCAAAGTTAATTATTTTTTGAAACACTCGCCGTGTGAGCCCCTCTCCTTAAAAAAATCTTACGCCCATTCACTTCAGAAAGAATTTCCATGCCTTGCCGAAAAAAGTTTTTCTCTCCCCCTCCCTATCTCAGACATCCAAAAATCATTGTCATGATTCTGTTATTTTATCATGACATAAACTGATTTTTTGACATCCGCAACCATCACAAAGAAATGCTGTCTTATTTTTTCGTCCCCGAAAAAAAACCATTCGTCACAGAAAATTTTTCAAAAAAACAACCTCTGTTTTTTTATCCGCTGAAAGATGAATTTCGTCTACAGAAAAACTGCTTTCGTCAAAGCAATGACATTCATCAAACCCTTTAGAATCTTCATCTTCAAAAGATCGTACTTTTATCAAAATGCGATAAAAATATGTGCATTGATAAAAAATGTGTCCCTATTTTTGCATCAACAAAACCAATGAAAAAGGTTTTAAAAAAAATAAAATTATGAAAACGAAAATGAAAATTTCAGGAGCAGGGTTAATCATGATGCTGGTATTAAGTGGAATGATCTCCATGAAAGGCCAGTCGATGCCCGATGATTCATATCTGAACGACACCTCTTATATTATGTATCAGATGAGGTATGCTGCCGAACGCCGGATTGCCGATAGTCTGGCCTGGGTGGCTCAACAGAATGAACTGGCCAAAAAGCAGGCCTACGAAAATGCCATTCAGGAGCAGATTGCTGCTGCATGCGCCGAATATGGAAAAGAAAGAGAACTTGCCGACATGATGGAATATGGCCGGAAGTTGCTGGCAGAACAAATTAAGGCTTACCAGGACTCCATTATCAATGCCGAAATCATGGCTGCCTGTTCAACCTATGCTGCACAAAGAGAATTTGAAGATGCTCACCGCTACTCTATCATCAAACATCAGGAGGAAGCCATTGAAGCCCAGATTGCTGCTGCATGCGCCGAATACGCTAAAGAAAGGGAACTCTATGACATGATCGCCTATGGCCGCAAGCTGCTGGAAGAACAAATGAAAGCTTACCAGGATTCCATCGTGAATGCTGAAATCATGGCCGCCTGTGCTGAATATGCGAAAGAAAGAGAACTTGCCGACATCATGGAATATGGAAGGAAAATTCGTGCAGAACAGATCAAGGCTTACCAGGATTCCATTATCAATGCCGAAATCATGGCCGCCTGTGCTGCCGTTGCCAAAGAGATGGAACAATATTACTACATGCAGTGGATTGCCGAAAATTATGACAACCATTACGACAACGAAATGAAAGGAAAAACAGCTGACCTTACCGTGACCGCAACGGAAACCAGTTCAATCAACATTAAGGTATATCCCAACCCAGCCAGTGAATACATCAATGTGGAAACTGAGGGCAATGGCGATGAGGTAAGTTTGATTGACATGAGCGGACGTATTATCAGTAAAGCTGTAGACAATGGACAGGAAAAAATTACCTTCGACATCTCTTCACTGCCCGAAGGATATTACCTGGTAAGATACACTGATGCCAGTGGAAAGAATGTAACTAAAAAGTTTGTTAAACAATAAGTGTAAATAGTTTTTGGGGTTTATTCAAGAAAAGCAGGAAGGCGGATCTTCCTGCTTTTTTATTTTATTGGTTCTTGATTTGAACCCCTATTCATCAGACTTTTTTATAGACGTTTAAAAACACATAAATTTTCATCAACATAAAATTACAGATTTCTTTCTATCATCCTATCCGATGAATTAGGGAGCTTAAACAGAAAGTATCCATAATCTATATCTTCGTAAAAACCAATTTTAAAGCAAGCAGTTGCAAAATTCATTCAAATCATGTAGGTTTGATGACATGCTGATATACGCAGAGCATATTACTCCACGGTTGACCTACACAGTGTCTCTTGTTTTTACCGAAATGCTGGGAATAGAAGTACAGCTTTCCACCAATCAGCAGGACGTTCTTTCCTCTACGGGTCCCTGCATTAATTATTCCTCCCATAAGATGACCCAGGGCTTTCACATTGAGCCTGCAGGCCTGCTTTATGAAAACTCCATCCGGCACATCACTCCTTCTACCGGCTGGTGGGACGATATTCCAACCCTGTTTCCTTCTGCAGGCGATATTCCTTTTGATTTATTTTCGGCTGTCTTTTACCTCGTATCCCGCTATGAGGAATATCTTCCTTTCCGGGCCGATGAACATCAAAGATTTCCGGCTGCAGAGAGTTTTCTCTTTCGCCACCATCTGCTGGACAGGCCACTGGTCAACCTGTGGGTAAAAAAACTCTCCCTGCTTTTGCATCAACAGCATCCGGGACTTACCCGGCCTCTCCGTTTTGCCCACATCCTCACCATCGACATGGATGTCCCTTTCAAATATCTTCATAAAGGTTTTTTGAGAACCGCAGGAGGACTGGCAAAGGATGCCCTCAGGGGTAATTTCAGAGAATGGCAAGAAAGGTTTAACGTGTGGAAAGGAAAACAAGATCCTTTTGATGTGATGGATTTCATTGCCACCGTTTGCCATGAGCAACATTTTTCTCCTCTGGTATTCATCCCTTCAGGAAACAGGGGAACATACGATAAGAACCTTCCTGTTTCTCATCCGGCCATGCAACGGGTCATCAAAGAAATCAACCGGTTTGGCCGGTGCGGACTTCATCCTTCCTATCATGCCGCCTTTTGTAAAGACCTCCTCCGGAAAGAAAAATTTTCTCTTGAAAACATTGCAGGATACCCAATATACCAAAGCCGGCAACATTATCTGAGGGTGCGTTTTCCCGACACCTACCGACTTTTGGAAGAGGTAGGAATAAAAGAAGATTATTCCCTCGGTTTTCATGACCATCCAGGCTTCAGGGCAGGAATTGCTTTTCCTTTTTATTTTTATGACTTGTGCAGGGAAACAAAAACCTCACTCCGAATATATCCGCTCATGGCCATGGATCGCACCTTCATCCGTTATTTGCAACACACACCCCGGCAAATGGTTGTTTATGTTCAGCAACTGGTGGAAACATTGCAGTATACCGGAGGTATCCTCACAACACTCTTTCATAATGATGTCCTTTCCCTGCCTGAATGGAAAATGGCATTCGAAAAAACGCTTGCGTTGTAATCCATTATTCCAATTTCCGGTAATAATAAAAAGAAGAGGCTGAATCTTTTTCCGGATGAAAAATGTGGATCAGATCTTTTAGAATCAGCTGTGGTTTCATTACGCCCGATTCCCAGTAATCGTTTCCGCCGCCTGGCAGTACCCTTGCATTGTTGTTATATATGTTTCCCTGTTGAAACACTTTCAAGGAAGCCAGTCGTTTTTCTACGGCCAGAATATCTTTGCGGGATCCTGCTGCTCCGGCATTGATCCAGACATCGGCCCCGGCAGCCCTGGCTATCACAGCTTCAATTGTCAAAGGCAAGGCCTCATGAGTTTCCAGATCTTTCCACAAATAATCGCCACCGGCATCTTCAATCAACCGTGCTGCATACGATTGCCCTCCTGCCATGTACCATATTCCGTTCCATGGCAAGCCATACAACACCCTGGGCCGTTGCGTTATGCCAGCCACACATTGCTTCAACCGGAAGTACTCCACAGCCACCGTATCAAAAATCTGTCTTGCCTGTTCACAGGCATCATAAAACATGGACATAAAAAGGATCCATTCAGCTTTTCCGAGCGGAGTATTTTCAAGAAATTCAGCATTAAAAACAACCACAAAACCCAGTTCAGAAAGTTTTTTGACAAAAGGAACAGCTTCATTCCCCACTCCATACACAAAAATGACATCGGGTTTAATGCTCATCAGCAATTCATAATTCATGTTGCCGGGATAACCTACATCCACTGCCTTTCCCTGCCGGATGTTATGCTGCACTGTCTGATTACACACGAGATGACTGCCGGAAACACCTACGATGCTGCCGCTTTTCCCAAGTGCATCAATCATGGCAATGTGTGTCGTGGAAAAACATACCACCCGCGTAACAGGGACCTTGATCACCGGATAAGCCGGATTGTTTATATTCTCCGGATGCCGGCTCAGCAGGTAATTCAGCACCACCCCCCGTGCTCCCTGCCAGGGATTATACACCTGCAAATGATCATAAGAAGGATAACGAATAATGCTGAATCCCTTTGCGTATCGGACAGGAAAGGTATCTCCTCCTGCAACCTTAGAAACAAAAGAATCTGTGTGTTTACATGCTGCCAATCCCAGAAGGATCAGAACAATAAAAGCATTTCTCATAACGAAGGGGTAATTATTACCTTCGACACTCCTGTCCATGACTTTCCTGTTACCTGTATAATGAAAATACCTTCTTCTGCAAACTTAACCTGATGTTCGCGGCACAAAGGGGGAATCTGTTCGTGCCACACCACTTCACCTGCAAGGGAATAAAGGGTAAGCGACACAGGCTCTGCCAATCCTTCCGGAAGCACTACCGTAAATGCGCCGGAAGAAGGATTGGGATAACAAATCAGGCGGTCAGAATTGCTGTATTCGTTTTTCTGACGCAGAGGAGGGAAAGCATTGGGAGGTAGGGAATCACAAAAGACAGGACAGATGAGATAAGAAAGGCCAAACGTTCCTCCGCTAAACGAAAGAACAGATTGCCATTGGTTGTTCTCATATACATAAGCGGTATTGTCTTTGTTGCCGGTAAGTCTCCGGGGACTTGAGAAGACGGCAAAAGTATCCAAAGGGGTATTATAAAAAATTTCAAAACCCACAAACAACAACCCTTTATGAAAAAGTGTTTTGGTTAAAGGCACAACATATCTTTTATTTTCCTGCATCTGATTCATAAATACCATGGCCGAAAACAGTTGTGCTGCCGGCAAGCTGTCCTGTCCGCTTTGCCACAAATACACCTGGATGACCGATGTGCTTCCTGCGTATTTGTTCTTTGCCACTTCAAGAGCAATGCCTGTAATGGCTGCCGAATCCGTGAGGTTAAAAAGCTCGGCGTAACGGGTAATGTGCTGGGCATTTGTTCCCGACCAGTATCCCCAGCCGGCATAATCAATCAGCGAAGGTGATTCCCCTGTACTCAGATGAGACACGGTATCGCAACTTTGCCGGTATTTTTCATAAGGGTCCATGCCATTGAGGGTTTTATACCCCACCGACAAGGGATCCAGCCAGTATTTCAGCTGGGTGGAAGAAGAAGGGTAATCAGCCCACGAATGACTGATCATGGCAAAAAAATCTGCACAATTAATGAGGCATCCACACGAAGATGTTCCTCCCGATAGATCTCCGATGATCCGGTGGTTCTGATTAAATAAAGCGGCTCCGGAAGAACCACCTTCGGTTGCTCCATAGTCCCACCGGTTTACCTTCCAGTGAGTATAGGCATCATAGCCCCCTGTAGTAAAATTGGCAATCACCGGAGCTTTATTGTCGCCACTGATTTTTTTTACATCCCCCGAAGGATGATGAATCGTTACCACACTCGTATGTCCCGATGTATTGATGTCCCATCCTGCATAATACGGATAATAGGAAAAGGGAGGACGTTGATTCATTTCCGTGAGTGAAAAGTCCAGATGTGAGGTAGTGGCTTTCAATACCGCCCCCGA
>Ga0123519_10011133_pt1 | contig 13316 bp, 7 predicted proteins | sample YelNatPaOPRAMG02_FD_87396 | JGI IMG/M metagenome (GOLD analysis project Ga0123519, IMG submission 87396) | Hot spring microbial communities from Yellowstone National Park - Yellowstone National Park OP-RAMG-02 (version 2) | ecosystem: Environmental > Aquatic > Thermal springs > Hot (42-90C) ...
CCGACTTGTCCGCATCCACGGTCACCGTCGCCGGGTTCTCCGCACCCGACAGGTCGCCCGACCAGCCGGCCAACTCGTAACACGCCTCCGGCACCGCCTCCAGCCTCACCTCCGACCCCCAGGCGAACGTGCCCGACCACGGCAGTGACTGAACGACACCCTCCACCCGCACCGCACCGTGGGCCCCGGAGATCGATAGGGTGTTCTCGGCGGGCTCGCCGCGGACCACAACGTCGTCTACGTAGCCGTAGTCAGTGTTCTGATTCCCGTTGATGCAGAACCGGAGTGCAAAGCTGGAGTTGTTGGCTGCTGCGCTCGGCAGCGTGTACTCGAAGTAGTGGAGCTTCCCATCCTCCTCGGGGTCTCCATCGCTGATCTGCTTTAGCAGCACCCAGCCGGCGCCACCGGACCAGAGTGCTTGCACGTCCTCGCCGGGTCCGTCGAGACTGGATGCGCCCAGGTAGAACGAGACCGTGATGGCCTCGTAACCCACCGTGGAGATCCCGCGCTCCATGCTGCCGGCCTGGCGCAGCCGCACACTGCGCACGCCGTTCTTGGGCGTGCCCGTATAGGAGTTCACAATCGGCGCGGTCGTCCAGCCCGCTATGCCGCCATCAAAGTTGTCGCTGAAGAGCACTGCCGGGTCGGCGTTGGCTATAGCCGCCAAGCCGAGAACCGCCGCCAAAATGAGGCCCAGCGCCACAGTGACTCTGGCCAGCCGGCCTCCTCCCTCCGTCTTGTCCGTCATGCTTGCCTCGCTCGCGCCGCACCGCTGCGTCAGCCAAGAGTCGCGAACGAAGTGAAAGCCTCAGCGGTCGCCACCGGGGTACCAGAGTCGCCATGGGCGAGGCCGCCTGCCTCACGCGAGCCATTCCGGCAGATCGGCCCGCGGCGAATCGCCGCGCCCGGGGTCTGCCGCCTGCTCTCGCTCGCTGTGTTCTGAGCTCCGCAGCCGTCATGTCTTTCTCATGACTCGGCCTGAAAAGTGAAAGACCCGTGCTGAAAGCCCCAGGCCGTTCAGCACGGGTCTAAGCGAGCGCAAGCTGGCTGTAACCAGGCCGTAGCGGTGGAGCCTTCGAGGACATCGCCCGGAACCTCCGGGGAGATGCCCAAGCACTGTCCTTCGGCGGCCTGGCAATCGTGGCTACGTGGGTAGCCGTAGATCCATGGCTTTGCGTCCCCGCCTTTCGGCGGGTTTGCCTTTTCGGGACCCTCTCTACTTGCTCAAAGAGCAACGACCACGGGCGGGGTGCTTCCCCAGCCCCTGGTCGGTTTGCTAAGCCGTGTGTTCCACAAGATGCCGGGCGATTTGAGATGGGGTGTGAAGGTCGCTTGCTCAGAATCCGCCCATGCCTGCAGCCGGCGCTGGAAGGCGCCTGGCGGCCTTCTGTGGGGCCGTGGCAGCCACGCCGCCGCAAGCCCGTTTACCGGGAAGCGGGAGGACCGCACATTGGCCCAATGAGTCGCCCCGCGCCCGTCGAAGATACAGCAGGGAGTGCGGGAAGCAGGAGCACAGCGCCATGCCAATCGCAGACACAGGCTTGCCCAAGCGGCGACTGGGGAAGACCAATCTCATGGTCACGGTGATCGGGTTTGGAGGGATCCCCATCCAGCGCGAATCGGAAGAAGACGCTATTGCCACCGTTCGGCGCGCCTTCGACCTCGGCGTGAACTTCTTCGACACGGCGCGCGGCTACACGACCTCCGAGGAATGGATCGGGAAGGCGCTGGAGGGCCGGGACTACATCATCGCCACTAAATCCGGCCGGCGCGAGGGTAAGGCGATCCTCGAGGACGTGGACCAGTCCCTCGCCGAGCTGCGCCGCGATCACATCGATCTCTACCAGCTCCACGGGGTCAACGACGATGACCAACTCGCGCAGGTGCTGGCCCCGGGCGGGGCGCTGGAGGGCTTGATGAAGGCCCGCGAGGCGGGCAAGATCTCACACATCGGCATCACGGGACATCGACGCGAGACGCTGGTGAGGGCCGTGCGGGAGTGCGGCGAGTTCGCGACCGTGCAGGTGCCGTTCAACCTGGTCGAAGACGATATCCGCGAGACGCTGCTGCCGCTCTGCGCGGAGCGGGACGTGGGCGTCATCGCGATGAAGCCCGTGGGCGGCGGAAACTTCACAAACGCGCCCCTGGCGATCAAGTGGTGCCTGACGCAGCCGATCACGGTCGCCATCCCGGGCATGCAGACGGTTAAGGAGGTGGAGCAGGACGTGCCGGCCGGCCTTGGCGAGGTCGAGCTTACGCCGGAGGAGCGGGCGGAGTGCGAACGGATGCAGAGCGAGCTTGATCGACGGACCTGCCGCCGCTGCCGCTACTGTGAGCCGTGCCCCCAGGGCGTTCAGATTGGCATGCTTCTCCACGGCCGCACGATCGTCCGGCGCATGGGCGCGGCGCGGTTCCGAGAGTGGGGGGCGGCCGAGATCATCGCGAGCGCGCAGGCCTGCGTCGAGTGCGGGGAGTGCGTCCGCAAGTGCCCCTACGGGCTACCGATCCCCGAGCTCATCCGCGAGGCCGTTGCCTTCTATCGGACGATCCCGGAGCTGACGGGCGGCTGAGGCGGCCGCACTGGCGCGGCGCCGCTGCACCGTGGGCCGAGGTCCACAGGCGGATCGGCGCGCCCGGCCAGGGCCGACCGGCGGCGGGCGGCGTTCATCCGCCACACCGCGGCCGGTCGGCCGGCCGTCACCAGGAGCTGTAAGGAGTCCCGTCGGTGCTCCGCAGATTGCTGCTGCTGTGAACGGCTCCGGTTGAGTTGTCGTAGGCCCAGTCGGCGGCACCGGTGAATGGGTCGGGCGGAAGCTCGCCAGAGGCCGTGTGGAGATAGGGGCCGTCGTAGGCTGTCCGGTCCACGCAACCGCCGCGGCCGTCGAAGTCCGCGCTTATGTCGGCGCCGCTCTTGGCCATGATGTCCGAAAGTGCCGGCGGCCAGGCGGCCATCGCCGCCTCGAAGCGCTCCACCGCGTCCCGGATCTGCTTCAGGTTGCCCCGCAGCTGCGCCTCCTTGGCCCGCCGGGCGGCGGCCATGATGCGCGGAATCACGATCATCGCCATGATCGCGATGACCGTAATGACTATGAGCACCTCAACCAGAGTGAAGGCCCGGCGACGACGGGACGTCGCGCCGAAGGTCATCACCTCAATTGCCTCCTCATGTGCCTCGCCGGAAAACGGGCAAGGCCTGCGCACGGCAGCCGCGCTCCTTGCGAGCAGCCGCGATGCGCCGTGGGCGCCAGCAACGTCACTGTCGCCCAACAGGTCTATTCCATATCCGCGGCCGCACTAGCAGGCGACATGCGCGCGGACCGTCGCCTGCCCCCGCAGCAAGGAACTGGGCCCTTCGGCGCGGAATGAGTGAGCGGCCGCGGGCCAGGAGTCTGGCGGAGATGGCGGATACGGGCTTCCACGCGTGGGTCGAGCTGATCCTCGGCGAGATTCAGGCGGTGCTGCCGGGAATACGGGCGGACGAGGTGCAGGCCCTTGAGGATGCGATCCTACAGGCGCGGGCCGTCTTCGTCACAGGGGAGGGGCGCTCCGGGCTCCTCGGACGGTGCTTCGCGATGCGCCTGATGCACCTAGGCCGCCAGGCCCATGTCGTGGGCGAGAGCGTGACGCCGGCGCTGCGTCCAGGCGACCTGCTGGTGGCCATATCTGGCTCCGGCGAGACCGACACCACTGTCAGCCGCGCCAGAGCTGCGGTCAGGATCGGCGGCCGCGTGGCGGCTGTGACCGCGTCGCCGGAATCGGCGCTCGCCCGCGTGGCGGGGCTGCGCGTGGTGATCCCGGCGCCGCCTGCAAGCGGATCGGCTCAGTACGGCCGGTCGCTGTTCGAGCAGTGCTGCTTCCTCATGCTCGAGGCGGTCGTGCTGGATCTGCAGCACCGCCTCGGCTGTGCGGCCGACGACATGCAGGCGCGGCACGCGACGGTCGAGTAGCTAGCCGCCGGATCGCCGCGTCAGGCGAACTGCGGCAGGTACTCGGCCTGCTGTTTCAGCATCTCGTCAAGGACGCGTTCGGCGGTGCAGACGCTGTCGATCACCGGATCGAGGAGCATCGCCTGAAGAGCGAGCCTCCGGTCGCCCCTGACAGCGGCCTCGACGGTCAGCTCCATCTGTTCGATATCGCGGCGGCAGGACGCCGCGAGGGGGGCGGGGAGGTCGCCGATGTGAATGAGCCGGATCCCGGAGCCATCGACAACCGCCGGCGCCTCCACGAATACGTCCCGAGGGAGGTTGCCGATGGCACCGCCGCTGAGCATGTTGACCGCGGGCATGCGCCGCAGCCTCGCCGCTTCGATCGAGTCGATGATGGGGAAGGCCAGCGTGTCGACCCACGACCGCGGGCTGAAGAACTCCCGCAGCCGAAGCTCCTGCTGCTCGCGCGGGCGGCCCGCGGGGAGCGCTGTGTCCGCGCCCCTTCCGAGCTGGTCGAAGTACGCCCACTGCTGCGGAGCGTCTCGCTGCCACTCGTCCAGCGGAGGCCCCTCCAGGCCACAGAACTCCCACGCGTACGGAAGATACTCGCCGATGTGGTCGTCGCCCGGCGAGGGGTAGTAGCCGTACACGTCGAGGAGCTTGCGCGACAGCGGCTCGAAGTCGGGGGGCTGGCTCGCCAGCTTGTCTTTGATGGCGGGATATAGGTCCTCACCCGTGGCCTTCAGCCGCAGGTCGAGAATCCAGGTGAAGTGATTGGTCCCTGCCGCGGTCGCCTCGAGGTCGTCGCACTCGTATCCCAGCAGCTCGGCGAAGCGCGCCTGGACGATCTCCACCCCGTGACACAGCCCGATAATCTGTCCGCAGGCGGAATACCGGCGCATGGCCAGGCAGACGCGATTCAGGGGGTTGGATTCGACCAGCAGCATCGCGCGAGGGCACACGGCCGCGGCCTCGCGGGCGATGTCGACGTGCACCGGGATCTGGCGCAGCGAGTGGAAGAGGCCGCCCGGACCTCCCAGTTCCCCCATGACCTGGCGAACCCCCAGCCGCACGGGGGTCTGGAAATCCTGCTTCCAGAGCGCGTATCGGTCGACCTCCACGGACACCACCACGTAATCAGCGCCGCGCAACGCCTCCTTGCGATCGGTCGTGGCCTGCACGACGGCCGGCCTGCCGGCGCGCTCGAACAGCCGGCGCGCCAAGCGGTCCATCACGGCAAGGCGCTCGGCATCGATGTCCATCAGGCGCAGCGTAAGCGCGCCGAGGTCCGGGTGGTTGATGACGTCGCGCAGGACCTTCGGGGTGAAGGTGAGGCTGCCGGCACCGATGACGACGATCGTCGGGCTGCTCTTCATGCGCAAACCCCCTCCCGGCGGCCAGCCCCCGCGGGCTGCCGTATCTCGCACGCCGTCAGGGGTTCGGCGGCCGCCCAGGCTCCACCTGTTGGGCACTGTCGTGTTGCGAGGCGGGGACGGCGGCACGTGGGTAACCTGACAATGCAGTACGGCCGTGGTATAATCAGCGCGAGGGAGATCGGAGTCCGATCTCCCTTGGTTCAGGGGAGATATGTCGTTATTCTCTGCGATCTTTGATTCCACGCGGCGAGACCTGAAGCGGGCACGCGCCCTGGTCGAACGCATCAACGCGCTTGGCCCGGAGATGCAGCGGCTTACCGACGAGCAGATGGCGGCCAAGACGGCGGAGTTTCGCGACCGGCTGGCGCATGGAGAGACGCTCGACGACCTGCTCGTCGAGGCCTACGCGCTGGTGCGCGAGGCCACGTGGCGTGTCCTGGGTCACCGCCAGGTGCGCTTCCTGGTGTTCCGCGAGGGGCGGATCACCCCCGAGGAGGCCATCGTCACCCTTGAGGAGGCAGACCGCTACGAAGAGCGCTTGCGGGCCGAGGGGGTTCGGTACGAGCGCGAGCGGTACATGGCGCACTTCGACGTCCAGATGATCGGGGCCATCGTGCTGCACTGGGGCCGCGTCGCCGAGATGCGAACCGGGGAGGGCAAGACCCAGGTTGCCGTGCCTGCCCTCTACCTGAACGCACTGGAGGGAAAGGGCGCCCACCTACTCACCCACAACGACTACCTGGCCAAGCGTGACCGTGACTGGATGGCGCCGATCTTCGAGCTGCTCGGGATGACGGTCGGGGTGATCCAGCACGACATGTATGCCGAGGACCGTCAGGCCGCCTATGCGTGCGATGTCACGTATGCCACTAACTCCGAGGTCGGTTTCGACTATCTGCGCGACAACACCGTCGATTACGCGGACTGGCTCGTGCTGCGCGACCTGCACTACGCCATCGTCGACGAGGCGGACAGCCTTCTGATCGACGAGGCCCGCACTCCGCTCATTCTCGCCGGCCCGGGCACCAAGCCGACGGAGCTGTACCGTCGCGTGGACCGCGTGATCCCGCGCCTGACGCGGGACACCGACTACATTGTGGACGAGAAGGGAAAGAGCGCGGCTCTCACCGAGGAGGGCATCCGCAAGGTGGAGGGCCTGCTGGGCGTCTCCAACATCACAGATCCCGAGAACATCGAGCTGTTCCAGCACGTGAACGCGGCCCTGCGGGCACACGCCTGCTACCGCCGCGACGTCGACTACGTGGTGCGAGACGGCAAAGTAATCATCGTCGACGAGTTCACCGGTCGGCTCATGTACGGGCGGCGGTACTCGGAGGGATTGCACCAAGCGATCGAGGCGAAGGAGAAGGTGCAGATCGAGCGGGAGAATGTCACGACCGCGACGATCACCCACCAGAACTTCTTCCGGCTCTACAAGAAGCTGGCCGGCATGACCGGCACTGCCAAGACCGAAGAGGCGGAGTTCATCAAGGTCTACGGAATGCCGGTCGTCGTGATTCCCACCCATCGGCCGATGATCCGCATCGATCACCCCGACGTGATCTACAAGACCCAGGAGGCGAAGTACCACGGCATCACGGCCGAGATTCTGCAGATGCACAGCCTCGGGCGGCCCACACTGGTGGGCACGCGGTCGATCGAAGTGTCGGAGCGCCTGAGCGAACGCCTCAAGCCGGAACGCCTCCAGCTCTTCGCGCAGCTCCTGCTGCTGGAGGACGCCCTGAACCACGCCGAGAACGTGGACGAGCCACGCCGTCGAGAGCTAACGCGCGCGCTGCGGACGCGGCTCGCTGATGTAGAGCGCGAGGTCAAGCACCTTCAGGCCGCCGTCGAGCGGTTCGACCAGAGCCCCATGCGAATCGCGCAGCCCGAGGAGCAGCGGCAGATCGAGCATCGCCTCGCGCGGCGGGCACGCTTCGCCGAGACGATCCAGGGCCTGCTGCGGCAGCTTGAGGGCAACGAGAGCATCGGCAAGGGGGAGCTTCAGAAGATCGCCGAGGTGCTCTGCTACCAGCCGCTCGAGGAGATCCCGATGGGCCGGGCATCGGCCCTGCTGCGCTCCTTCGGCGTTGATCCCGACGTGACCAGGCCGGAGAGCGCGCGCCGCCTTGCCGAGCTGATAAACCTGGGGGCCGAGCGGGCGGCGCAGCTCGCCGAGGTGCTGGAGCGCGGGGTTCCACACCGAGTCCTGAACGCGAAGTACCACGAGATGGAGGCGCACATCATTGCGCAGGCCGGCCGGCCCGGCGCGATGACGATTGCGACGAACATGGCCGGCCGCGGCGTCGACATCCTCCTGGGCGGCAACCCCCAGGAGATGGCCCAGGAGATCTTGCGCCGCGATGGGATAGAGCCGGAGCACGCGACGGAGGAACAGAGGGCGGCCGCACTCCGGGAGGCCAAGGAGACGTGCGCTCGCGCGAGGGAGCAGGTGGTCGCGCTGGGCGGCCTGCACATTCTGGGCACCGAGCGCCACGAGAGCCGACGCATCGACAACCAGCTCCGCGGCCGGGCCGGCCGACAGGGGGATCCGGGGTCATCCCGCTTCTATGTGTCCTTCGAGGACGAGCTGATGCGGCTGTTCGGCCCCGAGCGCCTCGACTTCTTCCTGAGCAAGTGGCCGGAGAGCGAGCCGATCGAGGCGCGGCTGACCACGCGGATGATCGAGAACGCGCAGAAGAAGGTCGAGGCCCACAACTTCGAGATTCGCAAGCACCGCCTGCAGTACGACGATGTGATGAACCACCAGCGCGCGCTTATCTACGAGCAGCGCAGGCGAGTGCTGCTTGGCGAGGACCTTCGGGACAGCATCATCTCTCACATGCGGGACTTCGTGGAGGCGCGCGCGAGGGAGTTCGCCAGCCCTGAGGTTCATCCCGAAGACTGGAGCTTCGAGGCGCTCCACCAGGCGCTTGCAGAGGTCTACCCGGTGCGCGTGCGCCCGGAGGCAATGCGGGAGTTTCGCCGCCACGAGGATCTCGTGCACGCGCTCCAGGAGGACATCATCGCGGCCTTCGAGCGCCGTGAGCAGGAGGCCGGGCCGCAGCAGATGCGAGAGCTGGAGCGCCTGGTGACACTGCGGGTGGTGAGCCAGCGCTGGATCGACCACCTCGCCGCGATGGAGGATCTCGAGGAGGGGATCGGGCTGCGCGGCTACTCGGGCGTGGACCCGCTCATCATCTACCGCAAAGAGAGCTACGAGTACTGGCAGAACCTGCTGGCGACGATCCGCGAGGACATCATCCGATACCTGTTCCGGGTGAAGATCGAGAAACAGGCCGCTCAGGAGCAGCGGGAGGCACTGGGGCTGGGCGCCACGCCCCAGGGGCAGCCGGTGGAGATGGGGGATGAGGACGGGATCGCGGCGGCGGCCGCCGCCGCGGGCGCCGCGACCGCGGTGAAGGCGCCGGCGCGGGAGGCCATGCCGCGGCGGCGGGCCGTGGAGCGAACCGGGAGGAAGGTCGGCCGCAATGACCCATGCCCGTGTGGCAGCGGGCTGAAGTACAAGAAGTGCTGCGGCCGGAAGGGCTAGGCAGCCGACCAGACCTTGCGGCCGAAGCGACCCGTCGTGGCTCTCTCTGCCTCACCAGTATTCTTTTTCGACCGCTCGTCGCGGCAGCCGCAGTCCACGACGCGGCGGACATTCCTGCACGACCGACCGGGCTGGCAGACGCATCGGGGGCGCGGGGACGTGGTATACTGACACGAGACTGAGGAGGTGATTTCGCGTGGCGGAATTGCGGGAGTTGCGGGAGCGCGCCGAGCGACTGCTCGAAGAGGCGCAGGAACTGAGGGATCGTCTTTGACCTCGCCAGGCGCGAGGCCGAGCTAGCGGAGCTGGAACAGCAGGCGGCAAGGCCCGATATCTGGCAGGACCCGGCCGCGGCCCAGCGGCTGCACGCGGACATCGCGCGGCGAAAGCGTGAGCTGGAGCCGGTGCAGGCCCTGCTCCGGCAGGCGGAGGACGCGGCTGTCCTGGCCGCGCTGGCCGAGGAGGAGAACTCGGCCGGCGACGCCCACGAGGTCGAGCAGGCCGTGGCGGCGGTGGCCCGCGCGCTCGCCGCGCAGCAGTCGGCGGCCCTGTTCTCCGGCGAGTACGACGACCACGACGCCATTCTGTCCATCAATGCCGGCGCCGGGGGAACTGAGTCCTGCGACTGGGCCGAGATGCTGGCGCGCATGTACGGGCGCTGGGCCGAGCAGCACGGGTTCCGCTTCGAGATGATCGACAGGACTCCGGGCGAGGAGGCCGGCATACGGAGCGCCACCTTCAGCGTCGCCGGCGACCACGCGTATGGCCGCCTGAAGGGCGAGCGCGGCGTCCACCGCCTGGTGCGCATCTCCCCGTTTGACTCGGCCAACCGCCGCCATACCTCCTTCGCCTCCGTGGACGTGATGCCGGAGGTCGAGGAGCGCGACCACGTCGACATCAACCCCGAGGACCTGAAGATCGACACCTTTCGCGCCGGCTCTGCCGGCGGTCAGCACGTCAACAAGACGGACTCCGCGGTGCGGATCACGCACCTGCCGACCGGCATCGTCGTCTCCTGCCAGAATGAACGGTCGCAGCACAAGAACCGGGCCGCGGCAATGCGGGTGCTGCTGGCGCGCCTGCTGCAGCGGGAGCGCGAGGAGCAGGAGAGAAGGCTGGCGGCCCTGCGCGGGGAGCAGACAGAGATCGCCTGGGGCCATCAGATACGTTCATATGTGCTACAACCGTACCAAATGGTGAAGGATCATCGTACCGGGTATGAAACAAGTGATGCGGAGGATGTTCTGAACGGCAACATCGATGAGTTCCTAGAGGCATACCTCCGCTGGGACCTGGAGCGCCGGTCGAGGGCCTCGGCATCCTAGGTTTCCAGGCGGCGGCCGCGGGTATATCAGGTCAGGAGCGGGCAAGCCCTGCCCCGCGCGGGCTGGGGCGGGACGGGGGGGTGGTCTGGGGTGTCTAAGGAGATGGCTGGGGGAGCGGGGATGGAAAGGTGAGAGGCCAATGAACCGGTGGCTGAGGACGGTGGCCATAGTTGGCGCGCCGCTGGCCGTTTTGCTGGTGGCCGGACCCGGGTGGTCCCAGGCCCTCGGCACGGCGGCGATCCCTCTGGACGCGCGGGAGCAGACAATCCGCGTTGAGGAGTCGACCATGGGAGACCTCGCCGCGGACGCGGTCCGGGTGGCGCTGAAGGCCGAAGTTGGCCTTGTGTTCGCCGGGGAGTTCCGCTCCCGCGTGATCCCGCCCGGCGACGTCACCCGTGAGGCGCTCGCGTCCGTCCTGCTGTACCCGCAGGAGCAGGTTGTCGTCGCCGCGGTCAGGGGTGACAAGCTCTTGGCGGCGCTCGAGGAGAGCCTCTCGAATCTGCCTCGCCCCAACGCGGGTTTTCTCCAGGTCTCCAACCTGAGGGTCGACTACCGGTCGGCCGCGCCTGCCGGGCAGCGGATCGCCTCGGTCGAGGTTGCGGGCCGTCCCCTGGAGCCGGCCAAGAACTACCGTGTGGCCATGCCCAAGTCGCTCGCCGAGGGGCAGATGGGCTACTTCAGGGTGTTCAAGGGGCTCAAGCTTGAGGGAACGGAGCCGCCGACAACCCTGATCGGCGCCCTGGTTTCGTACGTGACGGACGTCAAGACGGTGGACATCACGCCGGGGCAGCGAATCCGGGACCTGACGCCTCCCGACGCCAGGTGACATGGCAGCGCGCGCGGGGTGGGGGCATAGAAGCGGTCGGCGATGAGAGAGCGCAGGAGCATCAGGAGAATCGTCTGGTGGGTTCTGCGGCTGCTGAACCTATCGCTGATCTTCTGCGTCGCCGCGATCGGCGGGGTGGTGGTGGGGACCTACACGGGCATCGCGAAGGTCATTCCCCGCGCGCGGGAGCTGGGCGACATCCGCCCCGGGCTGGCATCGAAGGTCCTGTCGGCCGAGGGAGCGGTGCTGGCTACCGTGTCCACCCAGAACCGCGAGTTCGTCCCCCTCGAGGAGATACCCCAGCAGCTTCATGACGCGGTGGTCGCCACCGAGGACCGCGACTTCTACCGGCACATCGGGATCAACCCCCGGGCCATCATCCGCGCCGCGCTCCAGGACGTGATCTCGATGGAGCGTCGCCAGGGGGCGAGCACGATCACCCAGCAGCTTGCCCGCGACGTATATCTAACGCAGAGCAAGACGATGGCCCGGAAGCTTGCGGAGGCGGTGCTTGCGATCCAGCTCGAGCGGGCCTATACGAAGCCGGAGATCATGGAGCTCTACCTCAACCAGATCTATTTCGGGGAGGGTGCCTACGGCGTTCAGGTTGCTGCCAAGACGTATTTCGGCAAGCGCGTGAAGGACCTGACGCTCGCGGAGTGCGCGCTGCTGGCGGGGCTGCCCAAGCGGCCCGAGTACTACTCACCGTTCAAGGATGAGCAGCGGGCCAAGGAGCGGCGCAACCTCGTGCTGAGCCTGATGCTAGAGCAGGGCTTCATCACGCGCGAGCAGTACGACAAGGCGCGCGAGGAGCCGCTCAGGTTGCGGGCGGAGCGCAGGCCCCTGGGCCTGAGCAGCTACGAGGCCCCCTACTTCACCAACTACGTGCTGCGGCGGGTGGCCGCGAAGTACGGGGCGCAAGCCCTCTACCAGGGCGGCCTGACGATCCACACGACGCTAAACCTGGAGATGCAGCGCGCCGCCGAAGAGGCGGTCAAGTGGGGGCTTGCGACAGCGAAGGCGCGGCACTACTACGTGGATCAGGCGGCCCTGGTGGCCGTCGACGTCCGGACCGGGGCCGTGAAGGCGATGGTCGGCGGGGCGGATTGGAGCAAGAGCCAGTACAACCGGGCGGTGCAGGGAGGCCGGCAGGCGGGGTCGGCGTTCAAGCCCTTCGTGTACGCAGCGGCTCTGGAGCAGGGGTATACGCCGGACAGCATGGTGAACGACGCGCCGATTTCCTTCCCCGGCCGGGCCGGCGCGACCTGGTCGCCGAAGAACTACGACGGCAAGTACCACGGTCCGGTGACGTTCCGGACGGCGCTGGCGAAGTCGCTCAACGTATGCGCGGTCCGGGTGGCCGATCGGATCGGCATAGGGGCGGTGATCGACGTCGCCGAGCGGATGGGAATCTACCACCAGATGGAGAGCTACCTGCCGCTTGCCATTGGCTACTGTGACGTGAGCCCGCTGGAGATGGCGTCGGCGTACGCGGTGTTCGCGAACCACGGCATGCGAACCGACCCCTATGTCGTCGAGAAGATCATCGATGCCCGGGGACGGCTGATCGAGCAGCACTCGGTGACCACCTGGCGCGCGCTGGACCGTCAGGTGGCGGACCAGATGCGCGACATGCTGCGCTCGGTGGTCACCAGCGGAACAGGCGCGGTCATCAACCGGCAGGTGCCCTTCCCGGCCATGGGCAAGACGGGAACCTCGAACGACTACAAGGACGCCTGGTTCGTGGGGTTCAGCGATGATCTGTGCGCCGCCGTGTGGATGGGGAACGACGAGTTCAAGAGCACGGCGTACAAGGGCAATCCTCATGGCAAGGGAATCTCGGGCGCAACGATACCCGCACCGGTGTGGGCGCGGTTCATGGCGAAGGCGCAGCCCCTGATGGCCTCGGTCGGGAAGCAGGAGCGGACCGCGCGCATCGTCGAGATCCGTCCCACCGACCAGGGTGTCGGAAAGACGCCCAGGCCGGGTGACGAGCCGGAGCCGCCCGCAGGCCCAGAGGGCGGGTCGGCGTCGGAGCAGACCTCGGGCGAGCAGATTGTCACGAGAGTGATCTGTCCGACCTCGGGGCTGCTGGCGGGGCCATACTGCCCGCCGGGCGTCGAGGTGACCTATGACCTCAGTTCGGGAGCTGTCCCGCCGACCAAGGTCTGCGACGTTCACACGAGCCCGGAGCCGGGAGCGCCAGAGGCGGGGCAGCAGCCGCGGCCGCCCGCTCCACCGCGGCGGCCCGCGAGCTCGAAGAAAGTCACTCTGTCGATATGCAGAATCACGGGCAAGCTTGCCACGCCG
>Ga0123519_10011135_pt1 | contig 13316 bp, 8 predicted proteins | sample YelNatPaOPRAMG02_FD_87396 | JGI IMG/M metagenome (GOLD analysis project Ga0123519, IMG submission 87396) | Hot spring microbial communities from Yellowstone National Park - Yellowstone National Park OP-RAMG-02 (version 2) | ecosystem: Environmental > Aquatic > Thermal springs > Hot (42-90C) ...
CCACTGTTTCCCATTTTTTTATTTTCCCTCTTTTTTAAAGATAGGAGATTTTATTTATGTAAAAAAAAGTAAAGCAAAAAAATTTACTTTATATTTTATAAAAACCTGCTATCACTGAGGGATTACTAATTGTGCGGCTCCCTCAGTAACGTTAGGTTTTTCCAAAATATAAGTAGATTTAAATAAAATCAGTACGTTTGGGAACTATATTCCTGAGATCTGTTATTAAAATTCAAGTTGGGATTTCAAGTGCTTTCCCCCTCTCCCTTTGATGAGCCTATGCAAAAAACATAAAATTTGATATTTTAATTTTTTCTATTTTTATTTTTTTCTTATTTTTTAATCATTTTTGTACACCAGTTTTTTGTTTTTTATGTTTTTTTCTATTTTTTGCACAAGCTCTTGATAGGAGGGGGTGAAAGAATGCAAGTGGCAACTTGATTGCAATCGCCCCCTCTCTCCTTGCCTCTCTCCCACAAACTGGCGGGAGAGAGGGAAAAAATCAAATCCCTCTATATCTCCCTTTAGAAAAGGGAGAAAATTAAGGAAGAAAAATTTTTTTAATTCCCCTCTTTTTTAAGGAGGGATCAGGGGAGATTTTATGCAAAAAAAGAAAAGCAAAGAGATAAATCCTCCTGTGTCTCCCTTTAGAAAAGGGAGAAATTAAAAAACTAAAAAATTGCTCTGCTGACATGTTTTTATACCCAGTTGCCTGTTAGTATATAAAAATCACAAAAAAAAATTGAATGTGCTGCCTGACTATGAGTAACTTGTGAGTAATATTTAGCTTTAAAAAGTGAGAAAGATTTAAAAGGTTGTTGAAATTTTATTACTGCAAAAAAAGTAAAAGAAAAAATTTATTTTATATTTTATCTACCATCACTGAAGGGTTTCTAAAAATTAATTAATTCTGTCGCTATTTTGTGGAGTTGCCCTTATTATTGAAAATTTTAATTTTTTAATTTCTCTTTCACCAGTTTCTTTTTTACCTTCTATTATAATAACATAAACTCCATTGCTTACCATAGTCCCCGCAGATGTTTTTAAATCCCATTCTGCAATCCCTTTATCTAAATCAGTTCTTATTTTTCTTACTAAATCGCCATTAATATTATATATTCTAATATCAACTGTTCCACGACCTGAATTTTTCCATTCTATTTTTGCTTTACTTAATGCATTGCTTAATTTATATGGATTTGGATAAATTTTAGTATAGCCCAGAACCTCCCCTTTCCCTTCGCTAATTATTGAAACTGTTTTTGAAGCTATTACTTTATAACCCTGTTCTGTTTTTACTTCAACTTGAATTTCGTATGTTCCACTTGATACCATCTGTCCCTGTGAATTTAAACCATCCCATATTATTGACTGTCCCTCTGCATATCCAATTTCAACAATTTTCGAATCCTTACCAACATACAAAACATCATCTACATTCAATTTAACATTACTTAGTGGTATATTTGCATTTTCCATTCTTCTTACAATTTCTCCTGCTGAATTATAAATCGTTACTCTTGTATACTGCTCGCTCTTTACTAACATCACATCCTTTATAACAACATCTGAATGCCCAAAACCATCCTGGGTTGTAAATTTTATGTAGTAAACTCCATTTCCTATTTCTTGCCCATTATTATTATATCCGTCCCATTCAAATTCAATAAAACCATTTTCTCTCTGTTCAGGTGTTTCAAGGTTCGGTATTCTAATTTTTAAAGAACCTTCTGCTGGATTAAAAGTTCTATTCCAGTCATTTGTTTCAATTCCATTTAAAACCAGTAAAACATCGGGATTCATTCTATCTGAAATTCTGGTTTCTGCTAATACCCTGACTTTTTCTCCTGCTTCATTATATACTTCTATTGTAAGTATATACGGGAATGGTGGTAAAGTCATTGTTATGGTCGGTGTATTTGTAACTGTTGGCGTATCTGTTGGAGTAAATGTATTTGTTGCTGTGGGTGTATTTGTAGATGTATAGGTACTCGTAAAAGTTAAAGTATTCGTATTTGTCCATGTTGGAGTATTTGTGTTTGTTGGTGTATTCGTATCTGTCGGTGTATTTGTATTTGTTCTCGTATTTGTTGGGGTATTTGTATTTGTTACTGTATAAGTACTTGTAGGCGTATTTGTATTGGTAAAAGTATTTGTATTTGTCGGCGTATTCGTATTTGTTGGTGTATATGTATTTGTTCTTGTATTTGTTGGTGTATTTGTATTCGTGCTTGTTGGAAGATTGGTATTTGTATTCGTAGGTGTATTTGTCAGCGTATTCGTATCTGTCGGTGTATTTGTATTTGTTCTTGTATTTGTTGGTGTATTTGTATTTGTCACTGTATAAGTATTTGTAGGCGTATTTGTATTGGTAAAAGTATTTGTATTTGTCGGTGTATTCGTATTTGTCCATGTTGGCGGCGGCGTTCCTGTTGGTGTATTTGTATTTGTCGGTGTATTTGTTGCCGTATTTGTTCGCGTATTTGTTACTGTATTCGTTGGTGTGTTTGTTGCCGTGTTTGTTGGTGTTGAAGTATCAGTTGGCGTATTGGTATTCGTATTTGTCGGCGTATTTGTCCGTGTATTTGTTACTGTATTTGTTGGCGTGTTTGTTCGCGTATTTGTTGGCGTGCTTGTATCTGTTGGAGTATTCGTACTTGTATATGTATTTGTGTTTGTTGGTGTATTTGTATTTGTCCATGTTGGCGGCGGCGTTCCTGTTGGTGTATTTGTATTTGTCGGTGTATTTGTTGCCGTATTTGTTCGCGTATTTGTTACTGTATTCGTTGGTGTGTTTGTTGCCGTATTTGTTGGTGTATTGGTGCTTGTCGGCGTATTTGTTGCTGTATTTGTATTTGTGTTTGTCGGTGTATTCGTATTTGTTGGCGTATTTGTCCTCGTGTTTGTCGGTGTATTCGTTATCGTATTTGTCGGGGTATTCGTATTAGTCGGTGTATTCGTATTTGTTGGCGTATTTGTCCTCGTGTTTGTCGGCGTATTTGTTGCCGTATTTGTATTCGTGTTTGTCGGTGTATTCGTTATCGTATTTGTCGGGGTATTCGTATTAGTCGGCGTATTCGTATTCGTTGGCGTATTTGTCCTCGTGTTTGTCGGCGTATTTGTTGCCGTATTTGTATTCGTGTTTGTTGGCGTATTTGTTATTGTATTTGTCGGTGTATATGTATTCGTTGGCGTATTTGTCCTCGTGTTTGTCGGCGTATTTGTTGCTGTATTTGTTGGCGTATTCGTTCTTGTAAAAGTTGCAGTATTAGTATTTGTATTTGTTGGCGTATTTGTGGGTGATAACAAAATAACAACTGTTGCAACACTTGTTGCCCCATGTGTTTCTTGTGCTATATTCAAAACATATGGCGGAGTATTTGTCGGTGTTGGTGAAGGTATTGCACAGGGTTCAACTCCTGTATTAGGATCAAGAGTGCCACTTGTATCAAGCCATTCCTGTTCCAGCACTCCATTTACATAAATTGCAAAATATCTATCTTCGTGGTATGTTGAACTCCCGAGTTTTGAATAATCATTGCAACCATCGTCCATAGGATTCAACCAGCTTCCTCTTGATATTGCTCCATCCATACTATTTGCATAGCCACCATTTGCCGGTATATTATATGAACTTGTAAAACTCATTGTTGCCACATAATTCGCCCATCTACCAGCTGAATCCTGACACAAAGGAATTTGCTGTATATTAAAGCTTACACTATTATAACCCGTCAAATAATTACCATTTGAATCTCTTATTTCACCACCATAAAATCCCTGATGTGTATATCCCTGATAACCATCCGTAGGGTCATCATAAAACCACATTTTTATTGTTATTTTACTTATATCTACAGGATTGCTTCCGTAGTTTATAATTTTAAAATCATATCTAAAATCCTGGCTTGAACAAGAATCACTCCCATTATTTCTAACTTGCAAATTCAAATTGCCATATGAATTTAAATATAAAAGGGAAAATAGTATTATTCCAGTTGATAAAATTTTTATTCCCCTTTTTAATTTCATTTTTAACCTCTTTTATTAAATATATTCCTTATTTTTAGACAAAATTTAATCGTATAAGTTCCGCTATTTTCTAACAAAATTATATCAAAAAAATTTGAATTTGTCAAACTATCCTTACCTAAAAATTGCGTCCAGAAAAATGATTTTTATTATATCTACAATTCAAAATACGCTTAATTATCTTGCCAAAATATCCCTGAAAACCGTCTTATATTCAAATCCTTTTTATTTGTTTTTTCTCTAAAAACCGCAACTGAGATTTATGATTTATTATGTCCCCTCTTCCCAGCTTTGCATATATTTTTTTTGTTTTTCTGTTAATTTTTCAATTTCAATTCCCATTGATTTTAATTTTAATTCAGCAATTTTTCTATCAACATCCTCTGGAACATCATAGACCCTTTTTTCAAGTTTCCCTTTCATTTTTACCAGGTATTCTGCTGCTTTTGCCTGATTGGCAAAACTCATATCCATAACCGCAGCAGGATGCCCTTCAGCAGCTGATAAATTAACCAGACGCCCATCAGCAAGTACATTTAAAATTTTTCCATTCTTTAATTTATACTCCATAACAAAAGGCCTTGCCTCTTTTTTTGAAACAGAAATTTTTTCCAGTTCCTTTAAATCAATTTCAACATTAAAATGCCCCGAGTTTGCCACAATTGCACCATTTTTCATTTTTAAAAAATGTTCTTTTCTTATAACACTTACATCACCTGTTGCTGTAACAAAAATATCACCAATTGCCGCTGCCTCTTTCATTGGCATAACCTGATATCCATCCATTTTTGCTTCAAGTGCGCGTATTGCATCAACCTCCACCACTGTAACATTTGCGCCTGCTCCATGAGCGCGCATTGCAATTCCCCTGCCACACCATCCATAACCACATACAACAAAATTTAAACCCGCAAGCAAAATGTTTGTTGCTCTTAAAATTCCATCAATTGTTGATTGTCCAGTTCCATATCTGTTATCAAAAAAATGTTTTGTCATTGCATTATTTACTGCAATAATCGGATAAGAAAGCACACCTTTTTCCTCCATTGCTTTTAGTCGAATAACACCTGTTGTCGTTTCTTCTGAACCACCAATTATTGATGAAATTAAATGTCTGTGCGTTGTGTGCAGAGTGGTTACAAGGTCAGCCCCATCATCCATTGTTATATTTGGTTTATATGAAAGCACTGATTTTATATGTTCGTAATAAACTTTATTTGTCTCACCTTTTATTGCATAAATAGGTATTCCATAGTATTTAACTAAAGCAGCTGCTGTATCATCTTGCGTTGAAAGTGGATTTGATGCACATGCAACAACTTCTGCACCTGCCGCCTTTAAAGTTATAAGTAAATTTGCTGTTTCTGTTGTTATATGAAGGCATGCCCCAAGAACTATGTTCTTTAATGGCTTTTGTTTTTTAAATTCCTCTCTTATCAATCTTAAAACAGGCATTTGTTTTTCTGCCCATTCAATTTTCTTTTTACCAGTTACCGCAAGTTTTAAATTTTTAATATCATATTTTTTCATCAAATTTTATCCTTTCTTTAATTTTCTTAATTCCTGTTTTAATTCGTCAACTTTATCTAATTTTTCCCATGTAAATTCTTTTTCTTCTCTACCAAAATGTCCATAAGCAGCGGTTTTTCTATAAATCGGTCTTAAAAGGTCAAGTGTTTCAATAATGCTTCTCGGAGTTAATTTAAAGTGCTTTTTTACAATATCTGCAATTTTTGTATCTTTTATTTTACCTGTGCCAAATGTATTTATTAAAATTGAAGTTGGTTCAGCAACCCCTATTGCATAAGAAAGCTGAATTTCAAGACGCTTTGCAAAGCCAGCAGCAACTAAATTTTTTGCAATATACCTTGCCATATAAGCAGCTGACCTATCCACTTTTGATGGGTCTTTTCCAGAAAAAGCCCCTCCACCGTGCCTTCCCATACCACCATAAGTATCAACAATTATTTTTCTTCCTGTAACTCCTGTATCGCCTGCCGGCCCACCAACAGCAAACTTTCCTGTTGGATTCACATAAATTTTTGTTGTCTTTTTCATAAGTTTTTGTGGAACAACCGCATCAATTACAAACTTTTTTATATCTTTTGAAATTTTTTCAACACTTACATCTGGATTATGCTGGGCTGAAACAACAATTGCTGTTATTTCAACTGGTTTACCATTTTTATATTTAACAGAAACCTGGGATTTGCCATCTGGCCTTAAATATGAAACTATTCCTTTTTCTCTTATCTCCTGCAAGCGCATTACAAGTTTATGTGATAAAAGTATGGGAAGTGGCATATATTCTTTTGTTTCATCGGTTGCATAACCAAACATCATTCCCTGATCGCCCGCCCCTTCTCTATCAACTCCCATTGCGATATCAGGTGATTGTTTACTTACAGAAACGATTACTTTACAGGTATCAGGATTTATTCCAATTTCTGAACTTGTGTAGCCAATTTCTTTTAATGTTTGTCTCGCAATTGCCTCAAAATCAATTTTTGCATTTGTGGTTATCTCGCCCGCAACAACCACGAGTTCTTTTGCAAGCAATGCCTCGCATGCAACTCTTGATTTTGGGTCCTGTTTTAATGCCGCGTCTAGCACACTATCAGATATCTGGTCTGCTATTTTATCAGGGTGCCCAGCTGTAACTGACTCAGATGTAAATAAGCCATCTTTTATTTCCATTTTTTCCTCCTGCTTTAAAAAATTTTAAAAAATTATATCATATATTTTTTTTATTTCCATAATAAAAATTAATAAAATGGTAATCCCTCAGTCAAAGCAGATTTTTATAAAATATAAAGTAAATTTTTTTGCTTTACTTTTTTTATCTGCATAAAATCTCCTCACACCACTTTTTAAGAAATTTTTTATTTTTATCTCTCCCTTTTCTAAATCTAACCATTACCCATATTTTTAGTTTTAGCCCGTGGCTGGCAGCCAGGCAATTTTTTGAATAAAATCAGGACGTTTTGGAACTATATTCTTGAATCCTGTTATTAAAGTTCAAGCGGGGATTTCAAGTGCATAGGTTTCCGCGCAAGCCGAGTGATACGCTTTGTTTTTGTACCACCAAAAATCCAACCCATGTTATTAGCAAATTCAGGCATTTTCTGATTTTAAATGAAAAAAATTGAATGTGCTGCCTGCCACGGGCTAACTTGCGGGTAATGGTTATTTTCTTAAGTCAGATTAAAAAGGCATTTTTAATCCTTTATGTATTTTTTTATTCTGATTCTACCTATCGTGACTGAGGGGTTACATAAAATGCAAGCTTCAGTAATGGGGGTAATAATAAAAATTGAAAATCCTTCTTAATCTCCCTTTAGAAAAAGTAGAGATAAAAAAGAAAAATCTTTTTAATTCGCCTCTTTTTTAAATCTGTCCATTACCCTCATCTTTAATTTTAGCCCATGGCTGGCAGCCAGACAATTTTGGACGTTATGGAATATATTCTTGAAACCTTTTATTAAAGTTCAAGCGGAAAGTTCAAGTGCTTTTCCCCTCTCCCTTTGATGGGAAAGGTGTAAGGGAGAGGGTGAAGAAATACAAGTGGACACTTGAATGCAACCGTCCCCTCTCTCCTTCCCTCTCTCCCACAAATTGTGGAGAGAGGAAAAAATAAAAATAAATCCCTCTGTATCTCCCTTTAGAAAATGGAAAGATTAAAAAAATAAAAAAATTGCTCTGGCACCAGCCATGTTTTTATTCCCGGTTGCTTATTAGCATATAGAAATTAAAAATTGAATGTGCTGCATAACACGGGCTAACTTATGGGTAATGGTTATTTTCTTAAGTCAGATTAGAAAAGCATTTTTAATCCTTTTTGTTTTATTCTGATTCTACCTATCGTGACTGATGGGTTACATAAAATGCAATTCTTTCGGTGATTATAGGTTTTATAAGATATTATATAAAGAAATCTTTCCTTTAATTTTCTTACATTAATAAAATCTCTCCCGCGTCGTTTTTTTCCTCCGGCTTTAATCCGTAGCTGGCAGTTCTTTTATGCAACTTTTAAAAAATTCTGCCCCTTTACTTTTTTCACAAATTTTTCAGCAATTTTCATAAATTCTTTTATTTGATTTTCAGAATATGGCAAAATTTTTTTGTATGAATCAAATAAAACATTTTTATTATCATATTGCTGCAACACATAAAGTTCAGCCCCATTTATCATTTCCCCTATTTTCATAATATCTTCAGCATTCACCAATCCCGGAACACAAGTCGTCCTGAACTCATATTCAACCTTTGAATTCATAATAACTTCTATTGACTTTTTTATTCTCTCCAAATCTATTTTAACTCCACAGGCGAGCGAGTATTTTTCCGGTGAACTTTTTATATCCATTGAAATATAATCAACCAAATCTGTTTTTATTATATTTTCAAGTTTTTCAGGCAAATAACCATTTGTATCAATTTTAATTTTTAAATTTAATTTTTTTATTTTGTTTAAAAACTCTTCTAAATCATTCTGTAAAGTTGGCTCTCCACCAGTTATCACTACTGCCTCAATAAAATTTTTTCTTTTTTCAATCTCAAATAAAACTGTTTCTTCATCAATAGTATTTTCATTTATTTCTATTAATGAAAAATTGTGGCAAAAAGGACATTTAAAATTGCATGGGGATGTAAAAATTATTGAACAGATTTTATCAGGGTAATCAAGTAATGAGACCCCGGAAAAGCCATTAATTCTCATATATGTATGTTATTGTGCTTTTATTTTTGCGTCTGAATTTACAATTTCAAAAGTTACCCGCTGAGAAAATTCTTCTTGCTTCCCATTATTCCATTGTTTTACCGGTCTGAAATATCCCACTATTCTGCTGTAAACTTCACACTCTGTCCCCCTTACATTTAAAAGTTCTTTTTCTAATTCTTCAATTCTCTGCAAAATTTTTTCCTTTTCCATAAATCATCCTCCTTTTTTTTAATTTTTTAACTAACAGATATATTTTCTTTTAATTCCATTATTTCCTGTCTTATCTTCATCTGTTTTTCTGATTTACATTTAGGACATTCTTTATGTTCTCCTGCAAGATAGCCGTGAATAGGACAAACACTGAAAGTCGGGGTAATACTAAAATAAGGCAGGTGATAATTTTCTGCAATTTTCCTAACTAATTTTTTGGTTGTCTCTATGGAATTCAATCTTTCCCCAATAAAAATATGTAAAACAGTCCCGCCTGTGTATTTTGTTTGTAATTCATCCTGATGTTCCAGAGCTTCAAACACATCTTTTGTATAATAAACCGGAAGCTGAGTTGAATTTGTGTAATATGGTTCTTTTATACCCATTGTTTTTATATCAGGGTATTTTTCCTTATCAATTCTTGCTAATCTGTATGATGTTCCTTCTGCCGGTGTTGCTTCTAAATTATAGAAATTTCCTGTTTCCTGCTGGTATTTAAATAATTTATCTCTCATAAAATCAAGAACCTCTAAAGCAAATTTTTTACCTTCGGAAGTAGTAATATCATTATCCATAAAATTAACTATCGCTTCATTCATACCAACAAGTCCTATTGTTGAAAAATGATTTCCCCAGTAACTTCCTATTCTTAAATATATATTTTCAAGGTAATGTTTGGAATATGGATAAAGTCCTTCTTCAGTCATTTTTTCAAGAATTTTTCTTTTAATTTCCAGACTTTCTTTTGCAAGGTCCATAAGATAGGTTAATTCTCTAAAAAACCCTTCTTTATTTCCTTTAAACCTGTAACCCAATCTTGGCATATTTATTGTAACAACACCGATTGAGCCGGTTAACGGGTTTGAACCAAAAAGCCCGCCACCTCTTTTTCTTAATTCTCTATTATCAAGACGCAGCCGACAACACATTGACCTTGCATCATCCGGGCTCATATCAGAATTTACAAAATTTGCAAAATAAGGGATGCCGTATTTTGCCGTCATCTCCCATATAGGATCTAATTCTTTATTATCCCAGTCAAAATCCTTTGTAATATTATATGTCGGTATCGGGAAAGTAAAAATTCTTCCTTTGGCATCTCCTTCAAGCATTATTTCCGCAAATGCTCTATTTAGCATATACATTTCTTTTTGAAATTCTCCATATGTTGCATTCTGCAATTCTCCACCAATTATTACTGCTTCATCTTGCATATTATAAGGAACTTTCAAATCCATTGTTATATTCGTAAACGGCGTTTGAAACCCAACACGTGTTGGTATGTTCATATTAAACAAGAACCTGCGCATTGCCCTTTTTACTTCCTCATAAGAAAGATTTTCAAATCTTATGAAAGGAGCGAGTAAAGTGTCAAAATTTGCAAATGCCTGAGCTCCTGCTGCTTCGCCCTGTAAAGTATAAAAGAAATTAACAATCTGCCCCAAAGCTGATTCAAGATGGCTTGGTGGCGCAGATTCAATTTTTCCTTCCACTCCACCAAAACCCCTTAGCAATAAATCTTTTAAATCCCAACCACAACAATAAACAGAAAGCAAACCAAGGTCATGCAAATGAAAATCGCCATCCGTATGCGCCTTTTTTATTTCAGGTGTGTAAATTTTGTTTAACCAGTATAATGATGTAACTATTGAAGAAATATGATTGTTAAGTCCCTGAAGTGAATAACTCATATTTGAATTTTCTTTTATTCGCCAGTCAAGTTTTTTTAAATAATCTTCTATTAATGTGGCAGAGTCCTTTAAAAGATTTTTTACATCCCTTATTTTCGCATGCTGATCTCTGTATAATATATATGACTTCGCAATTGTTGTGTAGCCGTTATTTATCAGAGTTGTTTCAACGAGGTCCTGAACATTTTCAACTGTTGGTACCTTACCATCTTTATAAATAACATTTAATATCGAAACCACCTGGTCTGATATTTTTTCTGCTTTCTGTCTTTCATAATCGTTATTAGCTTTGAACGCTTTAAAAATTGCCTCTGTAATTTTTTCTTTATTAAAATCGACTATGCGTCCATCTCTTTTAACTATATATTTTATTTCTGACATTTTATAAACTCCCTTCTTTAAAATCTTTATTTTTCTAAATTTTAGTTTAAAAAAATTTTTTTGTCAAGAAAAAAAACAATATATTGTATATAAATTTTTTGATTCCCACTATATATTGTGTTATTGTTCCTGTTATCCACAATAAAAATCTGTTTGTTTTATCCATATATTGTATATTTTCCACAATCTAAATTATTAAAACCCAATATATTGTATTTTTATTATTATTTTTAAAAAATTTTAGATAAAAATTTGTTAAATATGTTGTGTCAAAATAAAAAAATACACAAAGAATTAAAAAGCCCTTTTAATACCCATTTGAAAAATGGAGGGATAAAAATTAAAAATTTTTAATTTTTTAACTGACCTTCTTTCTCTTCCCGCTTTCCCATCAAAGGACTTGTACATTACCCTCATCTTTAGTTTTTTTAAGTTGACCTAAAAAATTTTTAATGGTTTAATTATTACAATAATAAAATTTTTATAAAAGATTTTCGGGAAAATTAAAATTTATTAAAAATGAAAGGATTTTAAAATGGAAAAAAACAACCTTGAGACAATAAAAAAGGAATATTATTCACTACTTGAAAAAATTATAAACCGTAAGGGTGTAAAAGAATTAAACAACTATCTTGAAACTCATGGTTTATTTTCATCCCCTGCATCAACAAAATATCATTTATGTGTAGAAGGCGGCCTTGTTATTCACAGTATCAATGTTGCTAAACTGGCTTTAGAATTAAAAAAGTCATTATTACCTTTAGTATCTGATGAGTCAGTAATTTTATGCGCTTTATTTCATGACTGCCACAAAGTAACAGATGGATTTTCCAACCCGACCTATATAAAAAATGAATTTAATGGAATAGAAAAACAGCCATACCTGTGGAATAAAAATCAATTCAGTTTTTCCGGCGCACACAAAAGTTTATTAATAATATCAAAATTTGTAGAACTTACACAGGATGAGATGCAGGCAATAGCTTACCATGATGGTCCTTATGTTGAATCCTGGCAGGATATCGCTTCAGACCCGTACCCATTAACTTTTTTAATTCACTTTGCCGATTTATGGTCAACCTGGGTTATTGAAAAAGGCAGAGATAAAATCTCTTTTAATAAAAAATTTTTGCAGGATAATTAAAAAACTATGGAACCGATAAAATTATTTGTTTATGGTTTATTAAAAAGTTCATACCCCTTTTATGAACTTAATTTAAAATCAAAAGTCATTAAAAAATTAAAAGCCACCACTAAAGGAGATTTGTATTTTTTACCGAATCATGGTTGCCCTGCTTTATGCGAAGGCAATGGCACTGTAGAAGGCGAAGTTCTTTTCTTTGAAAATTCTGAAATTTTAAAAATCACTGACGAATTTGAAGAATACTACGAAAATTCTCCTGAGACCTCCATATTTAAAAGAGTAAAAATATCTGTAACATACGAAGATGGAACAAAAGATGAGTCATTTGTATATACAATGGATAAAAATGATATTTTAAAATACGGCGGAATGAAAATTGAAAAAGGAATTTTTTAATATATATTTTATGGCTTTATTCCAGTTGCAGAGGGTCCATATTGCCAGTTTATCTGCGGTTTAAAATTTTTTAACTCTTTAATAAATTCATCTATTTTACTTAAAGGTATTTTAGGCCATTTGTCTTCCTTTCTCAATATCCTCACATAAAACACCCCTTTCCCTTCCTTTGACAGAGTAAAAAATTCATTAACAGTTGGAACTTCTGAAAATTGGTATAAAATAAATTTCCATGGCATTTTTACTGTTTCAAATTTACGAATATCAAAATTTTTTTTATCCATACTTTTAAAAATTAAATCATATTTACAATCAGGTCCTTTTTCTTTTGAAACGCCATCATTTATTAACAGAAAAACCTTTGGTAATTCGTTTTCTGGTATTTTTTTTGTAATTATGTATGGTTTTGGTGTATATGAATAAGCGAGTTCAACCTTAATAAAATCCCTGATTATTTCATTATCTTTCACAATATCAATTGTTAAAATCTGCCTGTAAGGGCTTGCAGAATTTTCAATTTCAACTTCACTTTTTTTTATTTTATATGGAATAATAATTTCACTTTTCCCATCTTCATCCAGGTCGCTATATAAAATATAACCAATTTCCTTACCATTTTCAGGATTTAAAATTTTTACAGGACTTCTACCTTCATTACTGTATCTTTTTGCAATTTCTAACTGATTATCACCTGCAAAAACAAAACTATTATTTACAAAAAAAGATAATATTAATGATA